>Ga0310691_10000611_pt1 | contig 63918 bp, 59 predicted proteins | sample 176DNAGHGlowgp2_FD_203887 | JGI IMG/M metagenome (GOLD analysis project Ga0310691, IMG submission 203887) | Sheep rumen microbial communities from Palmerston North, Manawatu-Wanganui, New Zealand - 1766 DNA GHGlow gp2 (v2) (version 2) | ecosystem: Host-associated > Mammals > Digestive system >...
ATTCGCTTTTAGACCTGCCAAAAATGCAGAAGAAGCAGATGATGCCGAAGAGCACACAGCGCGGTAAGTCTTTTGAGCCGTATGATTTTCAAACATTGCGTGAATAGCCGCATTAACGCTTCGTGTCTTTGTAAAAAGAATGACTCCACTCGTTTCCCTGTCCAAGCGGTGCATTATTCCTGCATAGGGCGGATTCCTAAGAGAAGGATTCTTTTCCCAAAGATATTTTACAACGCAGTCATGAAGATTTCCCCTGCCCTTTACGATTGTCTCTTCCGTGGGCAAAAAGGCGGGCTTGTTCACGCAGATTATGCTCTCGTCCTCAAAAAGAACGTCCTTGTCCGTAAGAAGAAAGTCAACGTCATCCGGCTTCTTCTCGTAAAAAAGCCTTTCCTTACTAACCATGGCGCTCACCCTTGAACCCGGAGCAAGAACAAAGGCCGGAATCCTGCACTCGCGGGAATTCACCCTTACCGCCCCCGCAACAATCAGCCGCCTAACCTTGGAATTGGAAACCTCCGCGCCAAGGGCCACAGGCAGCACCTTCCTAAGAAAAGCATCCAGCCTGCCCCCTTCGTCTGCAACCCAGGCCATGCATTCACCGCCATCCCTTGAATTTTTTTTTGCAAAGTCCAATTACCCTTTCTCCTATTTATTCTATGCATTCTAATACGTTACAGGCAAATCTATTCCAAAATACGGAACATCCGCATGAAGCTCCAACACTTCTTGCAATGGCTTGTCCGAATACTTCATGATTCTATCTCGGTATTCAAACCGAATTTTTAAATCATTTATTTCTTCCCTGCGTCTCTTCGAAAGTTGCAAAAAAGATTCTTCCTGATCCAAGCCTAAAAACCTACGATTTAAAAGACTTGCAGCAATTCCTGTCGTACTTGAACCTGTAAACGGATCTAAAATCCAATCATCTTCTTTTGTTGATGCAAGAATAATTCTGGCAAGCAAAGGAAGTGGCTTTTGAGTGGGATGTTTTCCACATGACTTTTCCCATTTTGCAATTGCAGGTAAACTCCACAAATCACGCATTTGTGTTCCGCCGTTAATTTCTTTCATTAGTTGATAATTATAATAATGCGTAACTTTTTTATTCTTTCTTGCCCATAATATAAACTCTGTTGAATGTGTAAAAAACTTGCACGAAAGATTCGGTGGTGGATTTGTCTTTGCCCAAGTTATGCAATTTAAAATACGAAATCCTAATTCATTAAGCATTTGCGCAACTGAGAAAATATTATGGTAGGTCCCAGAAATCCAAATAGTACCGTCTTCTGTAAGTTTTTCACGGCAGAGGCTTAGCCATTGGCGGTTGAATTCATTATCCTTTTCAAAGCCCCGTGATTTATCCCAAGCACCTTTGTTTACAGAAACCTGTTTGCCGCTTTGAACAGAAATGCCGCCATTTGAAAGAAAATATGGAGGATCTGCAAAAATCATTTTAAACTGGAAATTGATATTTGGAAGAAGTACAAGACAATTTCCTTTTGCTAGAGTAAAATCTAAGTTCTCCGAACGATAATATGGCTTAATGCTCATTTTTTACGATTCTGTATCTTCCTGACTTTACAAGATGAATACTGTTATAATCTAAATGATTAGTAAATTCATATTGCCAAATGTAAAATATTTGCTCTCCATTAATTATTCTTTTTTCAAAGAAAATAGGGAGCACTTTTTTCCCTGTATTCTCATACCATTGTCTGTATGGATAATATAATTGCCGTATAATAGTATTTGTAGTCTTTGAATTTTTAGCTTCGACAAGAACTAAAGAAGTTCTTCCTTCATATCCTGCATCAACTTCAGTTTGAACGCTTTCTACATGCAAATTAAAACCATTTACAATAAAAGAAAAACTAGGAGTAAATTTTCTACCACGAATGGTTAATACCAAAGACGGGTCTTCCATGAATGTTCTTATTAAAGAATTAGCATAAGCAAAATCCAAATATTGCATTTCTGAATCACCAACAGTTGAACTAATTAAATCAAAATCCAATTTGCTCACATAATCAGTTATTGGAGTATCAATATCAGGAATATCAACATAACCTTCGCCTTTTACTATGTAATATGAACCATTTTTTTTGGGTAAAAGAAACAGATTCTTCTGTACAAATACATTTGGTCTATCTTCTCTAGAATCTTGTTTACAAAGAATGCGGACTTCTTTTTGTGATGTTTCCGTAAAGTTTTGGCAAGCTCTTTTTATATCTTCCGCATGAAGTATATAAGGCCCATTGTCAAAATTATAAGAATTTATATTTTTATAATTAAATATTGCTTTCCATGAATTACTGTCTGCCATCTTTATTTAAAAACCTCTTTCATAATCCCATTCTGCATATCGTTGATGCTATAAATATCATCAAGCACATCGAATGTTTCTTCAAGATTTCTTGCCGCAGACTTCCATCCAGCTCCATCGGTAAACCAAACAAACTTTGCGCCTTTTACGCTTTTCATTTCTGTCGCAATGGTTTTGTAGCTCCGTGCCGTCTCATTAAGTTTAGAACCACCGCTTCCGTAAAAATTTGTTTCAATTAGATAAATACAATTATCTGTTTTTACAACGAAGTCCCAGCGTTTTTCCATTTTGCCCTGATTTGAAACTGCAGATAAATCTATATTCCATTTTCTAGAAACTTCGGAAACATACATTTCTTTGAAATAGTTTACATCACGTTTAAATCCAGCTTTTTGAATATAGCTTTCGACTAAATCTTCCATCTGATGCCCGCCACGATTCTTACGACCATTTGAATCAAGACCTGTTTCTACGCCAGTTACATAATCGTATAAGTTATTGATAATATGATTTGAAAGAAGCTCAAACAAACCTGTCTTCTTCATGAAGATTTTATATTCTTCTACAGTATTTATCTGCTTATCAAAAGTATAAAGCTTCACATCTCCATTTTCACCAGCAAAGATTTCATATTCCCGAACTGCAAGTAAAATGGGAATGCATTTTAAAACTTCTGGATACCTTGAAATTAAATATTCGAAATCATTTTCAATGTTCTTTGAACCTATCAATGAATTCAAAAGATTCAATTCAATCTTTATAGAATCAACATTCTTGAATACTTTTTCAAAATCAATGTAGTAAGTAAAATCAGCAATACTATATCTAAATTTTGAAAGCCAATTTACAAAATCCCTTCCCATTATTTTCTCCTAAAACACACTTGCAATATTTGAAATCAACAGCTCACTAATCGCACCACGCTTTTTTGCATTCGAGTTAACCATTCTTGAAGCAGAAACCCGTTCAATCTCAAAAGACGAATACAAATCATCAAAAAAATTATCATCTGCATCTGTATTCTTTGGGTCAGAGTTACTGGCTACAATTTTAGCCCCCATTGCAGAAATCTCCTTTATAAAATTTCCCAGTTCAACTTGTTCCTTGTCCGAAAAGCCCTTCTCCGAATACGAAGTAAATGCAGCGGTTTGCGAAAGAGGTCGATATGGCGGGTCTATATAAACAAAAGTTTTTTTGTCAATGAAATACTTGCATTCCTTGTAATCACCTGCTTTTATTTCAACATTTTGCAAAAGCTCCGAACAAGCAAGAAGATTTTCTTTATCGCACAACAGGGGATTTTTAGCATTATTGAAAGGTACATTGAATAAACCTCTTGAATTTACCCGGTACAAACCATTAAAACAAGTTTTATTAAGAAAAATAAACAATGCGGCTTTTTCCAAACTATCCTTTTTATTGCCATTTATTTTCAGTTCATTGTATCTATTGCGTTTTTTGTAAAATAGTTCTTTTTTATTTTCCAAAGTACCTTTTCTATAAATATTTTGAATTTCAGAAAGCTGCTCAATCAATGCTGGACAATCATTTTTGATTTGAAGGTAAGTGTTTATAAGTTCCCGGTTTATATCGTTTATCAAAACTTTTTTTGGCTGAAAACGGCTCAAAATGTCAAAGAGAACTGCGCCACCGCCAACAAACGGCTCACAATAGCGTTCGATTTTTGAGGGATATTTTTCTCTGATTTCTTCAAGCAATTGGCTTTTTCCGCCAACCCACTTTATAAAAGGTTTTGCTAAGGGCATAATGCAATTATATTAGATTTTGCTAAGAATTTCTACAGTTTGCAGTTTGCGGCAGACGGAAAGTCTTACGGCAGATTTCCGGGCATAAAAAAAGGACTGCCAAAACTGACAGTCCTTAAGTGCGGAGAACCTGACTTGAACAGGCACAGCTTGCGCCACTAGCACCTCAAGCTAGCGTGTCTACCAATTCCACCATCCCCGCATTTGTAAAAGTACATTTGCTAAAATGTGATATTACTATAGCTTTTTTCATGAATTGTGTCAATAGCAAATGCAGAAAAAAAAAGATTTTTTTATTCTTTCTTGGCAAAATTTAAAAGGATTAAAAAATTGAAAAGATTACAAAATTCATTTGACAACAATTTGTTTTCAATATAAAATGAATTGTAATTATTACAATTTTTGTGTAAGGAGCAAAATATGAAGAAGTGGCGTTGCAAAGTTTGCGGATTCGTTTTTACAGGGGACAATGCACCGGATGAGTGCCCCCAGTGCCATGCAAAGAATGCTTTCGTAGAAGTGACGGAAGAAAAAGCGGGATGGGCATGCGAGCATGAAGTTGGTTCAGCAAAGAACCTTGACCCGGAAATTGTTCAGGGCTTAAAGGACAATTTTAACGGTGAATGCAGCGAGGTTGGAATGTACCTTGCCATGTCACGCCAGGCAGACCGCGAAGGCTACCCCGAGATTGCGGAGGCTTTCAAGCGCTATGCTTTTGAAGAGGCAGACCACGCTTCCAGATTTGCAGAGCTTTTGGGCGATGTGCTTACAAGTTCCACAAAGAAGAACCTTGAGCTTAGGGCAGCGGCAGAGGCTGGAGCTTGCGAAGGAAAGCTTGAGCTTGCAAAGAAGGCAAAGGCTCTCAACTACGATGCAGTCCACGACACCGTTCACGAGATGGCAAAGGACGAGGCACGCCACGGAGCAGGATTCAAGGGGCTTTTGAAGCGCTACTTTAACTAGCTAAGGCTAATGCCCAGGCTGCAAGCCTACTATTACCATGGGAAAATACCGGCTGCATGTGCATGTGCAATGAGCTTTTGCTTTTCCAAAGGCCGGTCCCCAAAGGCAAAAAGAAGTGCGGCATGACAAAATGGCGGATGCAGAAAGAGGCTTTAAAAAGGCTGGAGGCTGCATCCCAAGCGCACATCGGGAGTTTAAATTGTCAGATAGTTCAACTTATGCAGAGATACTGAGGGAAAAGGAGATAAGGCCTTCTTCGCTAAGGGTTGCCGTGCTAAAGTACGTAACGGAGCACGAGGTTCACCCCACTGCGGAAACCGTCTACCAGGCCCTAATCGGCAGCTACCCTTCACTTTCCAGAACGACAGTCTACAACACGCTCCATCTTCTTAGCACCAAGCACATACTCAACTCGCTTAACATAGAGGACGAGCAGGTGCGCTACGATGCAAAGCTTACGCCCCACATACACTTTAAGTGCACGGAATGCCTAAAGATTTTTGACATTGTTTCTGATTCAGTTCCGGAATTCTACAAGTCATGCTCGGCAATGCTTCCACAGGATTTTCAGGCTGGGCAGACGCAAATAAGCATCTGGGGAAAATGCCCCGAATGCTCAAAAAAGCAGTAAGGCTTACAAGCGACTGGCGGTACGCCCATCGTTTGCACCAAGCCACCTACGCCCGATTGGAGGGGCCCGCGCAAGCGGGTTGCGTAGCAATGGAGCGGGTTGGGTCCCGCGGAACCCTGGAAAGCGGGGAAGGCCGATGAGTGCCCTCTTTGCAGGAAAATTCTTTGCCCGGCAGATGGCCTTCCGTCCAAATTCAAATTAAAATCAAGATTAAAATTTTAATTCAAATTTATTTTTCCAAAGTGGCAAGAATATTAAGAACCTTTCTGAATGCGGAATCTTCTTTTTTTAGCTCCTTGGAACCGCGGGTTATGTTGCAAAGGGACATGTTGTACTTCTTTGCAATCTCGCGCTGGGTCGTACCGGCTTCAAGTTCCTTTACCAAATGCCACCTGTTGGAAAAATCCTTCAGCTCGGACTTGGTAAAGAGGCAGCCAAAAAACTCCCTGATAAGATTTGCGTCATCTATATGCGAAAGCAGCAGACAGATTTCCGCAATTGCATCAGTTTTTTCTTCATTCAAAAGCGATTCAGTATTCTTTACACGCATTAATTCCGCCCGTCCGTTTTTGAGTTTCTTGGAATAGCCGGCACTTTGCCAACTATTTTTTTTATTTGTTTTTATTGATGATTACGGTCTCTTCTTTTCCGCTTGCAATTTCTATGTAGCGCACAAAAAGAGAAACCTTGTTGTCTGCGTTAAGGTTCTGCCACATTTTGTCGGCAAGGGTCTTAGCGTCCTTCATTCCGTCAAGGCTAACCGCAACTGGCTCACCCTCAAAGCTTGGAAGTGGATTTCCATCGCCGAGGTATGTGTGGATAAAGCGGCCTACTCCCTTCTTTGGGTTTTCGTAGGAGAAGGTGTAGCGGTTGGAAGATTCCGGGTCGCCCATGTCGCTTTTTAAAATGGACATTTCGTAGCAGAATTTTCCTGAGTCTATGTGCAGTACAGATGAAATGCGGGGGGTGTAGTTGGGGCCGTCCGGTTCAAAGGTTCTTGAGCGGAGGCTCTGCTCAAATGTAAGCCCCTTGGACATTCCATCGTAGGCGGTGTCAGTCTGGTCTCCGTTTGTTACAACGGTATCTGTTCCGCCGGCTGTCGTGATTACGCGTACAGGTGCGTAAATGATAAGGCTTGGGTCCTTCATTTTTGAGGGGTCAAAGGCCTGGGTGCGGATTCCCCTTCCGTCTTCAACAAAGACACGGTTGCGGCTGTTCTCGCTTCTTCCCATGATAAAATATGCGGAAACTGCAAACTTTCCGTCGCTTGTTACGCCTGTTACGATTCCGCGTCCTGGATAGGAATTGCCTGCCAAGTAGTCAAAAAGAGATTCTATCTTCATAAAAATCCACCTTGTATCTTTTGCTAAAAATTTATTATATTCATATTAGCATAAACTTTATTCTTGTGCAATTAAATGGCTTTGTGCCAATTAAATGGTTTTTGTGCGGCAGCTGCATTTGCCAGCGGAGCTTTTTTATGCTTACCGCTTAGGTCCTGTATGTGGCGCTTGCGGGGTTCGCTTGAAACTTCGTTGCGAAAGCTGGGGGCCCCCACCCCCTCCATTGCGTTGCAACGCCGGGGACAAGCCCCGCCGCCCCTCCAGTGCCTGCCGCGCTTTTTTTTGCTGCAAAAGGAGGCTAACTTGGCAAACATAATAGACTACATCGACTGGAGGGGAGACATAGATTTTACGGCATCCCCATTCAATGAAATAGACGCGGTAATACTCTGCCAAATAACCTACCTTAACTTTGAAGGGCTAATCCCATCTGAATTTTGCAAAAAGGGAGTTACGCTAAGGCAGATTGCCCAAAGCTTTTCTGCAGCACCGGATGTGGAAGACAGGAGTGACACAGGGGCACTAATCAACAGGGAAACATTTGACCTCTTTATAAAAGCGGCAAATTCAAACCGCTTCGGCAGCATAGAGGCAAGCGGTTTTGTTAACAAGATAGACCTGCAAAAAGAAGAGCAGTTTGCAGCTGCAACATTCCGCATAAGAAAGGCCGGAAAAAAGAACCCGTCTGTCTGCATAGTCTACCGGGGAACCGACGACACAATCGTAGGCTGGAAGGAAGACTTTAACCTGGGCTACAAGGAAACAGTGCCTGCCCAAAAGGATGCCCTTGAATACCTGGAAAAAGCCGCGTCTTTCTTTGCAGGAAGGATAAGCATTGCAGGACATTCCAAAGGGGGAAACCTTGCAATCTACGCAGCCGTAAATGCCGGCAAAAAAATCCAGAACAGGCTTTTCACCGTCTACAACAACGACGGTCCCGGCTTTAGCGAAGGCTTTTTTAGGACGGAGGAATATCTTGGCATAAGGGAAAAAATCCGCTCTTACTTTCCACAGCTTTCTATAATAGGAATGCTCTTCTGCCACGACTCGGTCTACACCACTGTAGAAAGCGACAACGAGGGCCTTTACCAGCACGACCCATTCAGCTGGCACACCCAGGCACTAAACTTCGTAAGAAAAGAAGACACCACGGAGCAAAGCAAATTCATAGCGTCTACCGTAAACCAGTGGATTCAGGAAATTCCTACGGAAGAAAGGGAAGTTTTCATTGAGGCAATATTCAGCGTGCTAAATTCAACCAAGGCAAGAACCAACTCTGAACTTAGCAGCAACATATTTTCGTCCGCAAAAACCATGTTCAAGTCATACAGCAGGCTAAGCCCCCAGACCAGGTCCACCGTGGGAAAGGTTTTGCAGCTGCTCTTCAAAGTCTCGGTCTCCAACATAGAAAGCTCGGGGCTTTCCGCGGCACTTGGCTTTAAAGACTAAGATAAGCTTCATGAAAATCAGGTTTGGGCGTAACGGGAAGCAAAATATGGCTGAAAATCCATTTGCGCGGAGCGACCGAGGGGAGCTAAAGTCCTATTACCGCCGCACGTGGTTGTTGTAAACAACCCACTGGATTCTTCAGACAGATTTTGCTGGTAGTGAAGCCCAAAACTGATTTCCATGAACAGGCTTGACAAATAGCCCCTATGCCCCATAATAAAAAGTAAAGCAGTCCAAGGGGGTAAAAATGCCAGTCATAGCCGCTTTTATGGTGCCGCATCCGCCCATGATAGTTCCAGAAGTTGGAAGGGGAAGCGAAAGTCAGGTAGAAAAAACAATCCGTGCCTACGAAAAGGTTGCAGAAGAAATTGCCGCGCTAAAGCCGGAGACCATAATCATCTCTAGCCCTCACAGCATATCCTATTCCGACTACTTCCACATTTCTCCCGGAAAGAATGCCCACGGTTCATTTGCCCAGTTCAATGCACCCCAAGTAGAATTTGACGTGAACTACGACACAGAGCTTGTTGAACTTATAGAAGACAAATGCAGCTCCAAAAATTTTCCTGCAGGATGCCTTGGCCAAAAGAAGGCGGAACTTGACCACGGCACCATGGTTCCCCTCTACTTTATCCAAAAGAAATACAAAAACTTTAAGCTTGTGCGAACAGGTCTTTCTGGAATGGCTCTTTTAAAGCACTACGAGTTTGGTACCATAATAAAAAATGCGGTGGAAGAACTTGACCGCAGAACAGTCTATGTTGCAAGCGGAGACTTGTCCCACAAGCTTCAGAGTTACGGCCCCTACGGCTTTGCAGAAGAAGGACCGGAATACGACAAAAGGATAATGGAAGTCTGCTCAAAGGCCCAGTTTGGAAAGCTCTTTGACTTTGACGAAAGCTTTAGGGACAAGGCAGCCGAATGCGGACACAAGTCTTTTGTTATAATGGCAGGCGCCCTTGACGGAACAAAAGTGGATGCAAGGCAATACTCCCACGAAGACGTAACCGGTGTTGGCTACGGAATATGCTCCTTTCTTCCCGTAAGCAAAGATGAATCAAGGCATTTCCTAAGCCGGCAGCTGGATGCAGAAGCAAAGTCCATTCAAGAAAAAAAAGACAAGTCGGATCCTTTCGTAAAGCTTGCAAGGGCTTCCGCTGAATACTACGTAAAAAACAAAAAGACCATGGAAGTTCCTGAATGGATTCCACAAGACATGCTTAGCTTACGCTCCGGGGCCTTTGTTTCCATCCACAAATTTGGGGCGCTCCGTGGCTGCATAGGAACAATACTGCCCACCCGCAAAAATCTTGCAGAAGAAATAATCTGCAATGCAGTAAGCGCTGTTTCTCAGGACCCCCGCTTTGAACCTGTTCAGGAAGATGAACTCAAGTGGCTGGACATAAGCGTGGACGTTCTTGGCGAGCCGGAAAAAATAGAAAGCAAGGACCAGCTTGACGTAAAAAAATACGGCGTTATCGTACAAAGCGGATCTAGGCGTGGACTCCTTCTTCCAGACCTAGACGGAGTGGACACTGTGGAAGACCAAATTTCCATAGCAATGAGAAAGGCAGGCATCCCCCCAAAGAGCAGCCTTGAACTCTTCCGCTTCCAAGTAGTGCGCCATTACTAAAAGCAATTAAAAGCATTTAAAGGGGTTTGCCATGCCGGTTTGCGAAGTGTGCTTTAGAAAATGCAAAATAGAGGAAGGAAAGAAAGGCTTCTGCGGGGCAAGGACATGCAGGAAGGGAAAAATAGAAGCTTCCAATTATGGAAGAATAACCGCCGCCGCCCTTGACCCCATAGAAAAAAAGCCGCTAAAAATGTTCAGACCGGGAACAAGGATACTTTCGCTTGGCTCTTACGGATGCAACCTCCGCTGCCCCTTCTGCCAGAACAGCGACATCTCTTGGTCAGAAAAAATCCTTGAGCACGAAAAATACGCAGAACAATTTTCCCCGGAAGAAATTGTAGGCAAAGCAATAAAATTAAAAAGCAGCGGCAACATAGGATTGGCATTTACCTACAACGAGCCGCTTGTTGGCTATGAATTCGTAAGGGACACCGCAAAGCTCTCCAAGCAGGCAGGATTGGAAAACGTACTTGTTACAAACGGAACTGCATCGCTAAAAGTCCTCAAAGAAATATCCTGCTTTATAGACGCAATGAACATAGACCTAAAATCTTTTTCAAATGAATTCTACACCGACTTTGCAGGCGGAAACCTGGAAATGACAAAGGCCTTCATAGAAAGCGCAGCAGAAACTTGCCACGTTGAACTAACCACGCTAATTATCCCAAACAAAACCGACGGTGAAGAAGAAATGCTAAAGCTAAGCAGCTGGATTCACACCGTAGAAACCCACAGCAATAAAAAAATTCCCCTCCACATAACGCGCTTTTTCCCACGGTTCAAAATGCAGGACTGCTCCCCCACCCCGGTAAGCAAAATCTACAGCCTCGCAGAACTTGCCAGGCAAAACCTGGACTACGTCTTCCCCGGGAATGTATAGAGCGCACACTCATTTGCAAAAAGTCCCCAGCGTCCCCGCCAATTGCATAAGTCTATCAACCAATGCTTGCTTGCTAGGTCAAAAGGTCAAGTTTTTTCACAAAATGTGCCATTCCCTATTATTCCCTTCCCGTGCCAAGTAAAAAAACAAATTTATCATTTACAGCTTTTATTGCGCCTGCTAATTTTTCCACACTTTCTGAATCAAAATCATCCGGAAGGTACAGCTTTGCCTTTGCCACTTTATTTTTATCCATGTACAGAACATACCATTTTAAGCGAAGACTTTTTCCAGACCCTTGCCAAGTCCTACAGATTTGCGTAATTTTATCAAAGTTAATTTTCTTTCTATAAAAGAAAGACCAGACAAGAAGCCTTTCTGAATTATATGCAGTATGAGCCGTAATTAGATTGACGCAAATTACAAGTCCAAGGGCAAAAAGAAAGAGCAGCATAACAGAACCTGCATCCAAAGAAAATCCTGAATTAAAGATAGTAAACCAAAAGAACAATAAGGCGGCTATCCCAAGCAAACCTAAAATCACCCTTTCCTTAGGAAAAATTCTTTTCAATTTTCTCTCCAATTTTCAGCAAGCTTGATTTGCTGAAGAAATATACCTTATATTATTTCAATATTTTCAAATTCAATCGTAATGAAAGGATAATAAATTCCTTTTCTTATCTTTTTTCCAAATACAATTATTGAAATATAGTTTTTTCCATTATCTTCATAAAATTCTTCATAACCATATTGTAAAGGTTTATAATCCCTGTTTATTCGAGAAATATGGCCATTTCTTTTTACACAATTTAATGACACAATTTTTGCATTTTTGAAAATTATATTATAACACTTTGTTTCGTTTCTAGGAAAAGCATAAATTGAAATATCATCTTTATCCTTTTTTATTTCTATATTTGCATCATGTAAAAATTCTCTGATTGATAAAAATTGTTTATAAGGAATGCTTTTTTCGTATTCTTCAAGTTTCTTGAAATATAAATCGTCATCTATGTCTTCACAATACATATACTTTAAGATTCTTGATTTTCTTATATTTCCATATGTTAGTAACATTTTCCTACTTAAACCCCGCGCCCTTGTGGGGCATCCGCATAACAACTGTAAAAACCGCATGCATATTGATTGCATGTCGGCATTGAAACTTTGTTATGCTTTATTTTTAAGAACCAGACATTATCAAACTCTGCTTAAAGCAATAATTGTACAAAAAACAGATAGTACCACTAAGATTACTGTGAGAACTATATTTTTCCCTCCTTTTATAGCTAAGTATTCTCTTTGCATTTCTAAATTATCTGGATATTTTTTTTGTGCTTTTTTAAGTTTATCTGCATAACGCTGACACATAAAATAATTACAAAACACTCCCTGCAAAATAGGACAAATCAGATTCAACGCTTTACTTTTATCTAAAATTGCAAGAACAGTAGCCAAGACAAGCGCTATTATTGTAAGTACATAATTTTTTCTATAAACAAGATAAAAAGGAGAAAGAAAGAAAGCCCACCAGTTCCAGGAAGATACTTTGCCCTTATTAAAATCTAGCATAGAATCTTTCATACTAAGAAATGCTCCCGATTCAAAATCTTTGGATAATGCATCTCCACTAACATAAGCAACTAAATTCAAATCTTCAGCAGAAGGTATAAACTCAGCTTGATCAACATTTGATTCTGACGTCCATTCGGTATTAGGCTCATTGCAGTCAGGACAGTAGATATCTGTTGACAACAACACTCTTCCACATTTTTTACAAATCATTTTCATCCTCTGTTATTTCGGAATGCACCCCAGTGCGGGAGTGAGCATAACAATGCTTACCCGGAAAATAAAAAAGGCCTGCGGAAAAACCGTAGGCTTTGCAAAGTCGGGTAACCCGGATTCGAACCGGGGACCTCTACGTCCCGAACGTAGCGCGCTACCAGCTGCGCTATTACCCGAAAAGATGTAGATAAAAAATGATGCCTGAGCAGACAAAAAAAATACCCACTTGAATAAGTGGGCATTTATACGGGAGCTACGGGGCTCGAACCCGTGGTCTCCGGCGTGACAGGCCAGCGCGATAACCAGCTTCGCTAAGCCCCCGTGTGATTATGAATATAGCACAACGCATAATTTGTGTCAATAGACTTTTTAAAATTTTTTATTTTTTTTTCGCAAAAACTTTTTGCACTGTTGACACTCAATATATACAATGATAAAATCGTATTACTTTATGTCCTGCCGCTACAGTCGGCCAGGCATTTCATCAAGAATATTTTTAAAAGAAGGATTCCCTTTATGGAAGAAGAAATCACAACTCCTAAAAAAGCAAAAAAAGACGGCGCAAAAATAGGAGCCGTAATTATCCTGGTAATTTCAGCAATCGTATTTATTCCTGCTGGCGGAAGCATACTGTTTGAATCGCTTTCACATGCAGGCAGAACACCGGTTTTCGGTTCCTACAAAGGACAGAAAATCGAATACAAGGCCGGCACTGAATTTGCAGACCGCGTTTCCTACATGGCTGAACTTTACAAGGCATACGGCCAGGACTTGAACCAGAACACATACTATTCAATTTTTACAGGCGCATTTGAAGGAACCCTCCGCTCAATGGTATATTCTGCCGCTGTGAAAAAGGCAAACTGGAGCGCGTCAAAGGATGCCGTTAACCGCGCAATCCTGCCCCGCTTCTTTGACGAAAACGGCAAGTACTCAGAAAAGCTCTACAACCAGACAGACGATGCCGCAAAAGCTGAACTCCGCAAGACAGCTGCCACAAACCTGGCTTTCATGCGCTACAACGACGACGTTATGGGTTCAGACACAAAAGTTTCCGGCAACCCAATGTATGGCCTTAAGGCTTCATCAAAGGAAAAATCATTTATTGCCGCAATGGACAGCACAAAGCGCTCATTCGACCTTGCAGCCTTCAGCACAAATGACTTCCCCGCAGAAGAAGCGGCAAAGTACGGAAAGGCAAATCCGGACAAATTCAGAAAGCTTGACATTTCTGCCGTAACACTTGACGGTGAAGACGAAATAAAGGCCCTTAGCAAGCAGATTAAGAACAACGAAGTTACCTTCGACGACGCAATCAGCGAAAAGTCAACAAAGTACTACACAGGCACAGACGGAAAGCTTTCTGTTCCATATTACTACGGCCTCTTGAACATAATCCAGAATGCAGAAGACGCAGAAAAAACTGTGGCACTCGCAAAGGGTGCAGTTTCTGACCCTGTACAGACAAAAAGCGGATGGACAATCTTCCGCGTAGACTCTGACGCCAAGGCAGCAGACTTTACAGACGAAGCAACCGTAAACACAGTCCTTGAATACCTAAAGTCTTCAGAAAAGGGCTACATCGAAAACTTCTATTCTGAACGCGCAAAGGCATTCATCTCCGAAGCAAAACTTTCTTCTTTTGACGCTGCATGCGAAAAGTTCTCCATTACAAAGGCAGACGTTGCAGCCTTCCCTGTTAACTACGGAAACTCTCCATTCTACAACTCAACTCCTTCCGATGTCGCAGAGCTTGCAGGCCTTTCTACAAACGAAGCTGTACTTGAAAAGATGTTCAAGCTTAAGAAAGACGAAATGAGCGAACCATTCGTTCTTGCTTCAAACGTAATCGTGGCACGCTGCACTGGAGTTCAGAAGGATGCTCCGGCAGACCTCGCAAACTTTGACTCCAACGTTGCACAGACAGACCAGTCTTGCTCACAGACAAACCTTAAAAGATTTGACGGTGTTGTAGACGACTTTATGACAACATACTTCAAGTACTTCATCTCTGGCGACGAACAGAACTAGCAGGTTTTACTTGAGCTCACAAAATCAAAAGGGAGTTGGGACAAATAAAACCCTTCTCCCCCTGGAAAGCAGCCGCGAAGAGGAAATTCTAACAGAGGCTTCTTCCGGCAACGGCTCTCCAGAAACAATCCGCTACAAAGGGCGCTATCTTTATTCAAAATACAATCCCACGCGCTCTGTACTTTCCCTTATTCAAGGCACAAAATTTTTACCCGGCACAATCGTAATAATATGCTCCCCATGCCTTTGCTACGGCACAGAAGAATTGCTAAGTGCATTGGAAGCAGCCTGCAAAGAAGGCGGTGAAGACGCAAAGACAGAAGTGTGCGCAATAGAGGCAGACAGAAATCTTTACGGCCTTGCAAAAGAAAAGCTGGGGCAAAAAAAAGACGCGGAAAAGATTCATTTTTATTTTTCAGACCAGCTGGACGAATTTGAAGCATTCCTTAACGAAAAAATTTCCAGTGGAAGTTTCCGCCGCGTACTAAGGCTTGACTTTAGCGCAGGAACCCAGTTCAACGCGGAATGGTACACATCCATCTGCAACGCGGCAGAACAGATGGTTGCTTTCTACTGGAAAAACAGAATCACCATCGTAAAAATGGGAAGACTTTTTTCCCACAACATATTCAAGAACCTGTCCTTGGTTGGCACAGATGAATCTGCATCAGACACTTTTTTGCAGAAAGCAGCAGGAATGGTTTCCAAACCAATAATCGTATTTGGTGCGGGAGAAAGCTTGGACAAAACCTTTGCAAAAGAAAACTTTCCGCTCATAAAAGAAATAAAAGACGGCCGCTACTTTACAATTGCAGTGGATGCCGCAGCCCAGGCACTTCTTGCGCGGGGAATAAGACCGGATGCAATCGTTGCAGTGGAAAGCCAGTTTGCAATTCAGGAATCATACGCAAGCTTTAAAAAAGAAGATTTTGAACAAATCATATTCTTTGCAGACCTTTGTTCCCGCCCCCAGGTTGCACGCCTATTTAAAAGGAGGATATGGTTTGCATCAGAATATGCAAAGTGCCAATACCTTGATTCAATAAAAGAAAAGGGTATCATCCAAAACCTTATACCGCCTCTCGGCTCTGTTGGGCTTACGGCTGTTTACCTTGCACTTGTAATAAGGCAAAGCATTGCAACAAGCGTTTTTGTTAGCGGAATGGACTTTTCATATTCAGCGGGAAGGACACATGCAAAAAACGTTGCGGCATCAAAGCGGCTTCTTGCAAACTGCACAAGAAAAAATGGCGCGGCAAACTATTCTGCATCCCTGCTTCCACCGGCATTTCCCGTTCAAAGCAAAGACGAAAGCAAAATGTATTCATCCCCAATTATGGAAAGTTACGCTATAAACTTTGCGGCAGTCTTTGGCGGACAAAAGAACCTCTACGACATTGGTGAATGCGGCATAGACCTGCACCTAAAAAAATGCACGGCAGCATCCGTTTGGACAGTGGCATCCCTGCAAAACAAAAATTCTTCGTTGGGGCAAATTCAAATAGACTTTGAAGAAGGAAAAAAATCCAAGCAGCTTATTTCCTGCTACTTAAAAGAAGAAAAAGATGCGCTTACACAGCTTAAAGACTTGCTTGTAAAGGGAGAAAATTCTGAATACAAAAAAGACGGCACTACCCTTAGCGGACAAATACTGGGCATACTTTCGCCAAGGGAATACCTCTTTCTGCACTTTCCGGACGGCAACAGGGCAAGCATTTCTACCCCCTTCTTAAAAAGAGTCAGGGCAGAAATAGACAGCTTCCTAAAAATACTAAAAGACCAGCAATAAACTGTCATTCCGAACGCTACGCCACTTTGCACACACTTGCTACAAAGTGTGATTCGGAATCTGTATATGTTAAGAAGTACAGCCACTGAAACATGGTTCGACCCTTCGACAAGCTCAGGGACCACCCTTCGACTGGTCCAGGAACCTCACGCTTACAAACCGTTCAGGGTGACTCTTATATTTATTCCTAGTCTTCCTTTTCTTTAAGAACTGCAAGGAATGCGCTCTGGGGAAGTTCCACGTTTCCTGCCATGAGCATGCGCTTCTTTCCGGCCTTCTGCTTTTCCAAAAGCTTACGCTTACGGGTAACGTCACCGCCGTAGCACTTTGCAAGAACGTCCTTGCGCACAGGGTTAACTGTTTCGCGTGCAATAATCTGGCTTCCGATTGCACCCTGAATTGCAATCTTAAACTGCTGGCGGGTAATTTCTCCCTTTAGACGCTCGCAGACAACCTTTGCATGTTCAACAGCATTGGGCCTAAAGCAGAGCTGGGCAAGGGCATCAACAGGCTTTCCGTTTATGAGTATGTCTATCTTTATAAGATCCGTTGGGCGGTAGTCTGTAATCTCGTAGTCAAAGCTTGCGTAACCGCGGCTGTAAGACTTTAGCTTGTCGTAAAAGTCAAAGAGGATTTCTGCAAGAGGCATGTGGTAGGTAAGCTCAACACGCTTTTCGTCCAGGTACTGCATATTTGTCTGCTCACCACGCTTAAGGCGGCAAAGCTCCATAATGCTTCCAAGGAATTCAGAAGGAGTGATTATGGAAGCCTTAATGTAAGGTTCCTGAGAAGCCTCAATCTTACCCTCTGGATAGTCGGCGGGGTTGTCCACAAAAATCTCGTCGCGGCCGGCAGGCTTTACTCGGTACTTTACGCTTGGAGCCGTAAAAATAACAACCTGGTCAAAGTCACGCTCAAGGCGCTCCTGCACAATCTCCAGATGAAGCAAGCCCAAGAAGCCGCAGCGGAATCCGTTTCCAAGGGCAAGCGAATTGTCCTTTTCGTAAACAAGGGAAGCATCGTTCAGCTTTAGCTTTTCCATGCTTTCCTTTAGTTCCTCATAATCATTTGAATCAATAGGATAAATAGAAGAGAATACTACAGGCTTTACTTCCTTAAAACCAGGAAGCGGCTCTTTTGCAGGATTTGTAGCAGAAGTTACAGTATCGCCAACGCGCACGTCTGCAACAGTCTTCATGCCTGCAATAATATAGCCTACGTCTCCAGCCTCAAGCGCAGAAGTTTCCTCGTACTTGATTTTAAAAAGACCAACCTGCTCTACCTTGTACTCTGCCCCGCTGCTCATAAGGCGGATTGTGTCCCCTGCCTTTACCCTTCCGTCCATTACGCGGATGTGAACAATAACGCCCCTGTATTCGTCATAGTGGCAGTCAAAAATAAGGGCGGTAAGGGGTGCGTTTACGTCTCCCTCTGGCGGCGGGAATTTTGTAACAATGGCTTCCATAAGGTCGTCTATTCCCTGCCCGGTCTTTGCGCTAACAAGCTGGGCATCGGCAGAATCAAGGCCAAGGTCATGGTCTATCTGCTTCTTAACGCTTTCTATGTCTGCAGAAGCAAGGTCTATCTTGTTAATAACCGGAACAATAGTAAGGTCCTGTTCCATTGCCATATACATATTGCTTACGGTCTGGCTTTCTACGCCCTGGGTTGCGTCTATTAAAAGAAGTGCCCCTTCGCAGGAAGCAATGGCGCGGCTAACCTCGTAGCTAAAGTCAACATGGCCCGGTGTGTCTACAAAATTAAGCTCGTAGTCGTTTCCGTCTTTTGCGCGGTAGGGAATGGTAACGGCCTGGCTCTTTATTGTAATGCCCCTTTCCCTTTCAATGTCCATGTTGTCCAGAATCTGGTTCATCATCTGGCGGTCTTCGATTATCTTTGCCTTTTGAATAAGGCGGTCTGCCAGCGTGGATTTTCCGTGGTCAATGTGCGCGGTAATACAAAAGTTGCGCTTGAATTTTAAATCTCTCATAAGGTTTCCTGTTGCTTGGATTATTAACTATAGCATACAAATGAACTTTTGACTATAGGAGCATTTTTTATTTCTTATTTGGAGCGCACGTCATTTGTAGACTGCCCCTTCGGGAATGCTCGTGTTACGGGCTTTCCGGGGTTCCGCGGGGCCCTTACCCGCTCCATTGCTGCCGGGTTCGGCCCTTCGACAAGCTCAGGGACCGCACCCACCAGCAACGGCTGCGCCGCCCCTACAATCCCGGCTAGGCTTAATGGGTTAAGAGTCCACATCGGCGAAAAGTTCTAGTAGAAGAATTTTTTCTGCCCAAGAATCCCTTACTAGAATTGTTGTTGTACCTTTCTCCAAGATTTCCCTAATACCAGAAGAAAATTTTACTGGAACTTCCTTTTCAAAATTAGCACCATTCATTTCAAAGGAAAGCTGAAGAGAATTCTCCTTCCTTTTTTTCCAGAAAGATTCGTTTTCGAGAACGCTCATTCCATTCACTCTTGCGGAAACTTTCTTGCCACTATGAATTTTCTTGTAAAGCCAAAAGAAGCGGATGATTGCCACAAGCAGGGTAATAAAAAGTATAGCCACTTCTAAATTTGCAATAAAGTAATTTCGCTCATGATAAATTTTTCTTTTAGTTACAGTAATTCCAAAGCCCAAATTCAAGACAAGAAAAAACAAATCTATAAGAAAATAAATAAGGCATGAGTTTATAACAGAATCATTTTTTAATAACTTTTTTATGTTTAGCTTCATGGGCTTTAATATAGCAAAAAGGATATGTCTTTACAAGTTACTTATCATCATGGCTTTTATTTTTAAGCCACAAAAACCGGATGATTGCCACAGTAAGGGTAATAAAAAGTATGAACACTTGTAAATTTGCAATAAAGTAATTGCGTTCATGATAAATTTTTCCTTTAGTTACAGTAATTCCAAATCCTAAATTTAAGACAAGAAGAATCAAATCTATGAAAAAAAACATGATGCACGACTCTATAACAGAATCATTTTTAAATAGCCTTTTCATTGGCTTTAATATAGCAAAAAGATTTTGTCTTTACAAGCGTAGCATAAAAAAACACGGCAGGGATTGTAGGGGCGGCGTAGCCGTTGCTGGTGGGTGCGGTCCCTGAGCTTGTCGAAGGGCCGAACCCGGCAGCAATGGAGGCGAAAGCCGGAACCCCGGAAAGCCCATAAAAATATGGTAAGATGTTCTTTCTACCAACATTTGTAAAAAAATAAAAGTGCCGCAAAAAAATTCCTAAAAATAATAGGGGCTGTCCAAGGGGGCTGCCAGTCCAAGGCCTACGTCCAAGAATCCGTTCTTGCGTTTTCTTGCGTAAAGGGTAAGGGAAATTGCAGTCTTGTCCGGGGAAACCTGGGTGGAAAGAATTTTTATTGGGTCACCTTCGCTGAATCCGGAAACGTCTGCCAGAGAGCCTTTTATGAGCCTGGAGATTGTATATTCGCGCTTGTCCTTGGATGATGCGCGAACAAGCTCCGTGCCAAGGATTGGAACCAGAGCGCCGGAGATTAGGTCGTGGGTGTAGACTTCGTAGCCTGGGGAGTCCGGGCGCACGTTAAGATAAAGCGTGTGTTCCTTGCGGACACCTTCTTCCGAAAGGGTTGTAACCCTAACTATGGAGCCGGCCTTTCTCTGCATAAGGTAATACTGGAGGTCGTCAAGGGAAGTTACTTTTGTTCCGCCTATTGCAACGATTGTCTGGCCAACTTCCAAGCCTGCAAGATATGCGGGGCTTCCGGGCATTGCGTACATTACGGAAAGGCCTTCGTTCCTTGCGCCGGAACCGGGAAGCCTTTTTGTTTTTCCGTAAGCGCCAGTCCAAGGATGCCTTCTTTTTCCGCCGGCTGCAAGAAGTGGAAGCTCGTAGCGCAGGTATTCAACCGGGATGGCAAAGTTAAGCCCCTGGTAGTTCTGCACGCCTGCAAATACGATTGCCTGTACGCGGGCCTGGCTGTCTATAAGTGGGCCGCCTGAGTTTCCACTGTTAACAGCCGCGTCAATCTGGAAGACTTTTCCGCTTGTAAAAAGTTCCCTGTCTTTTGCGGATATGATGCCGCTTGTAAGGGTTCTGTCCAGTCCCAGCGGGGAGCCGATTGCATACACCTTGTCGCCAACGTTAAGGTCGCTGCTGGAGCCTAGGGTAAAGACATAAGGTGCCCTTACTTCTGCCTTTAGGAGCGCAAGGTCTATTGTGCTGTCCCAGCCCACAATCTTTGCGGGAATGCGGGTGTCCGGGTCTTCTGCAAGCTTTATGTAGCAGCGGGCAAAGCCCTCGTACTTGGGGTCTACGCAGCTTGAAATTACGTGGTGGTTTGTGATGATGTAGCCGTCGCTAGAAATAAAGAATCCGCTTCCAAGCATTGCGTCCGGCCGTCCAACGCCTTTTTCTACTTTTACGCCCTTGTCTACAAAGACGGTAACCGTTCCGTTTATTGTAGAAGAAAGCGACACTGACTTTTGAGGCTTTGCATTGCCAAGTCCCGGAACTTTTGAATTTATTAGGCTGCGGAGCTGGCTGTCCGACTTTGCAAGCTGGGAAAGACGGGGATAGTTCATGGCTTTTAATGACTCGTAGTAGCCAAGTGAATCCAGGTACTTTTGTTCCGAAAGGGACTTGTTGTAGGCATCCACAACCTTTTGCATCATGTCGTTGTAAAGGGTCTGAACCTTCTGATTGCCACTGACGTTTTCCTTTAGTATTCCTGCACGCCAAAAAGCTTTTACGCAGTCGCTTTCAGGAATCTCGCGTATGTTTTTTATCTCGTATTCAACAGCGTCGTTTTTTGAATAGTTTACAGGCTCGTAAAGCTGAACCTTGTCCTTTTTGCTACCTGCACAAGAGGTAAGCCCAAGGACCAAGGGAATCAGACAAAGGCGAGCTATATTTTTTATCTTCAAATCTTTCATCTCTTTATTTTTTATTTCTTAGGCGTTGCGGCCTTTTTTTCGCTTTCTACCGGGAGCCCTTTCATAATCATGCCGTATGCGGTGTCTCCAATTTTTATGCCCTTTACGCGGAAGCCACCGTGTTCAACCACCATGGCAACGCACTGGGTTGGGTTTCTGCTTAGGCTTGTAAGGACTTCCTTTGCAAGTTCGCTGGAACCGGTCTTGCCAAGCCAGTAGAACTTATACATTGGGTCTTCTGTTACGGTAACAGCGCGGCCACCCTTTGTTACGGAAGCAGGCACTCCACCCTTGGAAGAGATGCAGACCTGGACCTTGTTTTCGTCGTAGAAATAGGCTTCTTCAAGAACGGCTTCGTCTTTTGGGGCATTCTTGGAACTACGGGATTTTTTTACAAAGCGAATGTCCCACTTGCCGTCGTTGTTTGTGTCCCAAGAAGAAATCTTTCCGCCGTAGGGAAGGTATTCTTCCGTAAAGTCTGGAACAGAGTCGCGGTTGGTGTCTACCTGAATCTGCTTTAGGTACCAGGGTTCATTGTCGCTGGTTACGCTTCCGAACATGTTGATTATTACGTTGCGTTCATCTTCCATAGAATGAACGTCCATGGAATTGTCCTTGTCTTTTTCGTAAATTTCGGTGGTCTCAAAAATACCGTCACCGTCTGCGTCTACAGAGCGCATGTAGGGAATGTCGTTCTTGAACTGGGCACGGGCATAGAGCTTACCGCTTTGCATATAGTCTCCGCTCTGGATTTTTCCGTCAAGCACGTAGAAGATTATGCTTGCTCCTGTCCTTTCCTTTGTTGGAACATGGGCAAGTGATGCGGCTGATGCAAGCTTGGCAACCGGCAGCGGGAATGATGAAGGCTGGGCTCTTGTCCTGTCCTTGAGGCTTGAGCGCACAACAAAATTCTTTGGGTTGTAGTCGTCCAGGTTTGGAACCGGAACATAGAACTGTATGCTGTCTCCAAAGCTAAGGTCTTTGTCTACCTCTATTTTTACGGGAGTCCACTTTAGGGCACCCTGGGAGATGTCGTATGAAGCAAGGGTGTTGCCCTTTTCGTCACGGAAACCAACAACCTTAAGGTATGGGTATTCACCCCATTCAAAGAACATGTTGTTGGGGTTTGCAGAACCGCTGAGAGGGTTTCCAAAGTCGCAGGCAACGCGCCACTCGTGAAGCTCGTCCTGGTTTGCGTCGTAGATTATTGTCTTTGGTCTTCCGCGGGAATATACAATGCGCATATTGTAAATGCCGTCTCCGTCCGTGTCGCGGAAAATTGTTCCGTTAAAGGCAAGGAGGAATGCTGCGGCCTTTTCCTTTGCATCGTTTTCCGAAAGCATGGAAACAAAGCTCTTGAGCATTTCGTAGTCAAGTCCCTTGGCGGCAAATTTTTCTATATATTGCACTGCCTTTTCCTGGGACAAAAGGTTCTTTTTTACGGCAGCTTCCGCAAAGAGAGGGTGCTTGAGTCCACGGGCAGAGAATGACTGCAGCATTTTTGTCTGGATTGCACCCCTTGCAAAAAGGGCGGCATAAATTTCAAGCTCGGCATCTTTGTCCGGGGCAGCGGCGGCATACTGGCTTATGGTAGAGATAAAGAAATTGGCAATTCTTCTTACCTGCTCGTTGTCGTCTGTAGGTGATTCGTTCTTAAAGAAAAGAAGCGGGAAGCGTGAATCTTTTGGGTAAATCTGGCGGGCATTGTCTATCTTGTTTCTTGCCTGCTCCAAAGCTCCAGGTGTGCGTATTCTATAGTAGGATTTTGCACGGATGTATTCAGCGTCGGCAGAAAAGACCAAGGGAGCCTTGTCCAGAACCGCAGAAACTTCTTCGTAGCGCAGGGTGTCGCAGAGGATGTCTGCATAGAGGACGCGGGCACTGTCGTAGTTGTAGTTGGCCCAGTTGTCCAGTTCCAGAGCCTTTTCCGCGTAGGAAAGTACGTCTGCAGAAGGCTTTCTGTTCTTGTTGCAGGCAAGTGCCTTCATGTACCACAAATCCGAAATTGAATCGTCGTAAGCAAGGCCAAGTTCCACCTGACTTGCAACGGCACCCCAGTTTGACTGAACTGCATAATCATTGGCAAGAGCAAGGCACCTTAGGGCAGTGCGCCGGTTTGCCATGGCAGCGCTGTCTTTTAAGGCATCGCCTGTATTTATGGGCTTAAGGGCCACCGCACTAAAAATTGACGCAAACTCAAAAAGAGCAAAAACACCGATTTTTACAATTTTATTCATTTTTCTTCCCTTTGTACAATCCAATTGTTAAACCCCAAAGGAGCGCCAAGGATACAGACCAAGGGCTGCAATGGAGAAGTCAAGTCCTGGACAACAGGAATTTCGCTGCGGAAGGAACCGCACTTCCAGCCGTCAAGAATACCGGAAATGCTCTTAAGGCTTCCGGAAGCAGTTTTTATTGAATCCCCAGCCTGCCTGCTTCTGAATGCAAACGGAAATTCAAGCCCCTCAATGTCCACACCACAAGGCAGGGAAGCGTTTTGGGAAAGAGCATGCTCAAGCTCAAGGTGCATATTAGCGCCGGACTTGGAAACGCCAAGCGTCCATTTGCCGGCACGTACAATGCCTTCTTTTGTGATTATAGCAAAAAATCCGCTTTCTGTCGCTACCTTCTGCACTTTTCGCGCAAAAATACGGCCACCAGAGCAAAAGACTTCTGCTCCCGATGAATTTTCCGCCCAATCATTCTTTATTTTCGGCAGAATTTGCAGATTTCTTTGAATGCGTTCAATAAAAGTATAAGGAATGCGGAGCTGCATCTGGTCACAAAGCACTTTGTCCAGGGCCGAATAAATTACACGTGACTGCAGGGCCTTTGGCAAGCTCTTGAATTTGTCTTGGGAAAAGGAAACCTGTCTTTCCCCCTCCTTCCAGTCTATTTTTTCTATTGAATCCTTGGCAGACGTACTGATGAATGATTCATCCAGGGACATCTTGCGCCCCAGGGAAAGAACTGCCTTTTGCCAGCCGGGAAGCTCTGTGTCCAAAAAGGGGATTATCCTGTTGCGGATTTTGTTTCTTAGCATTGAATTTTCGTTGTTGGTGGAATCCGTCCTAAATTCCAGGCCAAGGAATGCTAGGTAAGCCTCTATCTCTGGGCGGGAAACGTTTAAAAGTGGCCTTATAAAGCGGTCCCTTACCTGGGGAATACCGGAAAGGCTTTGGCTTGCACCTCCGGAAAAAAAGCGCATCAGGAGGGTTTCTTCCTGGTCGTTAAGGTTGTGGGCAAGGCAAAACCAGTCAATGCCAAACTTTTCTATTGCACTTTCAAAGGCCTGGTAGCGCAAAAAGCGGGCAGCCTCTTCCGTTCCGCCCCCCCTCTCTGACTTTAGCCTTTCTACAGAGCCTCTGGGTATGTCTACACGGGAGCACCTTACGCCTATTTTTTTGCAGTAGCATTCAACAAAATAAGCGTCGCCCTCTGTCTGCTGGGCAGGCCTTATGTTGTGGTTTACGGTAACGGCAAGAAGGTTTTCCTTTGGAAGAATCCGTGAAAGCGATGTTAGCAAAGAAATGGAATCTGCGCCACCGCTTACCCCCACCCCATAGACAGATGAAGGGGAAAAATCTGCAATGCATGTTTTAAGGCCAGTGAGCACCTTACGTTCAAAGTCTTGCGCAATATCTTTCACAACGAGCCCCCTGCCGCCAAAAAGCCAACGGCCACAAACAAAAAGCCCCGCTGTGGAAGCGGGGGATATTACTTAGCCTTGTTACTATAGAAGACCTTTTAAAGAAGCTTGATTATTTCTTTGGAGGTGCAATAGTAACGATAAGAGCTGTTGGTTTTGTAATGAGAGTAATCTTGTCGCTAAGGTGAAGATCTGCAACTGTGAACTTCTGACCGATTTCTACGCCAGAAACATCAGCTGTAATTGATGTTGGCATGTCATCTGGGAGAGCCTTAAGCTGAACAGACGGAATGTGCTTTACCATGAAGCCGCCCTTGAGAACGCCGGCAGGAGTTCCTGAATAGTGCATCTTGAGCTCTGCCATGATAGGCTTCTTTCCGCTTACGATGTGGAAGTCTGCGTGCAGGTTCTTGTCGGTCTTGATGTCGTACTCTGTGTCCTGAATATAGGCCTTGTTGTCCTGACCGTCAATCTTAAGATTAATCAATGTTGTTGGAGTGATTGTTCTCCAAACTTTTGAAAATTCTGCGGCATCGATGTCGAGCATGATTGACTCGCCCTTTTCGTTATAAGCGATTGCTGGAAGGCGTCCTGCAGCGCGAAGATCCTTGGCAGCCTTTTTTCCTGTTTCTTTCCGTACTTTTGCATTAATCACAAACTGTTCCATCCTGGAAACTCCTTAAAAAAAAATTCTACTTTAATTACTAGAACTGGGACGGCTGGATTCGAACCAGCGGAATGACGGCACCAAAAGCCGTTGTCTTACCACTTGACGACGTCCCAAGATATACTAAGATGCAGATTAGTCATTTGCATCACTAGAATCCGTTTCTACATGGCCAGCTTCGTATTCGCCCAGAATCTTTTCCTGGAGCTCATTGCGAAAATCAGGGTTAATAGGATGGGCAACATCCTTGTATTCCCCGTTAGCCGTCTTTCTGCTTGGCATGGCTATGAACATTCCTGTCTTGCCTTCAATAATCTTGATGTTGTGAACGACAAAGCAGTTGTCAAACGTAATTGTTACATAGCCCTTAAGCTTTCCCTCACCTTCTACCTTGCGGATCTTTATTTCGGTCACCTGCATAGTTTTTTTATCCTCCTGTAATCACGCTAAACCAGCGCTGCATGCCAGTTTTCGGACAGTATTTGAAACGCAGCCTGCGCTTTTTCAACCTCTTTAAATATTCCGAATACTGACGATCCAGAACCGGACATATCGACAAAATCTGCACCGCACTGCCTTAAGGCCTGCAATGCAAGGGATATTTCGCCAAAATGAGCGGTTACAGGAGCTGTAAAATCATTCTGAAAAAACCACTTCCGTACCGGTTTATTAAATTCTTCTACAAAAGAACGTATGTCACCGTCTGCATCATCTGCTGCAAAACCTTCTTTCTGATGGCGCTCATCAATCCATGCGTAAGCATCCTTTGTAGAAACGCTGACACCAGGAAAAAGAAGCAGGATGTGCAAATCCTTACGTCCTTCAATTTGAGTTACCCTATCACCTCTTCCTTGGACGACGGCTGTAAAATTTTCACAACCGCTGTACAAAGCCTTTGTAAAGAAAAAAACGTCGCTGCCTACCTGAGATGAAATTTCATCTAGAGAGGTTTCGGTTAAATGCGTGTCAAACAAAATGTCCAGAGATTGAATAAAAGAAGAAGCATCACTTGAGCCGCCCCCCAATCCACCGCCGGCAGGAATGTGCTTTACCAATTTTACGCACACACCCTGACAAACACCAGTCAGCACGCAGAAAGCTTTGTATGCCTTGGTAAAAGTGTTTTCTTCTGGCAAAGCAAAATTATCACACTCCACGATACAGGAATTATTTTGCCCGGAGAGACTAACCGTAAGCTCGTCGCGAAGGTTAATGACGGTAAAAATACTTTTTATATCGTGATAACAGTCTTGCCGCTTTGGGAATACCTTTAGGCCGATGTTTATCTTGGCCGGAGCAAAAACCGTTATACCCTTGCACATACTCCACCATTATATGCATTTGACAAAGCAATGTCAATCGTATAAAGGTAATTTTGCAAGCATTTCTAAAAAATTACAATATTTTGCATTATTTTGCAAAAACCGATTGACAAAAGGCCAAGTAAAATTTACATTCTACTTGTGGGTCCGGTCACCCAAAAGAAGCATTCATGCTAAAGGTCCGGCTCAAAAAACAAGGAGTTAATTCATGCTCGAAGACGATTTTCTTGACTTTGCTATGGCTGCAGGTTTTGATGAAGATTATGACGACAACTTCCCGTCTGACGATGATTACGACGACGATGATTTTGACGATGACTTTGAGGATGAAGACGGTTCATTCGAGGACGATTTGGACGAAGAGGATGATGACTACGATGAACCCTTTGATGACCAGGAAGCTGAAGACGGCTACGACAACCGCCGCCGCGGCTTTGACGACGACCTCTACAACGACGATGAAGAAATAGAAGAAGACAGTGATCCTGCCGACTTGGATTTCTAAGATAAATTAAATTCTACTGCGCTTTTGGGCGGTTTTTGTCTTTACCGCAAAATCTGCCTGGAAGGGCGCTTCTATTCTACCTGCCACTTGAACACAGGCTGTTCCGCTTTGTATTTTGCCCTTTGCGGAAGGTTAGCCTGCAAAACAATCTTGAGATAAATACTGCTGATTAAGCTTACTTGAAACAGAGCCTAGCCCCGATTGGAAGGGCGGCAGGGTTGCTTGCAACCCGTTGCCGTTGCCAGAGGCAATGGAGCCGTAGGCGGAACCCTGCAAAGCGGGGAAAACAATGAGGCTGGCCGGCTCCGAAGGGCCGGACACAGTAAAAAAAGCAGTATGCTCCAGATGAGAAAAAAGCTATTTTAGAATCTTTCCTGCGTGCCAGAGTTTTTCCAGGTCGTAGAAGGCGCGCGCATCGGCGGACATAAGGTGAACCACGACGGAGCCAAGGTCTATTAGGTTCCAGTCGTCGCCCTGGGGAGTCTTGCGGGCGGTGGGGTGGATTTCCATGCCGTTTTCCGAGATGTAGTCCTTGACCTGCCTGTAGAGTCCCTGCCAGTGGGCGCTACTTGTTACCGTAACGATTACAAAGTAGTCCGTCCAGCTGTTGAGCCCGGTTACGTCTATGACGCGGACATCCTGACCCTTGCCGTCTTCCATGAGTTTTGCGATTTCCAGAGCCTTGTCCTGCTCGGTCTTTTCTGTATTTTCCATATTAGTCTTCCTATTCTTCTTTTCCTGTGTAACCGCCGCGAACGTAGCGGCCGTCCCAGTCTTTTCCCAGATACAAAGTAAAGTCTACGTCCGACGATTCCTTTCCGAAGCTTTCGGGCTTTACTTCCTCGTATTCAATGTATTTGCATTTTATGAAGTCGGAAAGAACGCGGAGAGATTCCGAGTCTCCTACGTGGCTTACGATGAGGGTGTGCTCCATCTCTTCGTCTGCATTTCCGTACTTTAGGACTTCGTAGCCCATTCCCTGAAGGAGAAAGGCTGCGTTTCTTGCGGAACCGGTTACGCTTGTTGCGTTCTGGATTTCCACTACATAGACTCGGCTTCCACCGCGCTCCTCTTCTGAAACCAGGGTTGCAAGGGTTGTCTTTATTACGTCCTTGATGAGCTGGCCGCCGTCCTGAAGGAACCAAAGTTGCTGGCCTGAGGAGGTTGTACGGAGCATTCCCTGTGGAAAGAGGGGCGAAAGGCTGTCCGTGTTTACGTCGCAGATGAGCGAAAGGAGCTTGTAGAGCAAGTCACCCTGTACGCTTGCGTCAAGCTTTGAGGCGTATACGGGAAAGTCCTTTTTCCTTAGAACGTTCTTTTTGTTTTCCGTGATTGCCGAAAGCAGGGCCACTAGCACATTCTGTCTGCGGTCATCAACATCGCTGTCGCTTTCTCCCGGCAGCCTGTAGGTTACGTAGGTTCTTACCTTGTCGCCATCCAGCGTTATCTGTCCGCTTGGAAGGAGCCAACGCTTCCCTTCTTCGGTAACGGTATCCACGGGAGAATAAACCAGTACGTTTAGCCCGCCCAGCAAGTCTGTTAGCAGGGAAAGGTTGTCCAGGTTTATGTCTATTGTAAAGGGAATTACGGTATCCGTAAGACGTTCAATCTCGGAGACGTAGGTTTTCATTCCCTTTTCGCGGTAGATTGCGTCTATGCGGTCTGTTCGGCCAAGGCTCTTGTCGAAGATGTCGCCTATGTTGCCCGGTATGTCGAACAAGGCACCCTTGTTGTAGGGCGGGTAAAAGGCGAAAACGTCCGTTACCAGGGCGTTCCCCTCGCCATCATTTATTACGAGCAGGGTTTTTACAACTTCGTTCTTGGCAAGCGTTTCTTCCAGAGGGTCACTTGTAAGCGATGAAGCCATTACTACAACGGCCCCAATCATGACAGCAAGTATGGCAACCAAAAAGAGCGCGCTCAGCTTTTCCTTAGAAACGGCCATCAGTTGCCCCCGGCAAAGTCCATGGCAAGGGTTGCGTCATAGGCTATGTCCCGTCTGAGTGCCTCGTGAAACCTAAAGCTTACGGGAGCAATTTCTTTGCCCTTTGAGCGTAGGTAGTCCATGTTTTCTTCCAGCACGGCAAGGCAGAGCTTGTTGAGACTTAGGGCAAAGAGTTTTTCCCGGTATTCCTGGGTGGACTGGGGTCTTCCCGGCTCAATCTTATCCGCGGCATAAATGATTTTTGCGAGCGGGCAGAGGCTTGCTCCTCCAAGGGTGTGCCTTGAAACCGCCTGGATTATGTCCGAATCGTCAATGCCAAAGTCCCTGCGGAGTTTTTCCGCTGCGGCACGTCCGTGCAACAGAGAGGGCTTTGTCTTTTCCACGTCGGAAATGGGTTGTCCGTCATGGCTGGCAAGGGAAAGCTGGGTTTCGTCATCCAAATCCTTGCACATGTCATGGGCGAGGCCTGCAAGGTAGCCCTTCTTGGGGTCCACACCGTACATGTCGCACATGATTTTTGCAGTTTCTGCAACGCGAACGCTGTGCTCGAACCGCTCCTTTTTTTCTGCAGCGGATGCGAACTTGCGTATTTTTTCTAGAATCTCGTCAAAATTACTGTTATTTGTATCCATAAAGCTTACCGTCTATAATATACCTAAAAACAGGGCGCGGGACAAGATATCCGAAACTCTTGCCGCAGGAAATTCTTTCCCTTATGTCCGTTGAGCTGATTGTAAGCAGGGGGTTTTCTATTGCAACGCAGTTGTTGAACAGAGGTTCCTTGGTTATGTCAAATTCAAGCTGGTTGGTTTTGCCGTAGTCGCCCACGTTTTTGTTTGCAAAGAGGGCGGACTCCTGCTTGTAGGGTCTTCTGGCTACGATAAGGGTGCACCTTTGGGCTATTTCTTCCGCCCGGTTCCACAGGTGAAAGTCCGGCAGAAGGTCTTCTCCCATTATGAGCCCCAGTTTTCCTTCCAGGCTGTCCTTGTATTTTTCTTCCAGAATCCTTATTGTGTCGCAGGTGTAGCTTACACCGCCCCGCTCTATCTCGCAGCCTTCAGCAATAAAGCGTTCGTCTTGGGAACATGCGGCTTTGACCATCCCCAGCCTGTCTTGTGCAGGTACAACCTCCCTCATTGCCTTGTGGGGAGGGGTTGCTGTGGGGACAAAGAGAATCCTGTCGTAGCCAAGGGTTACGCAAACATCGTCTGCCAGTGCAAGATGGCCTATGTGTATGGGGTTAAAGCTGCCTCCCAGAATTGCCATCTTCATGAATATGCCCCCTCGCTTGGATCACTTCCAGGGAACTGTTCTTCCATGCTTGAATCCACGGAGCGGGAAGCAAGGAAGCTGCTCTTTGCTGATGAAGTGCCTGTAGAAGTTGAATTGCTTGAATCAGGAGAATTTTTTGAATCTGAATCCTGATTTTTTTCTGCTGATGAAAGCAAGTCCATTTTTTCTACCAGGGAGATTATTGACCTTCTGGCATTTTCTATGTTCTTCCTTTCCAAGACAGAAACCGCAATAACAGCAGTATCCGGTTCTTCCGCCTTTATTTGGGCTGCAACCTCTTCCGCATGTTCCGCAGCGCCTTCTACGTCTATCTTGTTGCAAAGGACGATTCTTGGCTTTTCCAAAAGGCCGCGTCCGTATTTTTCCAGCTCCGTCTTTAGGGATGAATATGCGCTAAGATAGTTTGTGTCTGAGCAGTCAATCATAAAAAGAAGGGCTGCCGTGCGCGAAATGTGCTTTAGGAAACGGAGACCAAGCCCTGCCCCTTCAGACGCTCCCTCTATGATTCCGGGGATGTCCGCAATGATAAAGTCCTTGTCCTGGTCCACGTGGAGGACGCCAAGGTTTGGAATTTTTGTGGTAAAGGGATAGGGGGCAATCTTAGGCCTTGCGTTAGTGAACATTTCCAGAAGGCTTGACTTACCCGCATTGGGGAAGCCTACAAGGCCTACGTCCGCCATAATGGAAAGCTCTATGCGCAGGTTCATCTCCTTGCCGGGTTTTCCGGGATGGGCATAGCGGGGTGCCTGGTTAGTGCTGCTCTTAAAGTGCACGTTTCCCCAGCCGCCCTTTCCGCCTTCAAGAATCATAAGCTGGCTGCCGTCGCTTTCTTCCGTAAAGTCACGGATAAGCTCACCCGTATCTGCGTTGCGGATGGTGGTTCCAGGAGGAACGGGGATAAACACGTCCTCCCCGTCCTTGCCAAAGCGGTTCCAGCTCATGCCGTCCTGTCCGTTCTGGGCCTTAAAGACCTGCCTGTGGCGAAGGTGGGCAAGAGTGCGAAGGTTTCGCCTTACGCATACGTACACGTCGCCTCCCCTGCCGCCGTCTCCACCGTTGGGGCCTCCGTTGGGTATATACTTTTCCCTTCTGAAAGAAATACAGCCGTTTCCGCCCTTGCCGGACCTTACGGTTATAAGTGCCTCATCCGCAAACTGAATCATAAACACATCCTTTAAAGAAAAAATGCCCGGCATGAACTAAAAAATTCATACAGGGCATCTTCAACAGAATTCTTGCAATCTAAGAACACCTTTTCCGGTAAAGCCCGGACTATAAAAGGTGCTTAGTTTGAAGCGGCTTCAACCGGTTCTACGGAAACAATCTTGCGGTCCTTGCGTTCGCCGTAGACCACTTTTCCGTCGGCAATTGCATAGAGGGTATCGTCTCCGCCCCTCTTTACAAAGCTACCCGGATGAATTCTTGTTCCGCGCTGTCTTACCAGGATAGAACCTGCCTTAACCATTTCTCCGCCGTATTTTTTAACGCCCAAATGTTTCGGGTTGGAATCGCGTCCGTTTTTAGCGCCGCTACCGCCTTTTGTACGTCCCATTTTAATCCTCCGCCGGTAAGAACCGGACTGTTTTATTCAATAATCTCTTTTAGAAGCAGGCACCCCGGATATTCTTCTGACAGGGAAGAAATCCCGTCACGAATAAAATCCGCCGTGCACCTGAGCCTTTCAGCAAGTTCTGCCGAATGGCCTTGCACTTCAACACTGAACGCCAGACTTCCGCGCTCAGAAGCATCACAACTAAGCTTTATTCCCCCGGTTTTTTCCAAGACAGAAATTGCAGTCCTAAGGAGAAGTGTCTCCGCCGAACAAACTATGTCCCTGCCCCTGGCGGCGAAAAAGGCATGCCCCTTAGCCGAACAGCTCTTGAAGCAACCGTCTGCACCGCAAACCAAAAGCACCTTAGTCATGAACCGTTATGCCGAAACCACATCCTTAACAGTTACATAGGTGTACTGCTCGCGGTGACCGTGGAAACGGTGATAATCCTTCTTGCTCTTGTACTTGAAAACCAGAACTTTCTTGTCTTTGAAAGTTTCGCCAACTTCAACCGTAACTTTTGCTCCCTTTACATAGGGTGTACCGACAGATACCTTGTCACCATCGCTTACGAGAAGAACAGTGTCAATAGTGATTGTGTCGCCTTCCTTTGCGTCGTTGATTTTTGCAACGCGGAGAACGGCATCCTTTTCTGCCTTGTACTGATTGCCTTTGTATTCAACAATTGCGTACATGTAAAACCTCTAAACTTGGCCGTAAGGAGTAACGGATTCCTTAACAACCTAAATTAATGTGTGGTGTATGATAACAAATTTACACGGCCTTAGTCAATAGAAAATTCTATATAAAACAAGGAATTCGAAAAAAAAACGACAAAAAAAAGCACCGTTCGGAAAAAGGAAAAACTTTTATCCGTACGGTGCCCTTTTATAGAAGTTTATTTTTAAATTCCCTTTTGCCTAGAGGCTTCCGGGATATTTTACAAAGGCGTCCTTATAGCCGTAGCCCTTGAAACGCTCAAGAATCATGCCGTATTCATCCACGGAAAGGGGGCCGACCAGCACCCTGTATGCCCCGCGTGAATTCTGAATCATTACAAGCGGGTACTTTCCGTACTTGTCAATCAGCGACTGTGCGCTTGAAGTTTCGGAAAGGGTTGCAATCTGTATGTAATAGCGTGAGCGGTCAAGCTCGCTTTCCTTTCGCAGGCGCTTTTCTATGTCCTTGGTGGGTGCCTTGTCCTTCTGGGGAGCAGGCTTAATTTCCACCGGCTTCTTTTCTTCCTTGGGAGGAGTTACATCCTCAGAGGGAACAAGCACGATTGGCGTATAGGGCTCTTCCGGCTCAAGAGGAGCAACCTCTTCCTCTTCCTTGTCCTCTTCCGGCGGAGTAAGGTCAATCTTTGCAACAGGCTCAGTGTCTACCGGCTCTGCAGCTACAATTTCCTCGCCCGCAAAGTCTGTCTCCGGACCTGCATCAGGGTTAACAGGAATTACTATTGCAACAGGCTCGCTTATGTCTTCCACAAGCTCCGCCTCCTCTTCTCCGAGAACATCATCTTCCATTATGCCGTCTTCTTTCACAGGAACGTCCGCTGCCGCTATGCGTCCAGTCGCAGGAAGCGGCCTTACAATCTCGTCCTCGCTTACGTATTCAGAACCAAGCGGCTCCTCAAAGGCAACTTTCTCGCCGTCAAAATCGGAGTCAAGGCTTCCGGCCGGAATTGCCGATGCTTCGTCTTCTTTTGCAGGCTCAAGGCTTCCTATGTTCTCGCCGGATGAATCAGCATTAAAGGGCTGCTCTTTCTTTTCACCCCTGCCAAAGCCGGACAAAGGCTCGTAGATAGTGCCGTCGCTTTTTGCAAGCTCAGCATCACTAAGCGGCTCTAGAGGCTCAAGGGAAGCAACTTCTTCAGAAACAAGGCCGTCATCTTCCTTTTCCGGAACATCCGCCAATGCATCATCGCCATCGCCTATTTCCATCGTCTCATAACCGGCAGTCAAATCGCCGGAATCCGCATCAGACGGCAGTCCAACGCTCTCGTAATAGGAGTCGCTCTTGGCTGTATAAGGCTTTTTGCCGTCCCCTGGAAAAATGCTTGAAACTATGCCAACACCGGCCGCACTCTGGTCAAAGGAACCCTTTCTTGAGCTTAGCTTAATCTTCAAATTTGCGTCCGGGGAAATTCCAAGCCCCTCAGCCGCCTCTTTGGAAAGCAGCATTATTGAACCGGAAGATGCGTCCATGGAGCCAAGGTTAAGAAGCTCCAAGGTCTCCCCTGTCATTGGGTTAGTCACGCTAACGTTGTCCCCAGGCAAATATCCGGAAGCCTTTACAAAAAGCCCCTTGGGAAGCTCACCCTCCCTGCCTACAGAAGCATTGCCGTCGAGGTACAAAAAAGAGTCATCTGCGGCTACAAAAATAACCGCAAGGCTTATAGCTATTACTGCGATTAATATTTTCTTCATTCTGTTTCCCCTTCCCCACGAATCCTTAACTTAAAGTCATAAAATGGTTGTAAATGTCCTGCGCAACTTTGGAGGTGAATTCAGAAATTCCTTTTTCATTATCCCTTTCGGGAGACACCTTGTTCGTCTTCCTTGAACCGGAAGCCACGCTTTTCCCTGTCTTTAGATCAAATATATTCCAACTTATTTTCTCTATGTTTGAAATGATAAGAGCCTCGGGATTCCTAGAATTCTCCGTATCGTAGTCAATTGTAAGGGAGATAAAGTAGTTGCAGAAACCCGAACTTGCCTCGCTAAGCGCCGAATAGTAAAGCTGCTCGTCCACAGATTCGTCCGTAGACACGGCGGTAGGAGAATTTGTTACGATTATGCCCCTGTCAAAAAAGAAGTCAAAGAGAGAATTCTCTATAAGATAAGAAGATGCCCTAACCTCACTCTGGCAAGGATCATGCTGAATAAGCTGAAAGGCAACAACTGTAGCGCTGGCACTTGCAGAAAAAAGCAAGGCAAAAACCGCGGCTGCCAAAAGAAATTTAACTCTTCTCATAAATATCCCCTTGAACAAAAACTTTGCTCTCGATTAATTATCGGATTTTGCAAAGTTGAGTTTAGGGTTATTTATAATGAGCTTTTTTTTATGTATTTTACTTTTTAGGACGGTGCTTTTTCCGGCTCTACCATACCACTTTTTGACTAATCCGACCGGACGCCCCTTTCGTCACCCGCTTTCCAGGGCTACGCTGCCGCTCCGGCCCGCCTCCGGCGGTCTGGCTTCGCCACCCTTCCAATCGGGCGTATGACCCGGAAAAATCCATCCATGGATTTTTTTTATGATTGCAGAATCGCTACGCAATTCTGCACGCTGCTAAGCCGCCCCTCCATGGGCTCTTTATTGGTTGGCAAGGAAGAATAAAAAATCCCGCACCCGTGCCCCTGAGCCGGTTGGTGAGCCTGTCGAACCACGGGGTCTGTTCAAGTTCCAGATGCCATCTTCCACAGATCCCGAATCCACATTCGCAGCAGTTCGGGATGACAGGTAACACCCTTCGACAGGCCGCTTGAAGCTGCGCTGCGAGTTCCAGGGAACGCACTTCGGCAGGGCTTAAGTGACGGTTACTTTTTTGCGGTAAAGTAGCCTGGTGCGCTTGGGCCGCCGTCTATGCGGGCAAAGGAAGCGTCGTTGGAAGCGGAATCAGAATAGGACGTTCCCTTCCCGCCCTTTAGCTTCTGGCACTTGTTAAAAATCTTTTTTCCAGCCGGAAGATTTTTTGTTACAAACTTGTCCGAAGCGTAAATTGTTGCAAGGGCAGACTTTTGCGGATCCAGGTCGTAGTCCATCTCGAACATCAGCTCCATGTTGGTAACGTTCCTTGTATCAAAAGAAGAAAGGTCAAGGCTTGGAAGCTTTAGGCAGCAGATGAACATATAGCTCATGTCTCTTACTTTTTCCGTGTTAAAGCTTGAAAGCTTAACCGAGGTCAGGTTAAGGCAGGAACCGAACATACGCTGCATGTTGGTAACGTTCCTTGTGTCAAAAGAGGAAAGGTCAAGAGCCCTGAATTTGCTCCAGTAGAACATTTCCTGCATGTTGGTAACATTCCTCGTGTCAAAGCCGGACAAGTCAATGGTATTGTGCTTAAGGCCGCAGCCATTGAACATGTTGTTCATGTCCGTAACCTTGCCGGTATTAAAGCTAGAAAGATCAAGGTCAAGGACAAAACAGTTGTAGAACATGTGGTGCATATCCGTAACGTTGGACGTGTCAAAACTGTAAAGATTAAGGCTTTCAAGCTTCTTGCATTCGTAGAACATAAGGCTCATGTTGGTAACGCATCTGGTGTCAAAGCTTGACAAATCAAGGTAGGGTATCGCCCTGCAGCCCCGGAACATGCCGCTCATGTCCGTAACCTTGCCCGTGTTGAATTTTGTAAGGTTCAGCGACGGAAGCTTTTCGCAGAAGTAGAACATCTCCTTCATGTCCGTAACGTTTTTAGTGTCAAATTTGGAAAGGTCAAGGGCGGTAAGCTCGTAGCACTGGTAGAACATTCCGCTCATGTCCGTAACACGGCCAGTTGAAAAACTTGAAAGGTTAAGAGAGGAAAGCTTTGTGCAACCGTAGAACATGTTTTTCATGCTGCTTACCATTGACGTGTCAAATGCAGAAAGGTTAAGGCTGGTCAATTCCTTGCAATTGCTGAACATACCGCTCATGTCCGTAACGCGGCCAGTCTTAAAAGCCGTAAAATCCACAGACTTTAGCTTTACGCAGCCTGCGAACATGTTTTTCATGCTAACGGCACTTCCAAAGTCAAAGCCAGAAAGGTCAATTTCCGTAAGATACTTTAACCCCTCAAACATTCCGCTCGAATCAGCAGGCGCGGGTATTTTCTTGCCGGAATCCGTATAGCCCTTTGCGTAGTAGCAGACAGTCTTTTCGTCGGAATCAAGGTAGATAACGGCATCTATTGAATTTGAAATCTTCTTTGCAAAAGACTTGCTGCGTCCCTGGGGTTCCACGCTGGAAGGCTTAAAGACATAGGGCTTGGATGTTTTCATAAAGTTTTTGAGTATGGCATTTATCTCCGAGCCTTTTACAATGGCGGACGGAGTTTCAAGAGCCTTGCTTTGGACAGCGGCAGCCTGGGCATTTGCGCCAGAGGCAAAATTAGAACTTTGGCAACCGGCAAAGATTTCCATTAAGCACAAAAATAAGAAAGAAGTCCTGAAAAGTTTTAATTTCATCACTATGATTTCTCCTTGGGGACTTTTTTAGAACGAAATTCCCTGTGGCATTCCAAAAATATGCCAAAACTTATTTTAAGCCACAGTTTTTTCTTTGTAAAGTTTTTTTTCAAAGACACCTACGCCGCCGTGGAGGGGCGCGGGGGTGGCAACCCCTGCGTTGCCGCAAAGCGGCAATGACCGTTAGGGAACCCCGGAAGGGCGGTGGCGCAAGGGCATGTCAGCCGAATTAGCAGGGGCATATAGTCGTAGAGCAAGCAGGACTACCGTCCTAAAGACTACCGTCCAAACAAGAAAGAAATTTTTTACGTTGAAGAAAAGATTAGTGTGTGCTATAATAAGAAGAAAAAGAGGGGATTATGGGAAAGATAGACAGCCGGCTTTACATTATAGGTGCCGGTTTTGCAGGGCAGATGATTGCCCAGGAACTAAAGCGCAAGAAGATTTTTGGCACGGTTGCGGCATTCATCGACGACAGCAAGGAATTAATCGGAAGTAAAATAGAAGACGTGCCGGTTTTGGGGCCAATAGACACAATGTCAAGTGTGCTTCGCGTTACGGCCATAGACCAGGCCATCATTGCAATACCAAGCGCAGACGGTTCCCGCATAAAGCAAATTTACGACGTGCTAAAAAAATGCGGCTTTTTCCACATAAAAATCCTGCCTTCCATAAGCCAAGTTGTAGACGGAAAGGCCCACTTTGTTCAGGCCAGGGAAATAAACCCGCTGGACATATTAGGCAGAACGCCAATAATCATCCCATTGCACGAAAGCCTTGCCTACCTAAAGGGAAAGCGCGTCCTTATAACAGGGGCAGGCGGCTCAATTGGAAGCGAACTTGCAAGGCAGCTCCTTTCAGGCGGGGCAGAGCGCCTCTACCTCTTTGGCCACGGAGAAAATTCTATTGTAAACATCTACCGCGAGCTGCACATACTGCAAAACGAGGGCGTTGGCGAAAAGGCATCCGTAGTCCCAATCATTGGCGACATGAGGGACAGGGAATACGTGCGCTACATAATAAGCCATACCAGGGCAGACGTTATCTTCCACTGTGCGGCTTACAAGCATGTTCCCATGATGGAAGAAAACCCGGTTGCCTCAATAGAAAACAACGTCTTTGGAACCAAGAACCTTTTAGATGCAGCCCTAGAGTGCGGCACGGAGCGTTTTGTGCTCATTTCCACGGACAAGGCTGTGAACCCGGTGAGCGTCTACGGCGTAAGCAAGATGCTAAGCGAAAAGCTTGTGAACGAGGCTGCGCTAAAGACAAAGTGCGGGCAGTCATTCATGTTCGTACGCTTTGGAAACGTGCTTGGTTCAAGGGGTTCAATCCTCCCGATTTTTATGGAGCAGATTCAAAACGGAGGGCCTGTCACAGTAACAGACCCTGCAATGGAACGCTACTTTATGACAATCCCGGAGGCATGTTCACTTGTGCTGCAGACAGGCGGCGTGGGAGAAAACGGCTGCTCCTACCTTCTGGACATGGGGGAACCGATAAAGATTCTTACCCTTGCGGAACAGATTATAAAATTCAGCGGCTTTGAACCATACAAGGAAATGGACATAAAATTTATTGGTGCAAGGCGCGGCGAAAGGCTAACGGAACCCCTCTGGCTTACAGAGGAAAACCCGACGCCCACCCAGTATAAAAAAATCCTAAAGCTAAAAAATATTCCTCCGGCTACATTCAGCACGGATGAACTTTTGCAAAAGCTTTACCCGGTCTGCTACTTTAGCAAGGAAAATAGCGGCATCTACAGGGACAGGGAGCTTCTTGTAAAGATTTTGCGGGAAGCAGTTCCCTCCCTCGATGAATTCTACCGCGAAGAGGAAGAAAACGGGGACAAGCGCATAGATATGGCAACTTCTGTAAAGGTGGTTTTGTAATGGCAGCAAATATGGAAAACGAAATAAAAGTGCCTTTCTTTAAGGCTTCAACAGGCAAAGAAGAAGAGGAAGCTGTTCTTAGGGTAATAAGAAGCGGCTGGCTAACCACAGGCAAAGAAACGCTCGCCTTTGAAAAGGAATTCGCATCCTGTATAGAAGTGCCTTATGCCCTTGCCGTTAACAGCAACACAAGCGGCATGATTCTTGCAATGGAAGCCCTGGGGGTAAAGGCGGGCAAGGCTGTAATCACAACACCCTACACTTTTGTCTCTACCGCGGCAACGGCACGCCATCTTGGAGCCGACGTATATTTTGCGGACATAGAAAAGGATTCGTATTCAATTGACCCCCAATCAATAGAAAAAATTCTACAAAGCCCCAAGGGTAAAAATGTTGCCGCCATAGTTCCGGTCCACATAGCGGGCAATGTCTGCAACATGAAGGCCATCATGGAGCTTGCAAAAAAGTACAATGTAAAGGTGATTGAAGACTGCGCACATTCATTCCCCAGCAAGACGCAAATGGGCTACGCTGGTGCAATTGGCGACGCAGGAATTTTTTCATTCTACGTAACAAAGACAATCACGACAGGTGAAGGCGGCATGGTCACCACAAAAGACCCCGACCTTGCCAGGCACATGACCATGATGAGAATGCACGGCATGGACCGCACAACATGGGACCGCTACACTTCCCCAAAAGCCTCTTGGATTTACGACATTGTAGCCCCTGGCTATAAGTTCAACCTGCCCGACATTCTTTCGGCACTGGGAAGGGAACAGCTAAAAAAAGCCTTTGTCTTTGACCAAAAGCGCAAGGACCACGTAAGGCGATACAACGAGGAACTTGGCAAGCTTGACTTTGTAAAGCTTCCGCCGGACGGAGAAGGAAATGCATGGCACCTCTACCTTATGAGGCTTGACCTTTCCAAGCTTACAATTGACCGCGATGAATTTGCCCTGCAGATGCAAAAGCGGGGAGTCGGAATAAGCATGCACTTTATACCGATTTTCAACTTTACCTACTGGAAGAATCTCTACCCGGAATTTAGGGCAGAAAATTTCCCCAACGCGCAGAGGCAGTACAGCGAAACAATTTCCATTCCCCTCTGGCCGGACATGACGGACCAAATGATTGACTATGTTGTTGAAACAATAAAAGACATTGGCGGTAAAAATCATGCCTAAAAAGGAAATGGACTTAAAAGCCAAGAAAAAGGCTTTGGAAAAAAAGCAAAAAGATCCTCAGCTTAGCGCTTCCGCAAAAAAGGCAGGGCTTGCAAAGCCATCATCAAAGGCAAAAGCCAGCACACGTGCAAAAGCCTCCGCAAGTGCAAAAGCCAGTGCAAATGCAAGTGCAAGAGGCAGAACAAAAGAAAACGCAAGTGCAAATGCAAAAGCAAGCGCAAATACAAAAGCAAAGCCACTGGCAAAAGCAAGCGCAAGTACGAAAGCAAAGCCACTGGCAAAAGCAAGCACAAGTGCCACAGTAAAAGCCAGCGCAAAAAAAGCCGCAAAGCCAGAAGCAAAAGAAAGAAAGCAAAGCGCCAAGAAGACTGCAAGCACCGCAACAAAAGCCACCGCAAAAAAAACGCCCGGCACAGAAGCAAAAAGAAGCTCAAAGCCTTCATCCGTTTCCTTTGAAGCAAAGTTCTATTCCGACCTAGAGCTAAAAGACATGATTCATGCAAAGATAATCCGCTGCATGGAAACTGGCCGCATAACAAAAATCTCCTACCCCGACCTTACCGAAGGCTACTTTTGGATTACAGCCCACGACATTCCAGGCCAGCACTTTATAGGCAACACCCTTGGCCGCGTCCCAATCCTCTGCGAAGGAGAAATCCTCTACCCAGGAGAACCGGTCGGAATTCTTGCGGGGCCAGACGAAGCCGTCCTTGAAGAGCTTGCAGGCCAATTCAAAATTGAATGCTCAAAAGAAACACTTGAAGCATCGCTAAAATTAAACAGCGACGAAGAAGAAAAAGAAGAGGACACCCCCCTTGCCATCCTTCAGGAACTTGGAATCACAGGCATTTCAAAAGAAAAAAAGCACTCAGAACAAAAAGAAGAAGACAGCCTTAGGGAAATATTTTCAGACGTACTTGCAGAGCGCAAAGTTCAAAGCGGCCCCTGCTTTAAAAAAGAAGGCGGCATAGAAGAAGTATTTGCAAACTGCACACACGTAATTGAACACGAATGGTCATACAAAATAAACATACCAGACTTTAACGAGCCAAACGGTGCAATCTGCGACTACAACGGAAAAACACTTACGGTCTACACCCCAACCCAGTGGATAAGCAACCTTAGGCAAACCCTAAGCGCAGCCCTTTCGCTAAACACGGAAGACATAATCATAAAAAAAACAAAGTCCTTCAACCAAGGCTCAAGCAGCATCTGGTACAATTCAATCGTAGCAAGCCAGGTTGCAGTTGCCTCCTATATATCGGGAAAGCCGGTAAAGCTTGTCTACACAAGGGAAGAGCAGGAACTCTACATGGACACAATGCGCCCTGTAACCATAAGGCACAAAACCGGAGTAAGCGAAAGCGGAAGAATTGCCGCAATGAAAATAAACATAGACTTTGACGCAGGAGCACACAATCCCTTTGCCCAGGAAATCATGGACCGCCTTGTAATTGCAAGCTGCGGATGCTACAACCCCCAGAACGTCAGCATAACGGCAAGGGCAAACAGCAGCGCTTCCCAACCTTCTTCCATAGACCTAAGGCTGGTAGACTCAGCGGCATTTTTTGCTGTAGAAAACCAGATGAATCTTCTTTGCGAAGAATGCAGAATTTCTCCGGTAGAAATAAGGATGCTGAACTTTCTGGACAGGGACACAAAGAAAACAGCCATCCCCTTTTCATTCAAGCTAAAAAAATACTTTGAAAAAAAAGACCTGGAAGTTTCAGGCACTGAGATACAGTTCAAGAAAGAAAAGGAAGACTTTGTAAGAGCCATACCACAAAAAATTACCTACTCAATTCCTTCATTCTACATGATTTTTGACCCAAGCGGAAAAAGTTTTCTGGAATTGGAAAGAAAGTACGAATCCTACAGGCAGCAAGTCTTGTACAGAAGGGAAAAGAATAAAACATCACTCATACACTCAAACGACTCGCCCGTAAGGGGAATCGGCTTTGCCTGTTCATACGCAGGCTCCTGCTACCTTGGTTCTCAAATATACGGAGGCGGAAACCAGTCTCTGGAGGCAACATACACGGAAGACAAAACCGTAATCATCCACTGCCCCCCTGTTTCCTCAACGATTCAGGAAATATGGAAGCGCACCGTAACGGAAATTCTAGGCCATGACGTTTCATCCGTAAAAATAAATTCAACATTCACGGAAGATGAGGAGCCGCTTTTGCCGGAAACAGTCTATTCAAACATCAGCGTAATGACCCAGCTTCTGCGCAAATGCTGCGAGACAATCAAGACAAAGCTATGCCGCAAAAAAACAGAGTTTCCCTTCACCGTGGAAAAATCCGTAACCGGCTCGCTAAAAAAACTCTGGAACAACGAAAGCTTCAGTGGTCAGCCCTTCCACAGCACGTCATTTGCGGCGGCAATACTGGAACTGGAACTTGACCCCTGCACCTTCCGCGAAAAGATTAAGAAGATACAGGTCTTTGTCGACGGCGGAAAAATCCTGAACCCGGTTGCAGCCCAAAGTTCCGTACGCCTTGGAATCCAGAGAATCTTAAGCTCGCTTGTAATAAGGGAAAAACTTGACTACGAAATCCAGAACATAGAAATTTCATTTCTTGAATCGGAAGAGCCGCCTATGCAAATCGGTGAAAACGTTTTCCACATAATCCCCGCTGCATACACACAGGCCCTTTCTCAGGCACTAGACCACACAGTAAGCAGCCTTCCCCTTTCCATAGAAAGCATATTCAAGGCAGCAAACGAAAACTACATCGACGAATTCAAGAGGGCGCTTGTACAGGAAGTGGATGCAGTCGCCTCACTTGAAACGGAAGAGGAAAATTCCAAAAAGGAAAAGGAAGAATGAAGATACCAGTAAACCTGAACGAAGAGCAGACAGTCCTAGATGCAATCCCCTCCGAACCGCTATTGAACGTGCTCAGGCGCATGGGAATATTCAGCGTTAAATGCGGATGCCAGGACGGCTTCTGCGGAAACTGCATGGTGCTTCTTAACGGAAAGCCGGTACCCAGCTGCCAGATACCCTGCGGAATAGTAAGGGACAACAGCGTCACCACACTCGAATTCTTTACCAACCCAAAAAAGAAAGAGGCGGTGCTAAATGACGACAAAAAAGCAAAGAAACCATCCACACAAAAAACCACTGACTTTACGGAAGAGGATTTCTTGCTTTACAAGGACATCATCTCTGGCTTTTCCGAAGCAGAAATACACCTTTGCGGATACTGCAACGCTGGCAAAATTTTTACGGCCTTCTACATTCTAAAAAACAGCTCCCGCCCTTCCGCATCAAAGATAATGGATCACATAAAGGACTTGAACTGCTGCTGCACAGACACACTGTCCCTTTTAAACGGAATTCTAAAGGCATCCGCCATACGGGAATCCCGCGAGGAGAAAAATTCAAATGTCCAAAAGTAACCAGACTTTTTTAATTGCCCGCACACTCAGTGATGTTTTCTACCACCTCAAGAACGTAAACGAACTCCAGATCCGCGGAGGAGGAACAGGTAAAATTCCCTTCGCAGAAAAAGTACTTGCAGTAAGCTCCATTCCTGAACTTTGTACGATAGAAAAAAAAGAGCGCTTCATCGAATTTGGCTCTGCGGTAACGCTCTCCCGCATCCTTGACGTTGGCCGCACAAACATGAGTCCTGTTCTTTACGACGCAATAAAAACAATCGCTAACGAATCAGTGCGCAACGTGGCAACAATAGGCGGAAACATCTGCTCCAGTGCTGGCCAGGAAGAAATGCAAAAGAACACCCTCTGGGGACCGCTACTTGCCCTTGGTGCAGTCCTGGAATTCAGAAAGAAGCCCAACGACTCAAAGATGATTCCCTTTTCCCAATTCAAGGAAGTGCCGGAAGGCTACCTGCTGACAAAGGTGCGTGTTCCACAGAACGAGAGCGAGGTTGCAATATTCAAGCGGGTGGGTCCATCAAGAAGGATTACGGAGGACAGTGCAAGCTTTGTCTTCTTGGCAGACATGGAAAACGACAGCATAGCCAGCATAAAAATCATACTCGCCGGCCCCATTGTTTTCCATCCCGTAGAAATCGAAAACCAGATTCTCTACACAAAGCTTCCACTCACCAGGGACTTTATAGAAAAAAAAGTTGCCGAGGCAGAAAGCGCCTACGACATTAAATTTTCAGGGAAATACAAAAAAAGGCTTTTAAAGATTCAGTTCCTAAACATGCTCCGCTATTCCTTTGAACAGCTCATGTAATTATTTTTTATATTATTTTTCTGGGCGCATGGCAGCAAGCTGCCACCGGGCTTTCCGCACTTCCGCTAGCATAAAAAAGGAGTGCCAAGGACGGCACGTCAGTTGGTGGCAGAAAAAACTTAGCAAGTTTTCGTAAGGAAACTTACGTCTAAAAAATTACAGGGAAGTAATTTTTTAGACCGTGCTCCAATCCCTTGCGCGTATTCTGCGAATCATTTTTATTGCAGAAGCGCACAAGGGAACTTTTGCGGAAAAAATTACATAGAAGTGTAACCGCCGTCAACAGGAAGTGCAACTCCTGTTACATAAGCGGAAGACGGTGCAGCAAGGAAGATTGCGGCAGAATCAAGTTCGCCTTCATTTCCATAGCGGCTGAGCGGAATCATAGTCTGTGCATTCTGCTGGAAGAAGTCAGAATCAAGTGTTTCCTTTGTAAGCGGTGAATAGAAATACCCCGGGCAAATTGCGTTTACGGTGATATTGTACTTACCCCATTCGGCTGCAAGACCACGGGTCAAATTTACAACGCCACCCTTTGCGGCATGGTATGGAGAACAAGGAGCAACCTTATTGCCAACAAGACCGTACATGGAAGCAATGTTTATTATGCGTCCGTACTTTGCAGGAATCATTGCGGCCTTTGCTACTGCGCGGGAAACGCGGAATGTTCCAAACAGGTCAATGTTTATCTCGTTGTTGAACTGCTCGTCGGTAATGTCTTCTGCCGGAGCAACTGCACCAGTTCCTGCATTGTTAACAAGAATGTCTATTCTTCCAAAGGTGTCCATCACCTTCTTTACCATTTCTTCTACAGCCTGTGTGTCGGTAATGTCACAGCGGACTGCAAGAGTTTCCACTCCGAAGTCTTTTTTTATCTCGGCAGCAACGGCCTCAATTTTTTCTACGCGGCGGGCAACTGCAACAATGTTTGCACCCTGGTTTGCAAGTGCCTTTGCCATCTGAACGCCAAGGCCTGTGGAGCAACCTGTAACAATAGCGGTCTGTCCCTTTAAGTCAAAGTAAGCTTTCATTTTTACCTCTTAAAAATGTGATTAATCAGGAAATCAAACTGAATCCTTTCATCGCCATTATAGCAAAAACCTTTTTCCATGTAAACAATAGGGATAAATACGGAAATCAGTTTTGGGTTCCGCTCCCAGGCAAATCCGCCTGAAAACCCGCGGTGTCGCGGAATAGGAAATTAAACTCGCTGCGCGGCTTGAAGCTACGCTGCCGGGTACGTTCCGCTCCAATGCGGGTTTTCATTCGTCTTTGCCTTCCGCTGCGCCCAAAACTGATTTCCACTTTATTTGCATAAGTAAGTAAGGAAAACAAAATGTTGCCTTATGGGAATTTTGGTGTTATATTTATAGACAGGAGGAAACTATGGCAGAAGAAGAAGAAAAAGAAACAACCTTTGACTATACCACAGGCAAAACCGAAAGCAGCGAGGGCGGATCCAAAAGCAGCGCAAAGACTACTGCGGAAGAAATCGGCAAGACGATTCTTGAATACATAGACAAGGGTGTCGAAGCCGGAAAGAAGGGTCTAAAGACTGCCGGAGTCGCAATTTCCGACCTTGGCGACAAGAGCGTAAAAAGCATAGAGCTCCAGCAGCTCAAAATGAAAAAGAACAAGGCTCTTGCCCAGCTTGGCAAATACGTCTGGGAAACACTAAAGGCAGGCGGAGAAAATGCAGCCCTAACCTCATCAGACGAAAAGATAAAATACTACATGGAAGGCCTCGACAAGCTCCAGGAAAGCATAGAGGCTCATGAAAAATTCTTTGAAGAGGCAAAGGCAAAGAACAAGGCAGCAAAAGAAGAATCTAAGGATTAAGCTTTAGCTCGCCGTATTCGTCAACAATCTCGGTTTTCATGGCATTCATAGGACGCCAGACGATTGAGAGGGAAATATTAGGTTCAAAGTTGTACGACTTTGAGCCGTCACCGTTCGTAATAAGACGGGGCTTTACCTCAAAACTCGAAACAAGATCCCAGTCATGCAAGTCATGGGCAAGGGTAATCTTCAGGTTCTTGAGCTTAAAGCCCGACGAACGGCGCTTCATCTGCCCATCATCAAGCATTGAGCCTTCACCCCAGAATGCAAATGAATTGTACAAATCCTTGAACACATTTGTTTCACCGGGAAGATTCATTCCGTTATTCGTGTAGTCCTGAATATAGCGGTATATCACACTGTTCCTTGATTCCGAGCTAAAAGTAAGATTTACAAATTTATTTATCTTAAAGGTAACAGCCGGAATGAATTTAAAATAGCTGTTGGTAGGCCTTATGCAGTCATAGACAATACTCGTGCTTAAAGAAGGTGCCCATGTAACCCTCTTCTTCCAGTAGCGGAAGTTTTTTTGCCCAGATGTATAGGCAATGGAAAAAGTTTCAGGAAGGAACTCCCTCTCACTCCTAATGGACCACCCCTCTTCCTCATCAAAATCATATCCGTAGGTATAGGCGGCAGTATATGCAACCTGCAAACCTCCATAAGAAACAGCGGCCTTAAAGGAATCGGCATAATGCTCTTCAAGGTTATAGTTGAATGACTGCGTAAGGGCAAAATCACCGTCCAAAAATTTAAGCGAAGCAGACTGCTTGAACGGAAGCTTGCGCCAGTTTTCAACAAGTTCATCGCTTTCCGTCTCCTCAATTTTTTCAACACCTGATGCAAAAGTAAGTTCTGTATAAGGAAAGGTAAATTTCACGTCACCCTCATACTTGTCCTTTTGAGGTGGCAGCGTTGTTGAAAGGGTCAGCTTCTGGGAAAAATACTTGCCCTCCTCCGCATGGATGGTGGCACTAAGAGTATGCTCCGTAACGCTTTCTTCATCAGAAAGATCTGCGGTAAGATAATCCCACTCAGGGTTTTCCTCATCACCGATAAATTCAGTCCTAACAAGCCTGATTGTAGTATTCCAGTCAATGCTGGACTTCTTTAATACGTCGTTAAAAATCAAAGGCTTTACGGAAACGTCATTTTCAACGCTTAAATCCTTCTTTCGCGCCTGATAGTCTGTTTTTCTAACAGTGGCAGCATCAGAGTCCGAATAACCATCAAGACTAGGATGGGTCTGATAAAAAGGAGTATATGTAAACACATTATTCATATTGAACAAGGATTCACGGAATGCAAGCCCGCTGGAAACGACAACCGGCGACGTTACCTGATAATAGCTTGACTGCCTCTCGCTCCACTTGAAGTCATCCGGCGTTGAATACTTAGTAGAGTCATATGCAAACTGAGAAGAAAACTGAGGCGTAACGGAATACTTAAGTTCATACTCAAAGTCAGAAATCTCAGTAGGATTTATATCTGAACGCACGTCCAAAAGGGGAAGGTCCTTTTCGTCCAAAACACCCTCTTCTGCTTTTTCAGTTTTTTCAGGAGCCTTCTCTTCTCCACTTTTACTTTCACTTTCATTATCCTTTTTCTGTTCATCAGAAAATTCATCAGGGACAGAGAGTGCATACGGAAAATCAACGGGCTTTGACTGCTTTTCTTCTAAAGGATACTTAATGATTGCACCCTCAATGTTAGCACTAAATTTCAGGGGCGTTACCTGCGAAGGATAAAAAAACATTCGCTCAGGCGTATACAAATACCAGTCGTCGGTTGACTCTGAAGCAATTGCAGTGTTTGTCTTTGAATTGAAAATAACAGAGGAACTTATGTCTGTAATCGACAGGGTACGCAAAAAAGGCTTTAGGGCATCGGGAATGTTAAAGCTGTAGGATGCCGATGCATTCCAAGTATATGTTGATACGCTAACACTGTCCTTATCTTCATCCTCCTCTTCTTCCTTTTCATCCTTGGCGCCACGCGTAAGAAATGTAATCCAGTCCATATATTCCGTACGCTCGCCAAAGTCATCCGTAAAATACGGATCGGAATAGATGGGCATGGAAATTCTAAAGTTAAAGGGGCTTGAACCGGACAAATCCAAATTTCCATTGTAACGGAAAGGAGTCTTTATGCCCAAAAGATTTGCCTTATCCTTATGCCTTTCTCCGGTAGAAGAAAAAGGAACGTAGACCTCTCCAGAGTCATCCAGAAAAACAGTGTTGCTGAATCCCAAATTCAAATTGGCCTTAAAATTGTTAATATATGATTTTGGCTTGAATACAGCATCAAAACCTGCCATGGTTCCAAGAATGCTGTAGTAGTCAAACATCAGCTTAAAATAATTGCTTGTGTCTCCTGTGTAATCCTCGTCCAGATTATGGAGTACAATTCCTTCGCGCCTCTGCTCCTTTAGTTTTGTGGGCTTCATGAAATTATACAGGCCTTTGCTAAGTTCATCATCATCCTTTTCGTCTGACGATTTTTCAATATTCTCTTCAAGCGGCTTCCGACCGTAGAGGTATGTCGTAGTCTGGAAGTAATACCCGCGCCTTGTGTCATAACCAAACGTAGGGTTAAATATGATTTCATCCTTGGGGTAATAAAAGGCCGGCATGTACAGAACAGGTATTTCGCCCACAAAAAGCAGCGCATTGAAAAATGCAAACTCGCCTCCCGGAAGAAGCCAAATCTTTGTAGCACGGATTTTCCAGTGGGGATTTTCGTCATCGCAAAATGTTAGCGAAGCGTTCTTAAAGGCAATCGTACTCTGAGAATCCTTTCCGAACATGGAGGAAGAAACAACCAGCGTTGAACCTGATGGCAAGTTGATTGCATCGCTCTGGGTCTGAACAACGCGGCCGCCGTCAAAAATTCCTTCATAGGTTACGGTGTTAAAGAGAACCGTCTGGGCCGTAATCCTCTGGTCTCCAGTAGCCCCGCCAGTCTGCTCCATCACAACGTCTCCCTGGGCATAGAGGATATTGGTCTTGCGGTTGTAGCTAATCTTTGACGCGTTTATCTTTGTGCGCATGTTTCCCTGCGTAACCTCCACCGCAACGGCACCGGTCAGGACAATCTGCTCTTCCTTTGTAACGGAATCCTTTTCGTACTCGGTCTTGTTGGCGTTCAAAATCGTTATCACGGAAGGCTGGGAATCACCGTCAGCAGCCCAAGCACATACGCCAAATGCAAAGAAGGCAGCGCATATAAAAACGAGGACAATCAATTTTCTTTGCAAAGGTCTAAGGCTCATGGGTTATTCTTTTACTTCTCCCCTAGCCTTTTCACGTTCAAGCATTTCTGCAACATAGCGTCCGGTCCAGCTCTTCTTGTTAAGGGAAACTTCTTCCGGGGTACCGGTTGCAACAACTCTTCCACCGCCGTCACCACCTTCCGGGCCAAGGTCTATTATGTAGTCCGCCTGGCAGATAACATCCACGTTGTGTTCAATCATCACAACGGTATTGCCCTTGTCCACAAGCTTTTGGATAACACCCATCAGCTGCTTTATGTCCACAAAGTGAAGGCCTGTCGTAGGCTCGTCCAGTATGTAAAGGGTTTTGCCGGTGGAAGGACGGGCAAGTTCGCTTGCAAGCTTTACGCGCTGTGCCTCTCCGCCGCTCAAAGTAAGCGCACTCTGCCCAAGCTGTATGTAGCCAAGACCAACGTCCTTTAGCGTCTGAAGCTTTCTTGCAATGTGGGGAATGCTGTCAAAGAAAGAAGCAGCCTCTTCAATCGTCATGTCAAGAACATCGCTGATTGACTTGCCCTTGTAGAGAACCTCAAGCGTTTCCCTGTTGAACCTTTTTCCGCGGCACACGTCGCACTGGATAAAAACATCCGGCAAGAAATTCATCTCGATTGTAATTGTTCCAGCACCCTGGCAGTTTTCGCAGCGTCCGCCCTTTACGTTAAAGCTGAACCTTCCGTTCTTGTAGCCGCGTGCCTTTGCATCTGGAAGGCTTGCGTACAGTTCGCGGATTTTGTCAAAGACACCAATGTATGTTACCGGGTTGCTTCTTGGAGTGCGTCCAATCGGCGACTGGTCGATGCTTATGACCTTGTCTATGTTTTCAAGACCGGTAATTTTTTTGTAGGCACCAGCAGGATAGTCGGTCTTCATAATCTTGTTGCTTGCGGCAGGGAAGAAGACGTCGTTGAGCAGGGTTGACTTTCCGCTGCCGGAAACACCCGTAATGCATGTGAATGCCCCAAGAGGAATCTTTACGCTTATGTCCTTTAGGTTGTGCTCGCTAACACCTTCAATGCTAACAAAAGAACCGTTGCCCTTTCTGCGCTCAGACGGAATCTTCATCCTAATAAGGCCTGCCAGGTAACGCCCTGTAATGCTGTCCTTGCAGGAAGCCACAAATTCAGGGGAGCCGCTTGCCATGATTTGCCCGCCGTGAACACCAGCCCCGGGTCCTATGTCTATTAGCCAGTCAGCCGTGCGGAGGGTCTGCTCATCATGCTCAACTACGATAACCGTGTTTCCAATGTCGCGCAAATAGGTAAGGCTGTCTATAAGCCTCTGGTTGTCCCTCTGATGAAGACCAATGCTAGGCTCGTCAAGGACGTACATTACGCCGGTAAGCGCACTTCCAATCTGGGTGGAAAGCCTGATTCTCTGAGCCTCACCACCGCTAAGGGTTGCCGCACTGCGTTCAAGGGTAAGGTATTCAAGGCCAACGTTCTTTAAAAAGTTAAGGCGGTTGCGTATTTCCTTTAGAACCTGAGAAGCAATCTTTGTCTCGGTCTCGCTCAAATCAAGTTCATCAAAAAATTTAATCGTCTGCAAAACTGAAAGCTCCGTAAGCTGCCAGATGTTCTTTCCGCCAATGGTAACGCAAAGAGCCTCAGGCCTAAGCCTTTTTCCGTGGCAGGAAGCACACTCGTGGCGAGACATGTATTTTTCTTCCATGTTCACCCGCTGGGAATCGCCCCAAGCCTCGTTGTAGCGCCGCTTCATGTCGTTAAGCACTCCGGGCCATGGCCTCCTGTATTCGCTGTAGCCTTCACCGCTCTGCTTCTTGTAGACCCAGTTAAGGACAATGTCTTCGTCTCCGTTCCACAGGTAGTCAAACTGCTTTTTGGTAAGCTTGTTCAGAGGAGTGTCAAGTGAAAAGCCGGCCTCCTTTGCAACAGCGGTAAACATAGTCTTGTTCCATTCGCTTTCGGGATTGTAAAAATCAATGCCCCGCTCGTTAAAAGAAAGGGACGGATCCGGAATAATCTTGTCCTTGTCCCACTCCATTTTTTCGCCAAGACCCGTGCATTCAGGACAGGCACCAAAGGGATTGTTAAAAGAAAAAAGGCGGGGCTGAAGCTCCGGGATAGAAATTCCGCAGTCAGGGCAGGCATTCTTCTGGCTAAAGAAAACTTCCTGCTCAATGTAGGCTGCGTTGCGGTCGTATGGAGTTCCCTTTGCATCAAGGGCAGCGGTAACGGAAGCATAAGCCTCATCATCCTTGTTCACCCTGCGGAGGACAATGATTACACCGTTGGAACTTTTTAGCGCAGTCTCAACAGAATCAGCAAGCCTCTGCCTAATACCTTCCTTTAGAACTATGCGGTCAACAACAATTTCTATGGTGTGCTTCTTCTGCTTGTCAAGCTTGATTGAATCCTCAAGCTCCACCATAAGGCCGTCTATGCGGGCGCGCACAAAACCGCTCTTCTTGGCGTCATCGATTATCTTTACGTGCTCGCCCTTCTTGCCACGAATAACCGGCGAAAGAAGAGTAAGCTTTGTACCTTCGTCCCAAGAAAGAATTGTGTCTATAATCTGGTCAACCGACTGCTCCTTTATTTCCCTGCCGCACTTGGGACAGTGAGCCCTTCCAATGCGCGCAAAAAGTAGGCGGTAGTAGTCGTAAATCTCCGTAACGGTTCCAACCGTTGAGCGGGGGTTCTTGTGAGTAGTCTTCTGTTCAATAGAAATAGCAGGAGAAAGGCCGGAAATAAGATCCACATCCGGCTTGTCCATGCGCCCCAAAAACTGCCTTGCATAAGAAGAAAGGCTTTCCATGTAGCGCCTCTGCCCTTCAGCAAAAAGCGTGTCAAAGGCAAGGGAAGATTTTCCGCTCCCCGAAAGGCCACTTATAACAACAAGCTTGTTGCGGGGAAATTCCACGCTTACGTTCTTAAGGTTGTGCTCCCTGGCACCCTGAACCACAATTTTTTCCCCTTCCACGACGGGGCTTAAGGCATTTTCCATGCTATCTTTGCTAATCTTTTTCACGCCAATATAATAGTAAAAATTGCATAAAAATTCAATGTCAAGCAAAAAGGCATAATGACGAGCAAAAATTTCTTTTCATTTTTCTTTTTCTGGAGCATATTCTTACTTCTACTGTGCCCGGCACTACGTGGCCGGTCAAACTCCTTGCAAGTTCCCCGCTTTCCAGGGTTTCGGCTTTCGCCTCCATTGCTAACGCAACCCGCCTACGGCGGGCCCTTCCAATCGGGGCTAGGATGCCTTTGGAGTCGTGTTAAGAAGATTTTTTTTGCTAAGATATTTTCATAAAGTCTCAATCCCTTAATTTTTAGAGATGTCCTTCATAGAATCCAAGCGCGCTATTGCATCATAATACCCACGTTCTGCAGCCTTTGTATACCACTCAATTGCTTTTGAATAGTCTTGTTTCACCCCATTGCCATAACGGTACATATCACCAAGATTAGTTTGATGCACTACATCGCCTTGTTCAGCTTTTTTTTGAACAAATTCAAATTGCTTTTTATACAATTCATTTGCCTTTTCTTGATTTTTTTCTATTCCGTCACCATTAGCATACATTCTCGCAAGATTGTTTTGCGCCATAGGATAGCCTAGTTCCGCAAGTTTTTCGTAAATGCCCAGAGCTTTTGAAAAATTTTGTTCAACGCCCAAACCTTGCCAATACATATATGCAATTAAACACTGGTTGTTAACAGAATCGCGTTCAGATGGCTGTTGTAAAGATTCAAACGCTTGCTTATACAGTTCTTTTGATTTTTTAGAATTCTTCCTAACCCCCTGTCCTTCACGATACATTGAAGCAAGATAAAAAATCGCTTTTGGAACCCCCTGTTCTGCAGCTTTTTTGAACCATATAGCAGCTTCTGAATAATCAACTTCCACCCCGCAGCCAGTGCAATACATCTCACCAAGATTAAGTTGCGCATAAGCTTTCCCTTGCTCGGCAGATTTTAAATACCATTCAACTGCTTTTTTTGAATTTTGTTCAACACCGAACCCTCTTGAATACATAAAACCAAGACTATTCTGCGCATCTTTGTCACCTTGCATTGAGGCTTTCTTAAACCATTCAAATGCATTTTGGTAATCCTTTTCTACACCATCTCCGTAATAATACATCCAACCAAGACAACATTGAGCTTCTTTTGAACCTTGCTCAGCGGCTTTTAAATAACATTCAAATGCCTTTTTATAATCCACAGAAGCAGATTTCCCTAAACGGTATGTTTCTGCAAAGTCAGACTGTGAACGGCTATCCCCCTGTTCTGCATTATCCGCCATAACAACACCCCCTATCATATCTTAAGATAACACATTGCATTATATTTCCAGCCGCGTGTTTTTCCATTCAACAAAATCGGGATAAAACAGTTCTTTTACATCCATTTCCGTGCATTCACCGAACACCTGCGGTATGCCGCCAGTCCACGCACGGACTTTTTCTTTGCCGAATATTGCGATTGCGTTTTCTATGGCATCTATGCCATATCCATCATCGCTATTCTTATGGCTATTGATGTACAATTCAAGTTCATCCTTACAAAGCCAGTGTGACTCGCCTTTATAGCCAACGACAACACTACAGAAAGCGTCATTGCCTGTTTCTGCCCTACTTCTAACCCCTTCGGCAAATGCGTGTTGCCAGATTGTATCATCAACCGGCAAACTGTAGCCAAGCAAAACAATATGCCTTGCTTTTTCCAAACTCACTTTTACATTCCGCTGGATTTCTTCCAAGAAGGATGTTGGTGTAGACTTGTACATTGTCTGCATAATCATGGGAGCATCAGAGGCTACAGTCTCTGCGCCACAGTGCATACATTGCAGGGAATCAAAGCGGAGCTGCTTGCGCCATTCTTTTTCTTTTGCAGTAAGCGAATTTATTTTATCCATCCCAAATAAAGGTATGGGGAAAGGAGAAGTAAGTTCCTTGGATTTATAGCTCCATTTGTTTCTGCTGTAGCCAAAGTAAAAAGTCATACGTCCGCATACAGGGCACTCGCGCCAGTTTGACGAGCCGTGTGCAAAATAGAATTTTCCGCAGCGGTTCAATTCGCTTCCGATATGCTCATCCTCATTTTCACGGCTTGCAACGGCTTCTGTAAATTCCAAGGTTGAAATAATTTCTCCGTCCAAGTTTGTTTTTCGCCCGCGGTGCTCACAGCCAAAATCAAGCCACAGTTTTAAGGGTCTGTCCTTCATGTATGATTTTTGGTGGTTTAACTCGTAATGAGAACTCATAAAAAGCCATGGAAACACCATCTCAAAGTTAAAGGAAACAAAGGATGTGGTAAAGAGATAAAAATCCCTTGATTCAACGGAATACCTGCGGTAAAAGTCACGAGCTTCTTTTTGCATTAGGCGGTCAAATGAATTGATAAATTTCTTGTATTGATTGAATTCTTCAGATTTTTCTCCGTCTGCAATTTTATTCCATGCAGAAGCAAATAGCATGTTTATAAAAAGCGTAAGAAAGTTTCTTGCACCTTGTAAGCGTGATTCAGAAAGAATTTCCTCGCGTTTTTCTATACTGACTTTTAAAGACTGATGGGAAAGAAGCTTGCCGTCTATTATCGAATATACGTCGCGGATAAGATTGTCCTTCGTTTCGTCATGAGGGCATATTTTTATAATCTTTTTTGCGGCATTCCAATCGTATTCTGTTCTTAACTCAAGGATTCTCTTTTTTAGTAAACCGTCAGTTTGCTCTCCGTAGACTATTTTTGCACTTTTTAGGTCATCATCAGAAACTTCATAGAAATTATCGCTGTCAAGAAAACTAAGAAAAGCTAATACTTTTTGCAAATCTGGCTCAGAAAAAAACTTTGAGAGCGAGGCTTCTTTAGATGCTTCTTTCTTACACAAGTCTCTGAATATTGTTGTCTGGTCATTACTTGACGGCATACCAAGCTTTGCAGTTGCACCAGCACCGATAAAGACGAGGGTTTCGGAATGTGTTGGGGTGTATTGGTCTGACATCTATGGCTAGTCCGCAAGCAGAGTTAAGGAGGAAACCACATAGTCAATGCAATCACCTTTTTTACTCTTAGTTCGCTTTTCTGATAATGCAAGTTTACATCTTTTTCCATTAACCAATGCAACTGATAACAATAAAACATCATCAGCCTCTGCTTGAAAAACATTATCTGTTGGAATAACAACAGCGTTCCTAGGCTTTTTGTCGTCAATTACGGATGTGTCATTCAAACACAGAACATTAGATTTTATACTTTCCTTTCCTGATTTCTGTTTTATGGAATACCCCTCTGTTCCTGAAATTTTAAATGTATACTTTCCTTCATTTTTTGATAACTCAGATATGGTTCCTTCAATAATATAACTTGCCATAATCTTATTCTCCTTCATCTTTTATTTGTAATCTATTTTGCAAGACTTTACGATCAAAATATGCACTCACATCAAAAAGAAATCCAGCAATAATCTCATAATCAATGAAATCTTTCTCAATTTCATAAATAACAATTGTATAGCAGTAAGCAATCTTTAAACCATTATAATGAACTATAACAAGCCATATTTCTCCTTTTGATATTTTTGCATTAGACAGCGATAAGTTAATTTCACGCTTCCTTTCCGAATCTATACGAACAGAACCGATGTAATACTTGCCAAACAATTTTCTTAAACACTTAGAAAACTCTACTGAATCAATATGCGAAGAAAGCGTCCCTACAAACACACAATTAGAGGTATAGAAGCTCTGAGAGGTCTTAGCGCCAACTGCAAGATCATAACGAGGAAAACAACCTATTGATTCTCTGACAAGTTCGTCATAATCAATTTTCTTTTTTTCCTCTGACTCATTTTCAGCAGAAACTTCTTTCTTTTCAACCTTTTTACTAGATTTTTCTGTCTGTTTTTCTCTTAGTTTTGACTTCCACCCCAAACCTTCTGTAAGCACATTCAAAACCTGTACCACACGCTCTTCCATAAGCCCAACTCCGTCTACAAGTGTATCTTTGCAATGCTGCAGAGTGCGGGATTTTTCTTCATCGTTCTTGTCATCGCACGCAAGTAGTTTTGCAGGTATGCGTTCTGCCAGTACAATTTTTAGAGTCTTTAGCTCTTTTGCAAAGTCAGATGCAAAGTCAAATAGCAGGCCTTTAAAGCGCAGCTCGTTTTCTGGCAAATATAATTCTTTTCCATATTGCCCCACAAGCGAACGAACAATTTTTTTCATTGAATTTTTGTCTGCATTTTCCATAATTTAATCAACCTTAATGTAACCTATTTTGCAAGTCGTCAAAATCGACATAATCATAAACTAAAACCCATTATCGATGCCTATTATAAAAACGAATATAACAAGAACAAGGAACACAGCGCCAACAACTTTCAGCCAAATAGGTGCCTCATCCTGATATTGACAATTAGGTACATCATCCTGATATTGATAATAAGGAACTTCCTTTGCGTAAGAATTATTATCTGTTATGGAACTTTCCACAGAAGCAGACTCTGTTCCGTTTTTCCCCCAAGCATAAAATGACATCCCGCATTTGTTGCAAGAGTCTGAAGCAGAATTTACCTGAGTGTGACAATTTGGACAGTAATAGCTGCAAGAATTTCCACCTTGTACAACCGCAAATTTCTTAAGGTCCTTTTCAACAATAGAAAAATCAGAATCATTTTTATAATCTGCGACAGGGTTCAATGCTGAGTTTCCATTACTTTCTTTCTTTTCATCTACCGTTGGAGTTTCATTCGCTTCGTCCCCAAGCCGCAGTTCCCAGTCAAGGCCATTCGCAAGTGCATTCACCGCTTTTGTTGCGCGGTCTTGGGCAAGGCCTACGTCTTCCGTAAGCTTATCTTTGCAGAGCCGCATAGAAAGCAATTTTTCTTCATTATTCTTGCCGTCACAGGAAAGGATGGTGGCGGGTATATGCTCTGCTATTGCAATTTTCAGGGTCTTTACCGCTTTGGGAAAGTTTCCGGCGAAATCTGAAAGCAAACCTTTTAGGCGAGAGTCATTTTCACTCGAATACAGCTCTTTGCCATATTCAAGAACCAAAGAACGTAAAATTCCTTCTATTGAGTCTTTTGAAAAAAGTTTTGCACCGCAAAAGGGGCATGCAGTCATTACTTTTTGAGTCTGTATGTTACCAAGAGTCCATTCAGCATTACATTTTTGGCACCGCATATTTTTTCCCTAAAACTTCCATGGAAACAAAGACAAAATATTTCTTACCATACTCTCATTTTCTTTTGCAAATATTCCCGCAATAGAAATATCATCACCGCTGCCCTTCTCGGAAAGCTTGGGAAGATATTCATTTAACTCTGTTTTTGTCTTTTCCAAATCAAGAAGGGCATTATCCCTAATGCTCATCAAAAAGTTAGGAAGCTTTTTGGCATCAAACGAATCTGCAAGTCCATCGCTCATTACAAAAATGCTGTCCAACTTTTCAAACCCAAAGTTGTAACGAAACTTTTTTAACGCATTTTTTCCGCACAAAGAAGCCGTTACTCCAAACCCCATTTCGTCATCTTCTTGAATAGGATAGAATACAGAATTGCCATTCTTAATGATGACTGTTTTTCCGTCACCAATTTGCAGGCTGAACCAAAAACCATAATGTTCAAAATACACAGAGGCAAGCAGAGTGGAACCGTATAAGGAAAAAATCTTTTCTTCCGCCAAGGGAATATCAATTTTTAAATCCCAACAAAGTTCTTTTTCTTCCTCGGTCAAAGGATTTTCATAAAAATGAGACTTTACCTTCTCTCTCCACAAAATTAGAATGCGTGAACAAAGGTTCTTTAAAGTCTTGGCAATAACAGGAAGGTCATTTTTCTTAATATAAGAAACCAATTCCTTAAGAACTTTGTTCAGAGCGTCAACAGTACACCGGACAGCAAAACGAGAACCTTCTGCGCTGCGAAAATATTTTTCTCCGCCGTGACCGTCTGCAACAAGAGCATAGGCATAGGTCTTGTGGCTGTCTATTGTGGAACAAGAGTAGTCCTGCAATGGTTTTCCGCTTTTAACGTGCTCACTTCCGCGGCAACGTTTATCCAAAACTACGAGCATAGGCACTACCAGTCATCACCGCTTGTTGAAGTTGAGTCCAAATCAGGATCGGACTGCTGTATGTCCTTGATCTCTTCAATCATGGAATCCTGCTTGGACTGAATCTGACCATTGCTTGCAGGCTGGCTCTTGCTTCCAATCTGCGATGACGTAACGGAAACTTTGCGAATCCATTTCTTTAACGCCTCTGGCGTGTGAACGGTAATGACAGCCTCAATGTTTCCGGTAAATTCTGCAAGAACTTCTTTGTTTGCATCTTCACCGATTGCAACTGCAACCTTTATTGCATATTTGAACCACTTGTTTTCTTTTAGCTTTGCAAGTCCTGATTCATAATCATCAGTCGGCTCTCCGTCACTCATCAGAAAGATGGCTGGGGCAACGGAACCTGACGGTGCTTTTAAGAATCCGTTTTTGGAAAGCTTTTCGCTAAGTTCCTTGCAGGCCTCGCCTAAATCCGTACAGCCGTCAGCGACCACATTGTTCCACTGAAAGCTATCAGAGGCAATAGGAGATGGATACATCCACTCGCATCCGCTTGAAAAGGTAAGGCATGCCACCTTAAGATCAACATCAGAGCCTCCGGCATCCTTGAGCTCAGGCAACACCTCGCGAATGGCTGTGTTTACCGCTCCGATTTTTGTTCCCTGCATACTTCCAGAAGTATCAATTACAAAAAACAAAACCATCTGCCTCTTTACAATTCCTTCAACATCATCAAACATTCCCATAGTACAATTTCCTTATTTTGTAATTTTGGCGGTAATTCCGTCAAAATGAATTTCCAAATCACTTGCAATAGGCACGACAGAACCATTTGCAATCTTCTTTACCTCTCCGCTTTGGGTTGCAAAGCTCCATTCCTTGTCAGAAAGATTTTTTATTCCCCACAAGGACGGATTGTTTTTATTCATAATCACTTCGCCGGTTACAGTCGCATAGTCGTCACTGTCTTTTGTTGTAAGGCATGAATACAAACTTGCCCCGGGAAACAGCGGTGTCTTATGCTTTCCGTCATCCAGTGCAAATGGATAGCTGTAAGAACTGCCGCATTCAAATTTAAGGCTATCACCATGCGGTACAAGGGCAAGACACAATTCAGATTCGCAGTGGGGGCATTTGACCAAAGTCCCGCGGAAACGAACCAAGAGCTTTTGCCATTCATTTTCTGGGAGACGCTTGTTAGGCTCTTTCATTCCCTCGCAGAAAGACTTTACAAACGCATCCTGCAAAAATTTGGGGTAGCGTGGCCAGAGCTTTATGGGGTTTGGATGGATTCCGACAACAGGCCTGTTTGAATCGTCATTGGGGTCGAATATAAAAACCGGCTTTTCCCCATAAAGTTCCCACTCCCTCTTTTCCGTGATGCAAACGCTTTCCACATAGGATTTTCCCATGAGCGGGTCGTGGCGGCAGAACAATTTGAACAGAATGACAGCAAGCGAGTGGCAGTCAGTAAGGGAATTGGGATAGGCCTTTCCGCAGACAATTTCCGGTGCCATGTAGCCTGGCTTGCCTCCAATATTACCCGCATTCTTCATGCCGTCGGGCGTTACGTTGTCATTGTCGCAGACAAGGACTTCCCCTGTTTTTACATCGATAAAGAAATTTCCGTCGTTCAAGTCCTGGTAGCTTAATCCCTTTCTGTGCAGGGTGCGGAATGCATTTACAATATTAAGGGCAGATGTAATCAAGACTTCCGTGGAAGCAAAGCGTACCTTGTTGTTCAGTATGTCCGAAAAGTCAGAAAAATTTCCTGGACGCAAATTCATTATATAGCCAAAGCTGCCCTTGACTTCTTCCGTCAAATACAGGGGCCATAAAAATTTGCCGTCTGGCGCTCCGTTTGCAATGTTGATCTGCAAATTCTTTCTGAATTCTTTTTTGTTCTGAAATCGGAAAGTGTACCATTTTAGGGCATAATCCTTTCCGTCAATTTTTACGGAGTAGACGATGCCCTGCCCGCCCTCACCAAGTTTTGCGATGATTTTGGCAGATTTTCCACCTTCAAGTTTTATTGTCTCACCTTTTTTGAATTCCATAAATCAGTATCCTCCTCCCTGCAAATCAAAACTGTCTACCTCAACAATTCCGTAACTTTCACCACACCAAGGGCAAGCCCGGATTAATTTTTTCTTCTCTGGCTTATAACAAGAAATTTTTCCGCAGGGGCACTCTACAAATCCGTGGGCATTGCAGTAGGGGCATCCGTTATAACCTTCAGTCGCATTAAAAGTTCCTTTCACGCTCTCTTTATCATACCCCTCATTATGCGCCCGTGAAGCATCTATCTTGAATGCCCAAGTTCTCATCCAATCTCTGCCGAATTTCTGAACCCGTATGCCAAAAAGATTGTCAGTGCGGGAATGGATATAGGCACATTTTGCCAAAATCACTTTTGCCGTGACCTTTTTGGGAAAATGTTTTTCTTCCGAAGGGTAGCGTTCCTTTTGCATATCAACCTCCAATGATTACGATTTTACCGCAGCTGATGCATAAAATGGTCAATTGCAATTTGACTTTTTGTTTTTAGCGCCGCAAATTTTACACTACATTCAGCGTATTTTAATTAAATATTACACGGAATTTGTAGTTTTTTCAAGTTAATTATACGCAGGATGAAGTATTCTGTAATTGACCTTTTTAAATTAATACGGTTTAAGGAGATCCTTGCGGGCAGATGGATTCTATTTTTAAGAAAACCCTTCGATCAGAACTTGATTTTCAGGATGTAAAAGTAAAGGAACTTGCTTTTAAGACAGGTCTCTCCAAAAGAACTTTGGAAGGATACCTTGGCGCCAGAGCCTCCATTCCGCCGGCTGACGTTGCGGTAAAGATTGCCGGTGCCCTTAATGTTTCCGTTGAATACCTTGTAACAGGAAGAAAGTTTTTTGAAAGACCAGTGTCTGAACAGGACCAGAGAATCATTGAAGAAATCGGAATGCTTTCTAAAGGACAGAAAGAACTTCTTGCACAATTCATCACGTCCCTAAAAGAATTTAAGATACAGAAAGAATAGGAAAGCATCAATTTTTCGTAACAAGTAAAAAGGCAAGTGTAAAAAAAACATGGATACTGTTTTCAGGCCAGGACACCTACGCCCGATTGGAGGGGCGGCAGGGTTGCTTGCAAACCGTTGCCGTTGCCGTGGTGGGTGAGCTTGTCGAACCCCAGGCAATGGAGCGAAAGCGGAACCCCGGAAAGCGGGGAAGGCAAAGTAATTAAAGCGTTTGCAAAAGGCATATTTGCCCAGACACAATAATTACCGTCCAAAAAATTATCAAAAAAAATTTTCCCCTTAACCATTTCCACCTTAACTTTTGTCTTTAAGTTTTTAGTTTAAAGTTTTACACTTGTAAACGAAGGCAGAATCCATTATAATCATGCAATGAATCGCCCAGTCGGAGGTATAAACATGAAATTCATCGATGGCGGAGTTACCGCACCAATAGGGTTCACGGCAAACGGAATCCACTCAGGCTTAAAGGAAAGCCGCAAGACAAACGACACGGCACTTATCTTTAGCGACACAATGTGCACTGCCGCAGGAATCTTTACACAGAACCGCTCACAGGCAGAATGCGTAAAATACACAAGAAAGGTTGTGGCAACCGGAAAGGCCCAGGCCGCTGTATGCAACGTATGCTATGCAAACGCATGCACCGGCGAAGTAGGCTACCAGAACGCCGTCCGCATGGCAACATCAGTTTCCCAGGAAATTGCAAAGACAGGAGTCAGCATTCCAAAAGAAAACATCATCGTATGCTCAACAGGAATCATAGGCCAGCACGTGCCTGTAGAAAAAATAGAAGCCAACATGCCAACTTTGGTAAAGGGCCTTTCCAAAGAAGGTCACAAGGAAGCCCGCACAGCAATCATGACTACGGATACCCACTTTAAGGAATGTGCCGTAGAAACAGAAGTTGGCGGAAAGACAGTACGCATAGGCTGCATGTGCAAGGGAAGCGGAATGATTCACATCAACATGGGAACAATGCTTTCCTTCGTAACAACCGACTGTGCAATCAGCGCAGAAATGCTGCACAAGGCACTCCTTCTTTCTGCAGAAAAAACCTACAACTGCGTAAGCGTAGACGGCGACACTTCAACAAATGACACCCTCACCGCTATGGCAAGCGGAAAGGCTGGCAACAAAGAAATAACAGGCGAAGGTGCAGACTTTGACGCATTCATGGAAGCACTCAATGCGCTCAACACCGTAATGGCAATGAAAATTGCAGCAGACGGCGAAGGAGCAACCCACCTTGTTGAATGCACCGTAAATGGAGCCAAGGACGAAAAGACTGCCCGCGGACTTGCAAAAGCCGTAATCTCTTCAAGCCTTGTAAAAGCCGCAATCTACGGTCGCGATGCAAACTGCGGACGCATACTCTGCGCACTTGGCTACTCTGGCTACGATTTTGAGCCTTCCAAATGCTCGGTCTTCTTCTCCGGCAAAAAGAACTCAGACCGCTATGCAGATGCCCTCAAAGACGGAATCACAGAGGTTGCGTCAAAAGACCCGGCAGAACGCATAGAAGTTGTCCACAATGGCGTAGGCCTTAGCTTTGACGAAGAAAAAGCTACCGCCATCCTTTCTTCACAGGCAGTAGAAATCGAAGTAAACCTTGAAGACTCTGGATCCGCCACCGGACGCGCATGGGGCTGTGACCTAACTTACGACTACGTAAAAATAAACGGCGACTACAGAAGCTAACAGTCATGTACCACCACCAGAGGTGGTGGCTTGATGTGAACCGCTCAAAGCGGTTATCTCAAGTTTTTTTCTACAGTTCTGGGAACAAGCCCAGATTCTGATCCAACTTCATGTCTTCGGCTTCCTGA
>Ga0310691_10000612_pt1 | contig 63900 bp, 53 predicted proteins | sample 176DNAGHGlowgp2_FD_203887 | JGI IMG/M metagenome (GOLD analysis project Ga0310691, IMG submission 203887) | Sheep rumen microbial communities from Palmerston North, Manawatu-Wanganui, New Zealand - 1766 DNA GHGlow gp2 (v2) (version 2) | ecosystem: Host-associated > Mammals > Digestive system >...
CGCTCGTTGCGACGAGCGGCAAGGGGCTCCGCCCCTTGACCCCGCAAGCCTTTGAAAAGGCTTGAGCGAAACTTCAATCATAATTCTAATGGGGTTTCTCGACAAGCTGTACGGTGTACCGGAATTGTATCCGGTACACCGTTTTCATTTTCGTCAAATAGTATAATCAAGCTCACGCTCGTCGATGATGCGCTTGGATTTGTGCTCGGAGCGGGTATTCAGACCGCCGTCCGGATGCACAACGACCTTTGCCGGCTTAACGCCGATGCGCGCCTTGAGTGCTGCGGAAAGCTCCGCTGCAACGGTTTCATCATCCTTAGGATTATCGGCATTCTTCTCAACCTCGACAGCGTACTTGTTCGTGAAATCCTTTTCAAAAATGCGGATGAGATATTCGCCGGTGATATCTCGCTGCTCGCGGATGACCGCTTCAATGTCGCTCGGGAACACATTGACCGCAGAGACGATGAACATATCGTCTTTTCTGCCGAGAATGTGGATTCTGCCGTGGGTTCTGCCGCACTTGCACGGAGTCTGGTCAATGCGGCCGATATCGCCGGTGCGGAAGCGGATCAGCGGTCTTGCGTGCTTGCGGAGCGTGGTGAACACCAGCTCACCGGTCTCACCGGGCGGCAGGATCTCACCGGTATGGAGATCGACCGTCTCAACGAGAATGTGGTTCTCTGCGATGTGCAGACCGTCATGGTATTCGCACTGTGCCGCGCAGGCGCCGAAAATATCGGACAAGCCGTAGAAATCAAAGACCTCTGCGCCCCAGATATCCTCGATCGCTTTTCTGGTCGCGTCGATAGAACCGCCGAGCTCACCGGCAACGATGATCTTCTTGATGTTGAAATCCTTTTTCGGATCATATCCGGATTTCAGCGCCTTTTCGCCGAGCTGCCATGCATAAGAGGGCGAGGTCCAGATGACCGTCGGCTGGTAGGTTTTCAGAATGAACAGCAGACGTTCGCTCGGGAGCGTACCGCCCCAGATGCACAGTGCGCCGAGATTCTGTGCACCGATGACATCCGGGCCGCCGACATACAGCGAGAAGTTCAGCGCATGAACATAGCGGTCGTTCGGTCTCATGCCGATCTGCCAGAACCAGCGGCTCTCAGTCTCCTGGAACTCGTCAAAGTCCTTCTTCGTGAACGGGCTCATGGTCGGCACGCCGGTCGAGCCGGACGAGGTCGAAATAAAGACGACATCCTCCTCCGGAACGGCAGCCAGCTCGCCGAGGAATGACCCGACGCCCTGCGTATCGCGCTGTGTTTTCTTGTTGATAAACGGGAACTTTTGCAGATCGGAAAGCTGCTTGATATCAGACGGCTTCACGCCGGCTTCGTCGAAGCTGCGCTTATAATACGGCGCATGGTCATATGCGAACTGCACAATCTCCTGCAAATCGGCAAGCTGACGCTTTTCCAGCTCTGCACGGGGAAGCGTTTCCAGCTCCTCGTCCCAGTATTTATTGTTGATATCTCTGCTCATCGGTTTTTCCTCCTTGTTTGCCTATCGAATTGGTATGCTTGTATTATACACGAAATTGCGTGATTTGTCCAATACCTGTGTTTTATGGTGGGATATAGATTTGATATGTTACACTGTTTTCTGCGCCGTGTCCAATACAAAAGAACAATGATCAGCTATCGGAATTTTCAATACCGAGATAGCGTTTCAGCTCCTCGATGTAAATTGTGCCCGCCTTGCTGCGGAGTGTTTTTTTCAGCGTAATAATGCCGATTTCCATTGCATCCTCATCCTGGGTTTCAAAGGGTACGGCGAGGTAATCGCTGCCGTTCAGCTCCTCGCAGATGATGCCGGAGCAGAGCGTATAGCCGTTCAGCCCGATCATCAGATTGAGCATTGTGGCGCGGTCGTTCGCCTTGATTGTCCGCGGATAATCCGCCGTACTGAGAATCTCCTCCGCATAATAAAACGAGCTGTTTGCGCCCTGCTCAAAGGAGAGGCAGGGGTAATCCGCAAGATCGTCAAAGGTGATCTGCTGCTTTCCGGCAAGCGGATGCCCCTTCCAGAGATACACAAACGGCTTGCATTTCGTCAGCGGCGTGAATTCCAGACCGTTTGTGCTCAGCAGCTTTGTGATCGCCTTTCGGTTGAAATCATTGAGATACAGTATGCCGATTTCACTGCGCAGTGTGGCGACATCCGAGATGACCTCAGCGGTTTTTGTTTCCCGGATTGCAAATTCATATTTTGCCGTATCAAACCGCTTGACCGTTTCGACGAACGCCTTGACCGCAAAGGAATAATGCTGCGTCGAGACGCCGAATTTCTTTTTGATATTGCCCTTTACGGTATATTTTTCGGTCAGAATCTCAAACTGCCCGACAACCTGATGTGCATACTGCAAAAACTCGGCGCCGTCATTTGTGACGGTCACGCCTCTGCCGCTGCGGTTAAAAATCTGAATGCCGGTCTCCTTCTCGAGCTCCTGCACCGATGCCGTCAGCGAAGGCTGCGAGACATAGAGCAATTCTGCTGCTTTGTTCATTGAACCGGTTTCTGCAATCGACAGAACATATTTCAACTGCTGTAACGTCATGGATTCACCCCGTTATCCGAATAATCCGGTACTGAAATAGCGGTCGCCGCGGTCAGGGAAAACTGTAACAATATTGCCGCTGCCGATGCGCTCCGTCAGCTTCCGTACCGCCGCCATTGCAGCGCCGGAGGACGATCCCGCAAAGATGCCTTCCGTTTTTGCGAGCAGCCGCGCCGTCGCAAATGCTTCGTCATCCGTCACCTTGACCACATCGTCAACCAGTGACATATCCATCGTATCTGCGATGAAATCATTGCCGATGCCCTCGATATTGTAGTCGCTGTGTTCGCCGCCGCCCATCGTCGATCCGACCGGATCGGCAAGGATGCCGCGAATAACGGGATTCCGCTCTTTGAGATAGCGCAGAATGCCGGTATAGGTTCCGCCGCTGCCCGCGCCCGCCACAACATAGTCTATTTTTCCGTCGAGCGCTTCATAGATTTCCCTGCCGGTCGTTTCGTAATGCGCAAGCGGATTGCTCTGATTCTTGAACTGCTCCAGCGAAACGGAACCGGGAATCTGCGCTTTGATTTCCTCAGCCTTTTCCACCGCGCCGAGCATTCCCTTTTCACGCGGCGTATTGATGACCTCGGCACCCAGCGCACGCATCAGCGCCTGTTTTTCGGCTGAAAACTTTGTCGGCACAACAAAAATGATGCGATAGCCCCGGTTCAGTGCCGCAAATGCAATGCCGAGGCCGGTGTTGCCGGCAGTCGCCTCGACAATCGTGCCGCCGGCTTTCAGCAGCCCGCGCCGCTCGGCATCCAGAACCATATACAGCCCCGTGCGGTCCTTGACGCTGCCGGAGGGGTTCCAGAGCTCCAGCTTCGCAAAGACATTGACGCCCTCTTTTTTCACAATGTTGCCGAGCCTGACCAGCGGCGTGCGGCCGATCAGTGCCTGCATGGAATCATAATACTGCATTTTGTTCACCTCACTTCGAGCTCTGCCGCAGCGATTGCCTGTTCCAGATCGGCAAGGATATCTGCGATATTTTCAATTCCGGTTGAAAGACGGATCAGCCCGTCTGTAATGCCGACTTTTTTGCGGATCTCCGCCGGAATGGATGCATGGGTCATCGTCGCGGGATGGCAGACGAGCGATTCCACGCCGCCGAGGCTTTCCGCGAGCATAACGAGCTGCAAGCTCTCGAAAAAGCGGTTGATATCGTAATTTTCATGCAGCTCAAAGGAGATCATCACACCGCCGTTTTTCGCCTGTTTCCGGTTGATGTCATAGCCCTGCGCATCGGGAAGCCCCGGGTAATACACGGTTTTGACTGCCGGGTGATTCCGGAGGAATTCCGCCGCTTTCCGTGCATTTTCAACATGTCTGTCCATGCGGACGGCAAGCGTCTTGATGCCCCGGATTAACAGGAAAGAATCAAACGGGCCGAGGACACCGCCGGTTGAATTCTGGATAAACGCGATTTTCTGCGCAAGCTCTGCGCTGTTTACAACCGCCAGCCCCGCGACTACATCGCTGTGACCGCCGAGATATTTCGTTGCGCTGTGAACAACGATATCCGCGCCGAGTGAAAGCGGCTTTTGCAGATACGGCGTCATAAAGGTATTATCGACGATGACGAGCAGCCCGTGCCGGTGTGAAATCTCCGCAACTGCTGCGATATCCGTCACGGTCATCAACGGGTTCGCCGGGCTTTCGATGATGACTGCTTTCGCGTCGTCCGTGAACTGCGATTCATATTTTTGAAGATCGGCGGTATCCGCAATGGTATATGTGATGCCGAAATGATCGAACACCTTGTCGAGCACACGGAACGTGCCGCCGTAAACATTGCTCGAAATCAGCACGCGGTCGCCGCTGCGCAGCAGGCTCAGAACCGCCGTAATCGCTGCCATACCGGAGCCGAATGCAAAGCCGGCATAGCCGCCCTCCAGCTCCGCAATCAGCTTTTCGAGCGCTTCTCTGGTCGGATTGCCGGTGCGGGAATATTCGTATCCGCGCATTTTTCCGAGTCCGTCCTGCTGATAGGTCGAGGTCTGATAGATCGGCACATTGACTGCGCCGGTGTGAATATCCGTTGAGATTCCGCCGTGAATGAGGGCGGTTTCTGCGTGTTCATATCTGCTCATAATCGTGCTCCTTATTCATAATTATAGCCTGCGGTATAGGTTGCCGAAAGCAGGCTGACATTTTCAAATGCCTTCATGCGGTCGGTGCGGTTTGCGAAATACGCAGCCTGCACCTGTTCCGGCGGCATATAGGTGTCAATCTGGAAGCCCAGCGCATACAGCGCACGGGAAACCGCATTGTAATCATAGCCGCCGCGCATATGCTCGCCGAGCGACGCCGTAATCTGCGCAAGCCTTTGTACCCGCGCCGGAAAACTGCCGGTTTTGTGCGGGTAATCGAAGACAATCACATTGCCCGGCACAGAGAGCTCCGCAATCTGTGCAAGCGTCGCCGAAAACACATCCAGCGTCAGATAGTATGTGACACCGAGAATGCTGAAAAATGCCGGCTTTTGCAGATCGAATCCTGCGCGCAGAAGCTGCTCTGTCATCTGCTGCTTTTCAAAATCAATCGGCACAAAATGCACGTTTTTCCGGAGATTCCATTCCAGTTTCCGGATGCGTCCGAGCTTATAGCGCTGTGTATCCGGATGGTCAATCTCAAAAATCTCAATATCCGGATTGTCATTCCGGAAGCTGAACGTATCCGATCCGGCGCCGCAGATCACATACTGAATTTTCCCGTATTCAGCGGCAAAATCATGCAGACGGCTCTCTGCAAAATGGATCCGCGAAAGCGGAATCGGCGCTATATATTCGTTGATGACCTGTTCGGTATCCTCCCGCGAAAACGGCGTGCCCAAGCCGTGAAAGCCCCGGCTGACCGTTTCATACATCGCATCATATTCCTCCCTGCCCATCAGGTCAAAGGCAAGGTGATCGTCAAAAATCTTCTCGCGATCGTGAATCGCGTGCCATGCTCTTGCAAAGGCGCAGAGCTTGGCTGTCACGCTCTCCTGTTTCTCAATCATAAATCCTCCCGGGCGCAAAAACGGCGCAGATGCCGGCTGAATTGCCGAACGCACTCTGCGCCTGCAAGTTACAGTACATGAGAACTGTGACAACATCGCTGCTGCATGGCGTGTGTGTACGGCATTCGTATTTCATTTTGTCTGGTCTGACAGCACATCATGCAGCACATCGTTTTCATGGTATTGCTCCTTTCTTAGTTTGCCTATCGGCTATGTATGCATTATAGCACCGGAATCCGCTTTTGTCAATAGGCGCAGTCTATAATCGGAATCCTGCACAAGTATTCACAGTATACCGATGTGATATATATAAAAAATCCCCTGCCCGCTCAGGGGCAAAGGATTTTAGGCAATACCGCACAGAGCTGGCGGTGCAGGATACTTACGGTCAAACAAGTTTGACCCGTCAGATTTTTCGTCAGATTGTATGAAAATGACGCCGCTGGGCTGACGCACGTTTGCACAGCAAACTGCGCAGTTTCGCTTTGCGAAACATTAGCCCAGCAAGGAGTTTTCGTGCAAGATGACGGAAAATATGCAAGTAGATGCGCTGCCAAGCTGCCAGCCGGGCTCCGGTCGTCAGGCGGGCTTTGTGCGGTGTTGCCTATACATTACTTTTTCCATTTCAGCAGATGCTTCTGAAGCAGATTGAACAGAAACGTCACCGCGATCACAACAATGCCGATGACGAGCAGACCGGTGATCGTTCTGGTGTAATCGCCGAAGTCAGAATAATACTTGACATAATAGCCCATGCCGTCGCGTGCGCCGATCATCTCGGCAGAGGTCAGCAGAATGAACGAGACGCTCAGCCCCTGATTGCAGCCGAGGAAAATCTGCGGAAGCGCAGCCGGCAGAATCACCGTAAACAGCATTTCGACCTTCGGCACATTCAGCACCTTTGCGGAATCAATGATCCGCTGATCGACGTGCATAACGCCGCTCATAGTACCGGCGAAAACCGGCCAGAAGGTTGCGAGAAAAATCACAAACACCGATACGGAATGCAGCGTCGGCAGCAGCGCGATGCCGTAAGGAATATAGACAATCGGCGGAATTGAACTGAAAAACTTTGAGATATAGGTTGCCGCCGAGCCGAGTCTGGCACTCCAGCCGAGAAACAGTCCGAGCGGAATCGCGGCTGCCGATGCAAGCAGAAAGCCCTTGACGGTTATGCCGAGCGAGCTTTTCACATTCACGATGATCTTTTCCCTGTCTTCCGCGAACTGGTGCAGCACCTTGCCCGGAGACGGGAACAGCATCGGATTCAGCACATTGAACTTTGCGGTTGCCAGAGACCAGAGCGTCAGCAGAACAAAAACAAACCCGACGATATCGAGCAGCAGCGTAAGCGTTTCTTTTTTCCGGATCAGAAAGCTCAGCGCGAGCGTCGCCGCTTCGAGCCCGACTGCAAATGCAATCAGCGCCCCGGTATGCACATCCCTTGTTGATTTGTCCGGCAGAAGCTGCACCAGCAGCAGCACCGCAAACAGCAGATGCGTAACCCGGAGCAGACGTGTTTTCAGGGTCATATGATGACCTCCTCTCCGCCGATGCGTTCCCCGACATCCTGATAGAGCAGTGAGAGCAGACGGTTCCGGAATTTGCCGTAAGCCTCGGTTCTCACCAGCTCGGCACGGTTCCGCGGCCTTGCAAACGGTACCTCCACAATCTCATTGACCGTACCGGGATGTGCGGTCAGCACGACGATTTTATCCGAGAGCAAAATTGCCTCATCAATATCATGTGTCACGAAAACTACGGTTTTGCGCTGTTCTTCACTGTCGCCCTCCCAGAGCGAGAGCAGAAGCTCTTGCAGGCTGATGCGGTTTTTCGCATCAATTGCGCTGAACGGTTCATCCATCAGCAAAATATCCGTGTTCATCGCGAGCGCCCGTGCAATTGCAGCGCGCTGCTGCATACCGCCGGAGAGCTGTGCAGGATACTTTCTGCCGAATTCCGCAAGCCCGACTTTTCCGAGGAACTCATCCGCAATCCGAAGGCGCTCCCTGCGGCTGAGCTCATGCCGTGTCTGCTTGATGCCGAACGCAATATTGCTGCGTGCGGTCATCCACGGAAACAGCGAATAATGCTGAAATACAACGCCGCGCTCTCTGCCCGTACCGTGCAGCGGGGCGCCGTCAATTTCGACGGTGCCGCCTGCTGCCTGATACAGTCCTTCCAGAACGCTCAGCAGCGTGGATTTTCCGCAGCCGCTCGCGCCGATTACACTGACAAACTCCCCTGCCCCGACCCCGAAGGATACGTCATGCAGTGCGTTGAATTTTTTGCCGCGCTCGGTATAATCAACCGTGAGATTCCGGATCTCAATTTTATTCGTAGGCATTGAAATGCTCCTCTAAAGATTTGTAGATGTCATCGGACTTCTCCGCAAGAAGGCTGTCCAGAGCCGACTTGTAAAGTGCCGTATTATACAGCGGCTCGATATCATAATCCTCAGTATAACCCAGCGCAACAATCGCTTCCTTGAGCTTCAGCGTGCCCTGCTTATCCGGATCGGGACTGGACACACTGTAACCGCCGTAAACCTCGGTTTCGATGAACGCTTCGTCAATGTCGATGTACTTTTTCACATCTGCGATTGTTTTGGCATGATCCTCCTGCGTGAGATGATACGCTTTGAGGAATGCGCGTTCCAGCGCGGTAAAGGTATTCGGATTCGCCTTGACCGCTTCCGTCGAAGCGACCTGCCGGCAGCAAGGCTGATTTTGCAGCGCTTCTTCGTGTGCGCAGTAATAGACGACCTTGTAGCCCTGCGACTTTGCAAGCGATGCATACGGCGAATAGACCGAAGCTGCATCAATCGACGCATTGGAAAGCGCCGCATACGCATCCTTCTGGCTGTCAAAGTACACGATATTGACCTGATCCGCGCCCTCGCCAATTTCAATGCCTGCGTTTTTCAGCAGAATTTGCAGCTCGGCATCCTGCACACTGTTTTTGACCGATGCGACATTTCTGCCCCTGAGAATTTCAACGCCCGCTTCGTCCTGATCGGTGTAATCCGATTTTATGACATAGCCGTGACCGTTTGTCATCGCACCGCCGATGACCGTGATATCATGCCCCTGACTCTGGAAGGTCAGCGTCGGGACGGAGCCGATAAAGGCAACATCGAGCTTGCCGGATTCCAGTCCGTTGACGAGCTCGCCTGCGCTGGAAAACTGCGTCAGCGTGACATTCAGCCCTTCCTCAGCGAAATAGCCCTCCTCCGCTGCAACAAATGCAAGCAGATGCGCCGTGGAATTGAGATAACCGAGATTGAGCTTGGATTTTTCCGGTGCGGGTTTTTCGGCAGCGTCACCGCCGCAGCAGTCCGGAATCTTGCTGTTTTCCGATTGGCAGCAATCCGGAACAGCGGAGTCGGCGGATTTGCAGCAGTCAGAGTCCGCATTGCCCGACTGACCGCTTTCATGATTCAATGCACCGCAGCCGGTCAGAAGTGACAGCGCCGCGAATACGGATATAAATTTCAGATAGTTTTTCATGTTTTTCACCCTTCTTATTTTTCTGATGCGAATTCGGACAGTTCTGCATTCAGACATCGCATTCGCTCCGAAAAGGAAAGGTAAAACGGATTGGTGTTCATTGGATTCACTCCTGTTCTAGGACAATACCGCACAAAGCCCGCCTCACGACTTGGCGGCACATCTACTTGCAGCTTTTTCGTCATATTGCACGAAAACTCCTTGCTGGGCGCAAGCCCAGCGGTGTCATTTTCATACAATCTGACTGCGTATCTGCACCACCAGCTCTGTGCGGTGTTGCCCTTGGTATGCTCATATCATAGCATACAGATCGGAATTTGTCCAATACAGAATGATGATAGGAGGTTATCGGGAAAAGCTATTGACTGCAAACTGAAGCGCCCTGCTCCGATCAGGGAACAGGGCGCCGGTCATTCTGGCTGCCGTATGGAATCAGGCAGCAGCTTTATAGTACTCACCGATGATATCATCATATTCGGCGATTGCACTTTCAAATCTTCCCATCAGGTCCTCTGCCTTGTAGAGACCGTTTCCGGTCTGCTGCAAGCCCGCAAAGCTGACCGAATACACAACAGGCGTGTGTTCCAGGTCAAGCAGCGAGATGTTTCTGAGCTGCTGTACGCTCTGATAAACCAGATCGCAGGAGAGGAATTCTTCGCCCGCGGCATTTTTCCACTTGCAGAACACCAGCTTGCAGCCGATCGGTGTTTTCGCCTCGATTGCGTCCGGGAGCGTGTACTCCTCTGCACCGAGCGCTGCCAGCACACTGCCGACATTGGAATCATGGCCGCAGAGGAATGTGAACTTTCTGCCCGCTGTTCCGAGCTCCTTGCTCATTTCCTTCAGAAGCGGATGCGCAACATTCGGCGCAACAAGCGGCGCCGTAAAGAGCACGTCTCCGTACAGATCCTTGACAGCGCTGATCTGTTTCCAGTCCTCGAAGGACAGATCGTGCCCGAAAGCAGCCTTTTTATCATCGGGCTGCTCATAATACTGCAATACCAGCGCATCGCTGATCGAGCAGCCGGTCTTCAGAGAGCCCTTCATGCCCGGTTCGGCATTCTCTTCCAGCACCAGATCCAGATCATCCGTAGAAAATCCGGTCAGCGTTCCGTCGGCGTAGGCAGCAGATTGCTCCAGATCAATCACATCCGAAATCAGTTTGTAATTCGACTCCAGCGCCTTGATTTTATCGCTGAACATCTCTCTGACCTGCGCTTCGACATCGCTGTTGTATTCCGGTGAAGTAAATGTGAGCTGCGGGGTAAACACCGGATCCATTTTGTCAAATTCCATGTGGTATTCCGTTTGCAGATCGGATGCCGGAAGCAGACCTGCCTTAAAATAATTCGCCGTTGCAATGGTACGCTGCTTGGAATTTGAATAAAACCGCACTTCCTGCCCTTCCGGACGGTAGTTTTCCGGGAACAGCCCTTCCTTTTCCAGCCATTTTTTGAAATATTGCCCCATGACCGTTTCACAGACGCCGCCGCGCAGAGACAGCTCCGATGCGGCAGATGACCAGCCGATCCACTCATGCGGTGTCGCCTGCCCCAGAACAGAATCCTTCGTGCTGAGCGGCGAACGGATATTGTGCCGGCTCAGGATCACGACCTGTTCAAGCTCATATCCCTCGCGGGAAAGCGAATAAACCGCAGCTTCCTGCGATACGGTCTGACCGCCGCCGGAATTTTCCGCCTGTTCAGTTGACTGCGGTTCGTCCTGCGAACTCTGTGCAGCTGTTGTCGTAGTAACTGTGCTGTCGGGCGCAGTGCTCTCTGCGCTGCTCTGACTGCTGCATGAAGTTGCGGTCAGTGCCATGCAAACAGCCAGCAATGCCGCGGCAGAACGGTTAAATCTCATGTCCAGTTTCTCCTTTTCCGTCTTGTTTTTTCCGCAGAATTCCCGATGCGCGAACTGCAAATCCGCCTGCAACCATCAGCAGGAATGCCATGACAGCGACCAGCAGATTGGTCAGCGAATTGTTGCCTGTCTGCGGGAGGTTCACCTCAGCGCCGTCGGAATCCGTGCCCGTGCCGGTTGCCGTGTCAATCTCATAGCTTGCAGCCTCGTTGCCTTCGCTGTCCTTCAATGAAACGGACAGTCTGCCGTTTTCCTTTCCGGTTGTCACGGCCGTGACCGCCGTACCGGTCTTATCCTGATAATCCTTTTCCGCCCATCTGAGCAGTGTCTCATCCGGTGCGATCTGCCCCGATTCATCGTTCACGATTGTAAACGGAATGATTTTCGTGACAGCACGGTAATTGTTGGTCTCCGTCTCGGAGATTATCATTCTCGCAATGTAGTCACCGGGCTCGATTGCCTCAATTCTCTGCGCCTCAACGAAGTCCTGTCTCAGATAATAAAGCGGCATAAACGGCATATTTCCGCTCTTTTCAATAAACCAGTACTTGTAAGGCTCAGGCTCACCCTTCACATAGATGTCCTCGCCGCCGGGATTCACCTCGTAGTAGCACAGCGCGCCGTCTTCGTCAATCTCGACGCAGCCGTTCAGGCGTTCGCCGTCCTTCAGCACATAGAAATTCTCGTCCAGCTTCCCGTTTATTGCAGTCGTAAACTTCTGCGCGTCTGAACCCGCCGAAATAATCAGAGCCATGAACATTCCGAGTTCGTGCAGGTCATAGATATGCCCCTTCTCCAGCGCGATACCTGCCTTGCATTCCGATGTGATATCATCACCGGTCAGCGGCCTGGTGCTGTATGTGCCGATCGGCGCCTGTGCCTTTCCGGCTGCAATTTCGTCAACGAGTGCCTGTGCCATCTCAGACGATGCCGTGATTTTGAAATCGTCGCTTGTCACCGCTTTTCCGTCATATAGAATCGTCGCCTTCGGCTCGACCGTAATGTCGCGGTCAACAATCGCCTGATTCATATACCATTTCATCGTCGAGCTGCCGGTATATCTGCCCTTGCCGATGATCTCGATTTTATATTGTTCGACCGGCGTTCCGTCCAAAGAATACAGCACATCCTTCGCGGAATCGACTTTGCCGAGATCGAAGTCATCTGCGGTCATCTCTTCCGCGAGAATGAGCCGGTTCGGATCATATTCCTCCGGATACGGGCAGAGCTTCCGGTTTTCCGCGAATACCAGATCATTCGCTGAAAGAAAAGCAGCAGCGGTGTAAAGCGGTGCAGTGAAACAGATTTCCTTGAGCACATCCTCCTTTGTGGGGGTCTGCACCTCGCCGTTGTAGTCCAGCGCAACCGATTCACGGATCGGTATCATGCTGAGGTCTCTGGGCAGATCGGGCAGATAAAGCGCCTTGCCCTCTGCGATACTGAGCTTTGCGCATTGATATGCCGCCGCCAGAATATAGTCTGTATCGCGGACAAACCCGAGCGTCAGCGTGCTGCCCGCCGATACACCGGCATTGCTGTCAAACTGACCGCCGAGAAGATTCACGGCATCACCGGCAGTCAGCGCATTTTCCGCATCGGTTCTCAGCCTGACGTTTCCGCCGTACTGCGTATAGCTCGTTACATCAGCCGCCGTACTGCTCAGCATACCGCTGCCGGCTTCCTGCCCGTAAACAGTCAGGCTGCCGTCGCCGGAAATACCGCCTGACACATTCAGCTTTGCACCGTCTGTGAGGATCAGGTTTACATCACCAGTGATCGCGAGTGTGCCGTCGATTGTCACCTCGCCGGATACGGCATACCAGCCCGCTTCGAGCGCCGAATCATCGCGGCTGAGCAGGGCAGCTTCCGCAGCAGCAGTTTCACCCTTTGCATTCACATAGCCGATCATCGCAGAAAGCGAATCAGTATAGTACACAATTCTGCCGCCGAGCTCATTGAAGCTCTTTTCAAATGTCGCGTAGTCGATGCAAACGGTCGTGCCGGCATTCGGATCGCGGTAAGTAATCGAATCGTCGTCATAACCGCAGACCACGACCGCGTGCTCGCCGCCCGGCCAGGTGACGGTCTCGCCGCGTTCGTCCAGCCACGACCAGCGGTACATAATATCCCGCTTCGGCGCAGAAACATACCACGCAAGCACCGGATTTCCGGTATCGAGCACCGATTTGATCTTGTCTACCGTCGCGCCGCGTTCGGCTTTGACGCCGGGTTTTAACTGCTCCGCAACGCCTGCAATCGGTTCATGAAAGACGCCGTAGGAATATTCACTTCTCGGATCGCCGACGAACTCGCGCTCCGGATTTGCACCGTGCCGCACGCCTGCCGCGTCATTATAGGGCTGCGCGCCCATCGGCAGCAGATCGTAAATATCATCGACCCGGACATCCACGCCGTAGTAATCAAGCAGCATATAGAGCGAAACGCTTTCGCATCCGGTCGGATAATCCGGATACTGACAGAATTCAATCACATCGAGCATCACGCCGGAATCGGAAACGCCTGACGCAATTTTCGCCTGCAAAGCGGTCAGATCGGCAGTATCTACATCGGAGTTGCCGTCCATATCGGCAGACGCCCACTGCGGGAAGGTCAGCGCCTTCCCGTCCGCAAGGAACGCGGTCAGCAGTGCGGCATCATCGTCATTGATCAGGCTGTCGAGGTTGACGTCGCCCGCCTTCCACTGGTGCCATTTTGTCGCACCGAGCTGCCCCGCATACTGCGAGAGCTTCTGCGAGAAGGCATCTGCTGCCTCCTGCACAAACAGCGGATTATAGTAATTCGGCAGAACCGCCGCGACCATTTCCGGCGTGATGCCCGCCGCGGCATATTCCGCAGTTGTATGTGCATACATCCACTTTGCACAGTAGCCCTTTTCGCCGATTACGATGGTGTCGGCGGACGCAAACTCTGCCATTGCCGCTGCTTCATCATCGCCGAGCAGCAGTTCGATTTCCTCTGCGGTAAACGGCTTCTTATGCAGCATACTGTCGCCGTCCGCCAGCACACTGCGCAGCGTATCTTCGTCAATTTCATGCGTATGAATAAACGAATAGATATTTGCATAATCCATCAGTGTCAGCGCCCAGACCGGCTTTCCGGCTCCGTATGTACCGGACCAGGAATACCCGTCAGCGGTCAGCTTCATCAGCGCCTCGGGCAGTGTTGCAAGGCGCTCATTGCAGGGCTTTGCAAAATACGGTGCAGAAGTACCTGCTGTTCCGAACGGTGCCGACGGCATATCCGTCACGGCGCCGAAATCCGGCATTGCAGCGAATGCGGATGCTGCGGGCAGATACGCCGCTGTTACCAGCAGTGCCATAACACCCGCTGCTGTTTTTTTCCAAAGATTTGTGTTCATAAGTGCTCCTTTCAAATCGGATTGTTTACAGTATCGGAATAATCGGGCTCTCCGCCTCATCACGGGTTCCCACGCTTGTCGTAATCACATCTTCCGATTCAAATTCCAGAATCTCCAGTTCCGGTGTGAGATAGGTATTCTGTTCCATGTTCCGTCCTCCTTTTCGGCTGAATCAGGCTGAATAAGCCTTGCTGTATGCATAAATCGCTTTGACAAGATCGCAGAGAACATCATCAATCAGCTCAGGATAGCTGCCTCTGTTTTTCAGAACCGTATACGGATAGGACAGCACGGAAAATGTCACGGTATAGCTTCCGCCGAACACAGCGGTATGCTGCCGGCTCAGATTTCCGGCACCGATATTCCGCACGATGATATAATACTGATTGCCGCTCTTTTCCGCCGTCACGTTCTTGCCGTCCAGCGTAATCTCCGGGACGGTACTGCACCGGAAATACAGCTTAAAAGAGGTCTGCGAATCCAGCACGAGCGATCCGCCGGTGATCTCAACATTCGCGCCGCCCTCAGCAGAGAGCCGGTATCCCTCCAGCTCCGACGCCGCAGTATCAGGAAGCGCATTGATATACCCGTCTGCCGGAAGCGCCGTTCCGTACTTCCATTTTACAGAATATGCCGCATAGGTATACATCGCCTGAATCTGCTTTTTTTCAGCGGCAGTCACATATGTTTCATCAAGCTGCATCGCCTTCGTCACATAGTCATAAATGCTATAAGCAAAGGTGTTGTCGGTGATTCTCTCACCGGATGTATGATAGAGGTCGATCACATTGCCGCTGCTGTCTGTGAGTGAAACCGTAACCGTCTGATCGGCATGAATCGCCTTGACCGGATAGCTGATCTGATACACGCCGTTCTGCTTAGTCAGCGGCGATTCCGCTTTCCCCTCCGGGCCGTTCATCACTGCCGCGGCATCTGCGGCGATGTCATCGGGAACCGTGAGATAGAAATTGAGCCCCAGCTCACCGCCGAGCGAAATATTTGCGGAGTTGAGCACCGCAGAAGGCGCAGCCTCCTCAAATATTGCCGAAACGGAAACGCTTTCCGCCGGCATGATAAAGGAATACTCCGTGCTGCTGAGCTGTGTCAGTTCGATTTCGGTGCCGTCTGCTTTTTTGCAGTGAATCCGCTCAAGGCGGAAGCCCTCCTCCGGCTGCACGGTCAGGATGACGGTCTCGCCCTCCGCCGGTGTGTCTGTACTCGCAGTCAGGTGTCCGTTCTCGGAATCGCTGATGTAAATATTCAGCCCCGGATTTTTCTGAATCTCAGCCGAAACGATGATGCCGTTCGCAGGCACCGCAAGCTCCGGGACTGTCAGGCGGTATCCGCCGTCAGTTTCCGGAATCTCAACAGGCTCTGCATAAATGTATTCCCCGTCATAATCCGTGATATAGGTGTATGTGACTTTGCTGACCGTGCATTCCGGGTCTGGCTCCGCAGAGAATTCAACGGTTTCGCCCGCCTTCGCATATGACAGATCCGCTTTCATCTGGCCGTTTTCGGTTTCGCTGCATTCAATGAGATAGGTCTGCTCTGTCAGCAGATAGAATTCCATATCCCGCGTCACAGTCACTTCGCTGCCCGCTTCATAGAATGCACCGGAATCATCGTTCCAGCCCTTTACAATAAAATAACTGGTCGGAACCGTATTTCCTTTGATGATTTCGCCTTCATCATTCGGGAGCACAAATGTTTTTCCGGAAGCAATTGTAAAAGAGGTGAGCCCCTCCGTAGAGGAGAGCATCACAGTTTTCTGCGGATTGCTGTATCCGCATTCACAGTCCGAGCCGTTGTGAGGCTCTGTTGTGACCATGCCGCAGTATTTGCACTCTGCGGTATGCGTGCCGTCCTGATTGACCGTGTAAGTCAGTCCGTCTGCGCCGCTGTAATCCGTGTGCGGACACTCGCAAATCTGAATCTTGTTATGCGAATGGCATTTGGAGGAACGGCTGCCGGATTTCACCGTCTGAAAATTAGTTTTCTCGGTGCCGCAATAGGAAACCCGCATATATTTCCCTGTTCCGTTCTTGTTGCTTGTGATATACACGGTGCCGCTGCAAAGGTCATTGTCGCCCTTGCCGATCGCCTCGGCATCTGATTCAAAAACTTTATCCGTTAAGCCTCTTTCTTCACCGCCGCCCGGAACGATCATCATGCTGCCGCCGCCGATATAGGCAGTGCCGCCCTCGCCGCCTGCCTGGTCTATTTCATGTCCTCCGCCGATGCCGGCAGCAAGTTCGCCTCCGTAAACTTCAGCATTGCCGCCCTTCATATAGAACTTGCCGTTCATATTTCCGGCAACACCGGCGCCGATTCCCGCGCCTCCGGTACCGCCCGTTATAATAATACTGCTCAGTGTGCCGCAGTCAACGGTGACCGTTCCGTCCATATCGCCCTGAAATCCCAGCCCGGATCCGTCACCATCGCCGGCACCGATCCCCGCCGCATAATCGCCGCCGGTTGCCGTGACCTTTGTATCCTCGCCGGAAATGAGGATTGTACCGCTGACATCTTCAAAAGCGCCGCCGCCGATGCCTGCGCCGCCTTTGCCGCCGACCGCAGTGACATCGCCGCCGAAGATATTGATGCCGCCGCCGTTTTCCGCCTTGCGCAGATTGCCGCCTTCTTCACCGGCACCGATGCCTGCGCCGTAAGCGCCGCCCGAAGCCATGACCGTGCCGCCGTAAATGAAGACACCGAATGTGCCCTCTTCGTCGCCGCCGCCGATGCCCGCGCCGTGCTTTTCACTGCTCGCATTGACAGTTCCGCTGTAAATGTAGGTACGGGCGCCGGGCTGGCAGTCGCCGCCGCCGATGCCGGCACCGTCAATACCGCCCGTTGCCGTGATATCTCCGGCGTAAATCCTGATTGCGGGCGAAGATGCATTCGGATCCTGTCCGCCCTCTCCGCCGCCGATCCCGGCGCCGTGCTTGCCGCCGGTCGCTTCAACGGTTGTGCCGTGAATCGAAATCACACCGTTTGCCTCGTCATCCTTTCCGCCGATACCCGCGACATATTTGTCGCCGGTCGAAATGAGCTTGCCGCTGCCGCAGATATTGAGCGTCGCATAGCTCTTGTTCTTGTCATAGCCGCAGCCGATTCCCTTTTTGCAGGTAAGCGTCACGCCCTCCGGAATAACCAGATTCACGGTGCAGCCTTTCCGGATGTAAACATAGTCCTCAATGACGGTATCCTGCATGACAACATAGGTACCGCTTGTCAGACCGGCGCCTGTGCCGTCCGAACTGTTCTTTACCAGATCCCCGGTGACAACCGTATAGCTTTTGGCTGTTTTCGTTGTCATGTTCAGCGCCTTTGCGGTGTCATCCCAGCTGTAAACGGTATAGCTGACCGCATCCTGTGCAGCGCCGGCAGTCAGCACAAAACTGCCGGGCAGCCCTGCCGCAGCGACCGTCAGAGAAACAGCCGCAGCAGCGATTCGCCTCATCATTTTTGCTTTCATCTCGATGCCCTCCTTGCAGTTAAGGCAACACCGCACAGAACTGGTGGTGCAGATGCGCAGTCAGATTTTTCGTCAGATTGTATAGAAATGACGCCGCTGGGCTGTCGCCCAGCAAGGAATTTCTGTGCAAGATGACGGAAAAGATGCAAGCAGATGCGCCGCCAAGCCGTCAGGCGGGCTTTGTGCGGTGTTGCCTTAAAATATGATGATACCTCATCTATTCTATCATACCACACATTATCCATCAAATATCCGCCAAATTTCATTGCCGCCCGCATTTATCCTGCATATCCGCTGCGAAATGCCGGAACTGCCGTCCGCAGCAATGTCTTCGTGCTGTCCGGAAGCAGCCCCGTGCCGATGACGGAAAAGCTGCAAGCAGATGTGACGCCATGTCGATAGGCAGGCTTCGTGCGGTGCTGTCTGCACCTCCATGACCGACATAAAGGACGATCAAGCGAAACAAAACCTCGCAAAGGCTTACATCGAAGCGGCAGCATATATTGACAATGTGACAAATCACAAGCAGGTTTCCGATGACTGGAATATGACTGTTTCCCGGGAATCCTGGCTTTTACCCGACAGCCCGGCAATGCGGCTTGTAATTCCTTTACAAACTCATCATTCATGCATGGGGAGGTAATAAACAGCTGCTTCAAATTCTGCATTTCCGTCAAAAATGTCCAGTCGCGGTTCGGATCGGCGTCAAAGATATGCAAACACCGGATGTTTGGCAGATTTTAAAGGCAATACCGCACAGAGCTGGTGGTGCAGGATGCTTACGGTCAAACAAGTTTGACCCGTCAGATTTTTCGTCAGATTGTATAGAAATGACGCCGCTGGGCTGGCGCACGTTTGCAAGCAAACTGCGCAGTTTCGCTTTTGCGAAACAAGCGCCCAGCAAGGAATTTCTGTGCAAGATGGCGGAAAAGATGCAAGCAGATGCGCCGCCAAGCCGTCAGGCGTGCTTTGTGCGGTGTTGCCTAAAGTGTTGTATAATCCAATTTGGAACAATCTATTCGTAGTTCTTTGAGATGATTCATTCCGGTATCATTTTCAGTGAATTCAGCGTGATATAACCGCCGAAGCTGGTCGCAAAAATCCCCTGCCAGACAGCCTCGGGACAGCGGGTATTCATATATTCCATTTTTGAGATGAGAGCTTCGGGGTATAATCTCCGTAAGATTGCTATGTCTTTGAATGATGAGGGAATTTTATCTCCTGCTGATTACCATTATACAAAGGCAGGCAAAGCAACTCCGTTGTATTCTCATCACCTGTGGAGTACACAGCCTGTAAAGAGAATCCTGCACAACCCGGTCTATATCGGTACGCTCGCACGAATGAAAATGACTACTGTCAGCTACAAGAAATTGAAATTCACTACCGCTTCAATGTTGCCGTAACAACAGCTGTCGCTGACAGTATAAAGTACGACAAAAAGAGAAAGGCTGCGTAACCAAGGCGGTTACGCAACCTCATCTTAAAATCTTAAATACTTCTTTATCGGCGCTCCTCTAAAGCAGGGTTCTTTTTTGATATTACTGTGAAAGCCAGCCAAGCAGCATCGAAAGATCATTCAGCAGAATCATATTGTCATCGTTGCAGTCCGCCTGATCGGTGTCGAACACCAGCGTGTCACCGGTCTCAGTCAGATAGCGTGCAAGCCGGATCGCATCCAGAATTTCGAGTTTGCCGTTGACATCGACGTCGCCCTTTCGCGGCTTCGGGGCAGGCTCATTGACCGTGACCGTGAAAGAGGTCTGGCATCCGTGCGTGCGGATATAAACCGGATAGCTGCCCGCTGCGGTACTGTCAAAGGCAGAGGCATCGACCCAGTCCGGATGATTCACAAGCTGCTCATTCCAGAAACTCCAGCGCTGATTGTTCCCATAGCCGTTTCCGCTGACCGCAGCACCGGTAAGGTCGAGCGTCTCACCGATTTCATAAACGGTCTTGTCCGGCTGTCTGCTCATCCAGAGATTGCCGTAAACCCAGTTATCCTGAGAAACCGTCGTGGTTGTGGTCTCCGGCGGTTCTGTGTCCGTTGTGGTAACGGTAGTGGTTGTGACGGTCGTTGTAGTTGTCGTAGTTGTCGTAGTTGTTGTGGTTGTTGCAGAGGTCGTGGTGGATGTCGTTGTGGTCGTTGTCGTCGTTGCAGCCTCAGTCGTTGTTGAGGTCGTCTCAGAAGACGAAGGCGTACCGCCTGCCGTGATCCTGACAGACCCGCTTTCGCGCCAGTATGTCAGCGGATCGGAATACCGGTCAGTCAGATTCGTGACCGTAAGATTCAGCGTATACACAGCGTTCGTCTGCGCATCGGAAGGCACACGGATATAGAATGTGCCGATCGGTCCGTTCACTGTGGAATTTTTATTGTTGCTGATCGAAAAGCTCACCTGATTTCGGGATGTATCGGCGGTCACGGTGCTGCTCCAGCCGGTATACGCCGAATCCAGCTGAAAGCGCGGGCTGCCGGTTGATGAATCCGTCAGCACCGTAAGCCCGGCGGTATATTTTACGGCAACGCCGCAGGACGCAAAACCCTCGTTGTTGTTCGCATAAACTGTTACAGGAATTTCCTCGCCGGCAGTGGCATAGTAAGTGTTCAGATAAATGCCCGTGACATCCTCATCCGGCGCATTGGACTGCATCGAATATGCGGCGGTGTCAAGCATTCTGTCAAATGTCAAGTGCGGCAAGATCATACAGACGGCAAGTCCGCCTGATATGATTTTCTGCAATGCTTTCATGTCGGAATAGCCCCTCTCATTTTCGGAAAATATCCGAATTCATACAATTCTATTATAACATATGGCGCCGCTTTTGTCAATTCTTTCCAGATATTTTTTTCAATTATATCATTCCGGATTTTTTTCAACCAAAACACCCGGGATGCTTTTATCGGTTTGTGTCGAAATCCGCCGTGCGTGCATATGCTGTACTGTGCATGAGAACAGTGCACAATCCGGATGAAAGGAGATCGGGTATGTTACAGGATATCACAACACCGGCAGCACCGGAAGGCGTTTTTCCCGCGCAGCTTTCGCTTGCTATGGCGTATGTTCCGTATCAGTGCTGGGAGGATCCCCTGCCTGCATCGGATGCATTGCAGGCGGGAACTGTGTTTCCCTCGCTGGTAAAACCGTTCAGAATGGGGAAAGGAGGCGGAGAAAATGGCAGAGATGCTGTCGCAGTCTTTGGATTCGATGGGAAGGGCTGAACTTTTGGGTAAAGCGCAGTCCCATGCATTCGCGATGCGCGATCTCGCCCTCTACCTCGACACGCATCCGACTGATGCCAAAGCACTCGAACGCTTCACCGAGCATCAGAGCGCATATCAGAAGTACGCGGATGCTTTCGCTGCCCGCTTCGGCGCCCTGACGATGACACAGATCGGAACAGAGGACGGATGGGCTGCCTGGAGCAATACGCCGTGGCCGTGGGAAAAGGAGGTAAACTGAATGTTCCAGTATGAAAAAGCATTGCAATACCCCGTTAAAATCGCCCGCCCAAATGCCCGCCTCGCCAAGATGATTATGACACAGCTCGGCGGCCCGAACGGTGAGCTGGGGGCATCCATGCGGTATCTGAATCAGCGGTATACGATGCCGCTGCGGGAGCTTCAGGGGCTTCTGACAGACATCGGTACGGAGGAACTTTCTCACATGGAGATGATCTCCGCGATTGTCTATCAGCTTACGAAGGGCATGACGCCTGAACAGCTTGAGGCGCAGGGCTTTGCAGATTACTTTGTCGATCACACGACCGGCATTTATCCGGTCAGTGCATCGGGAGTTCCGTTTTCTGCGGCGACATTCCAGTCTGTCGGCGATGCAATTGCCGATCTGAATGAAGATCTCGCAGCCGAACAGAAGGCACGCACGACTTACGATAATATTCTTCGGCTTGCGGATGATCCCGATGTCCGCGATATCATCCGCTTCCTTCGCGAGCGCGAGATCGTTCACTATCAGCGGTTTGGCGAAGGTCTGCGGCTGATTCAGGATCATCTCAGCCGTTATACGAATGACCCTGACAATCCGTATGCAACGAATCCCTCATTTGATCCGGCGGCAATGCGTCCGCAGCCCCGTCCCCGGAAGAAAAACTGACACAATCTAGGGCGTGTTGACACTAAGCCTAACGCGCGTCTTTTTGGCTGATTTTGCCCCGTTCGTCGTTAAAAATCCTTGCCGGGCGACAGCAAGGCAAGGTTTTCTGACGCCGCAGATCGGCATTTAGACAAGCGGATAAGTTCAAGAGTTAGTTGGGGCATCAATATTATAGTGTCAACACGCCCTAAAAAGCAAAACGCTCCTTCATAAGACGAATACCCATATAGAAGTTTTGCCCCCAAGCGTTTATGCGCTTAGGGGCATTATATTTTATACGGTTGCTAAGATAAATGAGAATTTAATGCTCTATGATTTTAAGGTCAATGCTATTATTTACCGATAAACGAACTCTTCCACCGATAGGAAAAGAGAACATCGGAAATACATGACCGAAATCTACACCAAATACAATTGGAATGTCAGGAGATACTTTGTCCTTGACGATTGCTTTTACAATATCTTCGGTCATTTTGCAGCTTTCATCAAATCTGCCGAACACGATTCCTCTTATCGTGTCTGCTCCGCTGATTTGAAGAAGCGATTGCAGATTACGGTCAAATTCGCACACGAAGTAATCGCCCATGATATTATCATCTTCAAGGAACAATACTCTATTTTCAATCTCAGGCATATAAGGCGTACCCTGTAATAGATTCAACGTACAAAGATTTCCTCCTATTATCTCGCCCTCACATTTTCCTTTCTGAATGACTGTATAACTTTGCGAAACTACTGACGGTGTGACAGCGAAAGAAGCGTCACACATTATACATTCCGAAAAGTATTTTTCCGTATATTCACGCTCGTTAAGAAATCCGAGTGCCGCAAGGTGAGGTGCATGATATGTCACCAAGCCCGTTTTTGCATAAACGGCATTAAGTAAAGCTGTTATATCCGAATATCCGCAAAGTATCTTCGGATTTGCTCTTATCAGCTCATAATCAAGATACGGCAATATTTCATTTGCATTAAATCCACCGATACAAGCCATTACTGCCTTGACGTTTTTATCTGCAAATGCTTCATGTATATCATCGACACGAGAGCGAATAGACGAAGATAAAAACATATTAGTTTCTCTGCAATTTTTGGAAAAGGTTACATTGAAGCCCTTGTCCTTCAGAAAAGTGAATGCGCTGTCATAAATATCAGGACGAACCCTCGTCAAACTGCTTGACGGAGCGATAATGCGAATCTCATCTTCTGGGTTCAATTTTGGGGGTATCATTCTGTCACCGCCTTATTAAATTCCGATTTATGTTCGTTACAATTATAGCATAACATTGCTGCATTGTCAATAAAAACGCCATAGTACTTCTGACTGTAAATCAGAAATACTATGGCTTAAAACTTCTATATGAGTATCTTTCTTAAGGGGCGCCTTGCTTTCTCATACATTCACAAAAAAGCCGTAAACAGCTTTTGTCAGAATCAGGATTCCGAACAGAATCATGAGCACACCGAAAAACTTATTCAGGCGGGCGTGTGCATTTTCACCGAATTTTCGTTTCAGAACACCGGTCAGCATCGCGAGCAGCACCCACCAGATCGTAGTGCCGATGAATACGCCGCCGATCAGAAAACTCCCCTGCAATACGGACGGATTGCCGCCGATGCCGAAATAGGTGAATACGAGGAGAAATCCGAGGATTGCAGCGGGATTGGTGATGCCGACGCCGAATGCTGAGAGCAGCATTGTCACATATGGCGGCTTTTTTTCGCGGATTTCGACGGGATCCGGCTGTTTTTTCAGCGTTGTCAGTCCCATGAACAGAATCAGCACACCGCCGCAGAGTGTGATTGCGGATTCATATTTTGCCATAAAATCAGAAACAAGTGAAATGCCGAAGATACCGACCGCACAGTAAAAGCAATCCACAACCGAGGATGCAAAGCCCGTGATAAAGCCGCTTTTTGTCCCGTAGCTGAGCATTCGCTGCACGCACAGTGCGCCGATCGCGCCGGCAGGTACGCCGATAAGGAGTCCGATCAGGATACCCTTTAAGAAAAACATGTAAACAGCTCCGTAAATAATGTCAGATATACGCCCGCTATCATGTATATGACCGGGGGCGCATACCTATACATTATAATACAAAAGACGAAATAAATCAATACCTTCTGAAAAAATGAGAGATTATCCGGAGCGGTTCAGGATCAGGGCTGCTGTTTCGGCGGATTACGATGCTTTGCGTTTTCTGCTGCCATAAGCCAGAGCGGCGGCTGCGCCGAACGCGATCAGCAAAAGCGGTCGGGGCAGAATCGCCGGTGGCGGGGCCTGCGTCCTTCCGGGGTGCCGGAGCGGGATTCGTACCGGTTTCCGCCGGTTTGGTATCGGTCGTTTCCTCCGGCTCAGGCTCCGTCTTTGCCTGATAGGTCAGACCGAAGCCGAGCGGATACAGCACGGTCGGGAGCTTGCCTGTGGGGCTGTTTTCGCCGAATACGATCATGATTGCAGCGGGATAGTTCGGGCCGTAAGCTCTGAGCTCCCCGTTGAAGACTTCCGGAATGACCGGCATTTTCTTGTTGCTGTATGCCGCGAGAATTGCGTCTGCATCATTGTATCTTGCGGCATCATAGGGCAGGCTCATGCTGAGCAGAACCACCTTTTTATCAAGGCTGTGTGCGAGTGCAATCATTTCGTCGATAAACTTCGACCGCTTACTTGCCGCCGAATCGGCATCCGGATTCAACTGACTTTCGTATGTGATCTCGGATGCGATGACGATTGCCTTTGCATCCGGAAAAGTAGGAACGGTCATCACCAAAGATCATTCAGGCAGTACAGAAGTATGAGCATATTACTGAGCTGACACCTGAGATCATGCATGAACTTATCAGTAAGATTGTCGTACTCGCTCCCGATAAGAGCAGCGGTCATCGCACACAGCAGATAGAAATACACTATCGCTTCGATGTTGCCGTAACGACTGCTGTCGCTGACAGTATGAAGTACGACAAAAAGAGAAAGGCTGCGTAACCGGCTTGGCTACGCAGCCTTATCTTCAAATCTTAAATACTTCTTTATCGGCGCACCTCTGAAGTGCGCTGCCGTTTTCATTCTTTGTTTTTATCCTGCGGATGCATCCGTCAGGTTTTCTTTTTTCTTTTTCGATAAAACCCGCACAAACATCAATAAGGCAAACATCATTGCGGCGCTTGCGCCAAGCACAACAAAGACATTCTGGATAAACCCGGCGAGCAGATATCCGACCGCACAGACGCCCGCAACGGTAAACGCATACGGAAGCTGTGTCGAAACATGATTGACATGATCGCACTGCGCACCGGTCGATGCCATGATCGTTGTATCGGAAATCGGCGAACAGTGGTCTCCGCAGACCGCACCCGCAAGACAAGCCGAAATGCAGATGATAACCATAGAGGGAATCACACCGGTTTCGGCGGTCTGCTCAAGCTGCTTGGAAAATACGCCCGTCACAATCGGAATCAGGATACCGAACGTGCCCCACGAAGTACCGGTTGCAAAGGCAAGTCCGACCGCAACCGCAAAGAGCAGCATCGGCAGCAGAATCTGCATTGCGTGCGCACTTTCGACAACACCGGAGACAAATTTGCCCGCTTCGAGCAAACCGGTCATGGTCTTGAGTGTCCATGCAAAGACCAGGATCAGAATTGCCGGTACCATCTGCTTGAATCCGTCTGTAATCGAATCCATGCACTGCGTAAAGGTCAGCACCCTGCGCGCAAGAAAATAGAGAATAATCAGAATCAGTGCGCCGAGCGACCCGACTGCCAGACCGAATGACGCATCGCAGTCCGCAAAGGAATCCATAAAGCTCGCACCGCTGAAGAAACCGCCGGTATAGATCATGCCGAGCACGCAGAGCAGAATCAGAATCACGGCCGGCAGAATCAGGTCGATGACCTTTCCGCGGGTATGCTCCGGCTTTGCATCTTCCGGATAGACCTTGCTGCGGGATGTGAACAAATCACCCTTTTTCGCATTCGTTTCATGCCTTTTCATCGGGCCGTAATCCAAATCGGTCAGCGCAATGAACACCACCATCATCAGCGTGAGCAGTGCATAGAGATTATACGGAATCGTGCGGATAAAAAGCGAAATACCGTTTACGCCTTTCACCGTACCCGCAACCGCCGCCGCCCATGAAGATATCGGTGCAATGATGCACACAGGCGCGGCAGTCGCATCAATCAGGTAAGCGAGCTTAGAACGCGATACCTGATGCTTGTCCGTCACAGGGCGCATGACCGAACCGACGGTCAGGCAGTTGAAATAGTCGTCCACGAAGATCAGAACGCCGAGCAGGAAAGTTGAAAGGCACGCACCGGCGCGGGTTTTGATATGCTTCGATGCCCATTCGCCGTAAGCGCGGCTGCCGCCCGCCTTGTTCATCATGACAACGATTGTACCGAGCACCACAAGAAAAACCAGAATGCCGACATTATAGCTGTCTGCGAGATTCGCAATGATGCCCTCCTTCACAACGGCATTGAACATTCCGGAAAAGCCGGTGCTCTTTGCTGCGGAATAAATGACGCCGCCTGTGAGAATGCCGATGAAGAGGGAGGAATAAACCTCCTTCGTAATCAGCGCGAGACCGATCGCAACAATCGGCGGAAGCAGCGACCAGAGCGATCCGATCGCGCCGCTGATCGGTGACTGAATCATACAGCAGATGATGAACGCAACAACGATCAGCGCAAAGACAAGTTTGCTGATATACTTTTTCATAAAACGCATATATCCTTTCTGTCAAAAATGATATTGTCTGCATCGGTTCGGCAAAAATCGCCAATTTCATTTTAGCATATTTCTTCAAATTTTGCAATAGTTTATCAAAATTTCTGTAAAATTTCAGCGGGCATCGTCATAATTTTCCTTCTCATGCCCATTGCGTTCTCTCCCATAATGTGTCAGAACCGGGCTCCGCGCCTCCTTCCTCTTCCTCAATATGTGTGCATGGTTCGCATGATCCTGCGGCAATATTATTTTATTTGAGCAATGTGAGCATTGTCCGCTCAACTTTTATTCCGATTTGCACTTTTCATCCTCGGAGCCCCCGTTATCCTGATTCTCCTCTCGCCTGTTGACCTTTGGGGTAGGTGTTGCCTTAAAGTTCTGAATTCTTCACCCTTTTGTCCAACATATTTTTCCGCTGGGCGCAGGGTGCACGCGAAAGCGTGCCATAATATTCGGCTGAGAGAAGCGGTACGGCTTCGCTTATTATTGATGCCCCAACTAACTCTTGAACTTATCCGCTTGTCTAAATGCCGATCTGCGGCGTCAGAAAACCTTGCCTTGCGTCAGCAAGGCGGCGGCTTTCTTCCTTGCATTGTGTGCTTTTTTGCCCGCTCCCATTGCGTTTTCCGCAATAATATGCTATAATAAGATGAAATAACCCGAAAGGACGGATTCTATGTCAATTTTAAGCAGACTCACGCGCCGAAACATCTTCAGAAAACCGTTCCGCTCCTTCGCCATAATCTTTGCGCTTGCAGCTTCGGCTTTTGCCATGCTGTTCTGCATTGCCGGGCGAAAAGCACCGGAGCAGGAGCTGCGGATGCTGCTGCTCAATGTCTTTGGCGGATCCGAAATTGAGATTCTCAGCCCGGAAAACAGCCTTGAGCTTGATTCTGCCGATTTTCCAGACGGCACACAGCTTCTCATGTTTGCGAATGCCTCGGGAACAATCACTGCCCCGAACGGCGAATACGCGGTCAGGGCAACTTTCTTCGATACTGCGGTCGCATCGAATATGCATCTCACGGACGGTGAATACAGACAGCCCGACGGCATCCTCATCTCTGCCGCATTTGCAAAGAAAAGCGGGCTGACTGAGGGCAGTACCCTGACCTTCACCGGGAAAAGCGAAACCCTGACGCTCAAAGTCGCCGGAATCAGCGACGACAAGTATCTGCGCCGGAATTCGCTGACCGTTTTCGCCGGTCTCGACACGGTAAAACGGCTCTCAGGCAATACGGGCAGCGGCTATACCCTCGCCTACTGCGATGTGCCGGATGAAACCGATGTCAATAAACTCACTGCGGAGCTCTCCTCCAAATACAGCGAGAAAAAATACATCGTTGCACCGCTGCTGACGGACGAAATCCTCGAAGACCTGAACAATCAGACGATGGTCTTTTATCTGATTTTTGCGGTCATTCTGCTGATGACGCTGTTTCTGACGTTTTCGATGTCTCGGCATATCGCGAACGAACGGCTTTCGGTCATCGGAACGCTCCGCAGTCTCGGCGGAAGCATCACAAAAACCTCGCGCATTCTGCTGATCGAGAGCACGGTTTACGGCATAATCGGCGGCATAGCCGGCGCACTGCTGTTCCTGCTGCTCGGCAAATCCGCGATTGCCGCGATGTTCGGCTCAGTCGGCGAGGACTGGAATGCGCCGCTGCTGCTCTATCTCGCCGCTGTCCTGATGACTGTCCTGATTCAACTGATCTGTCAGTCCGGCGCGCTCGTCAAGGCGGTTCGGACGCCGGTTCGCGATATCATCTTCTCGTCACGCGACACCGCCTATACACTCCGCATTTCGCATATTATCATCGGCGCGGTGCTGTTTGCGGCAGGCACCGTCACCGGAATGCTGACAGAGGATATCCTGATCAGTATCGCCGCAATTACGCTGATCTGCGTCGGCGCAGTCATGATACTGCCTCTGATTCTCCGGCTGTTATCTGCCGCATTTGCCTGGCTGTTCGGCAAAATACACATGCCCTGCGCAAAGCTCGCCGTCAAGGAGGTCTCGCACAAAAAAAGCGCCGTCGCAGGCACACAGCTTACCTTTGCGGCACTTGCCATTACCTCTGCAATCTTCATGGTCTCCTCCTCAATCGAACGCATCTACAAAGCGGATATCTACCATTTCGATGCGCAGATTGATGCCGGATTCAAGGAGGAAGAAGCAGACGAATTCCTGAAAATGCCCGAAATTACAGGACATGAATATCTGTTCAATCATTACAGCTCATTCAAAATCAACGGCGGAAAAAAACGCAATATCTGCATTACCGGCTACGGCGAATTCAAGTACTTTTCCAGTATTCACGGGCTCGGGGATGCGCCTGCCGAGGACGAAATCTACATCGGCGACACCTTTGCAAAGCGCCTGAATATCAAGGTCGGCGATGTCATCCGGCTGGAAGACTGTGAAGCATACGATATAGACGAAAACGGCAAACAGATCTACACGCCCCCGTATGAGATGCGGGTCAAGGGGTTCTGCAATACAATTGACCACTACGGCGAGACAATCGTCGTGAACAGGGAATGGTTCAAAAAGCATATTTCGGAATACGTCGGGAGCATCTACATCAATCTCGCAAAGCCTGAGGATATCGAAACTGTCCGCACCGCGCTCGAAAAGAAAGAGCGGAACGCCGATATCGTCTCCCGCGAGGAGATCATCCGCGAGAACGACGAGGACAGCGCCAGCATGATGACGGTGCTCTACTCGATCACAGGCGTCGGCTGCGTGCTTGCCGTACTCGGCGCCGTCAGCAACGCGATCATCGGCTTTGAACAGGCAAAGCGCAAATACGCCGTGCTGCATTCCGTCGCCGCAAACAAGCGGAAGCTGTGCAGGCTGATCCTGCTCGAAACGCTCTTTTCTGCGCTCATTGCGGCATTTCTGGCACTGCTGTCCGGTTTGCTGCTGACAACCCTGATCCGAACGGCAATGGCTGCACTCAGCATGGGCATCGAGGTGCAGTTTGATCTCCCGCGAACAGGCGCGTTTATCGGCATTATCATCGCAATGCTGCTGCTCTCGGCAGTCAGACCGATGCTTTCGCTGCGGCACATGAACACGGCAGCAGAGCTGAAATATGAATAATCGGAGGTACAGACTATGAGCTATGTAATTGAAATCAGCGACCTTTACAAGAAATTCGGCTCCGGCGAGAATGAAGCGCTGATCTTTGACGGCGCGTCGCTGCAAATCGAAAAGGGCAGCTTTGTCTCGCTGACCGGCGCCTCCGGAAGCGGAAAATCGACGCTGCTTTACCTGATCGGCGGGCTTGACCGCGATTTTACCGGCAGCATTTCCATCGGCGGGAAAAATATCAGCGGCATGAATGATAAGCAGCTCTCAGCAATCCGCTCGGAACAGCTCAGCTATGTGTTCCAGTTCTACAATCTCGTCGCAAATCTGACAGTTGAAGAAAACATCATGCTGCCGATTGAACTTTCCGGCAGAAAAGAAAAGGATTACCGCGAAAAAATGAATGAAATACTCGAACTGACCGGGCTTTCGGCACAGAGAAAACGCTATCCGGCGCAGCTTTCCGGCGGTCAGCAGCAGCGTTGCTCAATTGCGCGTGCGGTGCTCTCGGAGCCGGAGATTCTGCTCGCAGACGAACCGACGGGCAATCTCGACAAGGCTGCCGGTGAGGAGATTATGCGTCTCTTCAAGCGGCTGAATGAGGAAAAAGGCATCACGATTCTTCAGGTGACGCACTCGGATGCCTGCGCGGCTTACGGCAGCAGAATCGTCCGCCTGAATCAGCACAGGCTGGAGGATGTCGGATAACGGCGCCCCGCTGTATGAAAATGAGCCGGCTGCGATAACCGGCTCATTTCTTTACTCATCCTGCGATTCCTTTTTGATACGGAACATCAGACGGAACAGCCCCGCCAGCAGCCGCGGGCTTCTCATAACGACAATTTTCATCGGGCACCTCCCTTGTTTTCGTTTATGCATTATATGCCAAACCCGCAAAAATGTGCAAAAAGGCGGCTCTGCTTCATGCAAAGCCGTCTTATTTTGCGGTTATTCGCTCGGTGAATTGCCTTCCGCAGGTGCCTGAGACTGCGGCGGCTGCTGCTGTTCCGTAGGCTGCGTCTGTGTTGCAGGCGGATCTGTCTCTTTCGTCTCAGGCGGCTTGGTTTCCGTCTCAACCGTTGTGGCGGTTGTTTTCGTCGATTTGGTCTTCTTGGTAGACGAGCCGTCGGCCGTCGTGCCGTTTACGATTGTGGTATAGACCGGATTATACGCATAATACACAATGATCTGGTAATCATCCAGCGCATCAATGATCTTGCCGGCTGCCGGATCAACGCCGCAGACATAGCCGTTTGCATAGTTCCAGTCGATCTTCGCCTTATACATCACAACCTGACGCTTACCCTCAGCATTCGGCTTAACGTCAATCTCACCGACGGTCGTAGCGGTGGTCGTGGTGGTCTTGCCCTTCTTATTCTTCGATGTCGTTGCGGTCGTTGTGCCGCCGGGATTGCCGTTATCGCCGTCAATCGCCTCGACCAGACCCATATCCTTGAGCTCGTTCAGATACGCATTCAGCTTCAGACCCTTATACGACGGAATCGTAATCAGCGACGGACCGAGGCTGACTTTGACCTTCATCGAGCTGCCCGACACAAACTCAGTTCCGGGATCAAGCTCCTGCCAGATAATCGTATCCTTCGCATATCTGTCATCGAAGACGTATTCCGGCTCAAGATTGAGCCAGCCTGCATTTTCATCGCGCTTTGAGGTGAAGCTCATGCCGACAACCTTCGGCACATATGCATCGGGATGAACCTCCTCGGTGCTGCCCTCACTGTCCGCGGAGATGATATTGCCCTGCTCGACGCTGCTCTCGCGGTTATAAAGCGACTGCTGATTGTTGCGGGTGTTATCGAGCAGCTTTGCAAACGCCATTATGACAACCGTAATGATTGCGATAAAAAGAATCGCAATCAGAAGCGGGGCACGCAGTTTCTCAAAAACGGTGGTTTCCTGCACCTTTTTCCCGCGCTCCGGAACTGTTGCGGGACGTCTTCTCACGGTATTACCGGCTGCCGATCTCGATGCGACGGTACGCATTCCGGCAGCATTCCGGTTCATTCCGCCGGAAGCCGGTCGCTGTCTCACGGGTGCTGCCTGTGCGCCTGCCGGTCTCTGCATTCCGCGGGATGCGGGAGCGGCTGTTCCTCTGCCTGCCGCGCCGGTCTGCCGGACGCTCTGTGCGCCTCTGCCTGCTGCATTACGCACGCTGCCGCCCTGTCGGCTTGCCGGACGCTCCTGTGCAGACCGCTGTCCAGCACGCGACTGCGACGGACGCTGCTGTCCTGCACGCTGCTGCGGGGGACGCTGCTGTCCTGTATGCGGCTGCGACGGACGCTGCTTGGGTGTGCGCTGCTGCGATGACCGCTGCTGTGCAGACTGCTGCCGGAACGGATCCGGGATCGGAGCCTGAACTGCTGGTGCAGCGACGCGCTTCATATCGGACTGCACGGAAAACACGGCGGTTGTGCCGGTTTTCGGTTCATTGGCATCCTCTGCGGCGGGCTCCTCAAAGAGCAGCGTGACAAGGTCGGTCACGGTTCTCACGCGCTCGTTTCCGTCGAGCGCCAGACCCTGCATAATCCCCTTCGACACATTCTCCGGCATATGCGGATTGAGGTCGATCGGAGGCACAAGATTATCATAATCCTCGCGGGAGATCGCGTCGGTTGCACGGCAGCCGGTCAGAATCCGGTAAAGCACGGCGCAGATGCCGTATACATCGGTCCATGTACCCTGCTGGCGGTCTGCAAAATACTGCTCCGGCGCCGCATAGCCGTCAAACAGCTCAGCATCGAGCTCGGTATCGTTGGTACGCACTGCCGAGATGCAGAAGCCGCGCAGCTTCAGCTCACCTTTATCGGTGACGAAAATCGTTTCCGGGCTGAGTCCGCGGTGCAGCACGCCGGCATTATGCAGCAGACTGAGTGTTGTAAACAGCGGCGGGAAAATGCGCCGGACGGTATTCCAGCTCAGCTCGCCCGCATTCTCCTTGAGGTAATCGAGCAAAGACTGCCCTTCGAGATACTCGTACACTGCATAGGTCGTATTGTTCTCCGAGAACAGGTCAAGCGCGGGGTTCAGATGGCTCAGGTTCCGCAGTCTTGCGAGCGCCTTATTGAGCTCGGTATACTCCGCCATCAGCGCTTTATACTGTGCGAGATGCGCATAGCTGACATTGACCTCGGTGCTGTTCGGGACGCGGCTGCAAAGCTGCTCGGGCAGATACTCCCGGATCAGAATCTTACAGCCGACCGCCTTATCATAACCGAGATATGTGACGCCCTCCCCGTTGAATTCCAGTGCCTTTCCGATGAGGAAACGGTCATGCAGCACCGTACCCGGCTTCAGATAATTTGCCAGTGAGGTTGCATCCTGTTCATATCCGCAATGCGGGCACACACGTTCGCCGTTCAGTGGCTCCATGCAGCCGTAGCAAAGCTTCAGATCACTCATTGCTTCTTCTCCTTCCGTCCTGCATCAGAGAGCGGGGTTTTCGCGCTGCTCCCCCAAAGGCAGGATATGTTCACCGCCTGATTTCCATTCACGATATATTTTATCAGGAAAAGCGGATTCTGTCAATCATTTTTCGCGCTGCTTCGCCATTTTGCTTTCAATTTGTAGCAATTTTGTAACGATTTCCGGCGATTGCAACAAAGTTCGCCGGCAAAATGCAGCACAATTTGGCTTACGCCTCCGGACTTGCAAGCAAAGTTCCGATATAATTTCTCCGGATATCCTTAATCTCGGCAAGATCACCGTTCTCATTCCATTTTGCCGTAATTGCGTAGGAAACGATATCCCCGCTCTCCTCGTCGTCGTAGCAGTAGCGATATTCGCGGATCTGGATTTTGCCCTGGAGATACTGGATGCGGTACGGCTCCAGATCGAGCTTCTTTTCCACATCCGAAATGCTGCTGCCGAGCGGAATCAGATTCGGATCCAGATAGGACTTCCGCTCCGTGCCGAAGATGCTGTCCTCGAGCAGCTCGTAATTGTAATAAGTCACGCTGGTGAGCTCACTTGCATCGGTATTGCAGAAAATTGCCCATTCCGGCAGGTGCACGCCCTGAATCTTGCAGTCTTTCTTGCTCTCCGCAATCGCCTGATAGGAAATATAAAGCTGCTTGAGCGTTGCATAATCCGACTCGTCCTTCAGGTCGATATCCGCTTTCTTCTCCGCTGTTTTGACCGATCTGCCGATATTCTGCGCGAGCAGTCTCGCATACCGCGCACCGTCATTGCGGCGCTTGCTGATCCAGATGAAGATAATCAGAAACAATATCAGTACAAAGACTGCGGCTGCGATAATCAGCGTCTTCCGGCTTCTGAGATTGACTTTTTTGAGTTTTTTTCCGAATTTCCGCTTGCTTTTTTTCGAGGGCTCTGTCGGCTGAACCTCAAAGGGATTCATCGGCTCGACATCCTCTGAAAGCCGCTCATTCACATAACTGTCCATCGAAAACTCGCCGGTATTGTTCTTATCCGCCATTTTTGAATCGTCCTTTCTGTCCGGTGCGCGGGCACCGGCTATTTCCCTTTCAGCCTGATTTTGTCTTACAGCCGGATCAGTCCGCGGTTCATCATGGACTGCGCCGCCTGCAATATGCCGAGCTTGCCGCTGCCGTAGGTCAGACCGCCCTGCAAATAAACCGCATACGGCTCGCGCATCGGGCCGTCTGCCGAGAGCTCGATCGAAGCGCCGCCCGTAAAGGCGCCCGCTGCCATGATGACCTTGCTCTCATAGCCGGGCATATCCCACGCCTCCGGTGTGACATAGGAATCAACCGGAGAGCCTGCCTGAATACCGGCACAAAACGCCTCCATGCCCGCAGGATTGCGCAGCTCCAGCACTGTGATGATATCGCCGGCGCGGCTGCCTGCTTCCGGCAGACAGGTGTATCCGAGCGACCGGAACAGCGCCGCTGCAAATACGCCGGTTTTCCGCGCATTTGCGACAACCTCCGGCGCAAAGAACAGCCCCATATACATCGAGCGGCACTGATTCAGCGAGCATCCGACCTCCTTGCCCATGCCGACGCACGTCAGGCGGTATGCACACTGCTCTACCAGCGCGGCTTTTCCGGCAATATAGCCGCCGGTCTCCGCAATGCCGCCGCCGGGATTCTTAATCAGCGAGCCGATAATCAGATCGGCGCCGACATCGGTCGGCTCATCGTAATCCACAAATTCACCGTAGCAGTTATCAACCATCACCACGGCACCGGGGTTCACATGCCGCGTGATTTCGACAATTTTCGCGATATCGGCAACAGAAAGCGCCGGCCGGAGCGAATACCCCCGCGACCGCTGCAAATACACAACCTTTGCCCCGCGGATTGCCTCCGGAATCGCATCATAATCGGGCGTTCCGTCCGCAGTAAGATCTGCCTGACGGTACTGCACGCCGAAATCCCGGAGCGAGCCGTTGCCGCTGCCGCGGATGCCGATGACCTCCTCCAGCGTGTCATAGGGGGCGCCGGTCACCGAAACCAGCAGATCACCCGGCCGCAGCACCCCGAACAGCGCCGTCGAAAGCGCGTGCGTACCGGAGACAAAATGGTGCCGCACGAGCGCATCCTCGGTATGGAACACCGATGACCAGACACGGTCGAGCGTGTCGCGGCCGACATCGTCGTAGCCGTAGCCGTTTGCGCCGGCAAAGCACGCCGCCGAGACGCGATGCTCCTGAAATGCACGCAGAACCTTCGCGGTGCCGTGCTGCGAAATGCGGTCAATCTCTGCAAATTCCGCCGCTGCTGCCGCTTCTGCATCGGCTGCCGCCTTCAGCAGCCGCTCGTCAAATTCAAATGCGTTTTGCAAAATATCCCCTCCTGCGGGTTCATTTATCAAAGCGGATTACAAAATACCCTTGCCGCCGTCCGGATCTGCTCCGCTGAGCCGTTCCCAGACAAATTCGGTTTCCAGAAGATGAAACCCGATCTCCTCATAAAAACTCTTGCGGATATCCAGCGCATACAAAATGCCCTGCTTGCCGCGAGCATCCAGATCGTTTGCAATCCAGTGCAGAAAATCGCGTGCATATCCTCTGCCGCGTGCCGCAGTTTTTGTCGCGACCTGACCGATCAGAACATGCGCGCCGTAATCGTAAATCGCAGTTGCGGCGGTTACATTGAAATATGTAAAGCACTGCCGCAGACCGCGCCGCACCATATGCGAGGTATCCGTCAGCCAGAGATCATAGGCGATCAGATTCGGGAACCCTTCGCTGAGAATCTCATAGACGTCATCGAGCTTCGGGGCGCTGTTAACCTGCGCGGGATCAAATACCGGCGACACGCTCCCCGGCACCAGCTCAAAGACAGACCGCCGGAGCTGCTGATAGCCTGTAATTTGCAGCTGACTCAGCAATGACTGACACCCCTCAACACGGAACGGCTGGTGCATATCCACAAACATCGACAGCTCCACGGCAGCCCTTCCATCGTCGGAAAAATCATCCTGCGAGCTGACGAGAAGCGTGCTGTTTTGCAGCATCAGCCACGCGCTTTTGCCGTGTGAGCGCAGCCGGAAAAACCGACAGAAGGTGTATTTTGTCCCGTAAGCAACCAGATTGCACAGGATTTTCCGCCCGTAATGGCAGACACTGAGTGAACTGCGGTCTGCTTCACGGGAGCGCAGCATCTCCGTTATCATACCGTTTTCTCCTGTAATGCGGCAGCCAGCGCGAACGCCAGCTTCTCGCAGCTTTCCGCATCCGATTTCCGGATCACGGACACCGGCGCGTGCAGATATCTGCACGGCACGCTGACGCCCATCACCCGCACGCCCTGTGCCGCGTGCTGAATCGCGCCTGCATCATTTCCGCCGGCGATTTTCGTTTTGGTCTGCTGCGGAATCCCCTGCTCCGCGCAAATTTCCGCTGCAAGATCATAAAGTGCCTTGTCATAGACGGTTCTGCCGTCGATCAGCGAGATGACAGCGCCCCCCCCCAATAAGCAGACCCGGTCGGAGCCCTCTGAGCCGGGAATATCGGCGGCGGTTGTCGCTTCCAGCACAACGGCAATCTCAGGCTGAATCTGATTCGCCGCAACGCCTGCGCCGCGCAGTCCGACCTCCTCCTGCACAACAAACGAAAAATCGGTATCATAGGGCAGCTCACTGCGAATCATCGCAAGCAGAACCGCGCAGCCAAAGCGGTCGTCAATCGCCTTCGACGCAAAAGAACCGTCGCCGAAATCGCACGCATTTTCTTGAAAATAAATGATATCGCCCGGCTGCACAAGCCGCAGACTGTCCGCTTTCGATTCCGTCCCGATATCACAGAAAAGGCCGCTCATTTCCGCCGGCTTTTTCCGCGCATCAGCGCTGAGCAAATGCACCGGTTTGCAGCCGATCACGCCCGGAATCCCGCTCTCGCCGACGGTCACCTGCCGCCCGATCACCGCAGCAGCATTCACACCGCCGACCGCATCAAAGCTGAGCGAGCCGTCCTCGCAGATATCCGTCACCATCAGCGCAACCTCGTCCATATGCGCGGAAAACAGAACACGCCGTTTTGCAGGAGATGCGCCCTTTTTATGCACGAGCACATTTCCGAGACGGTCAACCCGCACGGCATCCTCCGGCAGACCGAGCTGTTCCAGTTCCCGCAGAATATAGCTGCGCACCGCATCCTCTCTGCCGGATGTGCCGCAGAGCCCGCAGAGTGTTTTCATCTCATTCCAGTTCATTTTCTGCCGCACTCCTTTGCATATTCTGTCAGAAGCTGCGCGGTTTTCTCAACATCAGAAAGTGCAATCACCTCAACCGGCGTATGCATATACCGCAGCGGAATTGAGACCGTTGCAGCCTCGCAGCCGCCCGGGCTGAGTGCAAGCGAATCCGCATCGGTACCGGTCGAGCCGGGCATTACCTCGATCTGATACGGAATTCCGGCGCGCTCCGCCGTCCGGATCAGATGCCGGGACATTTCCGCCGAAAGCACAGGCGAAATCCCGATTGCGGGTCCCTTTTTCAGTGTCATACACTCCTTCTGGTCCTCGCCGTGCGCCATGCCAAAGGTCACATCGACCGCGATTGCATAATCGGGCTGCTCATTCAATGCCGCAAGTTTTGCGCCTCTGCCGCTGCGCTCCTCCTGCCCGCTGAAATACACTGTCACATTACAGGGGAGCTCGGGCTCCTGCGCAAGCTGCTCTGCCGCAAGCAGGACTGCTGCCACGCCGCAGCGGTCATCCAGCGCAGAGCCGGTCATATAGTCATGCTGCAATTGTTTGCAGGTTGTTGCATAATATACGGAATCGCCGCGGGAAACCTTGCCCTCCAGCGCCTTTGCAGACGATACGCCGAGATCCACACAGAGCTGTGCATCCTCCGGCACTGCTTGCTCGCCTTTCAGCAGATGCGGCGGCAGAATCGAAATCACGCCATACAGCGTTTCGGAGCCGATGACCGTCACTGCCTGTCCGAGCAGCAGTCTGCGGTCAATGCCGCCGACCGCGCCGATGCGCAGGAAGCCGTCCTCTGTGATATCCGTCACCAGAAAGCTGACCTGATCAAGATGCGCACACAGCAAAAGTGTCGGTTTTTCCGGATTTTTCCCGATGTGTCCGACGACAGAGCCGTCGCGGTACTGCGCATCGGGCGCATACGGTTTCAGCAGCGATGCCGCCTTCTCTCCGACCGTTGATTCCCGTCCCGAACCGCCGCGCAGGTCGCTCAGGAGCGCCGTCAATTCATAAATCTGCAAGATATCCGCCTCCGTTTCTCAGCCCTAACTTCATACAGAATTATTATATCAGACAGACGGCAAAAAAGCAAGACACAGCATATGTTTTGTCAGAATGACACAAAAAATGCATCATTCGTGTTTTATGTGTCGTAAGATTTATCCGGTGAACTGTTCGTAATGCACAATGAGTTTTCCCTTGCGCGTCGTGCCGCCGATGCCGAGAAACCGGAACTTTCCGAAGCCGCGCACCGATACCTTATCGCCCTCTTTCAGCAGCAGGCTGTGATTGCCGGTCTGTGCGCCGTTTACGGAGATTTTTCCCGCCAGAAAAAGCTCCGCACAGACACTTCGCGAGATGTTGTATATCTTCGAGATCACGCCGTCAATCCGCGGCGATGAAACCTGCGCCGTGCCAGCCTCAGTTTTGGCTGCAAATTCCTCCTCCGGCAGCTCGGCGGGTTCGCATGACACCGATGTATGCCGGATTCGCGTCAGCTCGCGGCACAGATACTCTGCCATTGTCGTCTTGCAGAACACATAGGCGTGTTTTTCCTGTGTCAGAATATCTCCGATCTCGCTGCGTTCAATGCCGAGGTGCATGATCGCGCCGAGATAATCGCGGTGTGTGAGATGCTCCCCGAATTTTTCTTGCAGCGGTGCAATTTTCAGACATACAACCGGAAACGGCTCCTCATATCCGAGCTGCTCCGGATCCCCGAAGCGAAGCATGACGCGCTCTGCATCCGCGTATCCCCCGAACAGCGATGCCCCGCTGCCTGAAAGCGACCGTGCAATCGCGTGATACTCAGCCTGCTCCGCTTCATTCAGAAAGCCTGTGAATGTAAAGCGGTTCGTCCGGTCTGCCTGCGCCGACAGATCCATCAGCCGTTTCTGAAAAAAATCCTGTTCCATTTTCTTCCTCCGATACAGAAAAGGCGCCCGCAAAACGGGTGCCTTTGTCCTCATGTTGTTATGATCTTCTGCTGCGGGAGCCGCCTCTGCGCTCGCTTCCGCGCTTCAGATCGCATATTTTTTCCTCGCTCGCCTGCTTAAAATGCAGCAGCTTATCCTCAAAGCTCATCTCCGACTGCGGCACAGAGCGCTTCGGTTCATAGACACGCGGCTTCTGCGGCTCTCTGCGCTTTTTCGGTGCAGGGGCATCCTCGCCCTTCCGCTCCGGCTCTGCCTGCTTGACGGACATACTGATCTTCCCCTGCGGATTAACCGCAATGACTTTTACGCGGACAGTGTCATCCTCCTGCAAAAAGTCATGGATATCCCGCACAAAGCTGTTTGCGATCTCGGAAATATGTACCATGCCGGTGACGGGTTTTTCGCCTTCCGCGCCCGGTACCTCCACAAATGCGCCGTACTGCGTGATGCTTTTCACGCGTCCTTCATAGATCTGACCGATTTCCAGCTGCATATACTGCCCTTTCCTGCTCTGCCCCTATCCGCAGAGAAACATACGATTCAGTTTCTCGATGTATCATAGAATCGGCGCTCATTGGGATACGCATAATTCAAATCCTCAATTGCCGCTTTTTCCATATATCCTTCAATATCCTCCGCATCGACGAACTTTTCAAGCTCCAGATTCTCGTCCTTTGCCTGTTCGATCGCAGATTCGAGATCCGCCTTCTCCTGCCGTTTTTCCAGCAGGGTTGCCTGTGTGGAGATGAAGGAAATCACGCATGCCACAATCAATCCGACTGCGACAAAGCGATACACCAGCCAGTTTATGATAGCGCGCCTGCGCTTTTTGGCGTATTCGCGCTCTGAGCCTTTATTCCGTTCCATAGCTGTGCTCCGTTCATTTTGTTCAAGGCAATGCTGAATCGGAAGCCGACTTTTTGGCATCCGGCATTCATCCACTCTTATTATACACCGAAACCCGATCATCCGTCAAGTGTTTTTTACTTTTTTTCGCAAAAATCTTTTCCGCAATTCCATGAAAAAGCCTGCGCCCACAGCGGCAGAGCATCCCGCTCAGATTGCGGACGGCTTTCCGTATCCGGCTGAGCATCCGCATCCATACCGCGCCGACCGTAATGAGATAAACCGCAAGCCCGATGCACGCGCCTGCGGCATACTGCCAGCGAAAGGCGCCGCCCGCATACATCCAGACATAACACTGCACCATAAAAACGCAGAGGAACACATAAACGGTATCCTCCAGAAAAACCAGCAGCGCATGATGCGGCAGAATTGCACGCAGCGTGCGGAAGCAATCCAGCAGAAGCCCCGCCGGCAGCCCGAGCAGGATACTGCACAGAAACCGGGAAATCTGCACCGCGACAGTAACGGTATGTCCCTGCAATTCCATTACCGCAGCAGCCTCCCGAAAAATCCCTGTGAGGCGGTCCGGTCGCGGTCGCCGTACCGGAGCGCCCGGATATCCCCCTCAATCTGCAATTCGCCGGAATCGGTGCTGAGCTGCTGCACGCGCAGATCACGCCCGAGGATCACGAGCTCACCGAGCTGCGTATACAGAATCACGGTGCGGTCATCAAAGCTGTCAATCTCCGTGACGCCGGAAAGCAGCAGTTTTTCGCGGTTTTCCAGTATCGCATTATGCGTGCCGCGCTTTTTCTGCGGTTCGTCCATTCCGCCGCCCCCTTTCCATATTGCATTCTATGCGAAAAGGGGGCGTTTCAGAACCGGTATAATTACTGAACCGCCGTCGCGGAGGTTGTGGTCGTCGATTCCGTCGGGGCGTTTGTGAATGCGCCGCTGTTCGCGCCGGGATTATTGTAAATCACATCCATAGCATTGCCGTATGCATCGAGAAAGCGGATATTATCAAGGTACAGATCGGTCGGCGTGCTGTCTGCATAGCGCACAAACGCAAGCTGTGTGACATTTCCGGTGAGCACATTCTGCGGAATGCTGATTTCCACATGCCATGTATTCTCGCTCAGCGTATCCTCAAGCAGCAGAATATCCGAGATTTTCAGCGGCTTTTCGCCCTCCTGCGCGCCGGTTTCCGCATTGACCTGCGGCACAAGCGCACGCAGTCCGCTGCTGCACTGTCCGATTGCGCCGGATGCACTGCATGTGATATCCATGCTGAGAGTGCGGATCTGCGGCACATTGGCCTGCCCGACAAGCTGCGGCAGATTCCAGACGATCTGAGCCGGTTCATCACCCTGCGCTGCCTGCACTTTCATTTTCCGGTCGCCGTTCAGTTCGACGATCTCGGCACCGGCTGCCACAGAATACAGCGAATCGGTATTGAACGTGATCTCCTGCACGATCGGCGGTTCCGTCACAACCGGTTCAGTTGTTGTTGTGATTTCGGTTGTATCCGCGGCGGAGCTTGTGCCCTTCTCCGGCTTATCCTTTCCTTTCAGCAGCTTGATGCCGAAAAACAGCAGAACAATCAGCACCAGCGCAATCAGGAAAAGGTAAACGCGTGTATAATTGCGCTTTTTCTTTGCAGGACGTCTCTGCTGCGATGCCGTTCCGGCAGGACGGGCTGTCCGCTGCTGCGGCGCTGCCGGTCTGCGGGCAGGTGCGGCAGACCGCTGTGTACCGGATGCCGGAGCAGTCCGGCGCTGCTGCTGACTGCCCGCTGCCGGACGGCGCTGCTGCTGACCGCCTGCTGCCGGACGGCGCTGCTGCTGTCCGCCCGCTGCCGGACGGCGCTGCTGCGGTGCCGTGCGGCGGGTCGGCTCCGAAACCTCCTGCACATCCCAGCGCCGCTCTAAATGTTCACTGCTGCGGCGCGGATTTCTCTGATTGTTTCCTTCGTTCATCTCAAAACATCTCCGTTTCCATATGATATGTCAGTTACAGTGTGATCTGAAGCTCAACCGGGCAATGATCGCTGCCCATCACATCCGCATGGATCACAACATCCTGTACCTTATCCTTCAGCCGCTCTGAAAGCAGCCAGTAGTCGATCCGCCAGCCGACATTCTTCTCTCTGGCTCTGCCCATATACGACCACCATGTGTAGGCGTCGGTGCGGTCGGGATACCGGAAGCGGAAAGCATCGACAAAGCCCGATGCCAGCAGCTCCGTCATTTTCCCGCGCTCCTCCGGCGTATAGCCGGCATTGCCCTCGTTCGACTTCGCATTTTTCAGGTCAATCGGCTGATGCGCAACATTGAGGTCGCCGCAGTACATCACCGGCTTCTTCTGATCGAGCGCCGAAAGATGCGCACGCAGTGCATCCTCCCACTCCATCCGCAGCGGTATGCGGATCAGATCGCGCCGCACATTCGGCACATATGCATTGACCAGATAAAAATCCGGGTATTCCAGCGTCAGGACGCGTCCCTCGTCGGAGACGCCCCCCGTCGGAAGCTCTTTCATCACAGAGAGCGGCTCCTGCTTCGCAAATACCGCCGTTCCGGAGTATCCCTTTTTCGCGGCGCTGTTCCAGTACGCATGATATCCCTCCGCCTGAAATTGCAGCGCAGAAAGCTGATCCTCCTGCATTTTCGTCTCCTGAATACAGAAGAAATCCGCATCTGCCGAAGCAAAAAAAGACGCAAATCCTTTCTTTTCACAGGCTCTCAGCCCATTGACATTCCAAGTTACCGCACGCATTCTGCTGCAATCCTTTCCCTTATTTCAGATAATTCCTGAGGAACTGTCCCGTATACGATTCCGGCACCGCGGCAACCTGCTCCGGCGTACCCTCGGCAATGACCGTTCCGCCGCCGTTTCCGCCCTCGGGTCCCAGATCAATGATATGATCGGCGACCTTGATGACGTCCATATTGTGTTCAATCACAATCAGCGTATTGCCCGCATCGGCAAGCTGCTGCAAAACCGTAATCAGGCGGTGAACATCGGCATTGTGCAGGCCAGTCGTCGGTTCATCGAGAATATAAACCGTCTTGCCGGTCGAGCGCTTTTGCAGTTCGGTCGAGAGCTTAACGCGCTGCGCCTCGCCGCCCGAAAGCGTCGTTGCAGGCTGCCCGATCTTAATATACCCCAGCCCGACATCCCGCAGCGTATTCAGCTTTTTCGCAATTTTCGGAATCGCCGAGAAGAATTCACAGCCCTCCTCAACAGTCATTTCCAGTACATCGTGAATGGATTTTCCTTTGTATTTGACTTCCAGTGTCTCGTGATTATACCGCGCGCCCTTGCAGACCTCACAGGGCACATACACATCCGGCAAAAAGTGCATTTCGATTTTCACAATGCCGTCGCCTTCGCACGCCTCGCAGCGGCCGCCGCGGACATTGAACGAGAACCGTCCCGGTCCGTAGCCGCGTGTTTTGGCATCCTGTGTCTGCGCAAACAGATCGCGGATATCGCCGAACACGCCGGTATACGTCGCCGGATTTGAGCGCGGCGTTCTGCCGATCGGTGACTGGTCAATGCAGATGACCTTATCGAGATACTCCAGTCCCTCAATCCGGTCAAAGCCGGTCGAACGGATCTTCGCACGGTTGAGATTTGCAGCAAGATACTTATACAGAATCTCATTGACCAGCGAGGATTTTCCGGAACCGGATACGCCCGTCACGCAGATGAATTTGCCAAGCGGGAACTGCACGTCAATCTTGCGCAGATTGTTGACGCACGCGCCGCGCACCGTCAGGAAACTGCCGTTGCCTGCGCGCCGCTCTGACGGAACCGGAACCTTCTTTCTTCCGCTGAGATACGCGCCGGTTTCCGACTGCGGACATTTCAGAATGTCCTCCAATGTGCCGGCACAGACGATTTCTCCGCCGTGTACGCCGGCGCCAGGTCCTATATCGACGATATAATCTGCCGCACGCATGGTATCGTCATCGTGCTCGACGACAATCAGCGTATTGCCGCAGTCCCGAAGACGTTTCAGCGTGGCAATCAGCTTTTCGTTATCGCGCTGGTGCAGTCCGATACTCGGTTCATCGAGGATATAGAGCACGCCCATCAGCGATGAGCCGATCTGCGTTGCAAGACGGATGCGCTGGCTCTCGCCGCCCGAAAGCGATCCGGCGGCACGCGACAGCGTCAGGTAGCCAAGCCCGACGCTCTGCAAAAAGCTCAGTCTTGCACGGATTTCCTTGATAATCAGACGGGCGATCATGATTTCCCGTTCCGTGAGCTGAATCTCAGAGAAAAAGCGAATCAGCTCATCGACGCTTTTTTTGCAGAGGGTGTCGATGTCGATGCCGCCGACGGTCACGCCGAGCGAAACAGGCTTCAGGCGCCGCCCCTTGCAGGCGGGGCAGAGCTGCTCGCTCATATATTCCTCAAGCTCTTCCTTTGCACGCTGGCTGCCCATCTGATACCGCCGCTTCAGATTCGGAACCAATCCCTCAAACGGGTGGATGAAGGTCGCCCCGCCGTATTCCGGCGCCTGATGCAATTCCAGATCGGTGTCGCCCGTTCCGTACAGGAACAGGTCGCGCTCCTTCTGCGTCAGCTCCTTCAGCGGCTTGTCCAGGTCGATGCCGTATGCCTCAGAGAGCGCATTCGCGTACATATTCGCAACCGATTTCGGATCCTTGTAATTCCAGCCGAGCACCTTAAAGCCGCCCTCGTGAACGGACAAATCCATATTCGGCATCAAAAGCTCCGGATCAATCTCACGGAACACGCCGAGACCCGTACAGGTCTCGCAGGCGCCGAAGGGATTGTTGAACGAGAACATCCGCGGATTGAGCTCCTCAACGGAAATGCCGTGCTCCGGGCAGGCATAAGAGAGCGAAAACAGACGTTCCTCCCCGCCGATGACCTCCAGCAGCACCAGTCCTTCCGAAAGCCGGGTCGTCGTTTCGAGGCTGTCAGAGAGGCGGGAACGGATCCCCTCCTTCACGACAAGGCGGTCTACTACGACTTCAATACTGTGCTTCTGGTTCTTGTTCATTTTGATCTTTTCCGAAAGATCATAGTCAATGCCGTCCATACGGACGCGGACAAATCCCGCTTTTCTTGCATTTTCCAGCTCTTTGGAATACTCGCCCTTGCGCCCGCGGACAATCGGCGCCAGCAGCCGGAGCTTTGTGCCCTCCGGCAGTTCCAGTATGCTGTCCGCAATCTGATCGACCGTCTGCTGCAAAATCTCTCTGCCGCAGACCGGGCAGTGCGGAATGCCGATTCTCGCATACAAAAGGCGCAGATAATCGTAGATTTCCGTTACCGTGCCGACCGTGGAGCGCGGATTCTTTGAGGTTGTTTTCTGGTCGATTGAAATTGCCGGCGACAGCCCGTCGATACTGTCTACATCGGGCTTTTCCATCTGCCCCAGAAACATTCTCGCATAGGATGACAGCGATTCCATATAGCGCCGCTGCCCGTCAGCATAGATCGTATCGAATGCCAGCGAGGATTTTCCGGAGCCGGAAAGCCCCGTAAAGACAACCAGCTTATCCCGCGGAATTTCCAGATTGACATTTTTGAGATTGTGCTCCCGCGCACCGCGGATGATGATTTTATCCAGCATATAAAAGAGAATTCTTCCTTTCCCTGATTGCAGCGGCGGCAGTGTATGCCGTTGCAAAGGCAATTTGCAGATTGTACCCGCCGGTAAAGCCGTCCGTATCGAGCAGCTCGCCCGCAAAATACAGCCCCGGCGTAATCTTGGATTCCATTGTATTCGGGTTGACCTCCCGCACCGTCACACCGCCGCGCGTAACGATCGCTTCGGCAATCGGACGCATGGCAGAGACATGATAGCAGAGGCTCTTGACATTTTCGGCAATCGCACGGCGCTGCTCTTTCGTCACGCTGTTGACCTTTTCGGCGCCCGAAAGCCCTGCCCGTCTCAGCATCACCGGTATCATCGAGGCGGGCAGCAGCGATTTCAGCACATTGCCGAGCGCGCGGTTCGGCACTTCGGCAAAATCCCGCAGCAAACGCCGATCGAGCTGCTCCGGCGTCAGCGCGGGCTTTAGGTCAATGCGCAGCTCGTAATCGGCGAGCATACCGGGATCCATCACGCAGCTCGCGGAAAGCACCAGCGGTCCGGAAATGCCGAAATGTGTAAACAGCATCTCACCCTGCTCCGAAAACAGTGCTTTTTTGCCGCTTTTCACGGTCAGGGTCACATTGCGCAGCGAGAGCCCCTGCATTTCGGCAGCATCCTTTTCCACGGTTTCCAGCGGAATCAGCGAGGGCTGCGGCGTCTTGACCGTATGCCCTGCCTGCTCTGCGAGCCGGTAGCCCGCCCCGCGTGAGCCTGTACGCGGATAACTCATGCCGCCTGTTGCCAGCAGAACCGCGTCCGCACGGTATTCTCCCCCGCCGGTCTGTACGCCGGTGCATCTGCCTTCTGTCACCAGCAGCCGCTTCACCGGCTCATTCAGCCGGATTTCAACGCCGTTTGCCGTCATCTGCTTATGCAGCGCCGCAGCGATATCCGCTGCACGGTCGCTGACCGGAAACACCCGTCTGCCGCGCTCAATTTTCAGCGGCACACCGCATTTTTCAAAATATTCCATGACATCCTGCGGCGCACAGTGCGAAAATGCCGAATACAAAAAACGCGGATTCCGCAGAATATTCCGCATCAACTCGTCCCGATCGCAGGCATTTGTCAGATTGCACCTGCCTTTTCCCGTGATCGAGAGCTTGTGCATCAGCCGGTCGTTTCCGTCGAGCACCAGCACGCGCAGTCCTGCTGCCGATGCATGAGACGCTGCAAAGCAGCCAGCCGCGCCGCCCCCGACGACGATCATATCATATACCATACTCAGAACGCATCCTGTTTCAGCAATTCTTGCAGCTTTTCCTGTGCAGCAGCTCTGCGGCGGTCGGTTTCCGTCCGGTCGATCACATAGCGCCCCCCGCTCTTGCGGAGTACGTCGCCCTCTGCCGTATCCTCCGGCAGCCAGCTCAACGGTATATTTTTATACAGCAGTTCGCCGCTTTCGGTCTGCATCTCCAGAACGGCATAATCCGCCTCAAATCGGTCTACTGTCATCAGCATATCCCTAAATCCTCCGTTTTATCATGCGGTCGGGTCATCCGTGTTTTTTCGGCGGTCTTCTGCCGCCGGAGGGCTTGCCGCCCGGTTTTCCGCCGCGGGGCTTCTGCGTGCTGCCGCGCCGGTCGATTTTGCCCGCTCCGCGCTGTGCATAGCCGCCGCCTGCCTCTGCCGGTACCAGACAGTGCTGCCCGCTGCCGATCAGATCGGGTCTGCCCGCCTTGCGGAGTGCGGCACGGATCACCGCGTAATTCTCCGGCTTGTAGTATTGCAGCAGTGCGCGCTGCTCCGCCTTTTCCTTCGCGGTGCGCGGCACATAAACCGGCTGCATCGTATAAGGGTCAAGCCCGGTATAGAACATACAGGTTGAGATTGTGCCGGGGGTCGGGTAGAAATCCTGCACCTGCTCCGGATGAATCCCCTCCTCCTTCAGAAAGCAGGCGAGCGTAATCGCATCACGGATCGTGCTGCCCGGATGACTGCTCATCAGATACGGCACAAGATACTGCTCCATATTCATGCTTTTTGTCAGCTCATAAAAGCGCTTCTGGAATGCCTTATATGCTTCGATATGCGGCTTGCCCATTTTATCGAGCACCGCATTCGAGCAATGCTCCGGCGCAACCTTGAGCTGTCCGGAGACATGATACCGCACAAGCTCGCGGAAAAAGGTGTCGTCCTTGTCAGCGAGCAGATAATCATATCGGATGCCGGAACGGATAAACACCCGCTTGATTTTCGGCAGTGCGCGGAGCTTCCGCAGCAGATTCAGATACGCCGTATGGTCAACCTCAAGATTTTTGCACGGCTCCGGCGCAAGACATTTCTTCCCCTTGCAGAGCCCGTGCTTCAATTGCTTCTGACATGACGGCTGCCGGAAATTTGCCGTCGGGCCGCCGACATCATGCAGATAGCCCTTGAAATCGGGCAGAGTTGTCAGATATTTCGCTTCTTCAATCACCGATTCCTCGGAGCGGACGGTCATGCGCCTGCCCTGATGCAGCGCAATCGAGCAGAAATTGCAGAAGCCGAAGCAGCCGCGGTTATGCGTAATCGAAAAGCGCACCTCTTTGATTGCCGGCACGCCGCCCTCCGCCTCGTACATCGGATGATAGGTGCGCATATAGGGCAGACGGTAAACCGCATCAAGCTCCTCCTGCGTCAGTGAGAGCGCCGGCGGATTCTGCACAAGCATCCTGTCGCCATGGCGCTGAATCACGCGCTTGCCGTAAACCTCATCCTGCTGGTCATACTGAATCCGGCAGGCTTTGGCATAGGATTCCTTCTTCTCGCAGCACTGCGCAAAGCTCGGACATTCCGCCGAACCGATCGGCGTCTTGTCCGGCGTCGTGAGATAGCAGGTACCGCGCACCTCGGTAATCTCCGAGACCGGCACGCCGTCCCGCAGGAGATTTGCAATCTCAATCATGCTGTGCTCGCCCATACCGAACATCAGCAGATCGGCACCGCTTTCAGCCAGAATCGAAGGATGCACGCTGTCATCCCAGTAATCATAATGTGCAAAACGCCGCAGGGATGCCTCCAGCCCGCCGATCAGAATCGGAATATCTTTTCCGTACAGTTTCCGGAGCTTCCGGCAATAAACCGTTACGGCGCGGTCGGGGCGTCTGCCCGCCTTGTTGCCGGGAGAATACGCATCGTCTGAGCGGCGCTTCTTTGCAGAGGTATAGTGTGCGACCATGCTGTCGATATTCCCGGAGGATACCAGAAATGCCAGCTTCGGTACACCGAACCGCAGAAAATCTGCATCAGTTTTCCAGTCAGGCTGCGCGAGCATCGCGACCGAATAGCCGTTTGCCTCAAGAATACGCGTAATGATCGCCGCACCGAAGCTCGGGTGATCGACATAGGCATCACCGCAGACATAGACAAAATCCGGCTGCGTAATCCCCCGTTCATACAGTTCCTCCGGCGTTACCGGTATAAATCCCGACATCATGTCACCTCCAGTTGCGTGCAGTATTGTTTGCTCAGCGGGCAGCTTCCGTGCGCAGATACGCCGGCGGGACGGTCTTTGTCAGCCACACGCCGTTCGCGGAGATATAAAACAGACAGCCGTCTTCCGCCATCCGCCTTGCATCAACCGCCAGCACAACCGGCTTTCCGTGCCTCGCCCCGACGTCGAGCGCCGTGTCTGCATCGCCCGAAAGATGCACATAAAGCCGCGACATCGGCTTTAATCCCTCGCGCAGGATACTTTCAAGAAAGCGTGAGGCGGTGCCGTGCCAGAGCGTGTCCGGCGGCGTCTGCGGCGTGAGCTCCGCATCAATCTGCACAGAATGTCCCTGATTCGCCCTGATTTTCGTATGGCTCTCATCAAACGCATAGCGCTGCTTGCCGTCTGTACGGACAATATCCTCCAATTCCTCCGCCGTAAGCGGATTCCCTGCCGCTGCCATGCCGTTCAGCAGTTCCGGGACGTCCGCCCAGCCATGCGCGTCGAGCGAAATCCCTGCGGCTTCGGGCTGATGCCGCAGCACCAGCGCAAGAAATTTGCTGAGATTTGTTTTCTGTTTTTCGTTCATATCACTCGACCTTTCCGCCCTTTGCGGCAAGGCTGCACTTCCATTCGGTCAGTTCCTGCGGGGTCATCATGACCTTACGCGGCTTTGCGCCCTCGGAAGGGCCGACAATGCCGCGGGATTCCAGCTCGTCCACAATGCGCGCTGCCTTTGCATAGCCGAGCTTCAGGCGGCGCTGCAATGCAGTCGTCGAAAGCTGACCCATATCGACCGCAAGCTCCGCTGCCTTTACAATCAGCGCTTCTTCGCCGGTCAGCTCGCCGGGCTCATCAGCCGCAGCAGACTTTTCCGTTTTGCTGACGGGCGTGTTCTGCTCAACGGCACTCATGATATCCGCATCATACTCGGCGGAGCCGCCCGATTTCAGGAACGATGCAACCGCTTCCACCTCTGAGTCGGAACAGAAGCAGCCCTGCACACGCTTCGGCTCATGAAATCCGTTCGGATAAAACAGCAGGTCGCCGTTTCCGAGCAGCTTCTCTGCGCCGCTGCAATCCAGAATATTGATTGAATCCCGCGCCGCCTTTACGCTCATGCCGATTCGGCTCGGCACGTTCGATTTAATCAGACCGGTGATGACGTCAACGGTCGGGCGCTGTGTCGCGATGACAAGGTGAATGCCGGCGGCACGCGCCTTCTGTGCGATGCGGATGACCGCGCTCTCGACCTCTTTGCCGCTGGTCATCATCAGATCGGCAAACTCATCTATGATAATCAGAATCTGCGGCAGCGGCTTTAATTCCGGCGTCTTTTCCGCAACGGCATTGTAGCCCTTAAGGTCGCGGACGCCGTACTGCGCGCAGAGCATATACCGCCGCTCCATTTCGATCACTGCCCAGTTCAGTGCGCCTGCTGCTTTCTGCGGATTCGTCACAACCGGAATCAGCAGATGCGGGACACCGTCATAAGGCTGAAACTCGACGACCTTCGGGTCAATCAGCACCATCCGCACCTCATCGGGCGAAGCATGGAACAGAATACTCATGATAATGGAATTCGTGCAGACCGACTTACCGGAACCGGTTGTACCGGCGATAATCATATGCGGCATTTTCGCGATATCACCGAGAATCACATGTCCGTCGATATCTTTGCCGACCGCAAAGGTCAGACGGCTCTCGGATTCCTGAAATTCCTTCGATTCGAGGATTTCGCGCAGCGTGACCGTATCCTTCGTATTATTCGGCACCTCGACGCCCAGCGCGGGCTTTCCCTCGACCTGTGAGATACGGACGGACAGTCCGCCGAGATTCAGACCGATATCATCGGCAAGCGCCGTAATTTTCGAGATCTTCACGCCGGCTGCCGGCTGAATTTCATAACGCGTGACCGTCGGGCCTCTGCGGATGCCGGTAATCCGGACGGTCAGGCCAAAGCTCTTCAGCGTATCGACCAGAAGCTCGCCCTTTTCGCGCAGCTCTGCGGATTTATCCGCATCGTTGGCGTTGTTGACGGCACGCCGAAGCAGAGACAGCGACGGCGCAGTATACGGAATCTCCGGCTCCTCGTCATAAATGCTGTTATCAGAGGCGGATTCGTCATCCTCCAGCCACGGAAGCCGGTTGTTTTCCTCATCGGATTCCTTTGCCGCGTGCTCGACCAGCGCCTGAAGATGCGCCGCCTCCTCCTTCGACATCTTGAACCCGTTGACGCCCTCATCCTCATTGCCGGTGAGCTGATTCATTTCATCGGCAGATACGGATACACCGTTGTCATAGATCGGGATATCGAGGTCAATATTGCGCAGTTCCGTCCGTTTCGGGATTGCAGCACCCTTCGCGAGCATCCGCTCGACTTCGCGCAGATGTGCAGCATCGTCATCGCGCACCCTGCGGGATCGGCGGGGCGCAGGCGCAGGCTCGGGTTCAGGCTCCGGCTCGGGCTGCTTTCTGCGGCTCCCGCGTACATAAACCGGTGCGGGCTCCTCAATCTCAGGCTCTTCCTCGAATTCCTCTTCTTCGTCGTACTCATCCTCGTCATCGCTGTAAAAATCCTCGCGGAATCCCTCCAGACCGCGCGTCGCGGCTTTCGTAATGCCGCCCCACATCCAGACAAACGGTCTGGCAATCAGCCGGAACATCTCGGAAAATCCGCGGTTTGACAGCAGCATGAACAGCATAATCATCACGAGCGTGACGATAATCTTTGCGCCGGTGACGTCAAACAGCATAATCAGCGGTATGACGATGACACCGGAAATCAATCCGCCGCCGATCATATCCTTGCCGTTTTCATAGAGCAGCTTTACGGATTCCCGGAAGATCATTTTATTGCCGGTCGCGGGATCCATTGCCATCGGGGTATCGCCGACAAAAAGCTGCACAAAACAGCTCACAAGCAGCGTCAGCAGCAGCCCCCATACAGCTCTGCCGGACGCCTGCTTGGAGCGGTCCTGCGTAATCAGCCATGCCGTATAAAACATGATGATCGGGACGAAAAGCACGCCGACGCCGAAAAATCCGCGCAGCATATTATGCAGTTTCAGCCAGATTTTGCTGCCTTCAATCAGTGCCAGACACGCAATCAGCGCTCCGGAAACGACCAGAATGACGGAGCGCGACTGATTATTCGGCGGTTTTTGGAGGGTCTGCGTTTTCTGCTTTACCGTTGTTTTGACCGGCGCAGGGGTTGAGCCGGCGCGCCGTGCCGTTGTTTTCTTTGCAGCAGTTTTTTTCTTTGCTGCCTTGCCGGATTTCCCGGCAGTCTTTTTTGTTGCCATGCCGTCTGCCTTTCTTGTTCAGGGTTGCGTTCTGCTCTGTCTGCGAATGCCGGAATTATGCCGGTCCCGCAGACCAGAGCCAGTATCCGACGGTCAGAATGCTGACCGCCAGTGTGTAAACGGAGAAAATCGTAAACTTATCGGAGCGCAAAAGCGCCCGCACAAACCGGATCGCCAGAATGCCGGTCACTGCGGCGGTAATAAACCCGAGAACGGCTGCTGCCGCATCAACCTGCACCTCGCCCTTGACTGCCGACGCAAGCTCCGCCGCACAGCCGCCGAGTATCGCGGGAATCCCGAGCACAAAGGAATACTGCACCGCAGTCTCCTTTTCAAGTCCGGCAAAAAGTCCGCCGCTGACCGTCGAGCCGGAGCGTGATATGCCCGGAAACAGCGCTGCGCACTGAAACAGTCCGATCAGCACCGCATCCTTTATGCGCATTTCTCCGGCGGTTTTCACATTGCTGCGGAATCTGCCCGCGAAAAACAGTTCGAGTGATGTAAACAGGAAGCACAGCGCGAGCACCGGCAGCGTTACCTGCTCAAACACATCCTTTATCATATAAAACGGAACCAGCAGTGCTGTCGAAATGCAGAGCATCAGCAGCATTCTGCGCTGCGGATTCGCCGGCTGTTTCAGGAGTGTTCCGGTCAGCAGCCCGCGCAGCATTGCCCATGCCTCAGCGCAGAGCCCGCGCAGGGTTTCGCGGAACGCAATGCACACGGCGGCAAGCGTGCCGAGATGCAGAATGACCAGCAGAAAGGTTCCCTCTTTGACAGGCTGCCCTGTCATCGCCTGATACAGCTTCAGATGTCCGGAGCTGGATATCGGCAGAAACTCTGTAAGTCCTTGTATAATCGCCTGAATGACCGCATCCCGAAGGGTCATGCGATGCCTCCCACAAATACAGGATTTTACATAGTTATACTTCTATATCATACCACATTTTTCCGCTGCTGTCAATAAAGAGATTGCGGTGATTAAACGGCATGATTTTGTGCATACTACCTTTATATTTCACATGAACAAGGGAGCGATGCAGATGGCATATCAGAAGGTCGTGATTGCGGGGCTCGATACCGCAAAGCTGACCGTTCTAACGGAGCGTGAAAAAACAGAGCTCCTGCGCGAAATGCAGGAGACGGGCAGTCAGGAAGCACGCGAAAAGCTCATTCTCGGCAATCTGCGGCTGGTGCTCAGCGTGATTCAGCGCTTTACCGGCAGGGGCGAGGACGCCGACGATCTGTTTCAGATCGGGGTCATCGGGCTGATGAAGGCGATCAACAACTTTGATTTGTCAAAAGATGTGCGCTTTTCAACCTACTGTGTACCGATGATTGCCGGTGAACTGCGGCGGCATCTGCGGGACAGCCACGCCGTCCGCGTCAGCCGGTCGCTGCGCGATCTCGCGTACCGCGCCATGCAGGCGAAGGAGAAGCTGACCGCCTCGCTCGGCAAAGAGCCGACTGCCCAGCAGATCGCCGACGAGATCGGCACGGAACGCGCAGAAGTCGTGCTCGCACTCGAAAGTATCTCCGATCCCGTTTCGCTCTATGAGCCGATCTACTCCGATTCCGGAGACCCGCTCTATCTGATCGACCAAATCGGAGACCCGGACAGCACCGACAGCAGCTGGATGTCCGAGCTTGCACTGCGGGATGCGCTCGCGTCGCTCTCCGACAGAGAAAAAAACATCCTCCGCCGGCGTTTCTGGCAAGGAAAAACGCAGGTAGAGGTTGCGCAGGAAATCGGAATCTCGCAGGCACAGGTTTCCCGGCTCGAAAAAGCCGCGATTGCCCGCATCAAAGAGCAGCTCTGACCGGTATCAAGGGAAGCTGACAAAGTGTGTTTCGAGCTGCTCCGGGCTGAGCTGACCGTTAAAGCTCTCGGTCAGCCGGTGTGTCAGCGCGGGCAGCAGCGACGCTTTGAGATCGAACAGCAGCGTGACTTTCTCACCGAAGTCGCTGCCGGCATCGACTGTCTCAAACTCCGGCAGCAGACTGCTGAGCTTGCCGTAATCGGCATAATCAACCGTACAGCGCAGCCGGATTGCCTCGCAGTAATGCAGCTTTTCCGCGCCCTGCACCGCCAATGCAGCCGCAGCAGAATATGCGCGGGTCAATCCGCTTGCACCGAGCAGCACACCGCCGAAATAGCGTGTCACGACGCAGCAGACATCGGTCAGTCCCGCTTTTTCGAGGACGCTCAGCACCGGAATCCCGCCGGTGCCCTGCGGCTCGCCGTCGTCGCTGTAACGCGAAAACGACCCCTCGCGGATGCGGTATGCCCAGACATTGTGCCGCGCCTTGTGGTGCTTCGCCTTGACGGCTGCCACCGCTGTAAGCGCCTCCTCGGCTGTTTTTACAGGGAAAAGCTGTGCGATGAACTCCGAGCGCTTCTCCGTAACGGAGTCCTCGCTGTATGCTGCAACAGTCGTAAATTCGATCATATATCTATTCCTTCGGTATTTCAGTTTCGGTTATTTCGCCATGCCGATCATGGCCTTGTAATCCGCGTCCGCGGAACTGATTGTGCGCTGCGCCAGCCCGTAGATTGAGGTTGCCTTCGCTTCCAGCTCAGAGCAGGCACGGCACTTCTCATTCAGTTCTGCCAGTTTCGCAAGCGAGGTTGCATAAGGCAGTGTTGTGCCTGCATGCTTCGCTGCGGTCAGAATGTCCCGTCCGCGCTCATTCAGCGCAAGAATTCTGCCGTAAGGCGGCGGATTCTTCGTGTCATCCGGGGTAATGCCGATCAGCAGATTCAGCAGGATCCTGCGCAGCCGCGCCATCGGATAGCGCTTGCTCTTGATATTCAGCAGCAGCGATTCCAGCGAGGTTTCGTTGCGAGCCGAGAGTATTTTATTCTCAAGCCCCTGCCCGACCTCCGGCAGTCCGGCGATTTCCTCCGCCGATGCCGTCCGCAGCTTATACAGCAGCACGCGCTCCAGATTCTCAAACCGCGCCGTCATGCCCGTTGCGGCACACGCACTGATTGCGTCCGCCGAGGTATCGGGAACCAGATCGTCAAAGTCGCCGCTCTGACTCTCCATAAGCTGCCGGATCAGCGAGGCACTTGCGATTTTGCCCGAGGGTACCATTGCATCGTGGGAGCTGTTGCGCTTGACGGTATAGGGTTGAATTTTCAGGTTGACCGCGACCATCGCCTTCAGGTATTCGATCGCAAGGACATTGTTCGGGGAGCTGAACAGCAGCCCGATCTCGTCGCCGTAAGTCTGCCGGATCAGGATTTGCAGCGCCTTCGGATACGAATTGCCGAGCTTCATCAGATCTTCGAGCTCCGGGCGCTTTGCGCAGGCATAGGTCGCCTTGACCGCAGCAGAAAGCAGCCCGAGATCGCCGCATTCACTGCCGAATGACAGCTCATCGACGCAGCCCAGTCCTTTCAGAATATACATGGCACCCATTGCATAGGTCTCCGCCGCGCTCAGACAGTAAGCGACCGGCAGTTCAATTACCAGATCGACGCCGCACCGCACCGCAGCCTTTGCACGCTCGAATTTGCTGATGACCGCAACATCGCCGCGCTGCACGAAATTGCCGCTCATAATCGCGACAATGTGCGTTGCGCCGTGCTTTCTCGTCTGCTCAACATGATACAGATGCCCGTTGTGAAACGGATTGTATTCGCAAATGATTCCGCTGATTTTCATTTTCTGCTGCCTCCCTGTCTGATCCGTCTGTTTTTTGTTCCCTTCAGTATGTGCCGGAAATCCGGGATCCGAAGAAAAAATCCGAAAAACCCCTTGCAAGTTGCGGGAATATCGTGTATAATAAAGAGTGCCGCGGCTGACCGCAGAAACGGTAAGCCGGTAGTACAATATATTGGAAAGGAAGCGTTTTTATGTTAATTCTGGTTGTAAACGCCGGAAGCTCCTCGCTCAAGTATCAGCTCATCAATATGGAGGACGAGAGCGTTCTCGCGAAGGGAAACTGTGACCGCATCGGCATTGACGGCCATGTTTCACACAAAACCGCCGACGGCAGAACCGTTGATGCAGACTGTAATTTCCCGACCCATACCGAAGCATTTGAAAAGCTCGTTGAGGTTCTGACGACCGGCGATGCCGCTGTCATCAAGTCGATGGACGAGATTTCCGCTGTCGGTCACCGCATCGTTCAGGGCGCCGAGGTCTTTGACCGTCCGTGCCTTGTCACCCCGGAGGTCATCGACAAAATCGACGAACTCCGTGAGCTTGCTCCGGTTCACAACCATGCGCACGCACTCGCGCTCCGCGCCTGCACCGCTGTCATCCCGGAGACCACCCCGCAGGTCGTTGTCTTCGATACCGCATTCCACCAGACCATGCCCCCGAAGGCATATATGTTCGCACTGCCTTATGAAGATTATGAGAAGTACCATGTCCGCAAGTACGGCTTCCACGGAACCTCGCACCGCTTTGTCTCCGCAGCACTCGCAGAGGCAATGGGCAGGGACATCAAGGATCTGAAGATCGTCTCCTGCCACCTCGGCAACGGCTCCTCGATCACCGCTGTGGAAGGCGGAAAGTGCATCGACACCTCGATGGGCTTCACCCCGCTTGACGGCATTCTGATGGGCACACGCTGCGGCGCAGTCGATCCCTCTGCGGTCACCTTCGTTGCAGACAAGCACCACTTCACTCCGGACGAGATGAGCCAGTACATGAACAAGAAGTCCGGCTTCCTCGGCATCTCCGGCATTTCCTCCGACAACCGTGAGATCACGGCTGCGGCAGAGCACGGCGACAAGCGCGCACAGCTCGCAAGCGAAATGCTCGCATATGAAATTCAGCGTTACATCGGCGCATATACCGCTGCGATGAACGGCGTGGATGCGGTTCTCTTCACCGGCGGTATCGGCGAGAATTCGTGGGAGGTCCGCGAGAGAGTCTGCAAGAACATGACCTATTTCGGCATCGAAATCGACGAAGAGCTCAATAAAAACACCAGAGGCAAGCTCCAGAAGATCTCGAAGGAAGGCTCCAGGACCGAGGTCTGGGTTGTGCCGACCAACGAGGAGCTGCTGATTGCACGCGACACGCTCGCTCTGATTTCCAAATAATATTTTATGCAAATTCTGCTCTCTGTATATTATTATAGCACTTCGGGAGCGGAAACGCAAGCAGTTTCACATTGCTGTTTTGCACAAAAATACAGCGTTTTTTTTGGCACGCCGGGCGTGCCCGTGAATGAACAAACGAAGGAGGCGGGTCACTGTGGCAAAGAAAATGACAGATCGGCTGAGAGGCTTTTTTGACCCGATCGAAGAAGAGGAAAATACCGAGTTCCAGCTTCCGCTCGATGAGAGCGGCAAGCTGCACCGGTCTATGGGCACTGTAAAAAAGGTGCAGCATAATTTCAAGACCGTCCGGAACCGCACGATTGAAAGCACACTGCCCGCCGTACTGCCGCTGGATGCGGAATCGCGGGCGCTGTTTGAGCTTGCAAAGGCTGTCCGCGACAAGGCATACGCCAAGTATTCCGGCTTCCGCGTCGGGGCGGCGCTGGTCGCGGCATCGGGACAGGTCTATTTCGGCGTCAACATCGAAAATGCCGCATTTCCGGCGGGAATCTGTGCGGAACGGTCTGCGTTCTGCTCGGCGATTACCGCCGGTGAGCGGAGCTTTTCGGCACTGGCAGTCTGCGGCGGGGACGAGCGTGTTGCCTGCTTCCCGTGCGGAATGTGCCGGCAGGTACTCGCAGAGTTCTGCACGCCTGATTTCCCTGTCATTCTGGCAGACGGCATTTACCCGCTCGCGGGGCTGCTGCCGCACGCATTTTCCATGTAACACAACCGGTACGGACGGGGAGCCCCCGAAAATCCGGACACCCCGTCCCCATACCGTACACCGGCTTGCCTTTCTCTGTATTTGCCTCTGCTTTTCATCGCAAATACAAAGAAAAGCACACCGATGCAATGACAGATCACAAAGGAGTTTTCCATGCAAAAGCTACGCACACTTTCCCTCCTGACGGCATTGCTGTCACTGCTGCTCTTCTGCTCGGGTTGCGGCAAAGGCGATAATCCCAATGCCGGCGCCGGACATTCCTTCTCCTATACGCTCGTCGGGAATCCGGATACGCTGGACCCGCAGCTTGCGGAGAATGCCTCGGCCAAAACCGTGCTTGCAAATCTCTTTGAAGGGCTGCTGGTTCTCGCACCGGACGGCAGCATTCAGAACGGCGTCGCCGAATCCTATACGGTTTCGGATGACGGGCTGCATTATACGTTTCATCTGCGGGATAACTGCTACTGGTACAATGCCTTTGAGGATGACAAGGGCTTTCATGACGGCGATCCGGTTCCGGTGACGGCAGACGACTTTGTTTTCGCATTTCAGCGATTGTTTGATCCCGTCTATGCCGCACCGATGCGCGAGGCGTTTTACTGCATCCAGTACGCCAAATATGCCTCGGACGGCTGGACCTCGCCGCGAAAGATCGGCGTGACCGCAAACGGCGCCTATGAGCTGGATTTCACGCTCGATTACCCGAACGCAGGCTTTCCGCTCCTGCTGACGACAACTGCTGCGCTCCCCTGCAATCAGAAATACTTTGAAAGCACAAAAGGCAGGTACGGGCTCGATGAACGCTCGATCATCGGAAACGGCAGCTTTTCCGTGCAGCGCTGGCTCTATGACCCGTACGGCAAGTACAATGTCATCCAGATGATCCGGAATCCGCTGAACCATGCCGAGCACAGGGTCTATCCCTCCGATCTGAATTTGTATATCGAGGAAACCGACGCAGATGCCGCAAAAATATTCACAAACGGCTCTGCCGACTGCTATGTCACAACACAGAGCAGCATCTTACAGCACGCGGATTATTCCGTCAAGGGCACATACAGTCTCACGCTCGGTCTGATCGTCAATCCGGAGTCACAATATGCCGAGAGCAATATCCTCACGGCAATGAGCCTGACGCTCGACCGCTCAAAAATCAAAGTGAACGGCGACGATATCCGCACCGCTTCCGGCATTCTGCCGCCGGGTGTCACGCTGCTCAACAAAAGCTGCCGCGAACTCATTGCCGATGCAGCATACCAGAAATTTGATCTCGAAGAGGCAGACCGGGTTTATCACAAGGGACTGCGAAAGCTGAGGATCTCCGAGCCGGACGAGGGCAGAATCCTCTGCTGCGCCGGCGTAATGGACTATTCTGTTCTGCGCAAAGCGCTCGACGAATGGCAATCCGAGCTTGATCTGCATTTCGCAATCGAGGAGGTCTCCGAGCAGGAATATGAGAGACGGCTCGCAGATAAAGACTATGACTTCGCGCTCTATGCCGTCACAGGTCCGAATCAGGACGCATCCTCGTTTTTCTCGCAGCTTCTCGCTGATGAAAATTTCGTCTGCACACAGGAAGGCACCGTCCGGGAGCTGATTGAACAGGCTGCTTCTGCCGCAAACCGCAATGACTGCGTTGAGATTTACCGGAACGCCGAGGCGGCGATCCTTTCCGATCACTGCTTTATCCCGTTGTTCTATAAGCAGCGGTATCTGGTCAGTAAAAAGGGCGTCTCCGATGTCGCGTTTAATCCGTTCAGCGGGCAGGTGCAGTTTACGGAGGCAAAATTCAACAAAGAAGAATCATAACGCAAAGAGCCGCCCGGTATACAATCCGGACGGCTCAGTCTGTCGATAAAGTTCTTCTGTTCAAAATATGGATTCCGAACAGAAGAATAAGTGATGGATAAATGGGGGAAGGAAAACAAGAGTTTTCCTTCCCCCATTACAGCCTGTCGATAAAGTGTCTCCGACGGATTCAAAATGGGGGCGCCGCCCCCATACCCCCGCTTAAGGGATACTATCCCTTAAGAATCTCATTTTTAGAAGAAAAATGAAAAATCACGCATTTTCTTTCATTTTGCTTATAATGGGATTCCAAAGGGACAATGTCCCTTTGGCGGGTTTGGGCGGAGCCCAATATCAATTATCGCGAAGCGATACCTTTTTCTACAAACTGAAATGGGGGAAGGAAAACAAGAGTTTTCCTTCCCCCATTATTCACTCTCTCATTCCGCGCTGACAGGCACTTCATTTCGATGAAATGACTTTACCGAAAGACTGAGGCTGCGCAACCGCACGGGTTACACAGCCTCATCTTCAAATTCTGCAAAAATCAGTCTTTCTTGTCGTCGTCCTTTTTCCCGAACAGACCGCCGATCTTCTCGGTGATCTTGCCGAGGGCGCCGCTGCCGAGTGCCTTCTTGACGGCTTCGACAATCTTCTTGACGGTGTCATTGTCAGCCTTATCGCCGACGAGCCCGCGAACCGTGCCCTCCGGATCCTTCGTGAACTTGTCCTTCAGCGCATCGTCTTTTGTGATTTTACCGACGAGCTTTTCGATTTCTGCCTTGATATCCATTGTTGCTGAACCTCCTGAATTTGAAATAAATACTATATAAGAAGCAGTGCGGGATCAGAGCCTTGCAGGCGGGCATTATGCCTCCTGAACGACAATCTCGGAGTCTGCGTTCTTTTTGACGGATTCGATGCCGTTCATGCAGCCGCTCAGCGCCTTGTAACCCTCGCTGACTGCGATGATCTGTCCGTTCGTTGCCTTCAGGCGGAAGCGGAATTCGCCAGCCTTATCGTTGTAGATCTCGAATTTCGGATGCTTCTCTGTTTTGAAGCCTTCCTCGGTCTGGTTTTCGACAGCGGCAACCGGTGCATTCTTCTGCACACTTGCGATTCCGGCACGGCAGGCGCGCTCTGTTGTATAAACTTCAGAGGTTGCGATTACTTCACCGTTTCCTGCTTTCAGATCGAATTTGATGCCGGTTTTTGTGCGCTTCATTAAATACTTACCCATGGTGCAAATCCTCCTGTTTTTCACGATTTCTGTTTCAGAGCAGGGCAGCTTAAATGCCCGCAGTATTATTATAACGGAAAATATACAAAAAGTCAAGATGAAACAGTGAATTTTTGAAAAAAACAGCGGCAATTGCATTCTGTTTGCAGAAAAGGGTTGACATTTGCGGCAAAATCGGCTATAATAGATTCAGCCTTATCATGAGCGGTGGAGGAACGGGTCCTGTGAAGCCGCGGCAACCGCATTCCGGAAACGGGGTGAATGGTGCCAAGTCCTGCGGCGGTTATCGCCGGAAGATGAGGAACGTTTGCAGTGTAAATCAAGAGCGGCATGCGTTTCTGCGTGCCGCTTTTTGTTATTGCGCATCATGATGCGGCAGTCAAATGAACGGAGGGAATTTTATGAAACGCTATTTTACATCGGAATCCGTAACAGAGGGGCATCCTGATAAAATCTGCGACCAGATTTCGGATGCGGTACTGGATGCGATCCTGGAGCAGGATCCCTGCGGCAGAGTTGCCTGCGAAACCTGCACGACGACCGGCATGGTTCTGATTATGGGTGAGATTTCGACAACAGCGGATGTCGATATTCCGGCGATTGCGCGCAAGGTGATCGTGGATATCGGCTATGACCGCGCAAAATATGGCTTTGACGGCCACACCTGCGCCATTCTGACCTCGATTGACCAGCAGTCCGGTGACATCGCACAGGGCGTCGATGCGGCAGCGGATTATGCCGCGGATGCTGCGGCAGAGCAGCTCGGTGCAGGCGATCAGGGCATGATGTTCGGCTATGCCTGCAATGAGACACCGGAAAAGATGCCGCTGCCGATTTCGCTGGCGCATAAGCTCGCGCTGCGCCTGACCGCAGTCCGCAAGGACGGCACGCTGCATTACCTCAGACCGGACGGCAAAACGCAGGTGACCGTCGAATATGAAAACGACAAGCCCGTCAGAGTGGATACCATCGTCATTTCGACGCAGCACGCTGCATCGGTGGATCCGGAGCAGATCCGCGAGGATCTCATTGATCTGGTTATCCGCCCGACTGTCCCGGCTGCGCTGCTTGATCAGGACACCAAGATTCTGATTAACCCGACCGGCCGCTTTGTGATCGGCGGTCCGCAGGGTGACAGCGGCCTGACGGGCAGAAAGATTATCGTCGATACCTACGGCGGCTATTCCCGCCACGGCGGCGGTGCCTTCTCCGGCAAGGATCCCTCGAAGGTTGACCGCTCTGCTGCCTATATGGCACGCTATATCGCAAAGAATATTGTCGCCGCCGAGCTTGCCGACCGTTGCGAAGTGCAGCTTGCCTATGCAATCGGCGTTGCGGAGCCGGTTTCCGTGTTTGTCGAGACCTTCGGCACCGGAAAGGTTGACGAGGAAATTCTGGCAAATGCTGTCAGAAAGTGTTTTGATCTGCGTCCGCTCGGCATTATCGAAACACTGGAGCTCAGAAAGCCGCAGTACTCCAAGCTCGCCGCTTACGGTCACATGGGCAGAGAGGATCTGAAGGTCGCATGGGAGCGCACCGACCGCGCCGATGCACTGCGCAAGGCGGTTGAGGCTTAAATCCCATAAAAGGCTGATGATGTCCTGACTGTGAATACGGAAACAAAGGGGTGTGTATATGAAAGCTCTCGAAGACAGAATCCGCGAGGAAGGCAGGATTTTGCCCGGACCGGTTCTGAAGGTGTCGTCCTTTCTGAATCATCAGATAGATGCCGGTTTTATTATGGAGCTCGGCGCTGCAATTGCAGAGCATTATGCTGACAGCGGCGTGACGAAAATTCTGACGATTGAATCCTCCGGCATTGCGATTGCAGTTGCTGCGGGCGCGGCGCTGCATGTGCCGGTGCTCTTTGCAAAAAAACACCTGACGAGCAATGTATCCGGCGACCTCTATCAGACCATCGTACATTCCTATACACACGGCACAGATTACACAGTGATTGTCGAGCGCGAGTATCTCCGTGAAGAAGACAGGGTGCTGATTGTTGATGATTTCCTCGCAAACGGCAAAGCAATTGAAGGTCTGCTTGACCTGATCGGGCAGGCGGGCGCAGAAGCCGTCGGTGTCGGGATTGCGATCGAAAAGGGCTTTCAGGAGGGCGGCATGAAGCTCCGTGAGAGCGGTCTGCCCGTGTTCTCCCTCGCAATGATTGATCGCATGGACGAAAACGGCATCGTATTCCGCAGCGAAAACTGTCAGTAATACAAAGAAAAAACCGACCGGCTTCCTTCTGGGAGGCGGTCGGTTCAGTCTGTCGAGATACTTCATTAAGAATCATTTTTGAAGTTTTGATCAAACTTTTTCAAAAGTTTGCGGGGTCAAGGGGCAGCGCCCCTTGCCGCGCTCCGCAGAGCGCGGAACTCTCCTATTTGCGTTCAAAGCGCTAAAGATGGGGGCTTGGGGGAAGGAAAACAAGAGTTTTCCTTCCCCCATTTATCCATAACATATTCTTCTTTTTCAGTATCTGTATTTTGAAGAGAAGGACTTTATCGACAGGCTGAACCGACCGGCTTTCTT
>Ga0310691_10000614_pt1 | contig 63852 bp, 48 predicted proteins | sample 176DNAGHGlowgp2_FD_203887 | JGI IMG/M metagenome (GOLD analysis project Ga0310691, IMG submission 203887) | Sheep rumen microbial communities from Palmerston North, Manawatu-Wanganui, New Zealand - 1766 DNA GHGlow gp2 (v2) (version 2) | ecosystem: Host-associated > Mammals > Digestive system >...
TGATGTGCTGCCCAATAGCGAGCAGAAGAACAGGCGTTCGTATTGCGGAGTGAGCATGAAATAGGTTCCATGATCCTCAATGACGTCTGAAAGTTTCTTTCCCTCTCTTACTCTGGACATAAATGTCTGCATCCTTCCCCTTATCAGCGACGAATACGTCTTCTCGAAAAAGTCAGCAACATCCTCTATTGTCATGGGTATGCTTGAAGTTGAGTGATATCCCTCTAATTTTTCCAACAGACAATCAGTATCACATTCGAAGGAAGACTTCATGTTGTTTCTCGGATAAACCTTGCATGATAAGCTGGTAGGAATAAACGCATCAGTGTCTCTAAGCACAACATAAAAGGAAGCCGTCCCCATCTTTTCTTCACGGATACCCATTGCCTTCCTGCTCATCCTGCCTGTTTCGTCAAACTTGAAATAAGCATATTCCAATCCGTCACGCAACAAGACAAAATCAGACTCACAACAGATGTGGTCGCAATACCTTCTTATCTCGTACCTGTTATCTTGACCGCTTACGGACTCCCGTAATATTCTTTCTACTTCATTGATATGCATGGTAATTAGTATTTCATTCCAAATGCAAATATAGTAACTATTCTCAAAAAATTCAAATAATTGGCACAACACACACAAAATCCTCAAAATTTATTATGCCGATTAGCACAAAATTCTCAAAATCCCACTAATCTCCACTCCTTTCAAGCTATTTTCGTTTAAACCATGAGAAACCACCTGAGGTCAATGGGCACTTCTTGTACTGATTTTTTTACCAGTCTTGTCATAAACCTTAATCCAGTCTCCATCCAGGCTAGTGAAAGTATTGCCGGAAACTCCAATCACTTCGCCCACCGACTGCTTCGACATCGTATTGATTTTCTTGCCTGTTACATCATAGGTCTTCACCCATGCACCATCTACAGCGACAAAGAAATCAGTTCCCCAGCCCACCACTTTGCCAACAGCCTGTTTCGACATCGTGTTGACCTTCTTTCCACTCTCGTCATACACATGATACCAAGCTCCGTCAAGCTTGATGTATGATATCTGCTTTTGCTGCGCATACATTCCAATAGCCACAATTGTTAGCAATATAAAAGTAATAATCGATTTTTTCATTTATTCTGCATTCAAGAATTTATTAACCATCAGTTGTGTCTCTGTTTTATAACTATGAGGGAACCGTTTGTCGATTGTATTAATTATGTGTTGAATATAAGATAGAGTATGCTCTAATTCAGGAACTGAAGTGTACTCGTCGTCCTTGTGAGGAAGATGGTAGCCTGCTGGTATATTGGCACAACTCACACCGATGCCGTTAAGTGTCAGAGCAAAGATATCGCTACCTTTACCATCAGTAATTGTGTAACCATTAGCTTCAATTTGTAAGGTCTCAATAAAATCATTACTTGCACAAGGTATGCCCTTGAGATTGGTATGTATCTCTTCCCCACCTTTGCAGTCGGGCTCCAACACATAGAGGCTATCGGCAAAAAATGTCATATCGGCATGATTGCTGCCGATGCAGCCTTTTTCTTCACCCACAGCCATGAAGACCTTCAGACAAGGACACTCCTCCAAACAGCGGAGGCATATCCATATGCCGTTCTTGTCGTCAGCACCAAGTCCCTCCTGTCGCTGGTTCTGTTTACTCCAACCATAGAGCCTATCACCATCTTGAAGTACTTCAAAGTCTTCGCTATGCAGTTCCTGAATCTGGTCGAGATGACAAACGAGAGTGGGATAGCCAGCACCTTCACCCTTCTGAATATACAGATTTCCCCAACTGTCCATCTGCACTTCAGCCTCAGGCACATGCTGACGGATATACTCACGGATGAAGCATATTATCGGCCACTCCTTATAAAAAAGGGAATGAATGGTGTATAGTTGTTTAAGTAGTTCCATTGTTCAATCTTTAATCTTCAATCTTGAGCGTATCCGAATCCTGTCTCTTTGAAGTCTTTTACATCGTCGGGCTGTATGCCTCGACCGCCGTCTAACTGCTGGCTGAAGACTGAAGCCATACGATAGGCTATGGCCAACTTGCGGTCGTTGAAGTTCACCAGTTCTGATGATGGACGGAGTACGAAGGAGTTAGCATTGGCTATGTTCTTGCGGATGGTATAGCCCAGATTCTTATTCAACAACGGATAGCGTCGTGAAGCAATGACACTGTATAACTTGAAGTCTGTCTTCATGGCAGCATCAAACTGTTCGAATAGACGCTGATAAGTCTCTATGTTATTGATAGTAGCATTCGCTCCACCCTTCTGGGAATAGGCGAAATGGAAGTCCGTCTGGTTCTCCTTCGTCTTCAGATGCTCAGTAATGATGATGACCCATGAGCCGTCTTTCACGACTTTTTTCAAGTCAGCCAAAAAATCATCTCGACGAGTTTGCTTCTCATTTAATATTTTTACAATTTCCTTGTCTTTTTTTTCATCATATCTAGAGCGTGTTTTTTTGTCATAGAGTGGTTTTTCGGAGAGATTATAGAACGAATCCAGTTCATCAGTATCGACTTCCAACTCTTTGCTGAGATAGTTGAAACCACCCATCTTGGCCAGATAGTAAGTGAACCAGCCCATGCCCACCTCATCGAAACTTCCTGTGCTGACAATTGTTACCTTAGAGTCTCGGTTAATAAAGCAACCATAACTGCGATTCAGTGGGAAATGCTCGATGACAAAGCGGTCCTCGGCATCATCCTCATCGCTATGGGCATCAGCAAGGTTCTTCAGCCGGAATTCGGGAAACATCTTGCAAGTTTCAATAATGTCTTTCATATCCATCCCCTGGCGGGTCTGCATCTTGGCCACCTTGATGAGTTGTGGCACGATGTTCAGAGTCTTGAATGACTCACCGCCACCATCAGGCAATGCGTTCAGATACTCACGCAATCCTTTGTTGGTTGAGCGACGGAAAGCCTTCTGCATACGGCGGCGAAAGCCATTCAGTTCTTCATCACGCTTCTCCTCATCCATCGCATCCGTAAGTCCAGAGCCTATAAGACCGGCAGGTACAGCAAAGATTGCAATGCCAATGATACCAACAAGCGTGCCGATAATTTTTCCACAGACAGAAACAGGTGGATTGACAATCTCTGCAGGATCTTCCACATATTTCACAATCGGCCACACCAAGGCGTCCCAAAATGAGTAATTTGGGTTAGCATCTCGCTCAGCCAAATACATGGTGGCAACAAAAACTGCAGTTACTAACGCCAACACCTTTATTGAAACACATATTTCATGATGGGTTGCACGATAGGCTCTTGAGAAAAGACTAAGGCCATCAAATACTTTGCATTCCATTATTTTTCTATACATCGAGAGGTTTTTAGTTATTACTTATGTCAATTTTTGTATGAGCCATCTGCTCCAAACATATTTTCTTTGTGGTCAAAGTTGGGCTGAGGTTAGGGAATCCAGCCATCATCAAGGAAGTTACATCCCCATCTTTTCTTCACGGATACCCATAGCCTTCCTGCTCATCCGCCCTGTTTCGTCAAACTTGAAATAAGCATATTCCAATCCGTCACGCAACAAGACAAAAATCAGACTCGCAACAGATGTGGTCGCAATACCTTCTTATCTCGTACTGGTTTTCTTGACCGCTTACGGACTCCTGTAAGATTCTTTCTACTTCATTTATATGCATGGTAATCTTTGCAATCTTTTATTGCCAACCTTTTAACATAACGACCTCAAACTGTTCATATATCCATGTAGGTATGTTCTCAACGGAACAGTTCTTATCTTCTACACAGATAAAACTAATAACGGGTTTATGTGTTTTTTCAAAGCAGTCCACACATATGCGGTGAAATTGTTCGCTATATCCCAAAAGGTCATTACCTAAATACTCATAAAAATCCACATCGTCATTAATGCCCACGTGGTTCAGTGCAGCGCTTCTAAAACGATCATTTAATTCATCATGTACATAGTTATAATCATCATCATTCTTAGTCAATAGGAGAAGAGGTTTTTGCCATACGTTCTTCTTTGAAACTCCGTCTTCTACCTTCTTCATTACCTCTTTAGTTGAGATTTTAGCAATATTATTCATAAGATTTGAACGATTGTCCTATACATCGTGAGGTTCTAGTTATTTCAATTGTCTTATTTCTTAGTTTTCTTCGCCGCCGGCAGTTCTGAGATGAGGCCTTTCAGACTGTCAGGTACACTCAAATTCGTGACAGATTTGGGCATAATGATTTTTTTTACCTGTGTTGAGCCGTTCTGTATAAGCTCTATTTTCTGAACCCCATCACCAAACTCAATCTCTTCGGCACAACCGACCTTACCCAAATCTAATGTAACACTCGTGATTGTGCCAGGAACAAATAGTTTAGGCTGAGACCATTTCTGTAAAATCCATGAGCCTTTCAAATCCTTAATGCCGTCTGGCAGTGCATTGGTTTTGGATGAAACATAAACCAACATTTGTCTTTCTTTCATCACAATGCAGTTGTTTTGCATTCCCATGTTAGGATTTGTTGGTACGACGGCTATATCCTCAAAGTCATTTTCGGGTATTATTTCTGTGTTATAACCAGCTCCTAAAAGCAATTTCCTTGAACCGTTGAAGGTTCCAAAATCGTATGGATAAGGCTTTGGACGCACCTCGGTCATACTATCGGGAATCTTGATGAGTTCACTGCCCGTAAATGTCACCGTATTCTTAGGCAGATAGCCATTAAGGGCAAAGAGACGAACAACGTGGTCGCCTGCTTTCTTGAATATTACCTTCTTCTTGAAAGGCTTTGCAGCTTGGTCATCCACATACATCTGAACTGCTTTAGCATCGTCAAGAATAGCTGTGAAGGGGATCATATCTTCTGTTAAGTGATAGGTTACTGTCAACATATCCTTTATGTCATACTCAGGTGAAATAGGTTTCAGTTTCAGCTTACTGTCCTTCATGCCTATCATCTCGAGGAAGGAAGTCCACTCGTCAATGTCAGTTGCTTCCTGTTCGGTCCCTACTGCAAACGTCTCAATGGATGCAAACTTCTTCCAAATTGCTTTTTTCTTGTATGCTGCGACTACACCCTTCGTGTCAGGCACACAAAGAGTAGCCTGATAGCCACCAATATCTACACCACGGTCTATCTGTATCTGTGTGGGGTCTTCAACGTTAATAACAATTCGTTTCAGATTATTGCATCCTTCAAAGATGTCTTCACCGAGTTCTTTAATGTTCTTTCCCAATGTCACAGACTCTAAACTTTCATTGTCCTCGAAGCAACTACTCCCTATACTGACAATATGGTCGGGAATGGCAATCGACACGATGCCCATGCCTTTGAATGCCCTACGTCCAATTGAAAATACTGTAGAAGGAATCTGCGTGTTTTTGCATCCTGTTATCAGCACATTCTCACGTGTGTCTATAACTGCATTGCAGTTGTCACGAGAATCAAAACGCTCGTTGCCCCTTTCCACTTTAATGCTGGTGAGTCCAGTACAGCCATTGAATGCATCACTATCAAACTCTCTCACAGAAGCAGGAATGACGATACTCGTTAGTCCTGTACAGCCTTCGAAAGCGCCAAGACCAATATATGTCACTGATTTCGGAATGACAACGTCCGTGAGGCCAATACAACCCTTAAAAGCATTGCTATCAATCTTAGTTAGCGATTCGGGTAAAACGATGTTCTTCAAAGCCGAGCAGCCATCAAAAGCATTCCATGATATTTTCGTAACCGATTCAGGAATAGTGACACTCGTTATATCAACACAATCTTGAAAAGCATAAGAATCTATTTGTTCCGTTCCCTCTGGAATGATTCCCACTCCGTTTTTGATTTCATATTCAGCCATAAACCTGTTGACGATTCACCTATACATCGAGAGGTTCTAGTTATATCTCATTAAGGAAGACCATATTCCCTGTTCCTGTCACGCTGTTAGGGATGGTTATTGAGGTTAGTCCTGTGCAATTATAGAAAGCAGAACCTCCAATACTAGTAACACTTGGAACCTATTGTATAGTTGTGTTACTTAGTAATTCTTGTATTCAATTATATTGACATTAAGTTTCTTCATATCTATAAAGTCATGTAGGCTTTTATTGTCCCAGAAATAATACAACGAATAATTACCATCAGCCAATTTGAATTCTTTATAACGGCTATCTCCATTGACCCTTTGTGCTGGCTCGTATGATATCTCTGCGCCTGTTATGATAGATGGGAAAAGCGTACTAAATGTAGCAAAAGGCATCTTACTACCATTCTGAACTTCATAATCAGAGAGTACTTTATTTACAATGTCAAAAACAAGTTCTTTTTCCGATGAATAGTATTTCCCTTCGAAGACATACACATAGTTACTATGCAGCATATCATTCCATTTATTTAAGCCATCCCAATCAGGAGTACCTTTTACATAATTCAGCCATTCTTGCTGTAAGTTAGAATCTACTCCTCGTTTTTTCGAATCAAAAACACTTCTGAAATCCCTATATCTAAAGTCTTCCATCAACACACCAAGGGCATATTCTGCTGGTTGTGATTGCATAAATTGTGTGGCATAGTCATAGAAATCTTTATTATCATAATCTCTTATTATCCGAAGAGCCACAGCATTCGCCATTGATTCCTCACGCCATCTGCCAAATTCGGAAGAATATTGTACTTTTTCTATTGCACTATTGTTTCTTTCCAAATTAAAAATATCTAACGCAGCGTGCGCCAATTCGTGTATTAAGACTTTTGTAAAGAGCCATTTGAAATGATTTTCATCGTTATTAGTTGAATTATCAATAGCAGACAAAAACAACTCAATATATGGACTACCTCCTTTCCTATTAGAATAATATGCTCCCAACAGGTCTATAATGCTATTCTCATCACGAATCTCTTCCGGTTTAGAATCACGAAGATAAATAGGAATCGTATGTATAAGAGCTGCTATGTTTTCATACCCCTTTTGCTCAAACTTCCAGATTTGTGATAGTGGAAGGATAGTATTATTATTTAAGTTATGAATTTCGCAAATAATCTGATGACAAGAAACTCTATTGTAGAATTCCCGCTCTAAAGGTCGTACAACTTCAATAATGAACTCCGGAATTTCTAATTCTGCAACTTTTTCTACAAGTTTCCTGGGGGCATCTAAATTAACTATTTTCATAACTAAATATATTTAAAAATTAAATAACGAAACTATATAATAGTATTAAAAAATCGTCACGCTGTTAGGGATGGTTATTGAGGTTAGTTTTGAGCATTCACAGAAAGTCCTTTCTCCTATACTAGTCACGCTATTAGGGATTGATACTGAGGTTAGTCCTGTGCAATTATAGAAAGCATAACCTCCTATACTAGTAATGCTATTTGCAATGAAATAGTAGGCCATAGACCGATTGGTTTTAGTATACCAAAAAGAGTGTGAGCCTTCTCAACATTCTCCGTCAGAAGGTTCTGGAATACCCGTAGTAAAAAGAATGCTTCCCTTACTACAGCGAATTTTCCAGATTTACTGACGGGTTAAAGCTAAAGTGCTCTCCTCGATGTCGTGATCTCTTACGAAACCACGCAACAAAAGTAAACAATTTTTTTGAAACGCCAAACATTGTGAGCTGATTTTTTATTTTTACGCAAAATTAAGGACAGGAAAAGAGACGTACAAGTCCTTTTCTGTCCTTTTGCTTTCTTATAATAAAAAGGTTGTTTGACTACCTTACAATCCCTCGTGCCACAGGAGTTTGAAGAAGTCAAGCACATAGATGCATTCTATATTGTCTGTGCGACGATTGCCATAATTTTTCAATTCCTCTACTGGAGATTTTCAATGAAAATCAAAAGTGATACTGGAGATTTTCAATCATTTTCTGTGGCAAAATTAAGAATTATTTTTTAATCTTCAAAATAAATGAGAGGAAAAGTAGAGAAAAGAAGAATTAAAAAAATAACCTCCTAAGGTCACTAAAACGCGCGGAAGGCGCATGAATACTGGGTTGAGGATAGTGACCTATGTTTGCCGACAGGTCACTATAGAGGTCACTTTAGACCTCACTTTGTCCTTTGTACTTAGTCACATAGTACTTGCTAATGTCTCTAACTTCTTTAACTTCTAAGTGGCTTCAGCCATATTAACTTCTATAACTCCTAAAAAAAAAGTGACCTATATAGTGACCTTCGTAGTGACCTGTATAGTGACCTCTCTCGAAAAGAGGTCACTATCGTGAAGTCGCATAAACACTGGGGTTAGAGGGGCATAAGTGAGGTTATGAGGTTTTTTAAAAAAATAGGTAAATACTAACGTTTTTTACCAACGGTGGCATGGCTTTTCCCCTCTTTTGGTAAAAGCTATGCTTTTAGCGCTAAAAGTAATGCTTTTAGCTGCAGAGGTAATGCTTTTAGCTGCAGAGGTAATGCTTCTGCAACCTGAGAAAATAGGCACCGCCCTGAAATTGGGGCGGTGCCTATTGTCGTTTTAGTTGGAAATGGAGAGTTTGAACTTTGCAAATTTCTCTGCGGCTTTGGTAGTCTTTTCTATGCCTGCCTTCATCTTTTCTTCGTCAGTTTCAAAGGTGTCCATGTTTCTCTCGCCAGTGAAGTCTAAGGTGATGGTTTCGCCGACTTCGCCCTCAAGGAAGTTCTTGAACTGCTCTCCGTCGCTATCCTCTGTACGCCATTCTCTTGACGAGATGTCCTTAGGATTGAGGTCGTCGATGTTTCTGCCTTTCTCGTCTTGTGCCTGACCTACTAACCACATTTGTCCGTATTCGCTCACCATGCTTTCTGTAGGGACTTTTTTGAGCAGTTTGAAGGTGATGCTGACTTTAGGGAAGTGGTAATCATCCATATCTACGGGTATGGTGCCGTCGTCTTCGGGCACTACTTCTACTGAGCCCTTCAGTTCTGATGGCAGAAGGATGTTTTCTGCTTTCAGTACTGCGATGTGATTAGCTTCAGGTACGTGCTCTTCTTCCTGAGACGGTGCCTCGCTGGTTGCTACGGTGTCTGCTGTTGTGCTGGCTGGTTGTGTCTTGCTGCCGCACGCGGTGAGCATCATGCCTGCTACTGCCATGATGCTGAAAATAGATATTTTCTTCATGATGATTTGTTTTTAGAATGATTCTTTTACGACTTTGAGGCTTATCTCCTGATAGCGTTTTTTCTGTTCAGGGGTCATCTCGTCTTCATTGAGTTCTTTCTCCAGTTCTTTGCATTCGTCGGCAATACCTGAAAACTCTGCAGTTTTCTCCAAATCGCCGTTCTTTATTGCTTTGTTTGCTTCGATGCACTTGTCGGCAAGGTCTTCATACTTGTCGAGTGCTCTGTCGATTTTGTTCTGACATGAAGTGAGTGTCAGACTTGCCATTGCCACGAGGGCTAAAAAGATTTTTTTTCTCATAATTGTTACGTTTTTTTATTGGTTTGAAAAAATGGTGTTATGATTATTTAAGTTTCGCATGTGCTTAACTTCTCAGGAGTTAGAGGGAGTTAAGGAGTCAGGAGTTAAGACATTAGCAGGGCTATCTGCCATTTCTTTTCAACTATCACTCATATAGTGAGATTCTCTGGTATTGTCTTAACTACTTAACTACTGACTACTGACTACTTGAGAAAGTTGAGTATCGTTATACTTCAATCAGTCGAAATACATGAACCACTTGACGAGCTTGCCTTGGGCATTGAAGTAGAAGTCGCCGTATTTCTTGTCGTTGCGCAGGGCATAGTGGTAGTCGGTGCCGAAGGCATTCCACTGTTTGGTCTGGTTGAGCCAGAAGAGTGAATAGACGTCGAGGTTGCCACTCTTGCGTGTGAACTTGAACTTGCTCAGTCCGAGTCCCTTGCACTCATCTTCTACCTGGGCGCGGGATATGCCTTTCTTGAGGGTGCCGATGAGTCCTGTACCATCATCCTTGTTAACACACAGAACCCACTTGCCTTCGGTATAGGCAAGCATTGCACATAGGGTGTTGCCTCTACGGGTAATCATGAATCCTGAATTTTCACCCTCGATGGTTGGCGCGACATCTACTTTGCCTGACCATGAAAAGGTTGTTCCGTCTATTTCTTCCGACCTTTCCATTTTGGGTATGTTCAGGGTGATGGTGACGGTTCTGCCCTGTGTGCCGAAGGGGATGATTTCGAGAGTTGCCTTGGTGCCATCTAACGTGGCGGTTGGTTCGCCAGGGGTTCCGCCCTGCATAATAAAAATGGCGTCTAAGGGAGTGGCGACTTTGTAGGCGCCGACGATGGTGCGCCCTCCCTTGGTGTGCTTCTGGGCTTCGAGTATGATGCTTCTTTGTGCAACGGATGCAACGGGAGTGAGCATTGCGAGGGCAATGAACAGGGTGTTGAGTAAATGCTTCATAGTAGTGATGAATTTTTGTTTTAGTTAGACATGTTTATTGATTCTGCTGGCAAAGGTATGGTGAGAAAAATAAACGTGCAAGTCCTTTTCTGTCCTTTTGAGGATGGGTTTGCAAATTTGCGAAAATATTAGTAACTTCGCAGCATGAAACATGAATTGCTGAAACAAGAGGTGGAGCGCACGATGGGCAGGAGGCTGCTGGTGGCGCATGATTACGAGGAACTGAGCGCGCTGGTGTTCAGGCATACGAAGGAGAACCTGTCGCCCACGACGCTGAAGAGGCTGTGGGGCTACCTGAGCAATGAGAAGGTGGCTACGCGTCGCCACACGCTGGATGTGCTGGCTCGCTTCATAGGCTACAGGGGCTATGATGATTTCTGTTCACATGCTGGGGCACTGGATGAGGTGCAGAGCGGTATATGCACTGAGGAGAGGATAGCGACGGAGGAGATGCCTCGCTGTCAGCGACTGGTGATAACATGGCGTCCTGACAGGCGCATAGTGGTGAAGCACTTAGGTGACAGCATGTTTGAGATACTGGAGGCCGAGAACACGAAGCTGAGTGTGGGCGACACGTTCCGTTGCCACCTGATGATACAACACGAGCCGCTGATTCTCGATGAACTGAGGCACGAGGGACTGCCTCCCACCACATACGTGGCAGGACAGAAGAATGGAGTGGCGATTGGAATTAGGAATTAGAAATTAGAAATTAGGAATTAGTAGGGCAGTTCGTCAATTCGTTTTAACCAGGGTTTGCAGTAGTGCGTTCCGATGTATTGTTTTAGTTCAAGGTCGGGAGTGGCGTTGAGTAGGTCGTAGGCTTGTCTGATGCCTGGCATGGTGATGTAACGCTTGTGGGTTGCGGTGTCGAGCATCTGCTGAAAACCTGTAGCTTTCATCTTGCGGTCGATGATGCTTTTCTGTTGGCGAAGGTATGCCTGACGTTGCTGTATGGCAGACTGCTCAGCCTCTTGCTGGGTGTGGATGCGCTCCACCTGCTGACGTATGGAGTCTGCCTTGGTGTTTATGGAATCGGTCTTTTTTTTCTGAATATTTATCTCCTCTTTATTGGCTTGGCTGACTACAGCAATGGAGTCGCTGAGTGCCTGCACCTGCTGACGGTTGTGGGAGAGCCCTGCGAGGAACAGCATTGCAGCCATAACCACGAGACAGAGGATGAGAGCTGCACGCTGGGGCCACAGAAACCATCGGCGGAGGTGACGCTGAATGAGCGACACATCCGCATAACGCTGGGGCAGAGGGGCGAGACACCTGCTGATGACGGCACGCGAGCGCCAGCCTAAGTTCAGCTGACGGAGTATGCAGCCGATGGCATAGACATCAGACGGTCCTTCAGGTGCCATATAGTTCTCTGTGCCTGCAGGGGCTTTGAGTATGGCGTGGCTGTCGGTATCGGAGAGTCCGAAGTCGATGAGTTTGAGATGCTGCCCATCACTTGTCAGCATCACATTAGAGGGCTTGAGGTCGCGATGCTGTGTCTGTCTGCTGTGCACATAGGCAACAGCCTCGAGGAGCATATCGGCAACGTGCAGACGCTGGCTGAGGGAGGGGCGCTCCTGACTGAGCCACTGCCTGAGGGTGATGCCCTCTATCCATTCCATCACGATGCAGAGACCGTAATCCTTCACCTCTTCGAGTGAGACGACTGACACTACCATAGGATGCTGCAACTGACAGGTTATCTCATATTCCTTGCGAAGGAGAGTCTGGTACATGCTGTCATGGCGATAAGGAGCCTTCAGTGCCTTGAGCAACCACCAGCGGCCATAGCGCTTAGCCCTCACCAGCAGACTGTAGCCCTGGGAGGGTAGGAGGGAGAACTCGCTGAACTCAGCCGAGATGCTCACGCCCTGTTCTGTGAAAAATGATTCGCTTGACGACATATATCAGATGGGGACAAAAGTACAACAAATATTTGGCATAAACAAATTATGTCGCAAATTATTTGGAGGTTACAAAAAAAACTCGTACTTTTGCAAGGCGATATTTCGTAACGGGAACGTTAACTGGAACGGGAACTAAAACTAAACTATACAATAAAAAACAAACAGAATTATGAAGAACATTTCATTAGACATCACAAAGGCTCAGCAGTTTCTGCCTGCTGGAGCGGTAATGGCGTTCAAGGACAAGGTGGCTGAGGCTCAGAAGGGCTTGGAAGAGGGCACTGTGCCTGGCAATGACTTCTTAGGTTGGCTGCACCTGCCATCAAGTATCACACCTGAGTTTATAAAAGAGGTGAAGGCTGCTGCTGAGGTGCTTCGCAAGAACAGCGAGGTGGTAGTGGTAGCTGGTATCGGTGGTTCATACTTGGGTCCACGTGCCGTGATTGAGGGCATACAGAACACCTTCGCTTGGCTCATACAGGACAAGAAGAACCCTATTGTGGTGTTTGCTGGCAACAACATAGGCGAGGATTATCTGGCTGAACTGACAGAGTATCTGAAGACCAAGACATTCTCTATCATCAACATATCAAAGAGTGGTACGACAACTGAGACAGCGTTGACATTCCGTCTGCTGAAGACCCAGCTGGAGCAGCAGGTAGGCAAGGAGAAGGCTAAGGATCTGATAGTGGCTGTGACTGACGCTAAGAAGGGTGCCGCTCGCACATGTGCCGACAAGGAGGGTTACAAGACATTCGTAATTCCTGACAACGTAGGCGGTCGCTTCTCAGTGCTCACCCCAGTGGGACTGTTGCCTATCGCTTGTGCTGGCATCGACATAGAGCAGCTCGTGGCTGGTGCTCAGGCTATGGAGAAGGCTTGCGGCATAGACGTGCCATTCGAGGAGAACCCTGCTGCTATCTATGCTGCTACTCGTAATGCTCTCTATCAGGCAGGCAAGAAGATAGAGATACTCATCAACTACCAGCCTAAGCTGCACTACTATGCCGAGTGGTGGAAGCAGCTCTACGGCGAGTCAGAGGGTAAGGACGGCAAGGGTCTGTATCCTGCAAGCTGCGACTTCACCACCGACCTGCACTCTATGGGTCAGTGGATTCAGGAAGGTGAGCGCACCATATTCGAGACCTGCATCAGCGTGGAGAACCCAGAGAAGAAGCTGCTCTTCCCATCAGATGCTGAGAATCTTGACGGACTGAACTTCCTCGCTGGCAAGCGCATTGACGAGGTGAACAAGAATGCTGAGCTCGGCACCCGTCTGGCTCATGTTGACGGTGGTGTGCCTAACATCCTCATCTCTATAGAGCGTCTGGATGCCTACAACTACGGTCAGCTCATCTACTTCTTCGAGAAGGCTTGCGGCATCTCTGGTCAGCTGCTCGGCGTCAACGCATTCAACCAGCCAGGCGTAGAGGCTTACAAGAAGAATATGTTTGCACTGCTCGAGAAGCCTGGATATGAGGCTGAGACAAAGGCGATAAGAGAGAAGTTAAACAAGTAGTCAGAAGTTAAGTAGTTAAGTAGTTAAGACAATACCTGAGACCTCGACAGTTAAAGCAAATGTCTTAACTCCTTGACTCCTTAACTCCTTTAACGAAAAGAAATGAAATACGCATTAGTAACAGGTGGCTCTCGCGGACTGGGCAGAGCCATCTGCCTTAAATTAGCAGAACAGGGCATTCCTGTAGTGATAAACTATGTGAGCAACCAGCAGGCAGCTGAGGAAGTGAAGCAGCTGGTGGAGGCTCAGGGCGTTCAGGCAGAGCTCCTGAGGTTTGATACGGGCAACGTGAAAGAGGTTGATGCAGCCTTGGAGGCATGGGAGGAGGCACATCCCGATGACTACATAGCCTACCTCGTAAACAATGCAGGTATCAGGCGCGACAACATGATGTTTATGATGCCTGAGGAGGACTGGCACGCTGTGCTCAACACCTCCCTCGACGGCTTGTACTACGTAACGCGCAAAGTGCTCCCAAAGATGATGATGCGCAAGCATGGTGGCAGTATAGTCAACATGGCAAGCCTCTCAGGACTGAAGGGACTGCCAGGACAGACCAACTACAGTGCTACGAAGGCTGGCATCATAGGTGCCACAAAGGCGCTGGCACAGGAGGTTGCTGCCCGTAGCATCACCGTCAATGCCGTAGCCCCAGGTTTCATAGAGAGCGACATGACCAAGGACCTCGACGTGGAAACCTTGAAGCAGCAGGTGCCCTGCAAGCGTTTCGGCAAACCCGAAGAGGTGGCTGACCTCGTTTGCTTCCTGCTCTCAGACAAGGCTAAGTACATCACTGGCGAAGTGGTGAGCATAAACGGAGGACTGTATACTTAGTTGAGTAGTCAGTAGTTAAGTAGTCAGTAGTTAAGACGATACCAGTGTCCTCAGCAGTCAAAGCATATGTCTTAACTCCTTAACTCCTCAATCCTCATAATTAATTAATAATTCATAGTTAAAAAAGACCTTTCGGGGTCTTTTTTTTGTTATAATTTCATAAAATTTGAGTATTGCGAGGTTTTCGTGTTATGAGTAATTTTGCAGAGGATTTTCAACCCTGAGAAATTACACATTATTATATATATATGACACGAAAACTACTTTTAATAGCGCTTACCCTCGCTCTCGCTATAGGCATTCAGGCACAGGAGACGAATAGCGAGGTGGATGCTTCGACAGGTGCCACGAAGAAGGAACAGCCTGCCGAGCCCCGTAACAATAATGAGACTAACAGAAAACTGGAGAAACTCATTGATGCTGCCTCCCGTCTGCACATAGGCGGATATGGCGAGGCAGTGATGACACGCAATTTCTACAGTCAGAGTTTCAACAGATATAAATACCCTGAAAGATACAAGGATGACAAGAGTCACGGTCGTTTCGACCTGCCCCATGTATGTCTCAGCATAGGCTATGATTTCGGCAAAGGCTGGACCTTCGGTTCGGAGATAGAATTTGAGCATGGCGGTGCTGGCGGTGCCGTAGAGATAGAGGCTGAAGAGGCAGGCGAATACGAGGCAGAAGTCGAGAAAGGCGGCGAGGTGAACCTTGAGCAGCTATGGATAAACAAAGAATTCTGGAAAGGGAAATTCAATGTTAGGATGGGCGAGATAATTGTGCCAGTGGGCTATAGCAATGCCTATCACGAGCCAAACAATTTCTTCACCGTATATCGTCCTGAGGGCGAGGCAACCATCATGCCAAACACATGGCACCAGCTTGGTATTTCACTATGGGGCAGACTGAAAGACTGGCGCTACGAGGCACAGTTTCTCTCAGGTTTGAACTCGGAGAGTTTCACGGCAGAGGATTTTGTACACTACGGGGCTACCAGTCCCTATGAATTCAAGGTGGCAAACAACTATGCAGCAGCTGTGCGTGTGGATAACTATTCTGTCAGGGGATTGCGCATAGGACTGAGCGGCTACTACGGCTACACCTTCCGCAACACCCTTCGCACTCCTGGCACCAAGTATGAGGATGTTACTGGTGCGTTAGGCATCATAGCACTCGACTTCACCCTGAAACGCTGGAACTGGATAGTGCGTGGCAACATAGACTATGCACACTTCAGCGACGCTGATGCTATATCTTCCTACAATCAGGCAAACTGGACTCACCATAAATATCAGGACGGCAATCCACACCATTACACCAATATAGGCAAGAATGCTGTGGCATACGGCATAGAGGCAGGCTATAACATATTCTCACAGATAAGGAAACTTAGAGAGAAGGACGAGAAGATGTATGTGTTCGGACGGTTTGAGCATTACAACACTATGGCATCGGGCACCTATCAGTCGCTATATAAATATACCAAGAGGTATCGTTTTGCCTTGGGACTGAACTATTCACCTATCAAGCAGATAACCCTGAAGGGTGAATACTCATACCGTTTCTTCAAGAAACCAGACAATAACGGTCTGACACCAGACAGTCCGATGTACGTACAGCCATACAATAACGAGCCAAGTCTCAGCCTGAGCGTCACATATCAGGGATGGTTTCTGTAGATTATAGATTATAAATTATAAATTATAAATAAAAAATAGAGCAATGATGATCAAGAAATTTTCAAGAATGGCAGTAGTAGCTGCCACAGTAGTGGCAGGTTTTGCCTCATGTTCTGACAATGACGGGGTAGGTGCCTCAATTGTTCCTGGTACTCAGGAAGCTATCAACAAGGCTTGTGCCGACTGGCGCACAGCTCGTGCAAACTGGGAAAACACCGAGGCATTCCTCTTTGGTGCGGCTGATGTTTATTCCATCGACCCTCACACTGACACATGGCCTGTAGCGTCAACCGACCTTGCTAACGTATTGCGTGATAATGACAGGATGTCAAACCTCTCAACTTTCCTCAAGACAGCAAAGTCTGATATCTTAGGCTATCACGGCATTGAGTACGTACTCTTCCGAGATGGTTCACCCCGTAATATCAACCAGGTTACGGAGAACGAATACAGATACATCTGTGCAGTAGCAGAGGACCTCTACAACGCCACAGCTACCCTTGAGGCTACATGGGATGCCAATGAGAGCAATGCAGAGCGTAAGAAAGTGGCACAGGAGTATGTGTCAACCCACTATGCACTGGATGATGAAGGTAATGTAACGGAGGAAGGACTGGTATATGAAAACTTCGGCAAGGCATTCAAGAACCCAGGTGCAGGCAAAAGATGGGAAAGCAACCTCGATGCTACACTCGAGATTATCTCTGGTTGTGTGGACATAATAGGAGAGGTGGGCAACTCAAAGATAGGACTGCCTTACACTGGTGAGGATGTGACATACGTGGAGTCACCATACGCATGGAACTCCATCACCGATTTCTATGACAATATCATCAGCTGTAAGAATGCCCTCTATGGCTCTGTGGGTGCAACAGCTCCTAATGACAAGTCGCTTATCTATTTCTGCCTGAACAGTAATAACAATACCCTCAAGACTCAGGCACAGACAGTACAGACAAAACTCGACAATGCCCTTGCTAAGATTAAGGCGATGAAGTATCCATTCGTGAATAACTATTCTGACTCATCATGTAAGACGGCGATGGATGCCCTCACCGAACTGAGCACAGCCCTCGATGCTCTTGGCGAAACACTGAAGGGTTACAGTGGCAATACTGAAGTTCAGAATGCATGTAAGGAGATCAATGCCAACTATGTGGACAACGTGGTTGTGGCAACCTATCGCACTCTTGCCAATAATGCCTACACACTGTGGCAGTCGATAAAGAATATCAAGACAAATTAATCCATAAAAAATAACACTATGAACAAATTATCGATTTTCGGGTTTGTTCTCATGGGGTCAACTATCATCATCGGATGTACGTCCGATGATGATGTTGCCGTTAAATCATGGGACATCGGCGACCCAACTGAGACGGAGTACTCAGAGGACTATTATGCTGGCGGATTGCTGGGCACAACGAGTGTCAATACCGCTACAGCTTACGAACAGCCTACCAAGGCAGTGGAAAATGCAAATATGGAGATGGCATTCAACGAGGGCGAGTATCTGTTTGAGAAGGACTTCAACACCAACACCTCTGGTGCCTTCCACGGACTCGGTCCTGTATATGTGCGTAGCGGTTGTCTGTATTGCCACCCAGGTTACGGACACGGAGCGCGTCAGACCAGCTATAAGGCAAATCATCATCGCAACGGCTATCTGCTCGTGGTGTACGACAAGACCACCAATGCCTATATACGCTCAGTGGCAGGTATGCCTCAGACGGCTGCTGTGAAGCCTTTCAAGGCACCTATTGATGAAGACCAGATAACCATAAAGTGGGAGAACTACACAGACGAGTGGGGCAACCAGTTCCCTGACGGCGAGACCTATTCGCTCATCTACCCTGAGGTGAAGATTCCTTACAGTGCTTACTATGCCCCAGTGGTGGTGCAGCGTGGAGGTACAGATGTGACACTCAACGAGTCGCAGTATAACAGCGAGGTGGGTGTTCTGCTCGAATCAACCATAGGCATTTACGGAACAGGTATTACTGATGCCATAGACGATGACGAGATTACGGCACAGTGGAAAAAGGAGAGCGACTACTTCAACAGTATAGGCAAGACCGACGCCCTCAATCCTGCTATGTGGAATCAGTCTGCTGGCACATGGAACAGCTATTACTATAATTCACGACAGGGTGACGGCACCAAGTATGTGCGCCGCTACACCTATGCCCTCTCTCGTGGTCCGTTGCTCGATGCTGCTGGTGCCAATGCCATCTGGAACATCACCAACGTAACACGCTCAGACCGTCGCTATCACTACCTCGACCTTGCAGGCACATACTATGCTACCAAGTCGTCACAAGACCCTGAGGTGCAGGCTGGCTTCACTGAATATATCAACCGCATCGACCCTGATAAGGCTCACCCTGAATGGCATACTGGCGATTTGCAGAAGGATATCTACACCTATCTTACCAGTACGAAACTCGATGCAGAGATGACCGATGCGCAATACAAGAACTTTATGATATGGCATCGCGGACTCGCTGTGCCAGCTGCCCGTAACACCACCACAGCCGACTTCAAGGCTGGCAAGGCGCTCTTCTCTCAGATAGGTTGTGCAGCTTGTCACCGTCCTTCTTGGGAAACAGGTGACGATAATATTCAAGACCCTAACAAGATGTTTACCAATGCCGATATGCCTCGCTATCCTCACCAGAAGATATGGCCTTACACTGACTTCGTGCAGCATCGTCTGTGGATGAAGAATGATATTCGCACTGGCTGGTGTCGCACCACCCCTCTGTGGGGACGTGGACTGGCTGCCAAGTGTGGTAGCGGTGTAGAGCGTCTTCACGACTGTCGTGCACGCAATGTGATGGAGGCTATCATGTGGCACGGTTGCAGCAGCGAGGGTGGCAAGAGCGATGCCTATGATGCCGTCGTAAACTTCCGCAAACTTACTAAGGAACAGCGTAACCAGGTAATATACTTCATAGAGTCTATATAACATCTTCCCTTTGATGCTAAAGAAAACGATAATCGCCCTATACACGCTCATCGTGGTGTGTATAGGGTTAGCTACGATAATAGAGAAATTCGAGGGCACCCCATACGTCAGCCAGCATATCTATGGAGCATGGTGGTTCGTACTGCTGTGGGCTATGCTCAGCGTAACGGGCATGTACTATATGCTCGAGCGCCGACTTTACAAGCGTCTCGGAGTCTTGTTCCTCCATCTCTCGTTTGTCGTCATCCTGATAGGAGCCCTTACCACCCATCTCTTCTCTTTCGAGGGCAGCGTAACCCTAAGAACGGGCAAGAGCGTGACAGCCTTCACCGACAAGCAGGGCGTAAAGCGCCAGTTGCCCTTCACCCTCACCCTCAGGGATTTTAAGATAGTAAACTATCCAGGCACCGATGCACCGCTTGATTTTCAGAGCATCGTCAGGGTTAGCTCGGAGAGTAGGAATGAAGACCTTACCGTTTCCATGAACCACATAGGTTCGGCAGACGGCTACCGTCTATTTCAGTCCAGCTACGACAGCGATGCGCAAGGCGTTACGCTTGGGGTTTATCACGACCCTTGGGGCATAGCCATCACCTACACGGGTTATCTGCTCCTGTTAGTCAGCATTATCTGGGTACTCTTCTCGCGCAATACTCAGATGCGCCACCTCTACCGTCAGGTGGTGGCTGGTCAGTCACGACTTGTCGTTATGGGTGTCTTTATGCTTTATTCCTATTCGGCTGGTGCTGCCGAACTGCAGACCGTAGATAGGGAGATAGCGCAGAAGGTGGGTAGCATCAATGTGCTGTATAATGACCGCATCTGTCCCATCAACACCGTAGCAATAGATTTCGTCACCAAACTCTCAGGCAAGAGTTCGTGGGAGGGTTATTCGGCAGACGAAATCTTCGTCAGTTGGATGATTTACTACTCTCCTTGGGAGCGCCAGAAACTCATCCGCATAAAGAGCAAGGAAGTGCAGCGCCTCCTTGGCATTGACGGACAATGGGCATCTTTCAGCGATTTCATCGACCCTTACAACGAATACAAACTCAAGAAACCCATTGAGGCGATGCAGGCTGGCAAGGCAGTGGCAGACCGCAAGGGACTCCTTGAGGCAGACGAGAAATACAACGTCGTGGCAATGTTCTATCAGGGCGAGATGCTCAAGTTGTTTCCTTACCATGTGAAGGGTAGGGGAGTGATGTGGTTCAAGCCAGGCAGTCAGGTGTTGCCCCCTGCCATCCCCCTGCAGGAGCAGTTCTTTATCAAGCAGTCTATGGACTACCTCACGGAGAGCATCGTCACAGGTCAGCGTCAGCGAGCCTATGAGATAATAGCCAAGATAAAGCTCTTTCAGCGTGAGATGATAGGCGATTACCTGCCCTCAGAAACTGTTACCATGGCAGAAATATTCTATAATAGCATTAACACCCTGCGCTGGCCCGTATACCTCTCCCTCACCCTCAGCCTGCTGATGTGTGTGTTGATGTTTTTCCGTTATCGTTCTTGCGCTCCAGTAGGTGCTCAGGCGCTTCGCGGAGCCCGTTATTTATTTGTAATCTACCCTCTGTCGTTGGTCATCTGTCTCACCCTCCTGCTCTCCCTGCGCTGGTGGGTAAGCGGTCATGTGCCAGTGAGCAACGGCTATGAAACCATGCAGTTTATGGCGTGGGCAATGCTCATCATCACCCTTGTGCTGCAACGACGCTTCGCCATCATTTCAGGTTTAGGCACGCTGATAGCCTCTTTCTGTCTGCTCGTAGCGATGATAGCAGGCGGCTCACCCCAGATTACTCCCCTCATGCCAGTCTTGCAGTCGCCCCTGCTCTCTATTCATGTTATGACCGTAATGTGTGCCTATGCTCTCTTTGCGCTCATCACCCTTCTCTCAGTGGTAGGGCTTCTCTCTCCGTTAAAGGGTAGCGATACTCCCCACTCGGGTAGTGGGTTGGAGAGGGAGCGTGTGGTTCTCTCACGTCTCCTTTTATACCCCGCCGTTTTCCTACTCACCACAGGCATATTCCTTGGTGCCATCTGGGCAAACGTCTCGTGGGGCACCTATTGGTCGTGGGACCCTAAGGAAACGTGGGCACTCATCACCCTCATGATTTATACTGTTCCCCTCCATGCTGAGTCCATGCCCCAGTTCCGCAATCCGCGTTTCTATCATCTCTATATGATATTCGCCTTCCTCAGCGTCCTCACCACCTATTTCGGAGTCAACTACCTCCTCGGAGGCATGCACAGCTACGCGTGAGAATTATACGTAACCCACTTTACCTCGTGCCTTGCCGTCCCACTGGAAGTGAGCGACATCCTCAGTGGTTACGGTGCGCTCACCGCCTGACTGGGCGAGTCTCAGCTGAGCCATGTGGGCGATGGTCTGCGACAGGTGCAGAATGGTTCGGGCATTCACAGGTGAGTCTTTTGTCTCGCTCGATTTGATGTTTTCTATGTATTTCTGCAGCGTCTTTCCTGCCTCAGGCTCTATGCCTATATGATTCTCTTTGTCAAGCAGGAAAGAGAGAATGTCAAACAACTCCTGTTTGGTGTAGTCGTCAAACACCACTGCATTGCCGTATGATGCTATTCCGTGTACGGCAAGGTTCTGTGCTATCATGTCCTCTGATGCCTTAATCTGTGCTATCACCAAGGCTGTGGTCTGCTGGTTCTCACGTATTTTATTCAGTATCCACATCCTTATGTGGTTCAGATTTATGTTTGAGGTATTTGGTGCATCCATATCAAGGAACAGCAGTCCGTCCTTAGCCTCTTTCACCACCCGTTCCAATACCAGATAACTGTCTGTGCCCATCAGTTCCTCGGCATTGATGCAGATGGTGTGACCACGTTTCAGTATGCCCAGTCCGTGCAGTATCTTGCCCAGTATCTCAGCTACAGTACTCTTTCCCGTCCCCGTCTTGCCTATGAAGTCCCAACACAGGTTCTGTGGTGTTATCTTCAGCAGTCCTTGCTGGTGGTTTATCTTTGATATGGTGGTATAGTCGCGCAAAGCCTGCTTGGCGTTACGCAGTCCCACCATGCTGTTCAGTCTTTCCAGAGCCTCAGACAGTATAGCCTCGTCAATTTCTTTTGGAGAGTATTCTAAGTTCTTTACCTCTGGTATGTCACATGCTTCCACCGTGGTCAGTTCCTCTATAGTCAGATTGTCTTCTGCCTTATCAAGCAATCTTCTGCTCATGGCAGGGATTATATGTGATTTCACCAGTCGTGTTACGAAGCGTCCGTTACCGAAGTGCTCATCCTTGTTTTCATATTCGTGTACTATGTATTTTGCCATCTTCCTCTCTGCCTCAGCTGATAGGGTGTAGTGCTCTTCCTCCAACACATTTTTTCCTATCTGCATCAGTTGGTCAGGCGTGTAGTCTTCAAAGTTAAATATGTATGGGAAGCGGCTCTTCATGCCAGGATTCGACTCCAGCATCCTTTTCATCTCGTTGGTGTATCCTGCGAGTATTATAATCATGTCGGTATCCTCGGCACTAAGGTATGTCAGCAGGGTCTCTATCACGCGCATACCGAAATCCTTTTTGCTTCCGTCATTATTTGCTTCTGCCAGATTGTATGCCTCGTCGATGAACAGTACTCCTCCAGCAGCTGAGTTGATGGTGTTCAGCGTCTTTTTCTCCGTCTCTCCTATAAACTCACCAACAAGTTTTGAACGTTCTGTTTCCACCAGATGTCCTGACGACAGCACCCCTATGCTGTGATATATCTCGCCAATGTATTTTGCCATAGTAGTCTTACCTGTTCCAGGGTTACCGGTAAACACCATGTGCATGGGTGGCATCTTATTATACATTCCCTTGGCTGCCCTCAGTTTATTCAGTTTCACCAGCGCCGTGTGGTCTATTATCTGTTTCTTTATCCCGTCCAGCCCTACGAGCGAGTTCAGTTTCTCCATAGCCTCCTTGGCATCTGGCACGCTCAGCGCGGGCAGGTCTTCTGGCATTATGATACACAGGTCAGTATCTTCGCCTTTATCTCGATGGCTCATAATTCTCCTTGCCATCTTCGGTATGATTTCCTTATCAAGCAGGTTGTTCAGATAGATAGTGTTCTTGAAGTTTGTGCCCCGCTGTTTATACACTCCGTCTAAATATACCTTAAGTTTTTCCTCAGTATCAGATGCCAGCACATAGTTGTGTTCGGTGGCATAGTCCAACACATATTCTATCATGCACTCTGGTGTCAGGTCGTCAAAATGGAAGATGTTAGCAAACAGTTCATTCGCCTTCTCGTTTCCCTTTATCAGTTCTATCAATCTGTTGCGTCTGCCCGATAGCGCCACTATACAGTTTTTTGCAGACGACATTTTTTCACACAGCACCTCTATGCCGTTATTACGTCCCACATTGCCCTTCATGCTAAGAGCATCAGCATGTGTAATATACAGCATCTTGTTGCTCTGGCACACATCCTTCAGAGAACTCTCAAAGCCATCAGTAGAGTCAAACAGTTCCTCTGCGTTTTTCACCTCACATTCGCTTATATTGAAAGCCTCTTTCACCAGTTCGTATATTGCATTCACTGCATCATCCATCCCTGCACCGTCGTTGCCCGTAAGCACATAGTGTTGCAATATGTTGCTCAGCCCCAGGCCGTGTACTATTCTCGCCTTGTTAAATCGTATGGTGTTTTCTAAGTCCTCCAGATGTTTCTTGAAATCAGCAGGCGCAAAACTCGTCAGATTCATATATCTACAGTGTTTTATATAGGGTTACGTTGTTTAGGTTGTTACAAAGGTAGATATTTTTTCGCTTATTATGAAATTTTCGTGTCACTAAATGTTTATTATTCGAATATTTTGATTATTTTTGCATCGTTAACTGATAGATTAAAACCTAAAATATGACCTCGAAGGAAGACTTTTTCTGTAAGTTCTATGACCCTACTGCCTTTGACGAGTGCTTGTCCTTTGATTATTGGTATGGTATAAGGAAACTCCATTTGGAGCGCGAGGCATTCTTTCATGCGCGCAAGGCAATCAGCGACAAGAATAATCCTCTTGCCCTCCTGCGTCTGGGCAGAATTTATGACTTTGGTATAGGCACATTGATAAACTATACCCTTGCCCATTACTTCTACAAGCAGGCACTCGCCAGAGGATGTCAAGAGGCGTTAGAATACATCACAGATGAGTATGCCGATGACAGACGTAGCATCCTCGAAGATTTCGAGGCGGAGAAGGGCGGTGGCGCACATGCCTCTGCCGACACTGTCGCATGGTACAGGCAGATTATCGAACACGAGAGGCAAAGAGGCTTCGTCGGGCTCATTTCTGCCATTCGTCCACATATAAAGCTCTTCTACCCCGACTATGACAAGACGCGTGGCATCAACGACATCATCTCAGGGCGCAACACCCTTAATGCCGACATATTCTATGCCCTCAGCACCGCTAACTGCCTGGCAGAAAAGAATCTTGACAAACGTGAGGAATTCATGCGCCAGCTCTGCAAGCCCATTACTGACGATGCCGAACTGGTGCGCTGTGCCGCCGATGTCGATTCTTACGAGTGGGCAAGAGAAGACGAGCGTGAACTCTATCAAGCCATGATTAATTTCAGAGATTCCTATCAAGAATATTGCGACAAAAGCGGAATAAAGCCGCGAGACTTCACCATGCCCGATGAACTCTCCTTCCTTTCCTGCATCCCAGCTCAGACCCTCCGTCTCATCAGAAGGCAACTGGTATGCTGCCTGCTCTCCCTTCGTGATGCCCATCCACTCATACGCAAGGAATTCCTCACCCACCTCAGCAGTGACGAGTTCCTTCTCACCCTTGTCGAAAAGATACTCGACCAAGACCTGCAGCTTGCCCTCATCTCTTTCGTTGAGATAAACATCGACATTGAGTCACTCGAATTCAAATACCGCAACCTCTACAATGCCTACCATCGGGGCGACGTTGCTCCTCTCTGCACCTTTCTCAATGACTTCGCCCAGTCCCTCTCTGAGGCAGGCATTCCCCACCATCTGCCTCACTACACTCTCGATAATCCACCCCAATTAAAACCGAAACAATAAACTGCAACCTATACCCTTCAAAATTCAACGTTCGAATTTATCGAGGTTCGCCTTCCATTCGTTCTCCAATTGGCGAACGGATACAGAGAATGCCTGCTGCACTGCGGTAGCGAGAGGTTCGCTATAAGTGCCTTTAAGGAATTGTTTCAAGGCAGGAAGACGGTAACGGTCTTCCATAAAACAATAGATGGAATGACCACCTTGATAGACCTCGTGAACATATTTGAAATGAGGGGCGCTGAAATCGCATCCCTGCCTCATTTCCTGAATCTGATCATTAGAGAAAGACGGACGTTCACCAGGGTAGCCCACATATTCGGCTATGCCTTCAGTGACCCACATAGGCAGTCTGCCGTTATATTGTCCGTAATCGATGGAGGCATAATAGCAGTAGTGAGTCAGTTCATGCCACATGACATGCTTAGTATATTTCTTGTCGCGGAAGCAGTACTTGCCGTTTAAGGCTATACACTTGAGGTAAAAGCCTGACAGTCCCACCTCCCAGACGGTTATGCCAGCCACGTTTTCGTAGTCATTGCTTGAGCTGGTCATCTTGCTCATCAGTTGCTCAAATGACTGCTGGTCGGTAGAGAGGTAGATGGGCACCTTTCGTCCGTTCATGTCGCTGGGGTAATAGTATTTGCCCACGATTTCCTCTATTCGAGGTATTGCCTGGTGTGCCATAGGCTGACATTGGTATGCCGCCTTTTTCAGCGACTCGGGGAAGTAGAATATGAAATATTCGTCCTCAAGGGTCTTCAGTCCCGTTTCGGGGTCTTGTCCTATATCGTCATCGTTATCCCATGGTGTGGGGCGTGGGGTAGGGTTGAACGATGATATGATATCATTAGTCTCGTCACCTATATTGTTTATCCAGTCAATGGTCTCCTGTGGTATGTCAGCATACCTCAAGGGCTTCTGGTCTTTTCCCTTGTCATATATCACAACAAGCGAAAAGGCTGATATCAAGAATACGAGCAGTATGCCCGCTATAACTCCAAATCTTTTCATCGTTTTAATTCAGGAATATAATATCTTCAACAGCTTCTTTCGTGGTGTCGCCAAGATCACCTATTCTGAATCCGTCGCCAGTGGTTTCACAGAAGAAATATACATAGCCGTCTTTGGTAATCAATGACTGATTTGCCATTTCCACAAAATCATCGTTTGCCGTTCCCTTAAAAGCAACGGCTATGGCTGCATGATTCTGAGTCGTAAGATATGCTGTCTTGTATCCTGCCTCTACAAACATAACAGCTGCCAGTGCTGCCTTGCAGTCACAGTCGCCTCGCTTGTCAAACATGGTCTCGTCAGGGTATCGTGCATAATCTCGTGGACATCCTATCTCTTCACATTTCTCGTCAAATTCATATTCTATGTTAGGTTTCTGTACAAAGTCAAGAATAAACTGCATATAATCCAGTTCACCCAAACCTGCCTTGTGAATCTGCTGGTTGATGTATGAGAGCACCTCATGCACCTTTTTCCTGTCTTTGCAACAGTCAAAAAGTTCTGTGATATTAGCTTTGAAACTTCTGTTAGGGTTCAGACGGAAGGGGTTGGCATTACGAAGCGCAGCTATGCTCTCGGGGTTAAATGTCAGGGTCAGCTCACCGTCAAGTTTTCCGTTTCTCGGGTCAAGTGCCCATGAATACTTACGGCTCTCAGTTTCTGTCTCACCGTTGTCATCACCGTTATCTGTCCAGTCAGGCAGGCTCGTCTCCGCGTCTTCCACATCCGACAGTTTCCAGGGTTCTTTGGTAATGTATTTTCTGTTTACCCATGCCCCAGTCAGTATTGCCATCTGTAGTGGTACGAAGTCGCTGCCGTATATGTAGATAGACACTAAGAGTGACGTTGCAGCTGCTATGATTATCCAGTTGTTCATACCAGCCACACCTGTATTCCTGTCTATCAGCATAAGGAAATCATCAAAAGACTGCCCGTTTAGTGCTGCCTCTATCTTTATCTGTCGCAATATAGCCCAGATGCAGCAATACACAAGCATCATAGCAGCTGTGAAGCCTAACTGCTCTCCAAAAGCCGGGAACGTCATCTTGCCTGAACCGGTGAGGTAGAACAGAGCATAGACAACGGTAAAAATCAATGTGGCAGGCAGTGCCGTATCATTCCATGTTGTCTGGTTAGCGTATGCCGATTCATCCTGTGGCTTGGGTTGCCTGTCCTTATATAGCAACAGGAAACCGCCTGCTCTTGCTGTGATGGTGTAGTCATTGGGTTTTGCTTTCCCTAATCTGCCCGTTTCTGTCACTTTACCCACCAGCATATCCTGAGCGACCTGCCTGTCTCCGTTCTCGCTGTTCAGTGGAGGACAGGTGTAAACCAGCGAATGCCTCCTGAGCCACAGCTCATACCATCTTCCTGAGCCGTTGATGCTTCGGTTGCCTTTCTCGTCGGTTATATAACCTACACGTGTTCCTGATGAGTCGTAGATGTTACCAGCCAGATCTACCCATCCCTCCTTGTGCACCTTCAGTTCAAGGTCAGAGGCTGACGGGTCGTCTCTCAGGTTTATCAGTGCCAGTCCGTTCTCCACATTCGAGTTGCCTTGATACCTGTTGGCTGACGGCTGGTTGTTGTCGTGGAATATGTAACAGTCTGAACCTATATTGAAAAAGGTGTTGCCAAAAGCGTGGAAACTGCCGTCACCACCTCTGTAGTAAGTGTTTGCCCTTTTTCTTATCAGTCCTGTCACCTCATAGATGGTGAACAGAATCAGAAGGACAACCAAAAAGAATGCTATCTTTACAAATATCATAGTCTGCCCTCCTTTAATTCTTTGTCCAACGTCTCCATTTCCTCCTTAGCTATCCTGATAGGAAAGCCAGCTAAGTTGAATGCCAGGTCGGTCTGCCTGTAATACCCGTAGTACAGAGAAAGTCTGTCTGCAAATGACAGTTCTGTAATCCGGTCGGGGGTACAGTTGCATACTGCCTGAGAATTTATCTTTGGCGTAATCTTCTGCCAGCAGGTCAACAGTGCATAGTTTGCCGTATGTTTGTCGGCTATGACGCTCATGTCTCCAAACTGCAGCGGAGCATTACATATTCTTATCACAGGTCTGTTGTTTGATGACACTGAGAACAGCATTCCGTTAACGTTTGCCATCTTTCTGAATGCAGCCATATTAACGCTCCTGCCCAGCATCTCAATCATCGAACCGACGTCTTCGGCGGTATTTACACGCAGTTCTGACACAAAACTGTGCTCCATCTCGCTTACAAACATCTGGGCATGCTCCTCAGGGTTCTTCTTGTCAGACAGGTTCACGGTCTCCAGCACTACCGGCTTACGCAGCGCGTCCTTCAACAGCTGTATAAGGTCTTCTTTTCCCAGTTCCGCTAAGCGTGCCGTTCTCTCCTTCAGTCTTATCTCTGCCTCGGCTATTGACTCGTCTTCAAGCATCTTCTCACCACAGAACTCTCCGTTTATAAGCGGTTGGTTGAACATGGTCTGAGGAATAGTCCCCTTTCCCATATCTACATCCTTAATGCTTATGCTGTCTCTGAATGAAGCCAGCAGCTCCAGATGCCTGTCACATTCCTTCGCCAGCTCATTATAGAATGTCGTTAACTCATCATATAGCAGTTTTGACAGCCGTTTGTTTACTGCCAGCAGGGTGGTGGCAAGCAAACGGAATTTCAGCCTTCTTATTCGTCCGAAATGTCTTCGCAGTCCTATGCAGAAATGTATTATAAGCGGCAAGAAGAATATCACGGGTATCCACAACCATTCTATGGTTGCTATCTCACCTAAGTTGATAACCTTAGGTGACACCACTCTCAATACTGGAATGATGGTAAACACCAGCAGTATGCCGAGCAGAAAACAGCGCACCAGCAGTGCGAGCACCACAGGCTCTCTCTTCAGGTTCTTCTTTATCTCCTCAATGATTTTTGATGGGGTATTGCCGTCTTCATCAGCTGCACACCTGTCGTAATCGTTCCTCAGGTAGGCAGGCACAGGGGCAATCTCCCAAACCTCCGTCTTTGCCGTGTCACGTTTTCTGGTTATAAAGTCCTTTGCAGCCCTGAACACGTCTTCCACCTGTGCTATCGTAGCATATTCGGCTTTGCTGTCTAAGAACACCTTTCTGTATATATCCTGTAGCAGCAGTCTGAAGCTTTCGTCAGCCTTCTCCCTGTTCTTGCGTATGATGCCTGAGAATCTGGTCATCAGTATGTATGACAGGCTTTGCATGAAGCGTTTCAACCTTGCTGGCATATATCTCAGGAACTTGTGATAATACCTTGGAAACAGGTCTGAGCGCAGCAGGTCCCAAACGGGGTGGGGGTCAGCCTCGTCCTCCAGTTTCTTCAGGTCTATGTCCACACTGCTGCACCCCTCTCTCAGTCGTTTTGTCACCTCGTCGTTACTGAGTGCATCGTCTTTGAAAAGGTTTCTTACGACGGTATCTGAATATTTCCTGTCCAGATTGTCTTTGTCCTTAAACTCCGCTACGAGCATGTCCAGGAATTTCTTCAGTTCATAGGCTTGATGACTCTCGCTGTTGTAATATACCGATGCTACTCCGAGGGAATAGATGCCTCCCTGGTCATTGATTTTATCAAACAGTCTTTCTTCTGTCACTCCTGCAAAGAACAGGTTTGTCAGTATTTGGAAAAGCAGCTCCGTTCTCTGTCTGGTGTTCAGTCCGGGGTAGAATCTGTCACCTTTATACTGCACATCCTGATACGCCACCAGACGGTTGAAGTGTCTGTTGCCGAGACATTCGTTGAGCATGTTGAGCTGTTCCAGCAGCATCATCACCTTGGTGCGCTCCTTTACGTCATCAAGCTGATTCACGGTGCTTGGCACATACAACACTCCCGTTATGTCCACACCTAAGTTGGCGTGGTCGGCTACTATCCTTGGCATGTTGTCACGTATCAGTCCAGCTAAGGGGGCAAAGATTTCTTGTGAGAGGGCCTCGTCAGCGGCTCCTGATATGACTATCTGGAAGGTGCCGACCTTGTAGCCCTTCTCTATGAAGCTGTTATAGCATTTTCTGCCATCGTCCACCAGTTTGTCAACAAATGCCTTGCATGATGCCACGTCTGTCACCTCCATGTTCTCGGCATGGTAATAGTGCCAGTAGGGCTTCAGCGACTCTCCCGTGGCTGTCAGCAATTCTCCCAGCCTCTCTGCAGACGCTTTTTCTGTTCCTATATCAATAATCCAAAGCGGAAGCATATCTTATTCTTCACCTTTTACTTTTTAGAAAGAAAATCAGAAACCTTTTACTTTTTAGAAAGAAAATCAGAAACCTTGCTCAGTCGTTCGTCAATTATTCTCAGTATGTGACTGATGGTGTTTTTCTCCAGTCTGTCAGCATTTGCCCAGTCAGCGTTCAGCTGCTCCTTCAGTTTCTTCACCTCTGCCTGATACTGTTGGCGAAGAGCGTCTGACGCCAGGAATTCTATATCCCTTATCAGCTCTGCTGCCAGCACGCCGAAGCGTCCCTGGGTAAACTTCTCTGTGAATTTCTCAAGCAGTTCAGTCATCTTATACTTTGGGTCGTCCACATTCAGCGTGGTGTAGTAAACGGAGTCGCCGTCAGTCACCTGCAGCTCTATCATCTCGTTCTTTATCATCTTTATGGCACTTGAGTTGGCAAACTTGGCTATCATGCCGTCAAAGATTACTGGTGTGTCTGAATAGTGGTTGGCATTATATGCCTCCGTGCCCTTAACCATAATGTCTGAGAACACTCCCTTCAGCTGGTTAAGTATCAGATACTTGGCAAAGGCTGTCTGCTCAGGGGTTATTTCTCTTGGCAGTTTGATGTTGTCAGCGTTGGCTCCAGCATTAGCAAATGCCTGGTGGAAGTGATAGAACTCCTTGTTCATGCACTTGTCATACTCGTTCTTCACATTATTATATAGGTCGTAGTATGCAAATGACATTCCCAGCTTGGTCACTATCTTGTACATTACAGACGGGTCGTTAGAGTCTATGGCTTTGGTCTTGTTTGAAGACTCAGACTCAAGGAACACCTTGTCTGCTATGCCTGACGGACCTACAAAGAAATATTTTTCCGTTATTCTGCTTATAACCTTCGCCTTGCTGTATGGGAAGAAGAGTGCAGGCTTTGCCTTTCGCTGTATGGCGTGAGTGGCTTCGTTGTTCAGTTCGGTGAAGAATTGTGCCAAGGTCTTGTTATACCACTGTTCGCCTACGGTCTTGTTGCCGTGTGTGAGAATCTTTACCGTGTCGGCAGCATAGTCCAGCAGGTCTTCTATCATTCGCTTGTAGTCTGATATTGTGGTGTTTGTAAACAGACGGCTTTCTTCATCCACCACATACTTCTTCTGTATCATCTCCTCCTTGTGGTAATCCAGCATATTGCTGAACACGCTTTCTATGGATGTGGCACTGTCTTCGTTGCGCAGAGGTCTGAAGCCCTCGCCTGTCACAAAGTCGTTCGTACGGCCTATGATGAGGCTGTACCATTGTGAGAACAGGTTGCCGTCTTCTCTCCAGCCGTTGCCGTCAGCAAACTCTGTGATGTCAGGCAGATATACGGATGTGACATCCAGCTTCGATGTGTAGAATGACTTTGCCAGTTTCTTATAAGCCTCATTCACACCTTCTGTACCGTTCAGCATGGCATTTGCCTCACCCACGAGTCGTCTTACATGGCTGATGATACGGTCTATGATACCGTTGTCTCCGTATGTCAGGTCCTTGATGATGTCGAAGGCATCCTCGGCAAGCTCCACGTTTACGCTGGCATTCACCCAGTCTTTCAGTCGTTCGAAGTAGTCGCTTATTTCCTTGGCATTACCCTTGGTGATTCTTTCTTTCAGAGTCAGCTCGCTGGCTTTCTGATACAGGTCGTCCAGTTCGTTCTCTATGGTGTCTCTGTTCTCGGTCAGCGACTTTCTGGTTCCCCTTAGCAGTCCTTGCAGCAGGGCTGTGTTGGTATCGGTGGTGTATGCCATGTATATGTCGGTGCAGTAGGCATCCAGTTCCTGCAGTATGTCCAGCACGTATAGCAGTCCCCACTTTCGGCTGTTGTTCTCTGTCCATGTCCACAGGGCTTTCTCTATGGCACTGCAGGTGTTTTTCTTCTCCCCGCTATATCGGTCTATAGCCGCCTTGATGGTGTTGATTACGTCTTCGGCACTACCGTTTGATATGTTGCTTGGCAGTGTGTTTACTATCTTATTCTCATTGTCTCTTATAAGGTTCTCAGGCAATTCCTCATTTATCATGTCATCAGCCATCGTGCTGATGGTGTTGTAGTATGATGCCTTGCCCACACCCTTTTCAAACAGAACACTCTTTATCTCTGAGTCGAAGAGCTGCATCATCAGTTTCTTCCTCTCGTCGGCTGAGTCTATAGCCGAACCTATGATGCCATATTTCAGCACTTCGAATCGTGAGCGCAGGGCAACATAGTTCTCAAACTGCTCGTTAGGCTTGCGCAGAGCCATGTAGCCCATAGGGATAAGGAAGAACTCGGGCTTGTTAATCAGGTCGCCGTCCTCGTTGTTGTCCAGGAATGACTTGAAACCGCTTGCTCCCTCGCCGTCGTGTATGTAGTACAGCAACTCGGCAGTGTTGTAATACATCTTCTCCATACTGCCCATGTTGTTGAAGTTCTCGGTATGGTAGTCGATAGGTATGCAGAACTCAAACGGTCTGAAGCCCATATTCTCGTTATAGATGTCATGATCGTCAGCCATCGCCATTCTGTGGAACAGTTTGTTCCTGCTCTCGTCCTTGCTCCACTTCTGGAATGCTTCCAGTTCTGAGAACATGGCGTATGCATTGCGTGGGTATCTGTCGTTTTCCACGTTGACGTTCATAAATGCGCGAGGCATATAGAGTATCAGTCCCACATTAGGGTTGCCTGGTTCTATGTATGTACGGTGTATCATGTTCACCTGATACAGCACGTCGAGCAGGGTGCCTCCGCCTGTGCCTCCGTTACAGCTTGCCACTATCCAGTAGCGTATCACGTTCTTTTGAGTGTTATTCTCTACAGGGTTCAGGGCGTCTATCGCTCCCTTCAGCTTGTCGATAAAGTCATTCTTCTTGCGTCCGAAAGCTATGCGCGACTTCATGCGCAGAGCACCAGCACCGAATGAGAGGTCTCTGTTCTCCATGCTCTCAGCCACCATCTGCGAACATGACTCCAGTATGCGTGAGTTAATCTTTATGTCGGGGCTGTTCTTCGCCTCCTGATAGCTGATGTAAGGGTTTATGTCGCCCAGATTCAGCAGCTCGTTGTCATTGATGAAGTTTATCTTTCCATTCTCATACAGGTCTTTGTACCGCTCGTTGGCACGCTGAATGTCTCTGCTGTCGGTGTCCACGAATATAAAGCGGCAGTTGCTTTCCATCACCTGTCGTCTGGTCTTCATTTCCGTTGCCTGGGTTCGCTCGTATATCTTATACTTCAGAGGAGTGAGAGTGTTCACACCCGAACCGCCTAAACCGATAAAAACGTGTTTTATTGCCATAATTCTATAGATTTTGTTTTAGTTATTGTTTCGTGTTCTTTTTTCTCTGCTTTCCGTCTATGGTGCCATCCATTTTATTCTGTAGTCGCCCACATTGATGCTGTTGCACTGGGCTATTGACGGATGCTGGTGCGGACCATATTTCGCTCCCACCTTGAATGACGAGCCCCTCAGCAGACTCACTACATAGCTGGGGCGCTTCAGTGGGAGCAGGAAGGGGTTATGTGTCTTCACATCTATCCTCAGGTGCCAGTTGGCGTCTGGCACAGGCAGGAATCCTGCACCCTTGCCAAAGTCAATGCTGCTCAGGGCATTAGCCTTCTTCCTCTCTGTAACGGCGATACCAGTCTCCGTCACCTCAAACTTGCCGTTAATCATGTATGCTGCAGAGTGGTTGCGCTTAAAGGCACGTATCACCAGTATGATGTATATTATAATAAGGAGTATGATGACACAGCATAGCCACAGGGGCAGGGGATAGCAGAACAGCAGTCTGTCAACTCTTGCTGTGGCATGCATCTTGGGCGCCTCAAAACCTAACTTGCACAACTCAGCCTCGTAGGGCACGTCAAACGATGCCCTTGCCGTCACCTCGCCCCTCATGTTCTTGAATGAGGGATTGCTGATGCCTGCATCCTTATGGCAGAACTTACCAGCCTCAACCACATCGTCCTCCTTTGTGGTGCACTGAGGCAGGTCGGCATCGAGGGTGAAGCCCTTCGCAGTAGTCTCTATGGCATCAATCCTTATCTTGTCATACACAGCATTAGGTTTCCATGTAACCCCAAGGCTCAGGTTGCCGTCAATGTCAGTCTTAGGCTCTATGGCAAATTCGGCAGGTGTTATCTTGTGCTTGACCAGGGCATAGAACTTATCCAAGAGTATGGCGTTTTTCCTCTGCGTAAACCACTCTGAGAGGGCTGTGCCGCTGGTTATGGGCACATGACAGAAGTTAAATGACTTGGGAAACACCCCTCTCACCTTCTCTAAGTCGCGACCGCTGCCTGGCAGTTGCAGGGCAAACATATACACATCGTTGCCAGCCTGCTCCGTGGCAAAGCGACGGGCTATGCCTGCCCAGTCTTCCTTGCCCTTTCTTGCAGCTGACGGGTCGTGAATAAAGTCGGTAATGATGAATACAAACTTCAGTTTACTGCGGTCTATCTGCTTCATGTCGGTGGCAAGGTAGCGCAGCATGTTCTCAAGGTCGGTATATCTGAAGTATTTCTCTCGCTCATACTCCGTGGTGGGTTTGTCATATATATGCCCTGCATAGCCTATGAGGTTCTTCACCGTCTCCTGGCTTATCTTGCCTGCACTGCCCACCTCGTTGGTAGCCTCGCCGCCAAACTTTATTATCGACACATAGTCACCCATCTGCAGCGACTTGAAGAATTCGCTGAGCGCAGGCACCACCGTCTGCTGATACTTGCACATAGTGCCCGACACGTCAATGGCAAATATGTAGTCAGCCCTCTGGTCCTGAAGTTCCTTGCCAAACTTCTGCATCAACTGGGGATAGTCAGCCTTCAGGGCGTCGAATCCCTGCTGCTGGGCATGTAGCATGGTTATGCTGAGTGCGAGTGTTATTAGGTATATTACTCTTTTCATAGTTCGCAAATATTGGTACAAAAATAGTAATATTTTTTCTAACACAAAAAAAATAATCAAAAAAAAATGAAAAAAAAGTAGAATTTTGCCCCTCCCTATACCTCCGTCAGCAAGAATGCCATGTACATGGGGAGGGTTAGCAGTTGGTCTTTCCTTCCAATATTGTAGTCGCCAAGTTTCAGAGCACTTGTGACATGATATTTTTCAGGGTGTTTTATGACTGTGCTCATTGATTTGGCATTGCCCGTAGTAGCCTTGCATTCTACAGGTGTGCATTTCCCTTTATAACGCATAAGGAAATCCAACTCTATGCCACCGTTTTTGTGATAGTAATACAACTTACGTCCCATCTTACCGAATATATCAGCCACCAGATTTTCCTTGATTGCACCATGATAGCTGAGCAAATCACCCTGCAATATACTTGACTGAGTGCCGTCTTCAAGCATAGAAACGAGCAAGCCTACGTCTGCCATATATACCTTGAACTCGCCTTTGTTTCTGTGTCCGTCAAGTGGCAATTCTGTTATTTCCGTATTGTAACAGCGTCGTATGATGCCAGCATCTTCAATCCACTGAAGACTTCCAGCATAATCGCGTCCTCTGCCTCCATGTCGAACTATAGAGTAGCTGAATTTCTTGTATTCGCGAGCCAGTTGTGCAGGAATCGACTCAAAACACTCTCTAATGCGAGGCTTATCAGCAGCAGGAGCGTACTTCACCATGTCTGATTTGTACTCATCTATTATGCGCCTTTGAACACTGAGCACCTTGCCAATCTGCTTCGTTTCCATAAAGGTGGAAACAGCTTCTGGCATACCACCCACCACAACGTATTGATGTAACAACTCACGGAAACGGTTATGTAGCGCTTCTTCCACCGGAGTTTCTTCGCTCAAGCACTTCTTCAGGTATGCAAAATGCATGTCCTTTATACCATTCGCCCACAACCACTCCTCAAAATCCATAGGATACATATCGACGATGTCTTCAAAGCCCACAGGAATAGAGGATTCTTCTTCCTCTTTCTTCTCTTCCGAAGATTTATAGCCATTCACGCCGAGCAAAGAACCGGTACACATTACCTCATACCTGCCGTCCAGATGGAAATACTTCAAGGATCCTCTTGCTCGTGGGCAATCTTGTATCTCATCAAAGATGAAACAAGTTTTCCCTGTTTCAATTACAACGTTAGGCATGGCTGCAGTGATACGCATGATGATAGCATCCACCTCCAGATTCGGAGTAAAGAATATCTTGTAGTCAGGATGTTCGCGAAAATCTATATATACTACGTTCTTAAAATTCCTATATGCAAAATCCTTAACACTGCTTGTCTTACCACACTGACGTACACCCTTCACAACAAGGGGTTTGTGAGAGGGATTGTCTAACCATGATTGGAGAATATTTTCTATCTTGCGTTTATACATATTTACACATTTTATGCCCGACTTTTTTTGTATATTCACACATTTTATGCCCGACTTTTTTTGTGTATTTACACATTTTATGCCCGACTTTCGGGTGCAAAGATAATAAAAATATTGCATACAAACAGCATTTTCCAAGAAAAAAATTGATGCGCACAATAATTTAGCAAAAAACAAGCACACATCTTGATTCACCTGTAAAATACTGTGTTTCCAGAATTGAATGATTTAAACAAAAACCAGTTCGACTAAAGTGACAAGATACCTTGAACTATAGTTTTCGTAGCATTACCTCCACTTGCAGAAGCATAGCCTCCGTTTGCAGAAGCATTACCTCTGCATGCAGAAGCATTACTTCTGCAGCTAAAAGCATTACTTCTGCATCTAAAAGCATTACTTTTATCTCTAAAAGCATGCTTTTACCTTTTCGTGATAAAATTGGTACATTTTACTTCTTAATTTTTACTTTCACGAAAAAAAACTATTTTTCGTGAGACACCTCACTTGCTCCCCTCTCAGCCCAGTGTTTATGCGGTATAAGAAGAGTGACCTATCTTTGAGATAGGTCACTTAAAGGTCACTTAGAGGTCACTCAGACCTCACTTGGGTAATTGCCGTCACGCCACTAACAGGGGGATAACCTTATAGTGAGGAACATGTCCGCAGTCAGAACTCTCATATCCTAAAGCTTTCATAGCTCTGCCAAGCTGTATCTTGTCTCGGTGGGTATTCTTCACTCCAGGAAATTCCCTTGACAGCACCTCCATCAGAGCGGTGCAGTTCATGGAATGTGGCACCTCGCCGTCTTCTGGCTTACGGAAACATACTCCTATCATGTCGGCCATATCCTTCTTCTCCATATAGCCCACGTTGAGTTGCTGTATGCGAGCCACCTCCTCGTTATTAAACCAGTAAGGCGCCTTCTGTTCCCTTAGCTCATAGAGCACCTGGGCATAGAGCTGCTCATAGTCTATCTCCCCAGCATTGTCTATATACTGCCCCTTGGGAATATGGATGCAGATATATCGGCGAGAGCCAGTGGCATCAGTCAGAGGATGAGGATTATTGGTTGTGGCAACAAATGAAGCATATCGAAGCTTGTCTTCCTGAGAAGCCCCGTAGATAGGACGGGCGTTCACCTTGTTCTTTGACAGAGTCTGCTTCAGAGACGCATGCTGAGAAGGTCGGATTGCATCCAGCTCGTCCAGATTCACCAGCAGGTTGTTGGTCAGAGCCATCTCCTTGTCGAATTTGTTCGACAGGTTCAGGTGGTCCAGATAATACTGTCTCAGCATGGGTGGTAGCAGTCGCACTAAGAAGGTGGTCTTGCCACATCCCTGTGCCCCTATTAGCGTTGGCACACACTCATTGCCGTGAACGGTGTCCATCTGCAGCCAGTGAGCCACCATCGAACGCATCCAGGTAGCGAGATAGCCCTCCAGTTCTGAGTCCACCCCAGGCAGACGGTTGAAGAGCCTGCCCACATGGTTCTGTCCGTCCCACTTAGGCAACTTGCTCAGGTAGTCAGCTATAGGGTCGAACCTTTCCACCTCATTAGAGTTGACAAACTCCATGATGTCAGTCTTAGGCGACCCCGATTCATTCACCTGCAAGCGCTTGGCTTGGATAATGATACTGTTGAGGTCTTCCTGAGTAAGCGTTTGCCACTCGGTATTGTTCTCTTCAGCACGCTTGATTGAATACTCTACCTTTCCGCTGAGCACATTGCGACGGAAAAGGTAATTCTCATTCAGAAACAACTCTACTGCGAGCTGCTCTGTTGCTGACGCGTTGTTAGCGTCAATGTTGGTGTTGTTAGTTACTTCTTTCATAATGGTAATAAAGATTAGTTAAGGCAGTAATCGTAGATATTTATCAGAACTTTGCGTAAGACCAGAATCCCTTCTGGTAACAAGTGCAAAGTTACAAAAATAATGTGATATGACCAAATTTTTTCAGTAGAAAACGACATGTTACTTTTTAGAAACTTTAGATGTCAGCATCTACTATTAGAATTCTCACAGTTGAGGTCTCAAGTATTGTCTTCACTCCTAAGCGAAGCGTGACTCCACGAAGTGCCTGAGCACCTACGGAGCGCAAGAACTCCTATACTCCTGTAACTTTTTGCCTGAAAGTGAGGTGTCAAGTGACCTCTAAGTGACCTTTCTCAAATAGAGGTCACTCGCCTCAGCCCAGTATTCATGCGCTTTGAGAGCCTGCAAGTGACCTTATGAGGTATATTTGTAATAGAGCTATCCAATGTATAATGGCTTGACATCCTTGACCTTCCTTAATTCAGCCTTATACTGACGTTCTGTTTTTCCGCCCAGTACTTCCACCACAGATATCTCTTCAGTCTTATCCAGTGCCTCTATGGTTTCAGCATTGATGTTCTTTATTAATAATGTGGAAAACAAGTTTATGAACAGAAGGGCTGTATCAGAGCCGTCATAGACAAAACGCGGATTTTGTGGTTCATCATATAGAGAATGTATGATGAGCGTAATTTCCCCCTTGTCATTCTGCACGATAGAGTAGTCGTTCCTCATTTCGTCTATTATATCAGATATCAGTTTTTGCATTTCCTCAGGATGTGTTTTCCTGAACTCCTCCATATATAGTCCTGTTAAATCCTCGATATCGTCATCAGGCGATTTTCTGAATGCTTCAATCATTGCTCTCATCTCCTCTTCCGACACCTTGTTCAGCAATGCCAGACCCTTTATCGTCTCATCTATTTCATTCTTCATATCATTCTTTATTGTTAAAAGTTATTATTTTAAGTATCGCATGTGCTTAATTTCTTAGAAGTTAGAGGGAGATAGAGGACATTAGTATTTTTTTAGCTTGATTTATATCGGTCTTTTTTTATCTCCATCTATGTGTAAGATTTATGCCAACATTGGCATTTTTTTTTTCGCTACAAAAGTAACACTTTATTTTTATTCCTCCAAGTTTTCCTGAGAAATATTTCTTTATTTTTTTACATGATCCTCCTCAAGCAATAAAAGCCCCTGTCACCAATCCGATGGCAGGGGCTTTTTTGTGTCTAAACCTTCCCTCTTTTGTTTTCATACCTATCCAAACGATAGGCTTCTAAAACATGTCTACATCGTGGATACTGCGTACATTGAAGAGTTTTCATACCTATCCAAACGATAGGCTTCTAAAACAGCATATACGATGCCGCTTGGCAGGCTAGAGGAGTTTTCATACCTATCCAAACGATAGGCTTCTAAAACGCCCGCATTATCGCTGGTGTATGCTATGTCTATACGTTTTCATACCTATCCAAACGATAGGCTTCTAAAACGAAGTATCACTTCCAGGTACTATCGTGCTTGATAAGTTTTCATACCTATCCAAACGATAGGCTTCTAAAACCAATAGCAGGCACTATACTCATTAAAGTGTATAAGTTTTCATACCTATCCAAACGATAGGCTTCTAAAACTCTATGGCACTTCCCGTTGCCAACGGAAAAATCGTTTTCATACCTATCCAAACGATAGGCTTCTAAAACTTGAGCGTAACGACGCCGACGATAAGGCAGTCGTTTTCATACCTATCCAAACGATAGGCTTCTAAAACCAACAGTATGAGCCACAGTGTCTTCGTAGAGGGGTTTTCATACCTATCCAAACGATAGGCTTCTAAAACTAAAGCCAAAGGAAAAGTAAAAGAGACTCTCGAAGTTTTCATACCTATCCAAACGATAGGCTTCTAAAACTCAACATGGGCTCAAACAAGGCTGTGAATTCTAAGTTTTCATACCTATCCAAACGATAGGCTTCTAAAACTGAAGTAGAACCAGAGATAATTCTTTCAAAAAAACGTTTTCATACCTATCCAAACGATAGGCTTCTAAAACAAATTTTAAAAACAATGAAAAAGATTGCTATAGAGTTTTCATACCTATCCAAACGATAGGCTTCTAAAACGTCTTCAGACAGCACGGAAATCGGTGTGAAGATAAGTTTTCATACCTATCCAAACGATAGGCTTCTAAAACAACAAGCAGAAGGAAGTAATAACGAAACTCTTCAAGTTTTCATACCTATCCAAACGATAGGCTTCTAAAACTTGACGGATCTGTCGAGAGCCAGGAGATATAGGTTTTCATACCTATCCAAACGATAGGCTTCTAAAACCTTCACACAGGTGCAAAGTTTCCAGAAGGATATGTTTTCATACCTATCCAAACGATAGGCTTCTAAAACTGACTACCAGATGGCAAACCAGTTAATCAACAAGTTTTCATACCTATCCAAACGATAGGCTTCTAAAACTGGAAGGTCGAGGGAGCTTCCTCGTACTCTTATGGTTTTCATACCTATCCAAACGATAGGCTTCTAAAACCGAACTCGTTGTAACGAAGGGTTCTGAGGCTTGTTTTCATACCTATCCAAACGATAGGCTTCTAAAACAGGGAGTTGAACAGCTCAGGTATGAGGATCGTAAGTTTTCATACCTATCCAAACGATAGGCTTCTAAAACAATACCATACGTCCTGACGGCCGCAAAGTGCGCTGTTTTCATACCTATCCAAACGATAGGCTTCTAAAACTAACGAAGGGTTCTGAGGCTACAACCTTCAAAAAGTTTTCATACCTATCCAAACGATAGGCTTCTAAAACATACCCTGACGGGAAGAACTTTTTGCTTACCAGAAGTTTTCATACCTATCCAAACGATAGGCTTCTAAAACGCTTCTCAGGCAGTAACCCTGCCGGGAACCAAAGTTTTCATACCTATCCAAACGATAGGCTTCTAAAACACCTCATGGAAGGTCAATGCGTCCTCGTACTCTGTTTTCATACCTATCCAAACGATAGGCTTCTAAAACAGCGTGACTCTGTTGTCACTCCTGACGGAAAAAAGTTTTCATACCTATCCAAACGATAGGCTTCTAAAACATGCCGGTGGTATTCTTGAGAATATCAAGACCAAAGTTTTCATACCTATCCAAACGATAGGCTTCTAAAACTCGGTAAATGGCAGGCACAGGAACTTGTTGCCGTTTTCATACCTATCCAAACGATAGGCTTCTAAAACTCTTTGAAGTGGACACTACTTTAAGCTCTTTTTTTGTTTTCATACCTATCCAAACGATAGGCTTCTAAAACCGTAACACTGAAGTTGAACGGTGCCAGTGGTCAGTGTTTTCATACCTATCCAAACGATAGGCTTCTAAAACTGATTTCCTGAGTGCTAACCGCAACAAATGTCTAAGTTTTCATACCTATCCAAACGATAGGCTTCTAAAACATTCGATTTCTTCGAACATTATTAGAAGACGTTTAGTAAGGTATGATACATTTCATTATCCCTAACCTTTTGATTAACAGTGCATATCACTGATGTCGCAGGAATTTTTCGCAAATGGGGATATTTTTGATAACCAAACGTTGGCTTTTTATTATTTTCTTGTAATGTATATTGCTCTAAATCAATACCTTGATAGCATTTATGGAGCTCGCAAATAATTGCCTCATAATAGTGTGAGTTAGCTTCTTGCGAAACTTGGAGCACAGAAATCACCATTTCATCGGATGCAAAGGTACGCTTTTTTCGCAAATGTTGCAAACTTTTAGCTAAAAAGATTGATTTGCGAAAAAATTTTATTACATAGGAAAATGCCAATTTCGCTAAACTTCATGAAATGAGACATTTGCAGAAAATCCATTTTTCGCAAATGTTTTTGTATCAATAAGTCAAAGAACGTGCAAGCCGAATGCAAAGTGAAAGCTTGTTTTCAGACTTTGCTGAGGCGTAGCCGTTGTTCGATACGAAGTATCAAAGAACACTTAGAAAAGTGCAAGCCTATATTACGGCGATCTTTACAGGCTCTTTCTTCGTGATGTCTGGAATATAGGTTATACGTGCATAACACTCAGTACAGAGTGGATAGATATTTACCCAGTCTTCGCGCCTGACTATGATTTTTGCCAACTCGGCACACATCTTTCGATATTGCACGTCAGTGAGCATACATTCAAAGACGCTGAAATTCATGCGTGTGCCTATCGACTCAAGCAGTTTCACTACCTTCTGCCTGCGCTTGTCATCGCCTATATCGTATGTCACCACATAAAAATGCTTTCTCTTCATATTAGTTACACCTTATTATATATATGGGACTACCATTTAGCCACGTAGGGTTTGAATTTCTCTGTGCCCTCAAAAGCCTTTGCAAGGAGTTTTGCCTGCCTTAGGATGATGTTCTCCATCTTCATCTCTTCGCCTTGGTATCTCTCATATCGGGCAAGTCGCTCCATTATGGATTTTACCAGAAGCTTGCGAGTGTCATCAGTCAACAGCCCGTTGCGTATCTCGAGGTCTTGTCCTTTCTGGATAAGACTGATAACCACTCTGTCAACCACCTGACTGCGAAATATCTCAACCATATCATAGACCAAGGTAGGCTTGCCTTCGCGATGAGCATGAATAAGACCATCAAATGGATTCAGTTGTGCAGCAAGCAGAGCCTGCCACACCCTGACGTAAAGAATGGCATAGCCATAATTGAGCATAGAATTTACCAAATCTACTGCTCCTCGATGCTTTCGTTGTTCAAAACTAACTTTATCATCGGTAAAAAGTTCACGAATATAGTCCCAATAGCGTATGGCGACTTGAGCTTCATGCCCAAGGAGTTGTTGCATAAAATCATCATCAGACAGTTTTGAACTTTTGCGCCAAGACTTAAATCTGCCTGTCAATTCCTCTATCAATTCCATCTTTGGTGTTAACTGTGGATAGCGTGTCTTATGGTATTTGTTAAAGTATTTTAGCAAGGCAAGTTGATTCTTTATCTTTCCTTCGATTATACCCAATGCCAAAGAGCGTCTTAGTTCATCAGAAGACTCTGCTTGTTTGCTCCAAAGGGCATTTTGCATATATTTGGAACTTATAATGGAGCCAAGATGAGTACCTTGAACATCAAAAAAATCTATTGGTATTTTACGATTCAGGCAAAAACCTACAAGATTGCTTGACAAGGATACTCCTTGTCCTGTTATAACTATCTGGGAAAGGTTGTCTGGATGATGCTGGGATAAAACCTTGCCTTTCTGTGAAACTGTTATGCCCCTGTTGGTAAGTCCGATAAAGGTGCCAGGTTTGTTGACGAGCAAACCGCTCGTTGCGGCTTCGAGTTTGCGATATTCCTTCTTTCGCTCCTGTATCAATTTACGGTTCTTATTTGCATCCTCTTCTTGGCGAGTGCGTAGTTTCTCGCTTATATATTCAGCTATTATCTCGGCAGTAAACTGCTTCTTTCTAAGCTGATAATGGAGAGAAAGGAAACTAAATGTGCCTAATGCGAACTGAAGATTACTTTTACTGCTGAAGATTTGAAAGTTATCATGTATCAAAGTTATCAGTCGCCTTAACAGAACAGAGTCGAAGTGTTCCAAATCAGGTTGGGGCAGAAGCTTACCATAGTAGTTACAGATGCCTTCCCATATGCGTTCACTCTTTAGTGAGAAACCGTTAATGTTAAAGTCAAGGGTGTTGATACGACTTGAGAGGTCTGCGCGTTTCTTTTCCGTAATAGTTACAGTTTTGTTTATTATGGTAATGCCAAGAAAATCAAAACCGTCTTGAAGGGCGATAATCTCACATGGATGATTCAGAGAGAGTTTAAGTTTTTCTTTCAGGTAAGTTTCTGTTCTTGCAAGTATCTCGTTAGCCTGTTCCCTGTTTTCTGTGAGAAAAAGGAAGTCATCGGCATAGCGTATATATGGTACCCCCCTAGAAACAGCAAACTGGTCAAAAGAATGCAGATACAAGTTGGAAAGGATAGGAGATAAGACTGCTCCTTGAGGAGTTCCATATTCTGTTTCTATCCATTCAAGGCTGTTCTGCCTCACTTTGCCCATCTGTATGCATAGCATGATGAGGCGCACGACCTCGGGTTCTGTGCCTGTTGCTATGAGACGCTTTTGAAGAATGTCATGATTGATAGAGTCGAAAAAATTGTCAATGTCAAGACGGAGTACATATTTATACTGTGACTTATGACACTCTGCGAGCACTCTTCTAATAGCCTTAGTCGCTCCCCTGCCTGGTCGGTAGCCATAGCTATTACCTATGAAAATCTTTTCATAACGTGGTTCAATGACAGACTTTATGGTATGTTGAACTATCTTATCCCTGATAGCCGTCATTCCTAACTTTCGCTTCTCATCGGGATTCTTTGTTTTTGGAACCTCAATTTCCATATAAGGCTGAGGCTTCCAGGTACCTTTCGCCAATTCATCAGCAAGTAAGGTCAGCTGTTTATTTTTCTCCTTCTCAAACTCTGTTAAAGTCACTCCATCAATACCACCTGCAGAGCCCTTCGCCTTAACCATGCCCCAGGCAAGATTAAGGCGAGGAATCTGACAAATGGTATTTAATTGAGTGGGCATAGGGAATTATTTCTTTATCGGTTCTATAAAGACGTGATTATCCCAGTATTCATCATGAATATCAGGAGAGGCTGGCAATGGTGGTGCAAGTTCGCCAGGATATATAGTGATAACATTGTTATGCTCATCTAAAATAAGTTGACATTCTTTAGTGGGTATTGTTCTCTGGCTATGAATGCAACGAACCTTTGTTTCACCACGTTTTACAACTCGAAGAGTGGATAGTTCGTCATCAGTAACTTTGTCAAGTGAGATAATATTACAATTCCCTATGTTGAAGGGAAAAACTATTGATACTGTTTTAGAACCATATTCATTGAAAGACGAATTGCGAATTGCATCAGGGAAATCATCTACAATGGTTTGTAATAAAAGCTCTGGACATTCAAACATAAATTTAGAACCAACTATTTCGGAATTGAAATGTCTTAGCACATGTCTTCTAACACTTTCATTGAGAGAAATAGAGACATCAGGAGCTGTTGATGAAACGAAGGTTGCCATATTCATAATAACAGACGCTAATTATTTTGGAGTAGTCTTGTTAATAATTGTGGTCGTTTTAACAATAGAGCAGTAATTAGCAGTGCTACGAGAAGAGAAAAAAATGCGGAGCATGTATCATCAATTAACATTGCATGAATTGTCCAAATGACGGAGAAAACAGCGAATATCTGTACGAAATTTACAGCACTATTATTGCGTTCTTGACGTGCATCACGTAAGGCTCGCTTTACATGCTGCGTCAATTGCTCACGATATTTCTGTAATTCTAATCCCTTAGCCATAGCCTGATACATCAAAGGAGTATTAAAATCGAAACAAAATTCATCATAGAAATAGTGCTGCTCCATATATGATATTTCAGTTTCTATTCCCTTGGAATCAATATCGGTTTCCTTTTTTTCACGATATAGATTGTTACGATCAAAGCAATAGAATTCTTCAAAAAGGCATCGCATATATAGTAGTTCAAAGTTCTCTTCGAATTCTTTTTTTATAAAAAAATCATCAATAGTGAGTACGGTAAAACTGTCATTGAGTGCCAATGCTTTCCAATTACTAAAAACCGATAATGTATTTTCTCGGATAATTTGGTTGTAATAATCTGTTGAGGGTTTGAAAGACTTTTTAGGATCTTTGTCCTCCACGATGCCAATATCTGAAAAGGTTCCTAATTCATATAGTAAATCATCTTTTATCGTTACGGTTTCAGAATCTCCATTGGTTATGTCGATTTCAATTGCTTGATACTGACGGATTTTAGTGCCAGAATAGGTAATTTGGGAGGGACACTGACTAGGAGTTAGTTGTGCTAAGGGTCTTAACATTTCGTCTAGTTCCTCTGTATGGAACTCATTATAGTTACTCTGCCATGCCTTCCATTTTCTATGCATAAGTGTTAAGTTCGAAAAACTCTCAGGAAACTCTTCTATATCTATAGAAAACAATACCATATCATAGGGGAAGAACCATAGTCTGATGTTGTTGATTTTACATGGATACAATGTCTGTGTTCCAGCTTCTGCTACTAAAACCATCAATTGGTCAAATTGTTTTGGAAACACCATTTCATAACGGCAGACTACCTGTTTTTCTACATCGGCAACTTCTAACATTGACCGCAGAAAAGACTGAAAGTAGTGCCCTTTCATAGCTTCATAGTCAGACTTAGACATAGTTATTCGCTTCCAATCAGTTGGATTCAAATCCTCAGGAGTTAATCCTTTTTTAGCATTAAACCTTCCTGCAAGGCATACGCGAGATCTCTTTAATGTATATTCCATACTTAACTATGATTTGTGTAATGAATTATAATTTAGGCTTTTTCTAACCATTTAAGAATAAGTTCGGCAACTTGAGGAAGGTTCATTTTGCTGATATTTATATGCTTATTGTTATCGCTTGTGTAGCGGTTGTGACTAAATGCATTACGTATATCAACTATTCCATATCCCATATCATTTAAATCTTTTTCATTGGCCATATACTGTTTACATAATGAGAGAAGGCCGCTGAAACTGTTACGATATGGTTTGCCTCCTTCGTCATAGAACCCAATACCACCAGCATTGGTATCAGCAAGTTCTGGATGTTCATTGATAATCTTGCGCTCGATAGCTTGAAGCACGGCAAAAACTTTGAGACGCTTACGGTCGTAAATGTCCAACTCTTTGTCAAGGTCTGAACGTTCAATAATATCATCCGAAGATAATGGTAACTGTGAAAGCAAACCTCCAATTCGGCTGTCATACAGGAAAGCAAAGAAATCGCCATAGTTTTTAATTTTGATGTCTTTTTGACGTATAGTCCGTTTTATTTGCTTGCCGTCCTCCCCTGTAATTATATGTCCATTTTCATCATTTAACCCAAATGTAATTGAAAAATCTATCGGAATATCAAGCAAACTTTTTTTGTTGTCAACATTATAAGCCGGTGGAGTAATATCCTGCAGGCGGAATTTTTGCATACCTCCTGCATCGGCTTTATTCTTGAATACAAAACCTCCCTTCAATAGTAATTTTTGTGCCATGAGAAATAGGAGCATGTCTTCATTGCGATAACGACGAATAACCTGCTCATTATGTTGGAGGTCACGTAACTGATGCATAAGTTTTATACGTTCATTATTTTTGGTCTCTTCATCTGCAGGAGCATAGTATGAAACTTTGCGCCCTTCTGAACGGTCATACTTTTTTACAACTATTTCCAAGTTCTCAACATGAGAATTTATTTTTTTACGTATATTTGATTGATTGCCATCACATTTCTTTAGTTTGACAGCAAGATCATTTTCTGTTAAATATCCTTTGGAATTGGGATATAATATGTCAAGAAGCTTATAGTGTCGCTTGTATAAATCGCCTTGATTACGGTAAAATGTTTGTGATTTATCATTAAGCACATGAGTGAAATATACATTCAAAAGGTATGCTGCGCTATGACCTTTTATCTCATCCTTTAATGCTGCAACTATAAATGGATTTTCACGCGTATCTTCATTTTCTGCTAATTGTTTGCGAATGGCATTTGTAAAAAGTCCATCTGGCAGGTACAGTGTATCAAGATAACGTTCAGCAAGCCCTTTAACATGATTTTCATTACCATCACTACTTATAACTAAATCGGGTGATGTAGCTAAAAAATTGCGATAACTTTCTCGCATAAAATACATAAAATGTGCATTCTGCAAGAAATCTTCTTTTTCAGCCCTTTTTTTTAGCCATTTAAGTTTTTGCTTCTGATATGTGAGATAAAAACTTATTGTATCTTTTATCTTCATTCCCATCATGTTGCATAGGAAAGGATGATTCTCCAGAGGAATAGCATGTTGAAGCATCTGGCCAAGTAAAGTTTTTTTAAAAATCTCATTATTGTTATTATAGGTCGCGATAGATGATTGAAGCACTGCGAAATCCAGACCTGTAGGCTTGCCTCCATTGTCTTTTCCATTATCGGCAATTGTCATTCTGACAATGTCTTTAGAAAGATATCGTGCCAAAGAACCTGGTCGGACATCGACATAAGATTTGCGTCCCAATCGGTTTTGTTTGTCTCCTATGATTTTTAAATCTTGATTGAATTTAGCAATCCTATCTTCTAATGAGGCAATCAATCCTTTATATGCACGTATAGCAACATGTCCATTGTTGTCTATCTGTGAAGGATAACCGTTAAGTTGATGTCTTATCCATTTAGTGAATTGCACATCAACAGAATCGCAATTACTAACTGCTCCGATGGTAAGGTATTCAGTCAGTTTGGCTGGTATATCTTTTAACTCTACACCTTTATATTTTTCTGCAAGAATAAGTTCCAGCTGTTTTTTTAAACACTCTATCTGTTGTTTACGTTTAACACATTTAGATTCTACTTCTCCACTAAAAATAGGTTTAAACTTGTTATGAGCAATATCGTTAAATAGTTTTTTCAGATTCTTATATTTTTCCTTGATTACCTTTTCTGGATTTCCACCAAGCAGGTGCAGGAATATAAGAGCAGGCAAATCATAAATGCTCAGCCAAGCACGGGGAACGGCATTGCTTTCAATCACAGATTTATCCACACTCCAACTGTTATTTTTAGGATTTAGTTCAGGTAGAGGTAGTTTTGGTAGATAACAAAGTGTATCAGGATTCAGAACTCCATTTTCTCTAGTAGTATCCCACATGAGACCTATGCGATTGCCTGTAATGGCATATGATGCATGGTGATCGGTAAGATAAGGCTTGGTATCCGCAGTATCAGGGCTATAAAGTTGTTTCTCATTGTTGCTTACTCTACGTATGATGGAAGAGTATTGACCCTTGTGATTATCGCCGTCACGTAACTCTTCTATTTTAGATAGAGGTCCAAAACCATTAACTTCTTTTTGCAATACTCTGACTCGATCTTTAACATCTGTGTCCAACGATGCACGATTGTAAAATTTATAACGATATTTTCCAATCGCAATTTGGAATACAATTGTTTTCAAAGGACCCTCAAAGGTATCGCTCAGTTCTGTTGGATCAGTTCTTAACGAATCAATATATTTGAGAGCAAGCTGTGCAAAACGATCGTTATTACGTCTAAACAAATTGACATCATCGTCTGGATTTGGAGTGTTAGTATTGCCATTACGAACAATCTGAAACAAACTACGGTCTGCTGGCGAGAAAGTTTCGAAAAGTTCTTTTGGACATTTTTGCAACTCATTAAGCATATCAAGCCCTAAGGCAGATTTATCAGTGTTACTTTCTATTCGCCCTTTGGGTAGTCGTATGCGATGGGCACAGAAAATATTGAACATGACTTCATTTTCACGAATAGAGAAAGGACTATTGCCGCTTTGTCCTCTTGTACGAAAAAGTCCTGTTTGTTGCGCGAACTGAGTAGCATATTTTTTATGCAGGAATTTGCATATAAGAAAGATTAGACCTGCTGACGTTAATTGAAGACTCTCGTTTTCGCCAATAATACCATCATCATCATTTATTTCAATGTCCCCTTGATCATTACGAATATATTTCGCACTCCTTGTAAACAAACGGAAATACCAGTCTTCATGCTCTCTATATATAGGTTTTCCATCCTCATTTAGTTCATTTGTCCTTTCCATTCGTTCTTTTTGGTCAATAAAGAACATGTCGTCGGCATTGTAGTTGAAAATGCGCGATGTTTCTCGTTTAGCTCCAATGAAAGCACATGACAAGGGTCTAAATAAGTCGCTTTGGCGCTTAAATTCTGCTTCGCGTTCGTTTTCAGTATTATAGTGATCAGCATGAGTGAATTCATTCCTTTGATAGTTCAGGGTGCGAATGATATTCTGAAGTAATTTTTGCAAATCAGATTGGGTAACAGTTTTATGTTCTTCGACTATAGGATTACCATCAAGGTCAAGTTTTCCCTTTTTGATATATGCTTGTGACATGTGTTTCAGGCAAGGTATGTGCTTATACAGAAGTGTATAAACCTTCTGGCGCACCTCGGGATGTTTCTGATTGGCGAACCTTGAAACGGGGAGTTGTTCCATGTGCTCTTCGTCCTTGTTAACATTGAGACCAGTGATGACAGATATGTGTCTAAGAACAGCATATAAATTGGCACGTGCCATATTAAGGTATGCTGCGAAGACTGGTCTTAGTTTTTTACTGTTAGCTTCGGGCTGTATAGAATTAGGACTGCGACGTTGATATTTTTTTGTTGGTTTGCTCCCTGCATAGTGGTTCTCGGAGTTTTGATTTTTGATTGGTTGTTGGTGTTTTTGTTTTTTTTCCATAATTATTATGTAATTTAGTTATTGGTTATATGTCTTAATTTTCATCTGTTGTTTGGTATAAAGGTAAGAGAGAAATGAACTCCCCCCCCAATAATACCATCTATCATGGTTGTTTTTTAATGTTAGAATCCTCCGTATTTTTAATTAACAAAGGAATGTATTGTTAGGTTAGAGTATTGTCAAGTTAGACTCAAGTTGCAAATTTACATAATTTATTCGAATACTCAAAATATTATGCGATATTTTTTGAGTCTCTGCTAATGGCTTTACATAACTCGCTTGTTCCTGTTTTATAAAGATGGAACATAAGTAAACGAAGGTATGTGGAGGGGTGATATAAAGCAGAGTTGTTTGGATAATTCAGCAGGATGTCTCTTATCTCCGGTAAGGTACATGCTCTTAATTCTGTGGATTCTTCACTATCAGCCCAAATTCCTTTACTATTTTTGAAATCTTCGAATGTCAACTTTAGTTTTACAACGCAGGTGATGGCAATGTTGTAAATGTCGCCTTCCATGTCAATGCTTAACACCCGAAGAGAATTTTCGTTAACGATTTCGTCATTCTCGGAATCTTGACCATATTTAGGCTCATCGGAGATGTCGAATTCTTCAAGTAGCGCACGTCTTACCCAGCGAGTTACAAAGTTCGTTCTCGTTGTATTTGTATGTGGGTCGTAGAAGTCTTCTTTTTCAAGTTGTTCTCCTAATGTTGCTGCCCATGTCGTGGGGTAATCATTGTTTTTGTTACGACTGATTTTTGCAAGTATGGCTTCTCCGTCTTTAGTTTCTAAAATAAGGTGCAAACAAAAACTATTGATAGCGAAATCTCCTTCTTGTGAATTGTCGAGAAACGCTTTGCCCATTTTTTTTGTGATTTCTTCAATGTGCTTATTAGCAACAAGCTGGTTGTTGCAATCTAATCTGCGGAAATAATTCCAACTAAATTGTAGAGAAGTCCAATTGGTTTTGATAATCTTTAGTTCAACTCTTTTATCTTTGTTGTTATAATTGGGTTCAATAAATGAAACAGCAAATCTCTCTTTGTTATTTTTGTTACGAATACATCTCTGCATGGCTTCAGTCTGCATGTAAATTCTATATTGGGATCTGTCATAATCTGGCAGTTCTTCGTTCCTGATAGGGAATTGATAATCCAGATTGTCTTCGTAACTTGATATATAAAAGGCTTCTGGTAACCATCCTGCTGGGTCTTTGCTTCGATGAATGTTTTTATTGAATCCCCAGGATAATTCGTTTTGACCTATCTGACCAAGGAGAGAATCTGTATGATTCTTCATTATTTTATTAAATTCTGCAGAAGGATTCTGATGTTTGTTAATGTAATGCAGTATTCTGGTTGTCAAGGCAATAATCGCTGTTATGGCTACTAATAGCCACATAATAAGTATAGCTGGTTTATTGACAGAGAAGCATGTTCCTGCAAAACCTGAAATGGAATCAGCATCAGAGATTAAATTGATGATAATACCTGATGAATACGCAAGTGTACATCCAAACATCTTGTGTTCAAGCCAGATTAGCTTTTTATTTATATTCCATAGATTGAATGCCATTTTGTTTTATATTATTTCAGCCGTCCGTTTTTGGTGTCATGATATTACTTCGCCGTTTTGCCATAATTAAGACAGTACGAAATAGAGTATTACTGCAACGATGATGATAAGGGCGAAGACAAAGAAGAGTGCGCCTTTGAATAACTGCCTGACAGCTTCGCGTTCTTTTGCCGTTTGACTGCCTGTGGTTGTTTGATTCGTTTCTTGTTTCATATTTATTCTTTCACTCTTTCGAATGAGGAGATGGCATCGAGGGCAAAGATACAAACATTATTTGAATGCTCAAAATGTTATGCGAAATTTTTCGCATTATGTATTATCAAGAAATAACGCATGTTATACAAGAGTAATGTTATGTTGACGTTGATTTTGAAAAAGATAAAAAAAGTTAAAAGATTTAGGTTCCTTTTGTAATCATTATATAAATGCTTAACTTTGCAATGGGTTTATACCCAAACAACTAAATTTTTTAACAAATTAAACAAAAAATTTAAACCATGTCAGCATTGCCGTAAAGGATCAATGTTGTCACAAAGAAAAAGGGGGGTAACACCCCCTTGTTTGTTTTATAGGATGATATATCAGAAGGCATATTTGTGTGGACACTTTACTTCAACTCACGTCAGTGATTTAACAAAACAAATCTTGAAATGTGGCTGGGTAAAGAGTAAGGATATAATATCAGAAACAGAAAGAGAAGTTTATTACTACTCTTTTCAGGAGTTTATGTTTTCAAAATCCATGACGCATGGGTGTTACTCATTCAATAAGACTTTGAGTGACGAATTTGTCGTAGGAGATACGCATGTGTTTTTACGTAAACTACAGTTATTCATACTACCCTTAAATGTTGTACTATTTTCTATTAACATAGAAATCAGTTCTGAAAATGTAAAAAATATATGTTCCCTTATGAGGAGACTACGAAATTGTAGGAATTATGGATCTTTACATAAGAAATGGAAAGAAAAAGTAGTTGCTCCACTAAAGGAGGTTTGCCAGTTTTTAACGGGTAATAAAAATGCTTCATATATTGATTTAGTTGAAAATAGTGATAGACTGAAAATTATGAGGATAGTATGGTCTGATGGAGGATTTGAGAAATTAGAAACGTCAGATAGGCATAAACTATTATATAATTTATGTACTGATGATTGGAAAACTGATGCTGATGGTCTATCCGTAGATGAGAATAGCGAATATATAGAATCAATGTATAGCAAACATTCCCTACATATATTTAAAGATTGGGAAGTATTATCTCTATCAAATTCATTTACTGTTTTATACAAGAATAAAATTGATAGTGATGAAATTGCAAATATAGCTCACCCCAAAATGTATGACTATTGGGATGCCAAATTTAGGGTTCTTTATATCTATGCTTTGTTTCAAAAATGTTATTTATTTAAATTAAATAATAGTCATCTAGAGATAATAAAGAAGAATAATAGTCGTCAAATATCAAACAAAAGTTTTTTCAATTTCCTTTCTATAAAGAATGACACGTCTGCTTTAACAAGTCTTACAAAAGAATATAGTTCCTTTGAAAACCGCTATGTTTTCAGAAATTTGTCATACAACACTTTTACTTCAACATTGTATAGTAGTATGTATGACGGATTAGAAATTGAAAAAGAAAGGCAAGAAATCTCTCGTGTAATTAAATCCGAAAAACAAGAGGAAGATGCTGCTAATAGTAAAAAATTAAATATTGTTTTACTGCTATTGTCTTTGTTCACGATGTTTTCTGCAATACTAGCAGCTGGGCAATTATTGGATAATATAATTCCATTTGACTCATGGCTTCCGAATACTAATATTGGTTATTTGCTTGTAACGATATTAGTAATAGTTACTTTTTATTTTTTTGCAAAACGCTTTAGTAACGAAAACTGAGAATAAGTATAGGTATTTTTTACAGCACTAGATATAGTATTACGGCAATAAGAATGATTAGGGCGATGACAAGGAAGAGTGCGCCTCGGAATAACTGCCTGACGGCTTCGCGTTCTTTTGCCGTTTGACTACCTGTGGTTGTTTGATTCGTTTCTTGTTTCATGTTGGCTCTATTTCAGTAATCTGTTCTTGATGCTAGGGCATTTATCCTTGCGCTCTCCGTTGAGGGCATAGAAATAGGTGTCATGTGTTGACTCTCGGGAAAGACTGCGATAGAAGGTACGGAAGATTTTGAATGTTTCTTCGATTGAATCAATGGGGGCTGTGGAGTCGCCATTGAGGCTGCTCTCGGTAAATAGTGCCCAGGGGGTGATGCTTTGATGCATGACACCAAGATCATTGGGAGTGAAGGCGGCTAGCTGACGAGAGGCTTCAACAAAATAGTAGTTGGAGATAATCTGACGGTCGTGGGTCTCATGATAGAGGGGGCATGAATGGTTGATGCCAAAGACTTCGACCATGAATTCGTAGCCTTTTCTTATTTGGTGTGCCATGTCATTGAGGTCGGCTGCTATCTTGGCGAAATGGAAATTCTCATGTATCTCGGTGACATCGAATACTATGGTTATATGGTATTCCTTGCCTTTAAACCTGACAGGTAGCAGTTCGCGGAGGATTTTACGTGTATTGATGAGTCCGTCGCCATAATCTGTATTCTTATTAGAGAAAAGGTAACGGTCTTTGATCAAGAGGGCATTGGAGGGCAGGGTCTCGACGTTGTCGAGTATTTTGTCCCATCCATTAATTTTCTTCTCTTTTGCTACAGGAGAGAAATAGTCATTGATGTCGATGAGTGGTGAGACATCGGGATGCTCACCGCTGAGGCACATCACCCCGTAGCTGTGCTGAATGCCTAAGGCTTCAGTGGGTGTAATGTCGAGGATGTAGAGGGCAGAGGGATTGTCAAGGCACTTGGCAGGGTTGTTTTTCAGTTCTTGAGTAGCTTCGCTGCTCAGCAGTTCCTTCTCATATAGATGGAGTATCTTGCAAAGACTGGCATTGTTTGCCTGCTCTTCCTGACTGTTGATGATTTGCTGATAAACGGACTCGGAAATAATAGTCTTAAACATACGTGTGGATAGATAAAGGTCGGTTAGCGGATTACTTTGGTGCAAATGTACAAACTTTTTTTTATTTCACAAAATGTGTAATGGAGAAAATGTAATGAATAAGGTTACATAATTTTTTGGCAGTTTGGAAAGAACTTTATACCTTTGCAGGAAACAATGTATGTGCTTTAGAAAAAGAGGGATATATGATGAAGAAGATATTGACATGCCTATTGGCAACTTTCGGACTGACAACGGCATGCTGCCAACTAAATTACAGGAACACTGACCCTGAGGGTTTTGCTAAACTGATGGCTGAACCTGACGTGGTGGTGCTTGACGTGAGAACTGAGGCTGAATATGCTGAGGGGCATATTAAGGGGGCTGTGCTCATAGATTATCACAAGGATGATTTCATGGAGAGGGCAAAGGAGACACTACCCGTCAGCAAGACGATTGCCATATACTGCAGAAGCGGACGTCGCTCTGCCTATGCTGCTGAGAAACTGGCTGACGCGGGCTATAAGGCGGTGAATATGTATGGCGGCATTATAGCATGGAAGGAGGCTGGTATGCCTGTGACGACTGGAAAATAGGGGGAGTATAACGACTATGAAAACTATAGCAATCTTTTTCTCATTTATGAAAAAATATAAGGGGATACTTGCGATAGCCTTCGCCGCAACGATACTGGTGGCGTGCAACACACTGACAACTGCAGAGAGGGCTGAGAGGGATGCTAAAACCGCTATGGCAGTGGAGGCAGCCCTGAACGAACGCCACTACACGGTGGAGATAGAGTGGATGTACCCCATTAGCGGCAGGGCTCGTTACGTGCTCTCTGACTTCATGCTGGAGGTGAGGGGCGACACTCTGCTGTCATACCTGCCTTACTTCGGAAGGGCATACGACGTGCCATACGGAGGAGGGAAGGGCATGAATTTCGTAGCTCCGATAACCCACTACCAATCAGCGAAAAGCAGCAACGGCACTACGGAAATATCTATGATGGTGGATAATGACGAGGATATTCTGCAATATCGTCTGAAGATATTCAACAGTGGCAAAACCAACATAGACGTGGAATCACAAAAGAGGGAAACCATCAGCTACAGTGGAACCATGGTGCTGAAGTAACGCCAAGAACACAAAATGTGTAATCATTTATTGTGGTTAGTGGATTTAGTTGAAGAGTCGGCTGATGTCCCATGTAAGGAATTCCTGTAACGGAATGCCGTCTGTACCTACTATGAAAGAGTGGAGGGGATGGTATTTTGCCTGAAAGACTGATAAGCCTGAATTGGTGCTTCGCCTTCCGCTCTTTATCTCTATTGCCACGCATTGCCCCCCATATTCGATGATGTAGTCAACTTCATCGTTGTTGTTACGCCAATAGTATAGGGAATAATCATATTCGTCTGCCTGACTGAGCAAGTAGGCACCAATGGTGCTCTCTACCCATCTGCCCCATATATTGGGGGTGGTGAAGGCTTTTTCAAACGTGGTGTTGCTGAGGGCTGAGAGAAGCGCAGTATTATAGACTGCCAGTTTGGGCACGGAGTTGTATTTGCGAGCTGTGTCTCGTGCGTACTTCTGTAGTCCACAGAGCAAGTGCGCCTCGTTAAGGGTGGTGAGATAGCCTGCAAGGGTGGTTACATTACCAGCATCCGTCAACTGTCCGAGCATCTTGTTCAGGGAGAGTTCTTTGCCTGAATAGACACACCCTAAGTTGAAGAGCTGTCTCATAAGCTCTGGTTTGTAGATGGTCTTGGTGCTCAGCACATCACGGTCTATGGCTGGAGAGATGATACTGTCCTTGATGTATCTGCGCCAACGGCGTTCATTGTGTATGTAGGTGGCACTGCCAGGATAACCGCCGAAGTATATGTACTGGTTGAGATTGAAGCCGAATGCTTCATGCATCTCGCTGAAACTCCAATGGGGCATACGAATGAGTTCGTATCTGCCTGCGAGCGACTCGGTAAGTCCTTCTCTCAGCAACAGGCGTGATGAGCCAAGGATTATGACCTTGATGTTGACATCATTCCGCGTGTCGTCGTCCCATTCTTTCTTTACTGCCTCGCTCCAATTGTTGAGCTTGTGCACCTCGTCTATCACGAGCAGAAACTCGCTGGCAGAGTTCATCTGCATTCTGGCACGTGCCGTTGACCATACTTCGCCTATCCATGAAGTATTATTTGGCGCAACATTGTCTGCACTGACTGACAGGTGGGGTATGGTAACAGATTGTAAGACCTGTTTTACTAATGTTGACTTGCCCACCTGGCGCGGACCTGATATAACCTGAATCCTGTTTCTCGGTTCGGCTATGCGCTGTGTTAACTCACTAAATTGATGTCTTGTAAACATAACTGTCTCATTTTGTGGGGACAAAGTTAAGAAAAATTCTCAAAAGTTGCAAGAAAAATTCTCAAAAGTTGCAAAAAAAATTCTCAAAAGTGGGTGCAAAATGACTTGATTTCACAAAATGTGTAACACAAAATGTGTAATGGGGAAAATGTACTCATTTATTCATTTATGCAACAAAAGTGGGGGAGATGTGAAAGTTTTCACTGTTTTTCTTTGGTTGTTAGTATTTTTATTTATAAATTTGCAACCCGGTAACGAATAATTATGCAAAAAGCTTCGCAACGATACGTGGCTGTGCCACTACGATACGGCGCAAGCGCCTACGATACGCACCAAGGGTGCTACGATACGCTGCGCTACGAAGACGAAGACGAAAAAAGAGATGCTGAAGGTTTCAAAGAAAGACAGGTTGGCAGCGCTGAGGCTGGTGATACTCTCCAACGAACTGGGTTCGCAGGAGGAGGTGATTCAGGCTATGGCGCGACAGAGCATCGCGATTACGCAGGCTACACTGTCACGAGACATGAAGCAGCTGAAGGTGGCGAAGGCAGCGAACAGCGAGGGCAGGTATGTGTATGCCCTGCCTGAGGAATCGGCTTACCGCAGGGTGCACCGTCCGCAGACGCCTGCGCAGAATATTCTGCCATCGCCTGGATATAAGTCGATACAGTTTTCGGGCAATATGGGGGTGATAAGGACGCACCCTGGATTTGCGAGCAGTCTGGCTTCGAACATCGACCAGCTGGCTCCGCGAGACGTGATAGGCACGATAGCTGGCGACGACACCATATTTATAGTATTGCGCGACGGGGCGAAGCACGTGGATGTGGTGGACCAGCTGAGCGCGATAATTCCAGAGATGACTCTTTGAGGCGAGGCTCAAAGAAAGTAAAAAGTAAGAAGTAAGAAGTAAAAAATAAACGACAATTGACTAAGGACGTTAGAATACTGGTGGCAGACGAATCGCACGAGAAGTACGTGGATTTGATTCTGGAGACTATACGCATCGCGGCGAAGAAGCGCGGCACGGGTATAGCGGAGCGTACGCATGAGTACGTGGCAACGAAGATGAAGGAGGGCAAGGCGGTGATAGCGCTGGACTCTGAGGATAACTTTGCTGGGTTTAGTTACATCGAGACATGGGGCAACAAGCACTATGTTACGACGTCGGGACTGATAGTGCACCCTGACTATCAGGGGCTGGGCATTGCGAAGCGTATAAAGGATTATACGTTTACGCTGGCGCGAATCAGATGGCCGAAAGCTAAGATATTCTCGCTGACATCGGGTGATGCGGTGATGAAGATGAATACGGCGCTGGGCTATGTGCCTGTGAGCTTCAACCAACTGACGGATGATGACGCCTTCTGGCGTGGCTGCGAGGGTTGTGTGAACCACGACATTCTGGTGGCTAAGAACCGTAAGTTCTGCATCTGCACGGGTATGCTCTATGACCCCGAGAAGCATAAGGGTGAGCCAACACCTGCAAACGTGTTCCAGGATGTGATGAAGACACTGGCGAAGAGGGGGTTGGTGTGACCTCTCAATGCATATTGGGAGAAGTAAAAAGTAAGAAGTAAAAATTATATTAAAGATATGGCTAAGAAAAAAGTAGTTGTAGCATTTAGTGGAGGTCTGGATACCTCTTACACAGTGATGAAGTTGGCTCAAGACGGTTACGAGGTGTATGCCGCTTGTGCTAACACGGGTGGTTTCTCTGCTGAGCAGCTGAAGACCAACGAGGAGAACGCCTATAAGTTGGGCGCAGTGAAGTATGTTACGCTTGACGTGACACAGGAGTATTACGAGAAGTCGTTGAAGTACATGGTGTATGGCAACGTGCTGCGTAATAACTGCTATCCTATATCGGTATCGTCGGAGCGCATATTCCAGGCTATCGCCATAGCACGCTATGCCAACGAGATAGGTGCTGACGCCATAGCTCATGGTTCTACGGGTGCTGGCAACGACCAGATAAGGTTTGACATGACATTCCTGGTGATGGCTCCTGGTGTGGAGATTATCACCCTGACGCGTGACGGCAACCTGAGCCGACAGGAGGAGATAGACTACCTGAACGAGCATGGTTTCTTTGCTGACTTCACTAAGCTGAAGTACAGCTACAACGTAGGTATATGGGGCACGTCAATCTGTGGCGGCGAGATTCTCGACTCTAAGCAGGGACTGCCTGAGAGCGCTTACCTGAAGCATCCTACCAAGGAGGGTCCTGAGACTCTGAAACTGGGCTTCGAGAAGGGTGAGCTCTGCTCTGTCAATGGCAAGAAGTACGACGACAAGATCAAGGCTATTCAGGTTGTGGAGGAGATAGGTGCGGCTTACGGCATAGGCAGAGACTGCCACGTGGGCGACACCATCATAGGCATCAAGGGCAGGGTAGGCTTTGAGGCTGCTGCTCCGATGCTGATTATCGGTGCCCACAGGTTCCTGGAGAAGTACACCCTGTCGAAGTGGCAGCAGTACTGGAAGGACCAGGTGGCTAACTGGTATGGTATGTTCCTGCACGAGAGCCAGTATCTGGAGCCAGTGATGGCCGACATCGAGGCTATGCTGACCAGCAGCCAGCGCAACGTGACGGGTGTGGTGGAACTGGAGCTGCATCCGCTCTGCTTCCAGACCGTAGGCGTTGATTCTCCTAACGACCTCGTCAAGAACAAGCTGGGCGAATATGGCGAGACTGCCAAGGCTTGGACTTCAGAGGATGCCAAGGGCTTCATCAAGGTTTCTTCTACAGCGCTGAGAGCGTATTACTTAGCACATCCAGGGGAGAGGTAAAGCGACCCCGACCCCTCCTCCGTGGGGGAGGTTCAAAAGTTCAAGTTGCGCTAAGCGCAGGTTCAAAAGGATTAAAGGATTTTTATGAATAAGATTAAGGTAGGAATTTTAGGCGCTGCAGGATATACTGGCGGAGAATTACTTCGTATTCTCATTAATCATGAGGGTACGGAGATAGTGTTTGCCAATTCGGAATCGAATGCGGGCAACAAGGTGTATGACGTGCATGAGGGACTGATAGGCGACACCGAGCTGGAGTTTACCAGCGAGATGCCTTTCGACAAGGTTGATGTGGTATTCTTCTGCTTCGGTCACGGCAAGAGCGAGGCATTCCTCAAGGAGCACACTATACCTGCCAACGTGAAGATAATAGACCTGGCGCAGGACTTCCGCATCAAGGGCAATCACGACTACGTGTACGGTCTGCCTGAGACTCACCACAAGGAGATAGCCGAGTGTCAGCACCTTGCCAATCCAGGCTGCTTTGCTACCTGCATACAGCTCGGTCTGTTGCCTATGGCTAAGGCTGGACTGCTGACCCACGACATCAGCGTGAACGCTATCACGGGCAGTACGGGAGCAGGACAGAAGCCTGGTGCTACCACCCATTTCTCATGGCGCAACAATAACTTCTCAGTATATAAGCTGTTCACCCACCAGCACCTGCACGAGATAACGCAGACGCTCAACGAACTGCGACCAGAGAAGGCACCACGCGTGGTGGACACTCTGGACGAGGGTTACGACAAGGACGGCATCAGCGTCGATTTCATCCCCTATCGCGGCGACTTCGCCCGTGGCATATTCTGCACCGAGGTGATAACGCTCGACAAGGCTATGCCAGCCGACGAGGTGGTAGCTCTCTATAAGGACTACTACAAAGACGCTGCTTTCACCCACTACAGCGACAAGGCGCCAGACATGAAGCAGGTGGTAAACACCAACAAGGCGCTGGTGCACGTGGATGTCTTCGGCCGAAAGGTGGTTGTCACCTCTATGATTGACAACCTGCTGAAGGGTGCCGTAGGTCAGGCAGTGCAGAACATGAATATTATGTTTGGCCTTGATGAAAAGGCTGGACTGAACTTAAAAGCAAGTGGATTCTAAGCAGTTCACAGTTCACAGTTCACAATTCATAGTTGAGCAAACTATAGATAATGGACGATGAACTGTTGCAGTAGGATTAACTATGAACTATGAATTTTGAACTATGAAATTATTCGATGTATATCCCCTGTTCGACGTAAACATCGTGAAGGGACAAGGCTGTAAGGTATGGGACGAGAAAGGTCAGGAGTATCTGGACCTCTACGGTGGTCATGCCGTAATCAGCATAGGTCACTGTCATCCTCACTATGTGGAGAAGATGACAGCGCAGTTGAACAAGTTGGGCTTCTATTCCAACTCAGTGCAGAACAAGTTGCAGGTAGAGCTCGCTGAGCGCCTGGGCAAGGCATGCGGATATGAGGACTATCAGTTCTTCCTCATCAACTCAGGCGCTGAGGCTAACGAGAACGCCCTCAAGCTCGCCTCTTTCTATAACGGCAGAAAGCGTGTGCTCGCCGCTGGCAAGGCTTTCCACGGCAGAACATCCCTCGCCGTTGAGGTGACCAACAACCCTAAGATTGTGGCACCTATCAACGACAACGGCCACGTAACCTTCCTGCCTATGAACGACCTCCCAGCATGGGAGAAGGAGCTCCAGAAGGGCGACGTATGTGCTGTAATCCTCGAGTGCATACAGGGCGTGGGTGGCATACAGATGGCTACCAAGGAGTTCTATCAGGGTTTGCAGAAGGCTTGCAAGCAGAACGGCACAGTGCTCATCTGCGACGAGATACAGTGCGGCTACGGCCGTTCAGGCAAGTTCTTTGCCCACCAGTGGCTCATGGACTCACCTTCACAGGCGCCAGACCTCATCAGCGTGGCTAAGGGCATCGGCAACGGTTTCCCAATGGCTGGACTGCTCATCTCGCCTGACTTTAAGCCAGTATATGGACAGCTCGGCACCACCTTTGGTGGCAACCACTTGGCATGTACAGCAGCCCTCGCCGTGCTCGACGTGATGGAGCAGGAAGACCTCGTTGAGAACGCTCGCAAGGTGGGCGAATACCTCATGGAGGAGCTGAAGAAGTTGCAGGCATCGCCAGCAGGCAAGCACATCACCGACGTGAGGGGTAGGGGACTGATGATAGGCGTAGAGTTCGACATCCCTCATGCCGACGTCCGCAAGCCTCTGGTCTATGACCAGCACTGCTTCACTGGTTGTGCAGGCACCAACCTCCTGCGTCTGCTTCCACCTCTATGCCTCACCAAGGAGAATGTGGACGACTTCATGGGCAGGCTCAAGGCGATACTGGAGAATTTCTAATTTCTAATTACTAATTAATATGAAAGTAACCGTCATTGGCGCTGGCAACATGGGTGGCGCACTGATACACGGATGGGCAAAGGCAAACGGGAACGGGAACGTTAACGGGCTCCGCGAAGCGCCTGAGCACCAACTGGAGCGCAAGAACGTTAACCTTTGCATTGCTGATAAGAACGAGGCACTGCTGGCTTCGTTTAAGGAGAAATATGCCTCTATCACCACCACTACCGACAACGTGGCAGCCGTGAAGGGTGCCGACATCGTGGTGGTCGTTGTCAAGCCCTGGCTCATGCCTGTGGTGCTGCAGGAGATAAAGCCTGTACTCGACCTCAGCAAGCAGATAATCGTTTCTGACGCTGCCAATTTCACCACCGACAAACTCGCTGAGCAGTTGGGCGAGGCAGGACAGTACTGCTACGTCATCCCTAACATCGCAGCCGAGTATGGCGCGTCAATGAGTTTCATAGCAAAGGGCAAGGACACCAGCGACGACTCTCTCGCTAAGGTCAAGGCACTCTACGACCTCTGTGGCGACACGCTCGTGGTCGCCGAGAACCTCGTCGCTCCTGGTATGATGATGGCATCATGCGGCATAGCCTACGTGATGCGCTACATACGTGCCCAGATGGAGGGCGGATGCGAGATGGGCTTCTACCCCGAGCAGGCTAAGCAGATAGCCCTCCAGACCATGCAGGGTGCCGTCTCACTGC
>Ga0310691_10000615_pt1 | contig 63804 bp, 39 predicted proteins | sample 176DNAGHGlowgp2_FD_203887 | JGI IMG/M metagenome (GOLD analysis project Ga0310691, IMG submission 203887) | Sheep rumen microbial communities from Palmerston North, Manawatu-Wanganui, New Zealand - 1766 DNA GHGlow gp2 (v2) (version 2) | ecosystem: Host-associated > Mammals > Digestive system >...
TCAATTGTCCATGTGTCCGATGGATATGTTCCATAATAGCCATCATCGTAGTCTCCATAATTTCCCCAATTCATCATAAGGTACTCAGTAGTATAGGTGCCGCCATCTTCCTCTATGATATCGAATTCACTATTTATGTGATAGTGTCTTCTTAATTCATCAAAAGTATCATAGTATTCGGACTCATGCATCCAATTCTCAGTGTATTCAAAATGTTTGATTATAGTATAATGGCGAGTTCTTATTGCGATTCCGTCAATTATCCACGAATGTCCAATATATTCATTACTTTCATTTTTAAATGCTGCAACAACATTTATTGGCTTTGAATTTAACAAATCATTTCTGACGGTTTGATAATTATAAGAAGATTGCGAATATGTAAGGTTGTAATTTGACATTGCAGCAGAAGAAATGTTTGCAGAACTGGCAGTACCAGAATAGCTCATGCCAAGTCTATTCCCTATATCTAACATAAGGTCTCCCACATAACTGTCAACTCCCGAACTATAAATGGTAAGGGACATATCATCCCAACGTGTGGTATTAGATACATAATTAGACCTTGAGAATCCGATATTTGTTGTCGGTCCAGATATTGATGTGTTACTAATGGAGATATCATGGTATAAGCCCCCAGGTTTCCCCAGGAAATAATGCATATAGTAAACAATTTGAGAAAGGGCTACAGCAGTACATCCTGTAGGACATTTTTTATTTGCATTAGTGTCCGTCGGCAATTTTGTATTCCAAAACCACCTTTGTCCCCACTTTGTTGACACCAAATGTGGAATTAATAGAGAAAAAGTTTCGGAATCCATAGATGTGTATGAAACTACAGCCCATTTATATTCCACTTCATTTCTGTTTTTTGGGGCCGTCTTTCGCTTGTTTGCGATTACTCTAGACCATAGTTTGGTGTATTCATTTTCTTCTTCTTTACCATAATATCTTATCACGTTAATCTCATCTGCATAGCTGTCAATCCATGTTATGAGGTTATCGTTGTCAATCTGCATAGATATACTACCCTTGTCAGACTCCGCTACGATGGGATTAATTCGTTTGTCTCCAGCAATAATAATCCATCCGTCCTCATAATTCACAATATATAACAACGTGTCTTCTTTGACTACGTATGGCTCGATGGTAAATCCTTGATCAGGTCGTAAAATATTTGATAACTCACTAGCATCATCCCTTGTTACACAATAAGTGTTATTGACCTGTTCAAAGCCTCTAGAATCGACAAATTCCGAAACATTGACAACCTCATTATTTATAATTGATGGTGTTTCTGGTTGAATAATATCGTTACCATCACAACTAAATAATGAACAAAGTGAGGCTAATGTAACAAAGCCAAAGATAATCATTTTTTTTGTCATATTTATGTTTTATTAGATTGTTAATAAGAACTATGTTATTCACAAAAACCTATAAATGCCATATCGTTAAATAACCTGTAATGATAGGGCTGACGTAATGGACGAAAAGCTATTCTATACTATATTCACCATAGTATATAGTACCATCAGCGCACGTGAGTGTAATCTCATAATCATCAGCGTTGGTGGAGACATAGAGGCTATCGGAACCTCCGCTGACTGCGTAGAACATGGCATCGAAAACTTCGTTGTCTGAAACTCGTACAACCTCGCACTCTACTATGCCAAGAGGGGCTGAAAAGGTGAAGGTCAGTTCGCCTTCTGAATAATAACAGGAGATGGGAACTTGAGCGGGGGAGCGATTGCCAGAACTTTGACCACCCTTGTCAGGATTGATAGGGACAGGAACACTTGAATCCATGTATGATTCAACATGAGCCTCAAGGGGCATTGGGTTGACCACAAATGTCAGCGCCAACAAAATAAGAATCAGTTTTTTCATAGGTAGGAACGTTGGTTTTACATTTTTTCGCGGCAAAAATAAGAACTATTTCACGAAAAAATTTAGACATGAACAAAAAAAAACGCCCAAATGGGCGTTTTTTCATTATGCAACATTTGTTACATTTGAAACATTTGTTACATTTCTATTGATTTGTTCTTATTTGTCATCTTCTTCATGGTCTTCTTCTTTAAGATAATCAAATAGCGAAAGTATTTCTTGTGAGATTGGATTTCCCACTTTAGCAAGTTTTTCGATGATTCGGGTCTTCCGCTTATATACGGCGAGGGGGTCGATGTCAAACAAATATGCTATCGTCCTACTTGAAAGATGCATCAGCATATATCGCACCAAACGAAGGTCGTCGTCCTTGAGTCCTATTTCTTTGCGCTTTGCTTTGGACATTGCGTTATCGAAAGAATCATCAAGGATCTGATCAACCTTTGTTAGGATCTTTTTATCGGAACATAGACGCTTTAACTCTTCATCTACCATTTGATAAATGATCTGTTGCCTTCCTATCTTGCCTTGTGTTTTGTACATCGTATAGCCAAATCGGTTGTATAGATTGATATGCCTTGCGAATAAACGGCTCAGCCGATTTGCAATACTTACACCTCGAGCTTCCTGTAAAAGGGACTCCAATTCCTCAATCTTGATTTTCTGTTCTCCCAACTTGGTGTTTTTGTTCACAAGCAGAACATCTTGATTGAAATTTTTCTTTATAGCCTCTACAAGTTCTTGATTCAAATGCTTGGATAATCTATAATAATAGGCGCACAATAAAGCTGATATCAAGAAAATACACGCTACTACTAATATAGATTTGAATCGAAAAACTTCATATTGGGATTGCACTAGCTCTTTCTGCAAACGCTCGAAGTCTCGCTGATAGGATGAAACAGATTTGGAGAAAATGTCGGTCAGGATTTCGTTTTGCAAATATAACCTTTTCTTTTTATAAGAAAGAGCCAAAGAGTCATCTCCCCTCATCTCTGCTATCCAACTCAACTTTTCATAATAGAATACCCTATGTTCTGGACAAGTAATTGATTGTTCTGCACGTCTTATATAAAAACTTGTACTGTCACAAATCCCTTTCATCTGGAATAATCCAGCCTTATTCAGCATATCCACAGGCTGAACCATGTGGTTCGTCAGACCTATTAAACTATCAGCAAGCTGGTATTTTTCATTAGAAATGCATTGTTCAATGTAAGAAGTAAGGCATGATTGCACAATGGGATCAGAGGCTGGAAGCGAATCTATTACCTGATTAAACAAAAATTCGGCAGAGTCATAAAGCAATCGTGCAGAAAATGCTCGTGCCATATCAGCCCTCATACTAAATGATTGTCGTATATTATTTGATAACCAAGCATACTTTAAGCTTTTTCGACCATAGGAAAATACATCATTGCTATAGGTCTCATAACTGAGAGCGGAGAGATTGCCATAGATAAGGCTAAGATAATGATAATCTTCCGAGTCCAATGCCAGGCTTTCGGCTTGACGATAGGCGACGAACGCGGCACCATAATCCTTGGCATTGCGGAAGATGGCTCCATGATAGAAATGCGCCAGCATCTGCTCCCGTTTGCTGCCATGTTCATCATAGTAGCGGACGGCACGAAGGATGAGACTGTCGCTGGTGTCGTCGATGTAGTTCTTGTCGTGGGTCTGCGTCTTCAGTAGGGCGTAGCGTGCCATCTGTCGCTCGCCCTCAATGCACACAGCACCTGCATCAAGGAGACTGTCAAGGCGAACAAGTTCGAGGAAGGCAGAGTCAGGATGCTGCTCAACGACTTGCTCGATGCGGTCGAGAGAGGCAGCTACCTCACGATTGCCACGACTGCATGATGTTAAAAAAGACAGGAGGAGCATGATGAGAATCGAGAATCGGCTCCTCCTGTTAAGGAAATCTATCATCATAAGAAAAACGATGTCAGATAATCATCAGCGCGTGATATCGACCTTGCCACGGATATCGACAGAAGAAGAGCCTACATAGACGGTGAAATCGCCTGGCTCGTAAAGCCAGCGGCCTTTCACTTCATCGTAATAGCAGAGGTCATCGTTCTGAATGACGTAGCTCACCACCTTGCGTTCCCCTGGCTTGAGGTTGACTTTCTCGAAGTGCTTCAACTCCTTCTTGGGACGAACGACGGAGCTCTTGTTATCGGAGACATAGAACTGCACCACCTCCTGGCCTTCGACCTTGCCGACATTGGTGATTTCGACACTGACGGTGCCCGCATAGATGGTGGGTATACCATAAGCGAACTTCGTGTAGCTCAAACCATAGCCGAAGGGGAAGACAACGCTCGAGGTTCCCACACCATTGAGCTTGTGATAGTCGTACCAACGATAGCCCACAAGGATGTCCTCAGCATAGACTTCCACTTCGTCGCCTGCACCACGATGGGAGGAGGGATCGATGGATGTGTTGAGCGTCTTGAGCGATGGATCAAAGTTACGAGCGGCATCGCGCAGGGCCGTAGGGCTCTTGGAAGCGATGGCAAGCAGGTCGGCCGAACGTGGATTCTTGTTGGGACGATAGCGCCAGGCGGCAGGCACTTCATCGGGACGCACACCGGGATAGCTGATGCGGCCCAACTGGTGAGCCGGGCAGTCGGCCAACGAGGCAGGATAGGTGAAGATGGTCTTGCCCGACGGACAAACATCGCCCGAAAGGATGTCGGCCAAAGCAGCACCTGCCATCGAACCGAGATACCAGCTCTGGAGGAGCGCAGGAACGCGGCTGAGCCACGGCATACGGAAGGCATTGCCCGAGATGATGACGCAGACTATGCGAGGATTGGCAGCGGCAAGCGCATCGATAAGCTCGTTCTGATGGAAATCGAGATCGTAGGAGAGTCGATCGCCGCCCTCGCAGTCAGAAAAATGGTTCTTGTTCAGACCGCCCACGAAGATCACAAGATCGGCCTCGCGTGCCTTCTTGACGGCTTCGGCGCGCAACTCGGCATAGACGCTTTCTGCGATGGGTTCGATACGACCATAGAAGGCACCTCCCGAACGATAGCCCTCGGCATAGTCGATGGTGACCTTGTCGCCAAAACGATCACGGATGCCCTGCAAAGGCGAAATCTCGACCTTGGTCTTGAGTTCAGACGAACCTCCGCCCATGCAGAGGCTGCGTGTAGCATTCTCACCCACGACAAGGATGCGACGATAGCGCTCGGGACGAAGAGGAAGAAGAGGGTTCGAAGAGTTCGAAAGGTTCTGAAGGGTTCGAGAGGTTTGAGAGGGTTTGAGAGGATCGTTCTTGAGGAGGACAATGCCTTCGTCGGCTATGCGGCGAGCAGCGGCAAGTTGCGTGTCGCTGGCAACACGTCCATTGGGATAGGCGGTGACAGCGCTGGCTTCGGTACGGAATATCAGGCGAAGAATACGTGCAGCCTTGTCATTGATGATTGAGTCGGGCACTTCGCCACGCAGACACTTCTCATAATAGGCACGGCCCAGGTAATAGTCGTCATAGCCGAAATCACCAGCCTCGGAGGTGAGACCGTTGGTATAGGTTCCCATCTCGACATCGAGACCATTGAAGATGGCTTCGTCGGTATTGTGGGCAGCGCCCCAGTCGGTGATGACCACACCATCGAAGTTCCAGTCACCTTTCAATATCTCATCGATGAGCACCTCGTTGTGCGAAGCGTGCTGGTCGAGATACTGGTTGTAGGAACCCATGATGCTCCACACCTTGCCTTTCTCGACGGCAGCCTTGAAAGGCGGCAGGTAGATCTCGTGAAGGGCACGGTCGGACACCTTGACATCGACATGTCCGCGGAACTCCTCCTGATCGTTGAGGACATAATGCTTTACACAGGCAGCTACGCCGTTTCGCTGAATACCATCGATGTAGGGCACCACCATCTTCGAAGCGAGACAGGGGTCTTCGCCCATATACTCGAAGTTGCGACCATTGAGCGGCGTGCGATAGATGTTCACACCGGGGCCGAGCAGGACATTCTTGCGGCGATAGCGCGCCTCTTGTCCTACGTTGAAGCCGTAGGAGAAGGCGAGATCACGATTCCAGGTGGCGGCAAGGCAAGTGAGCGCAGGATAGGCGGTGATGGAGTCGTTGTTCCAACCCGCATAGCCCCAATCGTTCCAGTTGATTTCGGCACGCACACCATGGGGTCCATCGCTGTAGCGCACCTCGGGGATGCCAAGACGTGGCACACCTGGGGTAGAGAACTTCGACTGAGCATAGCACAGACGAACCTTCTCGGCCAGCGTCATCTGGCTGAGTGCATCCTTGACGCGTTGCTCGATGGGCTGGGTGCTGAGGGAATAGGTGGGTATAAAAAGAGTGGATTGGGCCTCATAGGGATCAATCACCACCTGCTGCGCCAAAGCAGTAGTGGCTAATGTGGCCAGGAGGATGGGTAATGTAAGACGAGAGTACATATGGGGTTAGGATAGGTTATGTTTGGCAGCCAAGGTTGGCTGCCAACTAAAACAGAACAAATGGGGAATTATAGCTTCACGACTTGAGCCTTGCCATCGTACTGCACTTCGATGCCCTTGGCTTCGGGATCGTAGCCCTGGATGTGCTTGGCTCCGACAGGCACGACGATGAAGGTGCGCTTCTGAAGCATGCCAGGGAACTCGCCTTCGCGATCGGAGATGGTGAGTTCCTTCTGAGCCTCGTTATAGCTGAAGTGAATGTTGGCGAAACGTCCAGCCTCATAGCCATAGTTGGTACCTTCGTCCTCGTAGAGGGTGAATTCGCCGTCCTGACCCTCAAAGACGTAGAGACGGATGGTTCCAGCAGGTTTCTCGTCGCTATACTGCAAAGCGGGGCCGAAGGGGATGATGGAGCCACTGGGCACAAAGACGGGTATCTGCTCGTAGGGAGCGGCACAGATGCGGGTCTCGCCACCTTCGGAAGCGATGCGACCATCGTAGAAGTTGTACCAGATGCGGCCTTCGGGGAAATAGACGTCACGCTGGCGTGCCTTGTACTGATAGACAGGGCAAACCATGAACGAGGGACCGAACATGAACTGATAGCCCAGGTCGAGCACCTTGGGGTCGTAGCCGAAGTCCATCACGAGGGGACGCAGCATAGTGTAGTCGTCGAAATGAACCTTGCCTGCCAACGAGTAGATGTAGGGCATCATGCGATAGCGGAACTCGATGTTTGAGCGAATGACCTTATAGGCAGGATGCGACTCGGGTGCAATGTTCCAAGGTTCGCGGAAGGGGAACTGGCCGTGTACACGGTACATGGGTGTGAAGACGCCCCACTCATGCCAGCGCACATTGAGTTCGCGCCAGTCGCGCATGTCCTCGTTTTCGCGTCCGGTAGCATCAAAGAAGCGCTGGGCTGCCTCGTAACGCTTCTCAACCGAGAAGCCGCCGATGTCCTGGCTCCAATAAGGAATGCCCGAGATGGAGAAGTTGAGACCTGCGGTGATCTGTGTCTTCATGTCCTCCCAACGTGTACCGATGTCTCCCGACCAAGTGGCGGTGGAGAAACGCTGCTCGGCAGCGAAGCCGTTACGTGTGAGGAGGAAGACACGCTGGTTGTCGGGCGAGAAGGCATCTTCGTTACCAAAGCCGTACTGGTTCCACTTAGCCTGTTTCTGAAGTGCCTGCGAATCGTCGGCCTTGATGCCCTGACGCTCAACAGCTGTCTCGTAGCCACGCTGACCGTCATAGATGGCCTCAGCATTGACGATGGAATAGGCGTTGAAATACTCGTCGCTCGAACCGAGGGCGGTGGGACCGCAAAGCAGTTTGCGATAAGGCAGGTCGGTGCAGTCGCGCACATTGGGCTCGGAGGCATCCATCCACCAGGCATCCATACCGATGACGCCGAGTTTCTCGTAGAGCTGACGCCAGAAAACCTTGCGTGCATCGAGGTCGTAGGCATCGTAGAAGGCATATTTGAAGCCCAGCCAGTCGTAGAGCGAGTCCTTGATGCTCTGCTGGTAGATCTTGCCCATCTGGTCAAGCTCCTTCATGTTGTCGGTAGTGAGGTAGTACTTGGGCCAGCAGGAGATCATAATCTTGGCATGCTGAGCATGGATGGTGTCAATCATGCCCTTGGGATCGCTGAAGCGAAGGGTGTCGAAGGTGAATGCGCCCCAAGAGTCGGGACTCCAGTAGTTCCAGTCCATGACGATGTTGTCGATAGGCAGCTTGCGGTCACGGAAGCCCTTGAGTGCATCGAGAATCTCACGCTGGCTCTTGTAGCGCTCGCGGCTCTGCCAGAAGCCGAAAAGCCACTTCGGCATAATCTGCGCCTTGCCGGTAAGAGTGCGATAACCCTTGACCACCTCATCACTGTTGTCGCCTGCGATGAAGTAATAGTCAAGCTGCTGCACCATCTCGCTCCAGAAACTGAGTTTGGCCTGCTCTTCGGGAAGGACAGGAGCCAGGGCACGGAGTCCGCAATAGGCTTCACCACCATCGGGGGCCCATTCGAGACGGAACTTGTAGCGCTTGCCGGCCTCCATGCGAACGGCAAACTTGCGTGCATTGGGGTTCCAGGCTGTGCGCCAGATGGTCTGGTCGCCCTCGACACCAGTGCCTTGCACGTCCTCGGTATAGACGTTGCGGTCGTTGATATAGATCCTCTGATAGCCGCTGTAGTAATGACTGAAGTTGTATTCGCCGGTCACACGAGGCACAATCTCGCCCTCGAAGGTCACCTGTGCCTTATAGAGCGGATATTTTGGCAAGTTCTTGGCCGAAGCGAGGTTCTCGAAATAGATGCTATCCTCACGACGAACGAGTGTCTCCTCGCCAGGTGCGGAATAGGTACCAGTAAGTGCACCAGCTACCCCATCCTTGTCGTAGAGGTCGAAGAGTTCGGGCAGCTGGCTATAATCCTTGGGGTTGCCAAAGCGCATCAGCGAATAGCTATCAACAAGCACGCCATAGTTGCGGCTCGAAACGATGAATGGAACGGACACCTTGGTGTTGTACTGGAAAAGCTCCTCGTTCTTGCCCTTGTAGTTCCAGTCGTCAGCCTGATGTTGACCGAGGCCATAGAATGCCTCATCGGCAGGGCTTTCGAAGACAACGCGAGTGGACCATCCCTTCCAAGTAGTAGGATTGGGCACTTCTGCAGGGCCGTCGGCATTGGCTGTCCAGACAGTCTGCGTTGCGCTATAGGGCGCAAAGGTCTTGCTGCCCTGGGCCTGTTCGGCAAGAATGACATCACCCTTGAGGTTGGTGAACCACACCTGGCCGTTGCTCTTAAGTACATTGGCCACAACGAAGGCGGTCTTTACCTGCACGGTATCGCCACGCTCGATGGCCTCGTACTTGACCTGCTGGTCCTGCGGCACGATGATGAGAGAAGGGCGATCGGCAAACTTGTTTTCGGCCGTAGCCGTAACGCGAATAATCTTCTCGCCCATCACTTCAAGACGGACGAGCTTGGGGCCATCGGTGGTCGTCTGTTCGACGCGAACCGTAACCTGCTGACCCTTTTGGCTCACGGCCTTTCCACCACATGAAGTGAGAAGAAGGGCTGAAAGCAGTGACAATGATGCGATTAGAATATTTTTCATAAGTTTTATGAGTATTAATTATAGTGGCTATATTGACTATAGTGACTATATTGACTATAGTAACTATAATTATTTTTCAAGATCCTTCTTAACGAAGTCCATCACCTGCTGGGCGATAGCCTTCATGCCTGCCTGGCTGGGATGACCCCACTGCTTGTCAATGTCGTGCAGTTCGATGAGGGGCAGGCCGTAATGTCGGCAGATGACACGCATCGACTCAGCATGCTCGGGTTTGAGTTCGGTGTTGAGGATGAAATAGATGCGGGCCATGGGATAGTTCTGCTTGATGACACTGCAGAGGCGCGCCATGGCAGGACGAAAGAACCAGAGGTCGTTATCGGTCCAGTTGGCCCACTTGTAATCGCCGACAAGTTCGCCCGTCCACGAGTCGTTGGTGATGCAGCACGAAAGGATGATGTCGGGATTGCCGAGATTCTCCACGCGGGTGTTGAACGAGCGAGGCTTATAGTTGTCGTAGTTGTAGCCTGCATAGCCTACGGTGGCTCCGCTGTAGGAGTTGTTCATCTCAAGTTTCCAACCCATCTGGTCGATGACCTGCCACCACCAGGTCTGCTCGACGCGTGTCACGTCGTTGCCCTTCTGACGATGAGGACTGTCGGCGCTCCAATACCAGGGTTCATTGGTATCGGGAGTAAGCCAGCCCTCGAAAGTGGAATAACTGTCACCGAAGATGGTGACGCGAAGGGAGTCCTGTGCCTGTGCTGCCCAAGTCAGGGTGGCCATAATGGCTATCAGAATAGTCTTTTTCATTTTTTTGTTTTTTGAAAAACTGGATGTTCTAGATATTCTAGATGCTCTAGACAATTTAGAAAGAAGGATTAGAATTTCCAAGTTTGACCATCGAGCGACTTCACATGGAGTTTGCCCGGAGTCTTGCGATGGCTTGTGACGTCGAGCTTTGTTACCTTGCCATCCTTCCACTCCATACTAAGTTCGTAGCCGCCACGCAGACGCACACCCTTGATATGTCCGCACGGTTTCCACTGCTCGGGCAATGCGGGGAGGACAATGGCCTCGCTCTCGGTATCGCTGATCCAACGGCTTTGGACAAGCATCTCCATCACACCAGCTGTTCCACCGAAGTTGCCATCGATCTGGAATGGTGAATGGGCATCGAAGAGATTGGCATAAGTGCCACCTCCACGACGACGATCCTCTCCCCGGTAATCCTGAGGATGCACAAAGGTCATCAGTTTGCGGAAGATGTGGTAGGCACCCGCAGCGTCACGAAGCCTTGCAAAGAGATTGACTCTCCAGCCTGCGCTCCAACCTGTAGTTTTATCTCCCTTGATCTCGAGAGTCCTGGCACATGCCTGAGCAAGTTCAGGAGTATCTTCGACCGTGATATGATGTCCGGGATATAGTCCAAAGAGATGCGACTGATGACGATGGTGCGGATCCTTGTCCTCCCAGTCGAAGTACCATTCCTGCAGGTTGCCCTTGGCACCAATTTTATATGGAAGAAGTTTTTCTAATGTCTTGTTGACCTGTTCGAGGAAGGCAGCATCACTCTCGGTCACGGCTTCGCCATAGAGGACATTGGCAGCACGTCTGACATCGGTGAGCAATTCTCGAATCATGGCCACATCAGCTGAACCGCCATAGAAAGTGGCACCTTCGAAACCATCAGCAAGGCGATATTCGTTCTCAGGTGTCGTCGAAGGAGAAGTCATCAGATAACCATCCTTCTCGACCAACCACTGCATCAGGAATCGGGCAGCACCCTTCATCACAGGATATGCCTCAGCCAGGAACTTGCGGTCCTGGGTAAACATATAATGTTCCCACAAGTGGGTCGATACCCAAGCGCCACCAATGGGCCAGCAGCACCACATCGGGCTTTCGTTGCGATAACCCACCGGATTGGTCATACACCAGATGTCGCTGTTGTGACAGACGAGCCATGTAGGCACACCCTGTTCCTCAGTGATGGTAGCACCATAGTAGTTTTGCGCGGTGATGGCACCACTCTTGGGCAGACGCTTGATCCACGTCAGCATAGAGTTGTGCATCTCGGGCAAGGCACCGACCTCCGAAGGCCAATAGTTTTCTTCGACATTGATGTTGACCGTATAGTTGCAACTCCAAGGAGGTGTCATACGTTCGTTCCAAAGGCCCTGCAAGTTAGCAGGCACACCCTCGGTACGGCTCGACGAAATGAGCAAGTAGCGTCCGTATTGGAAATAAAGTTCCTCAAGATCGGGGTTGAAATAGTCCGGGTCGTCGTTGAGAAGCAACTGCTGATCGGTATCGAGCGCCAGGATGGAATCGGACGTCTGTCCCAGGTCAAGACTCACGCGGCAGAAGAGGCGCTGAAAGTCCTCAAGATGACGCGACTGCAAGGTTGAGTAGTCCTTCTTCACGGCTTCGGCGAGACGCTGGGCCACTGCCGAGCGGTAGTCGCGACCTTCGGTGACGGGGTTCTTGTAAGGACCATTGTAACTGGTCACATTGGTGAGCAAAAGAACAGCCTCGTCGCAACCACTGATCACAAGGGCAGTGTCACCCTCCACCTTGACGCAACCCTCGGGTGCCTGAATGCGCAGTTCTGTGCGGAAATGGATACCACGGTTCGCATCGTAATGGAACCACTCGTCCTTGCCCTTCTCGGGCTTGGTGCTATAGGCAACATAGCCCTCGGTGAAAAGTTTGTCGGACGCCACAGTGGTCACACTGCCCGGCTGGGGGCAAGACAGACGAATGCGCTGGTTCAAGGACGTATTGTACGACTTCAGTCGAACCACAATGACCGAATCGGGAGCAGACGCAAAACTCTCGCGCTCGATGCGACTGCCATCGGGCATCTCGTAGGTGACATATGCAGTCGCCTTGGTCAAATCGAGCGAACGGGAATAGGATACAGGTTCGCCGGCGGCCTTCAGATCGGTGATAAGCAGTGAACCTAGCGGTTGATAGATTTCGCTGTTGTGACCCTCGATCTTCATGTTCTCCCGCTCTGCCCCACGATAGTCTTCATTGTCGAGCAAGGCGCGTACCTTCGGCAGATTCTTGTAGGCATTGGGTGTCCAGGGGACGAGGTCGGGTTCACCCGTCCACAGCGTGATATCGTTGAGCGAAAGGCGTTCCTCAGTCACGCCGCCATAGACCAGCGCTCCGAGTTGTCCGTTGCCGATAGGCAGGCTTTCCTCGAAGTACTGCGCGGGACGACTGTAATGCAGAATCAACTTGTTCGCGGCCACAGGTTCCTCCTGCTCGCAGGCTGTGAAACCAAGCACTCCGACCAAGGAGAGAAGGATAACTTCGTATTTCATGCGTATAAATATATATGGTATAACGGCGCAAATATACAGATTTTTTTGAACAAGTCCAATTTTTCAGCTCATTTTCACACTATTTTTGCACTTTTGTCGGTTCTTTTTTGGCCGTTAGATAAAAAATGAGTACTTTTGTACCCATCAAACCACAAGAAGAATGAAAACTAAATCACTAAGCATCATGGCACTAATCAGTGCAATCACAATCTCCTGTTCGACCAATGGAGAGAAGCGCGGAAGTGGCAATCCGCTTCTGGAAGAACCCACCGCCAAATATGGCATCATCGATTACGACCGCATCACGCCCGAACACTTCAGCGAGGCCATCGAACTGGGTATGGAGGAGCAAAAGCGCGAAGTAAAAGACATCTGCGAAAACCCGGAAGAACCCACGTTTCGCAACACCATCGCTGCCCTCGACCAGAGCGGACAGTTGCTAAGCAAGTCGGTACTCATCTTCGAAGACCTGACGTCAAGCAATTCCACCCCGGAACTTGAGGCATTGCAGACCAAATATTCGCCAGCCTTGACCGCCCACAACGACGGCATCTACCTCAACCCACAACTTTTCGACCGCGTAAAGACCGTCTATGACAAGCACTACAAGATGGGCATCGAGCAACCGGAGGCCGAGAAGGAAATTCTGAACCACGAGGAGATGTCGGTGCTCCGAAAGACCTACGAGGCATTTGCCAAGCGCGGTGCCGAACTCGGCGAAGAGCAGAAGGCACAACTGCGTGAACTCAACGCCCGCATAAGCGCACTCCAGACCAAGTTCAGCCAGAACCTCCTGCACGAGACCAACAACACCTACGTGACCGTCGATTCGAAGGAAGAACTCGATGGACTTCCCGAGGCAAACATCCAGCGTGCCGCCGACATGGCCAGGCAACAGGGACAAGAGGGCAAGTACATGTTCAACATGCAGCGCCCATCGTGCAATCCCGTGCTCCAATATTGCACCAACCGTGAACTGCGCCACAAGGTGTACGATGCATATTACAACCGTGGCAACCAGGGCAACGAATGGGATAACAAAGCCATCTGCGCCGAACTCGTCAAGCTGCGCCTCGAACGCGCCAAACTGCTCGGCTACAAGAACTGCGCCGAACAGATCCTGAAATACCGTATGGCCGAAAACGAGGAAAATGTCTATGACCTGCTCAACGCCGTCTGGGGACCTGCAGTCGAGAAGGCCAACCAGGAACTTGCCGACATCCGCGTCGAGATGAAGAAGGACGGCCTGACCTGCGAGCCGGAGGGCTGGGACTATATGTTCTACTCCAGCCGCGCCAAGGCAGCCAAATATGCCATCGATGAAGAAAAGATTGCCGAATATTTCGAAATCAACAACGTCCTCAAAGGCATCTTCTATGTTGCCGAAAAACTGCATGGACTGACCTTCAAGGAAATCACCGGTCAGGTTCCTACCTACAGCAAGGAGACACAGACCTGGGAGGTCTATGACCGCGACAAGAAACTCGTCGCCATCTTCTACAACGACTATTTCCCACGCGACGGCAAGGGTGCCGGTGCCTGGATGACCGATCTGCGTCCGCAATCCTACGTGCAGGATTCGTTAGGTAACGAAGTACGACAAATTCCCATCACCATCAACGTCTGCAACATGACACGCCCGAATGCCGAAGGTGCTGCCTTGCAGAGCATCGACAACGTAACTACCATGTTCCACGAGTTCGGTCACGCCATGCACTTCATGCTCCACGACGTGCACTACAATGCCACCTACGATGTGGAGTCGGACTACGTCGAACTACCTTCCCAGCTCAACGAGCATTGGGCCACCGAGCCCGAAGTGCTCAAGGTCTATGCCAAGCACTATAAGACAGGTGAAGTCATCCCTATGGACCTCGTCAAGAAACTTGATGAAAGCAGCAAGTACGGACAAGGCTTTGCCACCGTGGAGTATCTTGCCGCCTCGCTCGTCGATATGGATCTGCACACGCTGACCGAAGTACCCGAGGACCTCGACGTCATCGAATTCGAGACCAGGAAACTGCAGGAACGCGGCATACCACGACAAATCCTCCCCCGCTATCGTGTGACCAACTTCAGCCACACCATGGGAGGAGGATATACTGCCGGATATTATAGTTATCTTTGGTCGGAAGTGCTCGACTGCGATGCTTTCGAAGCCTTCAAGGAGACTGGCGACATCTTCAACTCCGACCTTGCCCTGCACTATCGCAAGACCTGTCTTGAACCTGGCGGCATCGACTCAGGCCTGAAGATGTACATCAACTTCCGCGGTCGCAAACCCGGCATTGAGGCATTGCTCCGCAACCGAGGCCTCAGCACCGCTGCTTGTCGCTGATGTCAATGCTTCGAATGACGCACGAACAAACGAATTGACCGAGATATTTCGGGAACGATAAAGACGGGAGAGGTCACCAGCAGGATCAATCCCCAATCCTTAAGACTTAGCCTATCAACCTCGAAGAAGTCGGGCAGCAGATCGACAATGACGAACTGCCCGACTAATATTATTGCTGCCACCAGGACAAATCCCGAACTAAAGGACTCCTTGAAGCGCTCCCGGTCGGTAAAGAAATGACGTATCTCGAGCAACATACTGCTATCGGTGCGGTAATAGCGCACGTTGAACAGGTTCCACAATTGCAGCACCACAAAGAAAGTGAAGTAGATGCCATGCTCGTAGGCCGACAGGAAAGGCTTGCCTGGGTGTCTTTCAAAGTAACCCGTAAAGTACTTCTTCAGCGCATCCACGTTGAAGAGGTCGGACACTTCGTCAACATCCGTATGGTAGAGCAATTGCCAGATGCCCACCATCACCACGAAGAAGCCCAATCCCCAAAGGGCGATGCGCCAGCCCATCTGATGATTGACGATATGCGCCTTGGGCGAACGCGGCTTGTCGTGCAGCACCCTCGGGTCGGCAGGAAGTGACGACAGGGCGCCTGCGGCAAACGTGTCCATGATAAGGTTGACCCACAGCATCTGTGTCACATTCAAGGGCGAATCGAGGCCCGTAATGGCTCCCAACAGCACCACCAAACATGCACACACGTTGATGGTCATCTGGAAGATAATGAATCGACGGATGTTCCAATAGATACTGCGTCCCCAAAGAATGGCCTTGTTGATTGACGCGAACGAGTCGTCGATAATAGTGATGTCCGAAGCTTCCTTGGCACGCGATGTGCCAGAGCCCATTGACAATCCCACCTGTGCCTTTGCCAGTGCCGGTGCATCGTTAGTTCCATCGCCCGTCACAGCCACCACCTCGTGGTTCTGCTGCAGCAGTGTCACCAAGCGGGCTTTATCCTCGGGACGGGCACGTGCAATGATGCGAATGCGGTAATCACGAAGCAGTTCGCGCAAATCCTTGTCCGAACGGGTGGCGAAGTCGGGGCCTTGCAAGGTCTTGTCCAGCTCGCCTTCCTTCAGCAATCCTATCTCACGCCCAATCTCGTTGGCAGTGCCTACGGTGTCACCTGTTACGATAATCACCTTTACGCCAGCGACATCCTTGCACTGGTGGATGGCTTGGGCCACATCGGGACGAATGGGGTCGGCAATGCCCACTACACCGAGGAAGACATGCGGTCCCTCGCCCTGTTGCATTGCAAAGCCCAGCGTTCGCATGGCTCGCTGCTGATAGGAAGCAAGGAGTTCTTCCACCTCGTGTTTGGTCACACCGCCTGCTATCTCTTCACATCGGTCGAGCAGCAGTTCGGGAGCACCCTTGACGTACTTCACAACCGTACCGTCGGGTTTCTCGACGCGGGTGAGCATGTATTTTGTTTGCGTCGAAAAAGGCTGTTGACCCACCACCTTGGCGCTGTCGCGCAACTGCTGGTAGTCGAAGCCCATCGTGTCGAGCCACATCAGCAGGGCACCTTCCGTCGGGTTGCCGATAGGAGTACGTTCCACGGTGAGCGCTGCTGTGCTATTGACGCTTATGCCAAGGGCAAGTTCCTCTCGGTCATAGTCTCCAAAGAAACGATGCTCGACCACCGACATACGGTTTTGGGTCAATGTGCCCGTCTTGTCGGTGCAAATCACCGTTGTCGCACCCATCGTCTCGCAAGCATGCAACTTGCGCACCAGATTGTTCTCTTTCAGCATCTTGCGCATACTCAATGCAAGGCTCACGGTGATGCTCATCGGTAATCCTTCGGGCACTGCCACCACAATCAGCGTAATAGCCAGCATCAATGACTGCAGGACGAAACCGAAGATGACGATCGGCTCCATCTTGTCGGGCATGTCACTGAATGCAAAATAGTAGAACAGACGACCCAGAACGATCAACAGGGCGATGGTAAAACTTGCATACGAAATCCATCGGCCCAATTGGTCCAACTGACGACTAAGCGGTGTCTTCACTTCCGAACCTTCACGCGTCAACGCCACGCCACGTCCCTCTTCGCTATCCACAGCCGTCTTGTCAACCACATAGACACCATTGCCCTCGATAACTGTGCTTCCGCGCAGCACACGATCGGCAGGATAGGCCGACTCGGAGTATTTGTGATAGTCCTTCTGGTCGGGTGTGAACTTATCCTGATAAGGTTCGCCGGTGAAGATTGATTCGTCCACTCTAAGCGCATTGGCAACCACAAGCAGACCATCGGCAGGAAGTTGGTCTCCGCTTTCGATGCGGACCACATCACCTACCACCACATCCATCTTCGGGATGCTGTACATCTGAGGGTGTGCATCCCTCCAGGGACGGCGCAGTACTTTCACAGGTTGGGTATCCTTCACTTGATTAAGCACATCGAACTCGTGGTCGGCCTTCACTTCGAAGACGAAACCTACGCCCGTCGAAAGCAGGATGGCGAACAACACTCCAATAGGTTCGAACAACAGGCGCCAATTGCCCGTAGTCATAATTTCGTAACCAGATACGAAGCACGAGAGAAAGAGCGCAACAAGCAGAATAATAATGAGAGGATCCTTGAACTTCTCGAGGTAGCGTTTCCACAAGGGCTCTTTCTCGGGGTCGGGTATCTTGTTTTGTCCCTTACCCGCGATGACGACAGGATCATCGACCGAAAGAGCCATTTCGAGGTATTTCTTGCGTTTATCCATTCTATTTTTCTTTTTTCGGCCGCAAAGATACATCATATTTTCAACAATTCCAAATTTTCAGGTTAAGAATCTATTAAGAATCCGATTTGAACGGCATAGAATGCGAAGAAAAAATATTATAAAACATATTTTTTAGGTTTTTTGTGCGAAAATCAAAGATTTTTGGAAAAATATTTGGAATTATCGGGAAGATTTACCATATTTGCAGCAGCAAATTGTTAGCCGCGCCCATGAGAATCACCCATTACCCACGCGGTTTGCTATCAAAATGACAGATACAATTCATCAAAGATTTAACCAAATCAACATTCGCTATGTTAAACATTGATCAATTTATGGCCAATCTGGAGAAAAAGCATCCAGGTGAAAAGGAATTCCTTCAGGCCGTTCGTGAAGTTCTGATTTCAATCAAAGACGTTTATGACCAGCACCCCGAATTCGAGCGTGCATCGCTGCTTGAACGCCTCGTCGAGCCCGAACGCATCATCATCTTCCGTGTACCTTGGGTAGATGATCGCGGCAAGACGCAAGTGAACCTCGGTTATCGTGTGCAGTTCAATTCAGCCATCGGTCCATACAAGGGAGGTCTCCGCTTCCACGCATCGGTTAACCTCTCGATCCTCAAGTTCCTCGGTTTCGAACAGACGTTCAAGAACTCACTCACCACACTCCCCATGGGTGGCGGCAAGGGTGGCTCTGACTTCTCGCCCCGTGGCAAGAGCGAGGCCGAAATCATGCGTTTCTGCCAGTCGTTCATGACCGAGCTCTATCGTTATGTAGGTCCCGAAATTGACGTTCCCGCAGGTGATATCGGTGTTGGTGCACGCGAAATCGGCTACCTCTTCGGACAATACAAGCGCATAACACGCGACTTCAGCGGTGTGCTCACCGGTAAGGGTCTCGAATATGGTGGTTCATTGGTTCGTCCAGAGGCTACCGGCTTCGGCGGACTCTATTTCGTTCATGAGATGCTGCAGGATGCAGGCATCGACATCAAGGGCAAGACCGTCGCCATCTCAGGCTTCGGCAACGTAGCATGGGGTGCAGCCACCAAGGCCACACAACTTGGTGCCAAGGTCATCACCATCTCGGGTCCTGATGGATATGTCTATGATCCCGAAGGCATCAGCGGCGAGAAGATCGACTACATGCTCGAACTCCGTGCATCGGGCAACGACATCGTTGCGCCTTATGCCGACGAGTTCCCCGAGGCTACCTTCTATCCCGACAAGCGTCCATGGGAACGCAAGTGCGACATTGCGCTCACCTGCGCTACCCAGAACGAACTCAATGGTGAAGATGCTGCCCAGCTCATCGCTAATGGTGTACAGTGCGTGGCCGAAATCTCCAACATGGGATGTACCCCCGAAGCCATCGACCTCTTCATCGAGAAGAAGATGCTCTACGCTCCCGGCAAGGCTGTCAATGCAGGCGGCGTAGCCACCTCAGGTCTTGAGATGAGCCAGAATGCTGCTCACCTCAGCTGGAGTGCCGCCGATGTCGATAAGCGACTCCACGAAATCATGCACGGCATCCACGAGCAGTGCATCAAGTACGGCAAACAGCCCGACGGCTACGTCAACTACGTAAAGGGTGCCAATGTCGCTGGCTTCATGAAGGTCGCTCGCGCAATGATGGCACAGGGTGTAGTCTGAATTTCGTTTGATTACTTTGTTTCCAAAACATATAAGGCGCTCTCCAAGGGGGAAGCGCCTTATTTTTCGTAGCATACATATTTGGAGTATGGATTCTAATACATGGTGAGTTTTATGAAGTTAGCAAATTTGTCGAGTTTTTTGCCAATATATTTGCCAGTGTCACAATTTTCCTCTATATTTGCAGCGACCTTTTCGAACGATTGAAAACAAATAATATCAATATGAGAAAAAACATATCTTTATCCACTGCGTTTGCTGTTGCAAGCTTCGCTGTGACCATACTGGCTGGATGTACCTCCAAGCAGGAGCAGATTGAGGCAATCTACTGTATCACAGAAATCAAGGAAGATGCCTACAAGGACAGCACCGGACTCGTTTCCATCAAGCTGCCCAACACCGTGACCGACATCGGAGCAAGCGCCTTCGAAGGCTGCAATCATCTCTCCACAGTCAAGCTGCCCAACAGCGTTACATCGATCGGTGAAGCTGCATTCTCGGGGTGCATTCGCCTCAAGTCGCTCAAACTCCCAAACGATGTAACCAAGCTCAGCAAGAAGATCTTCTGGGACTGCACGAGCCTCTCAAAGATTGACCTCCCCGACCATCTTGCCGAGATTGGAGAAGATGCATTCAATGGTTGCACGAGCCTCACGTCAATAAATCTCCCCAACGGCGTGACCGAAATAGGCGATTTTGCCTTCAATGGCTGCACGAACCTCTCTTCCATCAAGCTCCCCGATGGCTTGACCACTATCGGATGGGGTGCCTTCAACGACTGCACCAGCCTCACCTCAATCAAAATCCCGAACAGCGTGACGAAGATTGGCGGATTTGCCTTCAGCGGTTGCTCCAGCCTCACTTCAATCGAGCTCCCCGACAGCTTGACCGAGATTGACCTCAAAGCCTTCGACGGCTGCACCGCCCTCTCATCCATCAGGATTCCCGGAACCGTAAACCGAGTCAGGGACAATGCCTTCGACGACTGCACCAGCCTCACCGAAATCCATCTCGAACACCAGAAACCCGACACCATCCTCGGTGACCGCACTTCACTCGACCCCTCAAAAATCATTCTCTTCGTTCCAAGAGGTTCGGAAGAAAGCTATCGGCGCAATCCCTCCTTCAGCAGGTTCAAGGAAATCAAGACAGAGAAGTGAATACGAAGAGTGACACCCCGTTTGAGGTGTCACTCTTTTTATCAAATAACCACAAATAACCGAACAAAATCGTCACAAATAACCAAAAAACTATAAATGTTAGATTAATTTTCCTGCATTTTCAAGGAATTCTTACGAGCCCTGCCGCGATATACCATATAGATTCCCAGACCAATTGCCAGGAGAACAATGGCCAGCGAAAGGTAGAGCGCCCAATTGTTCTTGCCGCTCGAAGTGGCTTTGATAGTATAGCAAGGGGCTAAGAGTCTCATACCATTCAGTCGATAGTGCAGTTCTCCGTCACGGAAGACACCATCGCCACATTTCAAAACCTCGATGATGCCCCCTGGCATGGTCAGCTGATAATCCACGTCGAGCATCAGCAGCGACACATAGATGTCCTGGCGTTGCTCCCAAGCTTCGGTAATCACAGTGTCAGCTTTCAAAGCCTGGCTGTAAACTTCTGTTTTGAAAGTCTCTGCGAGAAGTTTCTCGTAATCGAAGTTCAGACCATCGACGGACATCTTATCTGCTTGCGCTATCAATTCCGACTTGCGCGCAAGGAACTCCTCCTTGCTGACAGGAACTTTGGCGATGTCGTCATAATGCTCGGCAAGCACATCCATGAGGTCATTGAGAATGTTGGCATTGACAAAGTGCAAGTATGCATCCTCCATCGAGTCCAAATAGTCCTTCATCTCTAGGCCGCTGTATCCCTTCATGACATCGGGTGTGCCCGTCAGCCAAAAGTCAGCCATGTCTTTCTCCATATAATTGGTCAAAGGGATAACGAATGTGGGAGCGATGCTTTCGAATGTTTCAGTATAAATGTAGTCGGTATAGAACCAACGGAATTGCTTCTCGAGTTTAGCTTTCGACTTCACCTGTTGTCCAGCCACCTGTAGAGGCATAGCCTCGGCCATCTCATCGGGCGACGAAAAGTCACGATAGGCCTTGACCCACAATGTATCCTGCACTTCGTATGTCCAATCATTGTCGTTCAGAATATCCAAGACATTAGAATAAGCATTGATGGAACCGTTGGCCAAGGCAGCGGAGTCGGCCTTGAAACAAATCTCGCGCCGACAGGTGCCATCAGCATTGATGATGGTATTCATGTCGATATGTCCGCTCTCACAAGCTGAAAGCGCGACCAGCAGCATAGCGAAAAGAAAAAGATACTTTTTCATAAAGTGATATTTTTTTAGTTGGGCATGAGCAGGGCATGCCGATAATTATTGCAGTGAGGTAAAATGTCTCTTAATGTGGGAAATGGAGGCCCTGGACCGCTTCATTTCATTGAATTGGCAAAACGCTTCACGAGGAGGTAGGTTGTCAAGGATTTGCAGATATTCCGGCTGAAACCGCTGTAAGCTTTGGCCGTAGTCGATGTCGTTAGGACGCTCGACAATGCTGCGGCGTTGGCTATAGAACAGGACCAACAGGCAGATAGCTGCCACAGATGAGATCCATTGCACTGCTCGCAAGTATTGTTGGCCGAAAGGCCGCTGTTGCGAAGGCAGATTACTCATGATATTATCGGTCAAAGCATCCGCATCGAATAGCATGGGCTGTTGCGAAGCCAGCCGTCGGGTTATTTCATCCATCTTTTCCATATCCTAACTGATTTAATTGTTCGCGTATCGTTTTCCGTGCCACATAAAGGTTGCTCTTGATCTTGGCAGCATCCAGCCCCGTGATCTGTTCCACCTCTTCCGTGTCGAGGTTCTCCAGATGAACCAGCGTGAAGACGATGCGTTGCTTGGGACTGAGTCGGCTTACCAGCGTCTTGATGACCGAGAGAAGTTCGTGGTTCTCCAACTCCTTTTCCGTGTCGCTATCCGAAACGTATTGGGAGAAGTAATCTTCGTCTTCGGGCAACGGTTCGATAGAGGCCTTACTCTTCAATCGGTCAAAACATAGCCGGATAGCAATAGTGTAGATCCAGTTTCTCAGATTTTGCCTGGGGTTGTAGGATGCGAAGTTGACCCACACCTTGATCATCGTCTCCTGCACCACATCCTTAGCCTCCTCTTCGTCGCATAACGAGCGAAAAGCCAAGGTGAAGACCATCTGCTGATAGGTCTGCACCACTTTCCGGAAGGCGGCTTGGTCGCCGCATCGGCATCGCTCGATTATGTCATTAGTAATGATGTCCATACTGAATCTTGCATCTTGCTCTCATCCAATATACGACGGACAAGCGCAAAAGTCGAAAAAACTTTTTCATCTTTTCAAGATTTCAGGGCAAAGATAGGATGTTTTCTTCAAACCACCAACTTTTTTTTGCCAAATACTTGCAAATGTCAATAATTCTTACGAACTTTGCCGCGATATCGTACGGAAAAACATCGTAATCACTATGCAATCACGACTGACTCCTCTCCTCACCTACTTCTGCAAGATGTTCTGCCTGGGCATCCTGCTTTGGACGGTATGCGGTTGCACGAGGCAGAAAAGCGAGATACCCAGCCCTCAGAATGCGATGTATTACTGGCGACAGGAGCTGAAACTCAACGATGCTGAACGCTCTTTCATCAATCGTCAGAAGGTAGGAAAGGTATATCTGCACCTTTTTGATGTTGTGAGAAGAAACGGAGAACTTGTCCCTTCCACCACCTTGACGTTTACGGATACTTTGCCTGCCCAGATAGAGGTGATTCCCACTGTCTTCCTGGCAGTCAATGCGATGAACGATACCACCGGCCTGTCGACACTGCCGCGACTCATTGCAATGCGTGTTCGACAGATGTTGGAGCAGAATGGCCTGGCAAAGCCTACCGAACTGCAAATTGACTTCGACTGGACACGGCGTAATCAGGAACGCTATTTCAATTTCCTTAGTCAACTACGCAAGGCTTTCGAGGCAGAAGGAGGTTCTAAACTATCAGCCACCATCCGACTGCATCAACTTGGCATGGAAGCACCGCCAGTCGATTACGGAGCATTGATGGTTTATAATGTAGGCAAACTGACTGACTTCGACGAGGAGTGCAGCATCCTCACCAAACGAGGCATCGAGCCCTATCTGCGTTACTTGCCGCGCTACAGTCTGCCTCTATGTGCGGCGTTGCCAGTCTATAGTTGGAATCTGCTCTTCCACGATAAGAAGTTCAACTGTATCCTGCGCGGTGTAGATATCGGCGATACAGCCCGATTCAAGCCCATCGACGAAAGCCACTTCCTATCGGTCGATTACCAACCCATCCCACCCTCCGGGGTGGCTATGCGGGGCGAAGGACGCATTTTCCCAGGTGACATTGTGCGACATGAGTTTGTACCAGCCGATGTCCTGATGGACGTGCGTCGCACGCTTACTGACCTTCGTCCCGAAATATGTGACCAGGTTATTCTCTATCACCTCGATGAAAACCAGTTAAAACAATACAGCAATGAAACCCTTCAAATGTTATTTTCTGGCCATTAGCCTCGGCCTGATGACCACCTCGGCCAGTCTGGCTTGCGGATGGGACGGCGACGATCCTTCGTATTACGACCTGTTCCATTGCACGCAGGAATTGCCCAACCTTGCCGATCAGCACACCAACGAATCCGCCCAATTCTGGGCAAGATATGCAGGTCTGCCCGCCGATGATGCTCTCCTCAGCGCCGTACGCTATCTCCGTATGGACGATTTCGAGGATTCCGAAGAGCCGACTACCAATCTACTGATCACCACCTTGCGCGAACAGGGGAAGACCGATGCCATCGCCCTGCTGCAGATCAACACCGAGCTCAACGAGCTGGTGGAATCCACCCAGTTCTGGGAGTACAGGAAGGTGACCCCCGAGGAATACCAGCAAGTCCTCGACAAGGCGAACGCACTCAAGGTTGGCAAGGATCTGAACAAACGCCTGACATTCCTCAAAATGCGTATCCTTGCCCGACTCAATGCCGATGATGCGATGATGCGTCTGTGGACCGATGAGGCTTCCCGTTGGGAGCCCAGCGAAATACGTGACCGTATGGAGGGCTATGTTGCAGGTATCTATTTCCGAAAAGGCGATTACGACAAGGCTTTGCCCATCTACTTCCGTCTGCGCGATGGTGGAAGCATCAGCCTCTGTGTGAATCGCATGCTCGACTCGACGAGCATCGAGGAAGTCTATCGCAAGGATCCCAATGCCTTGATACTGGGCTATATCCTCGAGGATTATGCCAACTACTTCTACCACGCTTCGCAACACGACTATTGGGAGATGGATGACGAAGACTACAAGATCTGGACCAAAGTGACCCGTCATCGTGAAGCTGTGGTTGACCTTGCCGAAAAAGTAGTGGCGGAAGGCAAGGCCAAGGACCTGCGTATGTGGCAGACGTTCGTCGGCTTCATACAACTCATCACAGGTCAAGAAAACGCGGCTTATCAGTCATTTGTGAAAGCCGAGGATTTACCGGGGGAAAATAGTATGAAGAGTCTGTTGCGTCACTACAAGTTCGCCGCATCGCTGTCGTTGGACAATAAACCTGCCCAATACGACGAATATGTGGCCGAGGAAATACGTAATTACAAGGAGTTCGCATATTATCTCAGCGATCCCGAGCGCAGCGTGGTGCAAGGTCTTTGGGGCAACGAAATCGACAAGCGACTGCAGGCCTACGTCAATCAGCGCCAGGATCCTTCGCTTTCCTTCCTCACCCGCAATCTGATCAATGGCAATTATTGGGAACTGGACCACGATATGCCAACCCAGCAGGTGAAGGAATTACAGCATTATATCAAGCACGGAGGCGACGGTCCCTTGGGCCAATGTTTAGTCAAATATTGTGCCCTTGGCCAGAACTTCTTCAATGAACTCATCGGCACCAAACTTATTCGTGAAGGAAACTTCGAAGAGGCCCGGGATTTCCTCGAAAAAGTGCCTGAGGATCACCTTCGCAATCTAGGCATTACGCCCTACCTGATGCATCGCCATCGTCCCGATACGCCATTCCAGCGCAAAGATCGCTCTGAGAACTGGGATTCCAATACGACCGAGGTAGATAATATCAAATACCAATTCTGCCTACAAGTGATTTCGATGAAGGAATGGCTCAACAAAGCCAAAGGCGAGGAGAAAGCAGAAGTGGCCTTTAATTTAGCGGATATGCTATTCCAAGCCTCCTATGCCGGCGATCTTTGGGCCATTTCGGAATACTCATGGTCGGGCGCCGACTATCATTACAACCAGCTGAACGACCAGGCTGAACACTACCTACAGCTCGCCCTCGATTGTACCAACGACTTCAACATGAAGGTCAAATGCTATTTCGGTTTAGCGGCCAATCCGACCTCCGAGCAGGAAACGTATATTCGGTACGACAACGACAAGAAGCGCTACTACATCCTCTCTCCCGATGGGCCTCAGCGCGAAGCCTACAAGTGGCTACGCTACCAAACCAAACGTGACAGCCCGATCTACGAATCCTGCGACTGGCTGAAGCTATACGTCGCCGACAACTATGAACCATATTCCTATTATTGATATTCTTTAACACCTATCCCCAATGAAAAAAATCTTATCGACATTGCTTGTTGCCTGCATAATGCTCTCACATATACAGGCACAAGACTACAAAGAAGTGTGGATATATCCCGATGGCAACTATCCAGAACTGAACGGACACGAAAACGACAATCCTCGCACCACCGAAAGATGGACCGCTCAGCCCTATATGCACATCTACCGAGCCTCAACTGACAAGGCGGCAGCGCGCACCGTGGTATGCCTGCCCGGAGGAGGTTACAGCCATCTGTCGCTTGTCAACGAAGGTTCGAGCTGGGCTCCCTATTTCAACGAATTGGGCATCAACCTCGTGGTGCTGGCCTATCGTATGCCTTATGGCCATGACCAGATTCCACAGAACGATGTCTATGACGGCATCCGTTACCTTAAGGCGCATGCCACCGAACTTGGCATCAATCCCAACGACGTGGGCATCATGGGCTTCTCGGCCGGCGGTCACCTGGCCTCAACAGTTGCAACCCGTGCACCCAAAGATGTGCGTCCCAACTTCCAGATTCTGTTCTATCCCGTCATCTCGATGGACACACTTGTTACCCACCGCGGTTCGCACGACAACCTAATAGGGCGCTATGCCGGTCAGGACCTCGTTGACCTCTACAGCAACGAGAAACAGATTGACGCGCAGACACCACGCGCCATCATCCTCCTTGCCGATGACGACCGCGCCGTACCTTCACCCAATGGTGTGAACTATTACCTTGCGATGAAGAAGAAAGGCATCCCTGCCACCCTGCATGTCTATCCCAAGGGAGGACACGGCTTCGGTTTCAAGGACACCTTCAAGTATCACGATGCTATGCTCAAGAATTTGACCGACTGGCTAAAGAGTTTTTAGAAAAACTAATTTATGAAATGAAACTCCCCCATCTCCTTTTTCGGAAAGATGGGGGAGTTTTCTTATTACCATACATCACAAGTCTGGCGTTCGGTACTCTCAGCAGGGTGTTCGGGAACAGGCTCGCCATTCACCGTACAATCGACGAACGAGCAATCGTCGGTACGGTAGAGATACCAGGGATGAAGTGCCTTTGTGACATGGAAATCGGTCACTTTGACGTTGCGGATAGGCTTCTCATCGTTGCCATCGTAGAAGATGGCATAACTTTCGGCCTCTCCCGCCGTAATATGACTGATGTCGAAATCCTCGTATTGTGCCTGATAGTTGCCTCCGTGATAACCAAAGTAATTTGTCTCGAAACGAAGGATGGCACCAAATGCTTTTTCAATGGTGACGTTGCTGACATGCACGTCGCGTATGAAGCCGCCACGATCCTTGTTCGACTTGAAGTAGAGCGCATTCTTCACCGTGCCAATACGAATGCTATCCATCCAGACTCCTTGCACTCCTCCACTCATTTCCGAGCCGATGCAGAGACCATTGCATTCGCTTTGAAAGTCACATCGACGAATGACGATACGCTCCGAGGGACGACCCACCCGGCGCCCATCGGCATCGCGTCCCGACTTGATGGCCACGGCATCGTCTCCGCAACGGAAGAGACAGTCCTCTATCAGTACGTTGCTCGACGACTCGGGGTCGCATCCGTCATTGTTGGGAAAATGTGAGTCAATGGTGACGCCGCGCACGATGACGTTGTCGCAATAGAGCGGATGAATGGTCCAAAATGGAGAGTCCTTGATGGTGATACCTTCGATGAGGATGCGTGAGCATCCGAACGTCTCGACACAAGTGGGACGCAACTTGGTGCCCTCGGCAAAGACACGCTCATTTACGGGAGTCAGGTCTTCGCCCATCTGTCGCAAACGTGCAACAAATGGCTTTTCAGGCAATTCGCCAGGCGTGCCATGCAATGCTGTCCCTGTCTCGTGTGCTGCAGGGTCCCATCCCCACCAGCCCATCTCGACACCAGCCTGCCCGTCGATCGTGCCACGTCCGGTGATGGCGATGTTCTGCTGATGATAGGCATAGACCATAGGCGAACGACCATAAAGTTCAGTTCCTTCGAAACGAGTCAAAACCACTGGCAGGAAATCATCTGCCCTGCCACTGAATCGCAGATAAGCACCCTCTTGGAGATGAAGGTTCACGTTGCTCTTAAGATGCAGCGAACCGCAAAGCAGATATTCGCCTGCTGCTACATCAACCTTGCCACCACCTAAGAGTGAACAAGAGTCGATGGCATGCTGCAACATCGGCAAGGCATCGATATCAGGAGCGGGGGTCACCGTGATAGTGCGATCGGGGAAAGAGGTACGTGCAATACCAGCCACAATCTGCTCCATAGGACTTGGCTCAGGGTTCCGCGAACACGAAGGAAGAAGGACAAGAAGGGTTAAAGACGAAAAAAGGGAAAGAAGACAGTGTTTCATGGGAAAAAACGTTAAAGCGGGTGCCAAGCTTGGCTCCCAACGAAGACAAAGTGGGAGCCAGACCTGGCTCCCACCTATTAACTAGATACCAAATGCCTCTCGAACCCGGTCCTTGTAGTCGAGCTTCTCCCAAGTGAAGAGCTCCACTTCGAGGGTCTTGGTTTGGCCAAGGCGATTGGTGAACGTTTTAGTTACCTTTTCGCAAGGACGACCAAAGTGACCGTAGGCTGCTGTCTCCTCATAAATGGGATTGAGCAGGCCCAAACGCTGCACGATGGCGTGAGGCGTCATATCGAAGATCTTGCCGACCTTGTCCGATATCTCTGCATCGCTCAATGCAACTTTGGCAGTGCCGTAGGTGTTGACATAGAGGCTCACAGGCTTGGCAATGCCGATGGCGTAGGCCACCTGAACCAAAGCGCGATCGCAGACACCAGCAGCCACGAGGTTGTTGGCAATGTGGCGGGCAGCGTAGGCTGCCGAACGATCGACCTTCGATGGATCCTTGCCCGAGAATGCTCCTCCTCCATGGGCTCCATGGCCACCGTAGGTATCGACGATAATCTTACGTCCTGTGAGACCAGTGTCACCATGAGGACCGCCAATCACAAACTTACCTGTCGGATTGACATAGAGATTTAACTTGTCGTCGAAGAGAGATGCTTCGAACTCGTTAAGACGAGCCTTGAGACGTGGGATAAGGATATCACGCACATCCTTACGGATTTGTGCCAGCATGGCCTCATCGTCATCGAGCCATTCGTCATGCTGTGTACTGATGACGATGGTGTGAACACGCTTGGGGCAATTGGTTTCACCATCATACTCCACGGTAACCTGACTCTTGGCGTCAGGGCGCAGATAAGGCATAGGTGAATTGGCCTCACGACGGATTTTTGCCAATTCTATGAGGAGCAGATGACTGAGCTCGAGGGTGAGTGGCATGCGGTTGTGAGTCTCGTTGGTTGCATAGCCGAACATCATGCCCTGGTCTCCGGCGCCCTGTTCTTCAGGCTTCTGGCGTTCCACGCCGCGGTTGATATCGGGACTTTGTGCATGAATGGCCGAGAAAATGCCGCAAGAACTTCCATCAAACATATACTCAGCTTTGGTATAACCGATACGCTTGATGGTCGCACGCACAGCCTCGCGAAGTTCCACATCGGCCTTCGTCGTGATTTCGCCAGCCAGTACGACCTGGCCGGTGGTAACTAAAGTTTCGCAGGCAACCTTGCTGGAGGGATCCCAGGCAAGAAGGTTGTCAAGCACAGTGTCGCTGATCTGGTCGGCGACTTTGTCAGGGTGTCCTTCAGACACCGATTCGGAAGTGAATAAGTAGTTCAACTTTTTAGATGGTTGAGCAATCATCGGCAACTTTTTCAATGGTTACCAATCATTGTGAGTTATTTTGCAATATTGCGGCGCAAAGGTACACAACAAAGCCCGGAACTCCAAATTTTCCGGGCTATTTTTGTTCGATGGCCAACAAAATGAGGAACACCAGGCTTGCAGTGGAATGCCCGCGTGACGTTTTTGCTCAATGCTTGTCGCTCCTCCGCTGATAAGGTCTAATACCAAATTCCTTGGCACGTGCAAGCATATATTCCAACATACGAGCTTGAATCTCCTCGAAGTCTTCCCACTTCTTGGTGAAAGTGAAGGCATAAATCTGGATGGGAATACCTTCGGCTGTCTGCGGCAGGTGACGAACCATCAATGTCATCTCGTTGTTGATTTCCGGTTTTTCTGAAAGGTATTTGAAAATGGCGCCTCGATAAGCCTCTAGATTGGTAGCTTCGTTAGCTTGGGCTGTCGAGGGAAGATAACCCAACCGCTGGTATTCTACAACTTGCGAGGCATCCAGAAACTTCACCGAATCTACATCGACATTGATACCGCGGGTGAAGCAGCGACCATCGCTATCCTTCATTCCACGCCAGTTCTGAAACGTCTCTGAGAGCAGTGTGTAGGGTTGAACTGTCAAAATGGTCTTGTCGAAATTCTGAATCTTGACGGTACTGAGCGTCATCTCTGTGACTACTCCATTCACACCTCGAGCAGGAATGGTGATCCAGTCATCTACTCGCACCATATCGTTGATAGCAAGCTGAACACCTGCTACAAGACCCTTGATAGTATCCTGAAATATCAGCATCATCACCACCGAAGCAGATAGCAAACCAGTAATGAGATATAGTGGAGAGCGTCCCATCAGCGTGCTTATCATTAGGATGATGCCCACAAACCAGACAATGATCTGGAACGTCTGAAGTATGCCTTTCAGCGAACCAGCCTTGTGCTCCTTCACATGTACGAAAATGTCGAAGATGCCACGCATAAACGCTGCAATGAAATAGCAGACGGCGAAGATGATATAGACCTGTAACAGACGCACCACAATCACCTCGAAGGATCCTTTGAGGGCGTAAGGCAAGGCTATCAGCATGATGACGGGAGGAACGATGTGAGAAAAGGAACGACATACACGCTCGGAGAGCAGGATATCATCCCATTGCGTCTCGGTCTGCTTGACGATCTTTTGTATGATGGGGATAACCGCATATTTGACAACAAAATAAGCGATGAATGAGACGACGATGATAATTAGCACGATCAGCAGTCTAATACCCCCAGAAAGGTGGGAACCATCAGAGCCGAGATTTTCGACAAGCCATTGTTCCATAAGGTCAATGAACAATTAACAAATAACAATTAATAATTAACAATTTGAGCTGGCCCAAGCCAACATTAGAGCAAGCCCAAACCGCTCAAGAAGATGAGCAGGATACAGATAGGCGCGAAATAGCGGACAGCAAACAAGAACAGAGGGATATAGCCTCCACGATCGCGACCAAAATTGGTGAGCGTGTCGTGCAACAACCGACGATCCATTCTCCAACCAAGAAAGACAGCCATCAATAGTCCACCAAGCGGCAAGATGAAGTTGGCAGTCACCTTGTCGAAGATATCGAACAACGACAGGCCCCAGAAGGTCAGGCTATCAGCAAACTCAGGGCAGAACGACAAGCAACAGCAGGTGCCAAGTACCCATGCTATCAACGTGACAATGACGACCGAACGACGGCGACTTACCTTCAACTGTTCCTGCAGAATGGCAATGGGACACTCCATCATCGAGATGCTCGAAGTAAGTGCAGCAATAGCCAACAGAACAAAGAAGATGATGCTCCAAACGTAGCCGCCCGGCATCTGCACGAAGACACTGGGCAAAGTGATGAAGGCAAGACCTGGTCCTGCATCGGGTTGAATACCATAAGCAAAGCAAGCAGGGAAGATGATGATGCCAGCCAAGATTGCAATGAGCGTATCGACGAGGCAGATGAAAAGCGAAGTCTTACCCATCTTCGTGCTATTGGGCAGATAGGAGCCGTAAATGAGCAGGGTGCCGACACCCATAGAGATGCTGAAGAACGATTGTCCCATAGCCGAAAGAATGACCTTGCCCGTGATTCGACTAAAGTCGGGATGAAACAGGAACTTAAGGCCATCGTCAGCACCTGGAAGCAACAACGAATTGATGCAAAGCACCAACATTAGTGCGCCCATAATGGGCATAAGGATGTTGGACCAGCGCTCAATGCCCTTCTGCACTCCTCCCATGAGAATCAGCATATTGAGTAGCACAAAGCCAGTCATATAAAGGAAAGGCAACCACGCCTGCTGCGAATAGGCACCGAAATCCTGCACCGTAAGTCGATCGAGCACCGAAACCACCGTATAATGCAGCGTCCAACCTGCCACCACTGAATAGAATCCCACAATCATAAGCACACCCACGGCTCCAAAGAACCCAGTCACCCACCAATAAGTGCCAGGAGCTAGTCGGCGAAATGCGCCCACGGCATTACTGTGCGAGGCGCGACCCAAGGTGAGCTCGGCAAGCATCAGCGGTGTACCCAACATAAGCACACACAGCACATAGATCAAGAGGAAGGCTGCCCCTCCATTTTGGCCCGTTTCATAAGGGAAACGCCAAATGTTGCCGAGTCCGACAGCCGAACCGACAGCAGCCAGGATTCCACCCAACTTGGTTACAAATAACGCTCGTTCGTTACTCAACTATCAATTACAACTAAAAATGAATAATAAAGGATTAGAGCAGGCCCAAACCGCTCAGGAAGATAAGCAAGATGCAGATGGGCACTACCGTACGCAGCAGGATAATCAAAGGACGCAGATACCAGCCCGAATCGTTGCGCCAGTTGGTGATGGCATTGCGTATGATTTCCCGCTCGAGCCACCAGCCCACAAAGAGTGACGTCAAGAATGCACAGACAGGCATCATGTAACGTGCCGTGATATGATCGAGGAAATCAAAGAGTACATCACCATTTATCGTGAAGCCACTCCATATGCCCATCGACAGCGAACAGCCAATGCCAAGCAACAACGACCAGATGGCACTGATAATCACTGCACTTCGGCGCGATACATGGCACTCCTCCTGTAGGAACGAGATTGGCACCTCGAAAATGCTCATACAGGAGGTAAGACCTGCCAAGGTTACCAACAGGAAGAACAGCAAACCCATCACCCAGCCGAAAGGCATGGAATTGAAGACCTGGGGAAGGGTGACAAAGACAAGTCCCGAACCCTCGCCGGGAGCCACACCAAACGAGAAACAGGCAGGGAAGATGACGATACCCGCAAGAATTGCAATAAGCGTGTCAAGACCTGCCACTTGAAGTGCTGTCTTGCCAATCTTTGTATTGTCGGAAAGATAGGAACCGTAGGCAACCATAATACCCATAGCCACCGAAAGGCTGAAGAAGGCCTGCCCCATAGCATCAATCCACGTGCGTCCACTCACCTTATCCCAATCGGGCACGAAAAGGAACTCCATACCCTTGCGGAATTCAGGAAGGAAGAAACTGTTACCGACTAGAATAAGAAGCAGCACGGCAAGGATAGGCATCATGATGTTCGAGGCTCGTTCGATGCCCTTCTGCACACCTCCAAGGAGAATAGCCACATTGATAACGATGGCCAAAACAGTCCACAAAAGTGGTTCGACAGGACTGCTGACAAAACCATGGAAGTCATCGCCATTCATCGTATTGGTCAGCGCCTGCCAAGTGGCATGCAAGGTCCAACCCGAGAGTACGACATAGAACCCCAGGATGAGACAAGCGACAAGCAACCCCAAGATGCCCACCAGATACCAATGCGTGCCGGGAGTGACCTTTCGGAAAGCTCCTACCACATTACGATGGGCAGACCTGCCGATGCAGAACTCGGCAATCAGCAACGGCACACCCAATATCAATACACTGACAACATAGATGACCAGAAAGGCTGCACCACCATTCTGACCAGTCATGTAAGGAAATCTCCAGATATTACCGAAACCCACGGCAGAACCCACAGCGGCGGCCAAGGCACCTAGTCGAGTGCCAAATGTTGCGCGAGAGTTTCCGAGGTTGACTGTTGTTTTATTACTCATTTCAATAAGCTTTCCGACAAGAGATGAAAACACATAATAATGGCTGCAAAATTACCAAAAAATTTCGTTCCAAACAACAAAATGCATGAGAATATTGAAAAAAAGTGCGTTTTTTGATTGTTTTTTCGTGAATTATTTGCTTTAGTAGAAAAAAAAGTGTAATTTAGCGCCTCGAAAATCGCGTATTCGCGCGTATGTGAAGGAAAAATGAATATAGAAGGATATCACGTACCCGTAATGCTGAATGAATGTCTGGAAGGTCTCCAAATCCGCCCGGATGGCATTTATGTCGATGTCACATTCGGCGGAGGAGGACACAGCCGCGCCATCCTCTCAAAACTTGGCCCCAAAGGACATCTTTTCAGTTTCGACCAGGATCCTGATGCCGAACAAAACATCGGAGGTACGTCGGCAAACTTCACTTTCGTACGCTCCAACTTCCGCTATCTGAAGAACTGGATGCGATACTACGGCGTGGATCACATTGACGGACTGCTGGCCGACCTCGGTGTCTCAAGCCACCACCTCGATGATGCCGAAAGAGGCTTCGCTTTCCGTTTCGATGCTCCACTCGACATGCGAATGAATACGCGAGCCGGACGCACAGCAGCCGACCTGCTGGCCGAGGCCGATGATAAGGAATTGACGAGAATATTCACCCTTTACGGAGAATTGAAGCAGTCTCGACGCTTGGCACAAGCCATCGTCAAACGTCGTGCGCAGCAACCGATCCTCACCACGGGTGACCTGATGACGACCATCAAGCCCCTGATCAGTCCGAAAGCCGAGAAAAAAGAACTCGCCCAGACATTCCAGGCCCTACGCATCGAAGTGAACCACGAGATGCAGGCCCTCGAAGAGATGCTGACGGCAGCTATCGGCCTTCTCAGACCGGCCACCGAAAAGCGCGCAGGTGGACGACTCGTCGTGATGACCTACCACAGCCTCGAAGACCGCATTGTCAAGAATGTGATACGTTCGGGGAAAGCCGATGGCGAGATTGAGAAGGACTTCTACGGAAAGATCATCGCTCCCCTCAAGGCCGTCAACAACAAGGTGATCGAAGCATCGGAAGAGGAGGTGGAACGCAATCCACGTGCACGTTCCGCAAAACTCCGCATCGCGGAGAGATTGGCAAACAAATAACTACACAAAGACTTTGGCAAAGAAATTCAACATCATCGACGAAGCAGGAAAGGTCATCAGTGATGACCAGAACCCGCTCTTCAGCAAGAAGTTCTACGAACAGCATTTCCAAAAGATTATTGTCGTGATTATTCTGCTGATAAGCTATATCCAACTTCGCTATGAATACGAGGACCACATCATCGCCATCGCCCGTCTGAAGAACGAGCGCAATGACGTGCGTTACACCAGCATCGAGAAATGGGGCGACCTGACACTTCGCAATCGCCCCGAAGTCATCAAACAAAAGGTGGCCGACAGTGATGTGAACCTAATCGAAAGTGACGAACCTGCAGTAATCATCAAATAAGCCATGGGGTTCCTAAAGAAACTTATCAACAAATATCTCTTAGGTTGGACGCCATCCTTCAGCACAAGGTTCGGCATCGTGCTGGGCGTACTGCTGCTTTACGTCCTGGCAATCATTGCATGTGCTACTAAAACCTTCATGGTGGATCGGCCTCATTACGAGCGTCTCGTCAGCAACCTGAAGCGCGACAGTGTCAGCATCCCGCAGATTCGTGGCGTGATCTACAGCGAAACGGGCGATATGATTGCTGCCTCAGCTCCCGAATACGATATCTTCTTCGACTTCCGCAACAAGGATCAGGAGTGGTACAAGACGATCTATGATTCGGTGAAGCATAAGAAGATTAGAATAACAGCCAAGCTGCTGCCCAAGGATACGATGGAGTATTATTTTGGTTCCAACGGTCCTGCTGCACAATGGATGCACAAGCTCAACCCGAGGAAGACTGCTGCCGAACACGCCCTCGGCATGATGAAGGCTTATCGCGAAGGCAACCGTCGCTACCTTGCCCTGCGTAGAATCTCCTACCTCGAATACAAGGAACTCCGCAACAAGGCTCCATTCTTTTCGAAGAACCGCAACCACATCGGTATGTTCAGCGAAGACCGCCCCAACCGCAAGCGCCCCTATGGCGAGCGTCGTATGGCAGCCTCAACTATTGGTGGAGTATTCCCCACCGATACATTCCGTATCGTAAACGGTGTACGCCGCAACATGAAAGGTCACGGGCGCAATGGCCTGGAGCAAACCTTCGACAGCCTGCTCAATGGTGAACCTGGCATCGGTTTCACACAAAAGGTGAAACTTTATCGACAGACCATCGTCCAGCGAGAGCCTGTCGATGGCGCCGATGTCTATACCACTCTCGACATGGAGATGCAGCGCATCCTCGACTTCGAGCTCAACAAGCGCATCCTCGAACTGAATGCCGCAGGAGGTTGGGCCGCAGTGATGGAAACCAAGACCGGCAAGATCAAGGCCATCTCGAACCTGCAGCGTCGAGGCGACTACTGCGTCGAGGACTACAATCACTTTGTCATGGACCTCTATGACCCAGGCTCAACATTCAAGACTGTCAGTTACACGGTCCTCCTCGACGATGGAAAGATCACTCCCGATACTGAGGTGGATACTGGCAACACCCATGACCATCCTAGCTCATGGAATTATCATGGCAAGGAGATACGCGACGACCATCCTGTGGGCAAGGTGACAGCCGACGAAGCCATGGTGCAGTCGTCCAACATCTCGCTTGCCAAGCTTACGACAGGTGCTTACGACCGTAATCCTCAGCGTTATCTCGACCTCATTGATAAGATGAAGATCTTCGAAGATCTGCACCTCAATGTAGAGTTCCAGGGTGCCCAGCGTCCGCGTAACCGCAAGGTCGGTGATGCCACTTGGAGCAAGGTTTCTCTCGGACAGATCAGCTATGGCTACGAGACACGCATCCCAGGCATGTATATGCTTAACTTTTACAACGCCATTGCCAACAATGGCAAACTGATGCGCCCATATATCGTGGACCGTGTTGTGAAAGACGGACAAGTGCTCTATCATCGCGAACCAGAAGTCATCAATCCGAGCATCTGCAAGGATTCCACACTGAAGGCTGTACGACATGCCCTTGAAGGCGTTGTGGAGCACGGAACCGCTCATGGCAATTTATGGTTGCCAGGTGCTTATTCGAAAAAGGTGAAGATTGCCGGCAAGACGGGCACTGCTCAGCGCTATGCCAACGGCACCTATGTGGGGAATGGCCATTATGTCTCGTTCGCAGGTTATTTCCCGGCTGACAATCCACAATATACCGGCATCGTCGTCATCGATGCACGTCCCGGTGGTAATTTCGGCCGTCCCGGCGGTGGCTATATGGCTGGACCCGTCTTCCGTAATTTTGCCGAGCAGGTTTATGCCAATAGCATTTACCTCACAGTGAACGACATTAAGCCCGATTCGGCCAATGTCGCCAATTACGGTATGTTTCCCAAGGCAAAACGCGGTCCTGAGCTGCCCACCCGGGAAGTAACCAACGAATTAGGTTTCGACAACGTGTTCGAAAAATTGGACGCTCGCTATGTGAATCTTAACAACGTGACACCAGGTATCGTGCCCGATGTTCAAGGCATGGGTGCCGCCGACGCGCTCTTCATGCTCGAGAATGCAGGTCTGCGTGTCAACGTCTCGGGGCTCGGTAAGGTCACAAGCCAATCGCTCGTTGCAGGTTCTTCATTTACCAAGGGACAAACCATCAGCATAACATTGAAATAACAAGTCTATATTATTGCCAAAATGAAACTCAGTCAACTTCTGGAGCGCCTCTCCTACCAGTTTGAAGGCGCCAGAACAAAAGATATCGAGATCAGCGCCGTCGTGACCGACAACCGCATAGTCACCCCAGGCGCACTCTTCATTGCCGTACATGGTGCTACCGTCGATGGGCACTCGTTCATTCCCCAGGCCATCGAGAGCGGGGCTGTAGCCATAGTGTGCGACAAACCATGGTGGGACGAACAAGGTCGCCAACTGGCGGCTTCGCTCGAAAATGCACCTGCTTTCATCGTTGTCGAAGATTGTAATCTGGCACGTGCTCTTCTTGCCGCTGCCTGGTACGGCTATCCGTCGGAACAGCTGACCCTCGTCGGTGTGACTGGCACCAACGGCAAGACCACCATCGCCACCCTTCTCTACAAGCTCTTCTCCAAGCTCGGATATCCCTGCGGACTGATTTCGACCGTATGCAACTACGTGATCGACCGCCCTGTCCACGCTTCCTTCACCACTCCCTATCCCGAGGAACTCAACAACCTGCTCCAGCAGATGGTCGATGCCGGTTGCGCCTTCGTCTTCATGGAGGTGTCGAGCCATTCCGTCGATCAGCAACGCATCGGAGGCCTGGACTTCGATGGCGGCATCTTCACCAATCTGACACGCGACCACCTGGACTACCATAAGACGTTCGAGAACTATCTGCATGCCAAAAAGAGGTTCTTCGATGGCTTGAAGAAAGAGGCTTTTGCTATCACCAACCTCGACGACCGCAATGGTGAAGTGATGCTGCAGAACACCAAGGCTCGTCATCGCAGCTACAGTGTGCGCACCATGGCTGACTATACCACCCGGATTATCGAAGAATCGTTCGAAGGCATGTCGCTCCTCATTGACGGACAGGAGGTGCAGACCAATTTCGTGGGACGCTTCAATGCCTCCAACCTCATTGCCGTCTATGGCGCAGCCTGCGAGATTCTGCAGAACGAGAATGTCAGGAAACTTACGGCAGGCATCACCCGACATGACCTGCTCGTCAAGATGTCGGAACTCATTCCCGTCAACGGACGATTCGAGTCCATCCGTTCGCCCAAGGGCTTTTCGGCCATCATCGACTATGCCCACACCCCCGACGCCTTGGTCAACGTGCTCGGCACCATCCGCGAGATCCTCGATGCAAAGGCCAAAGGCAAAGTCATCACAGTGGTGGGCTGTGGCGGCAATCGCGACAAGGGCAAGCGTCCCATCATGGCTCATGAGTCGGCTGTTCATTCCGATCGCCTCATCCTCACCAGCGACAACCCACGTTTCGAAGAACCTATGGACATCCTCAACGATATGCAGGCAGGTCTCGACAGCGAGGAACTCCGTCAGAAGACCATCACCATCTGCGATCGCCGCGAGGCCATCCGTACAGCCGTCATGATGGCCCAGCCCGACGACGTCATTCTCGTGGCCGGCAAGGGACACGAAGATTACCAGATCATCAAGGGCGTAAAATACCACTTCGACGATCACGAAGTGGTACGTGAAGCCATGGGCCTGAATCCAACTGGTGAAAAATGAAATAATTAACGAAACTACTAAACCCATCCTCTACTCAAGTGTTATACTACATCTTTCGATATCTCAACAACACCTTCGACCTGCCGGGAGCCGGTATGTGGAGTTATGTGTCGACACGTGCCATCACGGCACTCATCCTGGCACTGATCATCTCCATGTCGTTCGGTGAATGGTTTATCCGCTATATGCGTCGCAAGAACAGAACCGAAGCGCAGCGCAATCGTGAAATCGACCCTTATGGAGTCGAAAAGGTCGGTGTCCCCACTATGGGCGGCATCATCATCATCGTAGCCACCGTCGTTCCTTGCCTGCTGATGGGGCGTCTGCGCAACATCTATATGCTCCTGATGCTATTTACAACTCTTTGGCTCGGTATGCTCGGATTCCTCGATGATTACCTCAAGGGTCATAGCAAGCAATTCGATCGTATGCCCCGTCTGCTCAAGGCCATCAGCGAATTCAGCGGTGCCTCGCCTGCCTATCGCGAGAAGAACAAGAACGGTATGCGTCCCATCGTCAAACTGCTCGGGCAGGCGTTGCTCGGACTGGGTGTCGGTCTTACCCTATGGCTAGCTCCCGATGCTGTGATGCGCGAAGGCGGACATCTCATCAAGTCCACCCTCACCACACTGCCCTTTGTCAAGGACCACAACCTCGACTATGCCGGATTCTTCGAATTTCTAGGCAGTTGGCAACAGGCAGCAGGCTGGATCTTCTTCGTCTGCGTTACCACCTTCATCATTATGGCAGTAAGCAACGGCTCCAACCTCGACGACGGTATGGACGGCCTCTGCGCCGGCAACTCGGCTATAATGAGCGTCGCGCTCGTCATCCTGGCATATTTCTCCAGCCATGCCGGCTTTGCTGACTATTTCAACATCATGAACATCCCAGGCTGTCAGGAACTGGTTGTCTTCGGCGCCGCGTTTGTCGGTGCATTGATTGGCTTCCTTTGGTACAATGCTTTCCCTGCCCAGGTCTTCATGGGCGATACGGGTTCACTGCCCATCGGTGGCATCATTGCAGTGATGGCCATCATCATCCGCAAGGAACTGCTCCTGCCCATCATCTGCTTCATCTTCCTCATCGAAAGCATTTCGGTTATGGGACAGAACTTCGTCGCACGCCGGGGCAATGCCATCGGCAAGAAGTATCGTTTCGTCAACCGCGCACCCATCCACGATGCATTCCGTCTGAAGACTGAGCAATTGACACAATTACGCTCTATGGACAAGATTATTTTGAAGTGGCCAAAGAGTTCGTTCCACGAGAACAAGGTGACCGCCCGCTTCTGGATTGTAACCATCATCCTGGCATCGTTTGCCATTATGACACTCAAGGTAAGATAATATAAAGCAATGAAAAGAATAGCCATCATAGGCGCCGGGGAAAGCGGCACAGGTGCCGCCGTCCTGGCAAAAGTTAAAGGGTTCGACGTATTCCTCAGCGATATGTCGCCCATCAAGGACAAATACAAGGCGTTGCTCGAGCAGTACCAGATTCCCTACGAGGATGGACATCCTCACACCGAGGAACTCATCCTCAATGCCGACGAGGTAATCAAGAGCCCGGGCGTGCCCCTCACAGCCCCGCTTATCGTCAAACTCATGCAGCAAGGCACACCCATCATCTCCGAAATCGAGTTTGCGGGTCGATACACTGATGCGAAGATGATCTGTATCACCGGATCCAATGGCAAGACCACCACGACGATGATGACCTACCACATCCTCAAGTCCAGCGGTCTCAATGTCGGACTGGCAGGCAACGTAGGCAAGTCGCTTGCCTTGCAGGTGGCCACCGAACATTTCGACTACTATGTCATCGAGTTGTCGAGCTTCCAATTGGACAACATGTACAAGTTCCGCGCTAACATCGCAGTGATCATGAACATCACTCCCGACCATATGGATCGCTACGACCACGAGATGCAGAACTACATCAACTCGAAGTTCCGCATCGTCCAGAACCTCACCTCTTCCGATCATGTCATCTATTGGAATGGAGACAAGACAGTAATGCGAGAACTCGAACGCCGTCTGCACGCTCCATTAGGAGGCGAAGATTATACGGGCACCAACAACGAGCGCCCAGACTTGCTGGCTGCCGATGGCTCCCGGTTGTATCCCTTCAGTGGACACATCGAACCGCTCAAGGCACAGCTTGTTCCGTTCACAGGATTGACCTTGAAGCAGATGGGCGACCGTCCTCTCGTGCCTGGTGCTTACGTCAAGGACGGCAACCTCGTCATCAATGTCCTCGATGCTGCCCTTTCGGCCGACACAACCGAGATTCCTCTCGACGAACTGCCTCTACCTGGCCCACATAACCTTTACAACACGATGGCGGCAACGCTCTCTGCACGCCTCAGCGGTATCCGCAAGGATGCTATACGTCGAGCCCTCGCCACTTTCAAGGGTGTCGAACATCGTCTCGAAAACCTTGGTTACGTCGATGGTGTGGAATACGTCAACGATTCAAAGGCCACCAACGTGGACTCCTGCTGGTACGCCCTCGAGTCAATGAAGAAGCCTACCGTACTCATTCTAGGCGGCAAGGACAAGGGCAACGACTACACGCAAATCGAGCAACTGGTGCGCGATAAGTGCACAGCCCTCGTCTATATGGGACTGCACAACGAGAAGCTCCACGCCTTCTTCGATGGTATGGGCAAACCCGTAGCCGATGCCCTGTCGATGCGTGAAGCTCTCGAAAAGTGCCGAGCCTTCGCCCGTCCCGGCGATGTCGTACTGCTTTCGCCATGTTGTGCCTCGTTCGACCTGTTCAAGTCGTACGAAGACCGAGGCGACCAGATGAAGGCCATCGTCAAGGAATGGCAACAGCAATAACAATCATCTTTTTCAAAAAATATATTGTCGAATGCAAGAACAAGACACTGCCAACGTCGAAACAAGTAGCCAATATGACTTCTTGGGCAGCATCATGAGAGGCGATTACTGGATATGGGGTATTTACATATTCCTGTTTTGCATCTCTGTGGTCGAAATTTTCAGTGCCACCAGCCAGCTCACCTTCCGGGGGGGCTACGCCAGTGACCCTGCGGTTCGCCATGTCACCTTCCTGCTGGCCGGCGCTGTCTTCCTGCTTATTTCGCAGAGCATGAGCCTTTCCGCCATCCGTGCTTGGGACAAACTCATCTATTTCTTAGGATTCTGTCTCTGCATCACCACCATCTTCGTGGGTACGGAGCAGAAGGGCGCTGCTCGTTCCATCGCCGGACTCCAGCCTGTCGAACTTTGCAAACTCGGTGTCACGATGGTGCTCTGCGCCCTCGTCACAGCTCGCGATGCCACGTTCCATATCATCCCGTTTTTCCGCACCCGTACACCGATACGACGATTCTGGACCTATCTGCTCATCATCGGTCTGGTGGCTCTTCCCATCGCCACGCAGAACCTTTCGAGTGCCCTCATCATCTGTATGGCATCGTTCGGCATCATGTTCCTGGGCGGTGTCAACGGACGCTACCTTTGGGGGACCATCATCGTTGCCGTCATCGTTGCCGTCATCGGCTTGGCTGCCCTGCGTGTCGTCTATGAGACCCATGGTGGCGAACGCAATGCCCGAACCGCCGAGATGGAACAGGCCGAAAGCGGCATTGCCAACAGCAAGGTCCTGGGCCGTGTCATCACCTGGTCCAACCGCATCTACGACCATTCCGGCAAGCCTCTTTGGGAAGAGGATATCAATGGCAAGAAGAGCCAGGAGATCTATTCCCACATGGCCATTGCCAACAGTTATCCGTTCGGACGCTTCATCGGCAACAGCAAGATGCGTGACTTCCTCCCCGAAGCCTTCTCCGACTACATCTTCGCCATCATCTTCGAAGAGGGTGGCCCAGTCATGGCAACCCTTGTGCTCCTGCTCTATCTCACCCTCTTCATCCGATGTTATGTGCTGTCGCGACGCACCGAGAGTCCTTACATTCGGCTTATGATGTTAGGCCTGCCGCTCATTATAGTAATCCAGGCTCTCATCCATATTGGTGTCTGCACCGGGGCGATGTTTGTCACAGGTCAGCCCCTACCACTCATCAGTCGTGGTGGTTCGAGCATCATCGGTACGAGCATCTCCTTCGGCATCCTCCTTGCCTTGAGCCGCCTCATCCGTCAGGAGCAGCAGGAGCGTGCCGAACTGGAAGCCGAAACAGCCTCCCTCTCTGAGAATGCATTATCCGTTAACATAAATACCGAAACAGAATGAAATACCTCATTAGCGGTGGTGGCACGGGTGGCCACATCTTTCCCGCTGTCTCAATAGCCAATGCCATCCGCAAGGCGCAACCCGATGCCGAGATACTCTTCATCGGAGCCTTGGGCCGTATGGAAATGGAAAAGGTGCCGGCCGAAGGCTACAAGATTATCGGACTACCGGTGCGCGGCTTCATCCGTCCACTCTTCCATCCCGGCAACCTTATGGTGCTGTTCGACCTGTGGAAGAGCATCCGTCAGGCCAAGCAGATCATCCGCAACTTCAAACCTGATGCCGCTGTCGGCGTGGGCGGTTATGCCAGTGCAGCAGCCTTGAAGGCCGCAGCTGCCCTTCACGTGCCCTATATCCTGCATGAGCAGAACGGATTTGCGGGTGTCACCAACCAGAAACTGGCCAACGGTGCGCGTCGCATCTGCGTAGCTTATCCCGGCATGGAGCGTTTCTTCCCCGCTGATAAGATTGTCGTCACCGGTAATCCTGTGCGCCAGGCCCTCCTCGAGTGCACGTCCACTGTCGAAGAGGCACGCCGTGCCTTTGGGCTCGACCCCAATCGGCCCACCATCTTCGTCACTGGCGGCAGTCTGGGCGCCCGCAGCATCAACAATGCCATCTGCGCCGGACTCGACCAGTTCCAGAAGGCTGGTGTGCAGGTGCTCTGGCAGACGGGCAAGGCCGATGGCGACAAGTGGGAACGCGCCGTAGCTGCCATGCACCCAGTGGGTACCGATGGTTCTCCCGAACCTGTCCTCATCCATCCCACTGTCTTCGTGAAGGACATGGCACAAGCCTATCGAGCCGCCGACATCGTCATCTCACGTTCGGGTGCCGGTGCCGTCAATGAGGTCAGTCTCATCGGCAAGGCCGCAATCTTCGTTCCGCTACCCACAGCAGCCGAAGACCATCAGACAGCCAACGCACGCTCCCTCGCCGACCGCGATGCCGCCATACTCATCCCCGACAAGGAGGCTCCAGTCCGACTTGTCAGCGAAGCCATCCAGCTGGTCGGTGACAAGCAGCGCATCGCCACGATGGAGCAGAACGCCCATGCCATGGCACACTTCGGAGCTGCCGATGCTGTGGCAGCGATTGTAATCCAAGAAGCCAAGAACAAATGAAATCCATATACTTCGTAGGCGCCGGCGGTATTGGCATGTCCGCCCTTGAGCGCTATTTCAATGCCAACGGATACAAGGTGGGAGGCTACGACAAGACGCCCTCACCACTCACCGATGCCCTCCTCAGCGAAGGCATCGACATTCATTTCGAAGACAATATCGATGCCGTCGATCCTGCCTTCAAGGATCCTGCCACGTGCATTATTTGCTATACGCCCGCTATCCCTAAGAACCATGGCGAGCTCTGTTGGTTCCAGCAGAACGGCTTCCAGGTGATGAAGCGCAGCCAGTTGCTCGGCATCGTCACGCGTCAGAAGCGCGGACTCTGTGTAGCTGGCACCCACGGCAAGACTACCACCAGTTCGATGATAGCCCATCTGCTCAAGCAGAGCCACGTCGATTGCAACGCCTTCCTCGGCGGCATCCTCAAGCCTTACGACAGTAACCTCATGCTTAGCGACAAGAGCGACCTGGTTGCCATCGAGGCCGACGAGTTCGACCGTTCGTTCCACACGCTTTCGCCCTACATGGCCGTCATCACTTCGTGCGATCCCGACCACCTCGACATCTACGGCACCGAAGAGGCTTATCGCGAGTCGTTCGCCCATTTCACCGAACTCATCCGACCTGGTGGCCTGTTGCTCAAACATCGTGGCATCAAGGTCGATTGCCGACCGAATGCCGAAGTGCGCTATGCCGAATACGACGTCGTCCCTGATACTTCGGGGCTCAATGATAGCGAACTCCCCGACTTCTATGCCACCAATGTCCGCATCGGCAACGGCACCATCCTCTTCGACTTTGTCATCAAGGAGGGACAACACATCTTCCGCGACCTCGAACCCGGTGTCCCCGCACCTATCAATGTGGACAATGCCACGGCAGCCCTCGCCATCTGTTGGCTCAATGGCTGCACCGAAGATGAACTGCGCAAGGGATTGAAGAGCTTCGGCGGAGCCAAGCGTCGCTTCGACTTCTACATCAAGCGCCCCGACCTCGTCGTCATGGACGACTACGCCCATCATCCCGACGAGATCCGTGCATCGCTCCATTCCGTACGACAGCTCTTTGCAGGGCGTCACCTGACCCTCTGCTTCCAGCCTCATCTCTACAGTCGCACCCACGACCTGGTCGATGGCTTTGCCTCGGCGCTCGCCATCCCCGACCGCACTATTCTCCTGCCCATCTATCCGGCACGCGAGCAACCTATGCCAGGTGTCACCTCGCAGTGGCTCCTCGACAAGATTGACAGTCGTGACAAGTCGTTGGTCGAAATATCCGCCCTTGTCCCCTATCTTGTCGCGCTCCGCAAGGCCCACCAGCTCGATGTCCTCGTCATGATGGGTGCCGGTGTCGACATCGAGCGCCTCGTTGCTCCCGCCACCGAAGCCCTCCGTGCTCTTTGAAACCAGACCCACTCTAATCCCCCTGCCTAGGGGGAAGAATCAAACCTCGGACAAACCAGTCCTCCCCCTAAGCAAGTATTCTGCCCCCGCTGTTCGGGGGATAGAGGGGGTGCGGAGGACCGAGGGGGTCCTCTTTTCTGTCAATGCAGCAGCCATCTATGGCTGCCACATATATTAATACATAAATATGGTCAAAACCATCTTCAAGGCAATAGGCGTCACCCTCCTCTTAGGCTACCTGCTGGGAGCCGGCTACCTCTATGGCTTCTGGCGCAACGAACCCCGCTATCGTGGCATGCTCATTACCATCGACTATCCGAGCGACGATGCCCACTTCGTCACCGAGGCCAGTATTCGCCAGCTCGTCGAAGGCAAGCCGGGATTCCGCTGTAAGGGCAAGTCATACTCCGAGGTCAATACTCTTGAACTTGCCAAGTACATCGAGGAAAAGAACCGCCTGGTACTCCATGCTTCGTGCTATCACACGCCCGATAGCCTTCTGCGCATCGACATCGAACAGCGCAATCCCATCATGCGTGTCAAGAGCTCGACGCTTGTCAATGCCGGCGACGGACACTCCATGTCCGATTTCTACATCGATCGCGATGGCGCCATGATGCCTGCCCAGTTTGGCACAGCCATCCAGTTGCCTCTCGTCACTGGCTTTGTCAAGGCACGTCACATCCAACCCCTCCACGACTTCGCCCTCTTCCTCAAAGGCGACGACTTCTGGTCGGCCGAAATCACGCAGATCTATATTCGCGAAAACGGTGATGCCGAACTCATCCCGCGAATCGGTGACCACACCATCCTCATCGGTTCGTTCGACGACACCCAGCAAAAACTCGATAATGTACGTACATTCTACGACAAGGTCCTCACCCGCAAGGGCTGGAACTTCTACAAAACCATCAACGTCAAGTTCCATGGCCAGGTCGTAGGCGAAAAATAATAAAAATCCCCCTCCCCCATGTCCACCCTTACCTGTGCCATCCAGTTAGGCTCTTCACGCATCTTGGCCATTGCTGCCGAGAAGGATCTGTCGAACGGAACCCTCACCAATATACAGATCGAGAGCGAGGTTTCGTCCGACTGCATCAGCCATGGCCGTATCGTCAACATCGAAAAGACGGCCATGCACATCCGCACACTCATACAGAAACTCGGCAATCGTATGCGCACCCCCATCGCCGCAGCTTATGTCGGCGTGGGCGGCATGTCGCTCCATTCACTTGTTCAGCAACCATCGGTCAAGATTCCCGACTACGACGTGCTCAACTCCCAGCCCATCAGTGACAACCAGCACCAGCTCATCGTTGGTGAGAAACGCATCCGTGAGTCCATCCGTGCCGCCATGGACCGCGCCGGCATCCGCATCGTCGATATCATCGTCTTGCCCATCGCCACAGCCAACATCCTCTCGCGTTCCGAACGCCAGGATGGTTGCATCCTTGTCGATATGGGTGCTGGCACCACCACCGTCTCCATCTACAAGGACGGTGAACTCAAGCACCTTGCCGTCATCCCGTTGGGTGGCGAAAGTGTTACAATCGACATCCAATCGGCAGGCTGTACCTACGACGATGCCGAGCGCATCAAGCGCGACTGGAGCGATGTCTCGCTGGAGGTGACACCCGAATCTCCCGCAGGAAACGCCCCCAGTGCCATGTTTGCCGAAAGGGCGCTCCCCATCCCGCAGAGCAAGCTCAACAACATCGCCCTCTGCCGCTATGAGGAGATTGCCGCCAACATCGAACATCAGATCGAAGCATCAGGCTTCAAGGACCAGCTCAAAGCAGGCTGTATCCTCACTGGTGGTGCTGCCTATCAGAATGGCATCACCACTCTCCTGTTGCGTCGCCTTTCCATCCCGCAGGTCGAAATGCGTGCCTCTCACGTGCCCGCCCTATTGAACAGCGACCGTAAACCAGATCTCACCAACCTCCTGTCTCTCCTCTCATTCTGCACCGAGGACTGCCAGGCACCCAAAGTTACCCCAGTGGTCGAGACGCCACGTCCGACACCTGTCACTCGTCCCGTTACTCCTCCACAACCTGCTCCTGCCGACGACAACGAGCCAACGCTCGAAATCCCCGATCGCGAGCCCGAACCCGAGTCGGTAGTGCAGCCCGAACCCCAAACCGATCCGAAGCCACAAACCCAGACCGAGAAGGAACCCGAAGAGGAGGTACGTCCCTCCACCACCTTTGGCGAATTCGTCGGACGCTTCGTCAAGGATCTTTTCACTGGTCAGAAATAATTTAACATTCAGCATATATGGAAAATCAGAACGATATCAACAATGCAGTTCTCGAGTTCGATTTCAAGCCTACCCAAGAGAACCACTCCATCATCAAGGTGGTCGGTGTAGGTGGCGGCGGCTCCAATGCCGTCGAGCATATGTATGAAACCGGCATCGAGGATGTCTCATTCCTCATTATTAATACAGACAAGCAGGCACTCGAAGGCTCCAACATCCCCAACAAGCTCCTCATCGGCGAAAAAGGACTCGGTGCAGGTGCCAAGCCTGAAATTGCTCGCAACTTTGCCGAGCAGTATGCCGACACCATCCGCCAGGCTTTGTCCGATGGCACCGAGATGGTCTTCATTACCGCAGGTATGGGTGGCGGAACAGGTACCGGTGCCGCGCCCATCGTGGCACAGATCTCCCACGAACTCGGCATCCTCACCGTCGGCATTGTCACAATCCCGTTCAAGTTCGAAGGCAAGAAGAAGATCCTCATGGCGCTCGAAGGTGTAAAGTCCATCGAAAAGTGGTGCGATGCCCTTCTCGTGGTCAACAACAATCGCCTCATCGACATTTACCCCGACCTCAACTTCGGCAACGCTTTCAGCAAGGCCGACGATACGCTCACCACTGCCGCCAAGTCCATCTCCGACATCATCAACAAGCGCGGATACATCAACCTCGACTTTGCCGATGTCTCCACCACCCTCCGCAACGGTGGCGTGGCACTCATCTCCACCGGTAGCGCCAACGGCGAAAACCGCCTCAGCAAGGCCATCGAGGCAGCCAAGACGTCCCCACTTCTTCAGGACAACAAGATCACCGATGCCAAGCACCTGCTCTTCGAACTCTGTTTCAGCCACCAGAACCCCATCTCCATGGCCGAGATCGCCGAGATGAACCATTTTGTCGATGGCCTCAACAGCGACATCGAAGTTATCTGGGGTGCTATGTACGACGACGAGCTTGGTGAGGATGTCCGCATCATCCTTCTTGCCAGCGGCTTCGCCATGAACCACAACACCGGCGACATCATCGTCGGTGCCCAGCTCGAGGACAAGGTCAAGGAACTGCAGCAGCAGTTGCGTGCAGCCATCGCCGAACACAAGAACCAGGTTGGCGAGTTCGACGGCTATCAGGAGGCTGCCGACATCCTGCTTACTGCCCTTCGTGATGCTGCCGTCAAGGCCGAAAATTTCACCATCGACGATTCGCTCGATGACGAAATCGCACGCCTCGACATAGCCTACCAACAGGCTTGCGACAAGAAACTCAAGATCATCCGCGCCATCGAAGCCGAAATCGAGCGCAAGAAACTCGAACAGCAGGAGCGCGAGATTCGTGAAAAGATTGCAGCCCTCGAAGAACAGCTCCGACAGACCTCCTTCCGTGTCGCTCAACCCGAGACTGCACCAGCACCGACACCAACACCGACACCAACTGTTACGCCCGTTGCTCCAATAACCCCCTCTACACCAGTAACTCCAGCAGCGCCGGTAGTTACAGTGACTCCAGTTGCTCCTGTTCCCCCGACCGTTCCCTCATCTGAGCCGTCCCTCTTCAACCAGCCCGAACCCGCTGCACCGACTACACCTGTCACTCCTGCAGCCACGGCAGTCCCAGTAACCCCAGTTACTCCAACTGCTCCAGTTACACCTGTGACGCCACCTGCTCCCACACCACGCACAGCCACCGACCCCATCGACGGTATCGAGGCCATCCGTCATTTCTATGGCGAAGAGACTGCCAACCGTATGCTGCTCGACGACACGCGCAAGGCCTACTACGTTCTCGACGAGCAGGACCTCACCAACGAGGAACTCATCGAACGCCTCGAGCATCTGCCCGCCTACAACCGCAAGCTTTCCGACCTCGGACAACTTCGCGCTGTCAGCCGCCAGCCCTCCAAGGCCCGCCCCGCAGGTCAGCCTGGCAACATCGAGAAAACCCTGGATTTGTAGTTCGCTACGCTCTCTGTTCTGAATGGTTCTGAATGGTTCTGAATGGTTCAAAAGGTTCTCCCCTTCGAACCTCTCGAACCTTTCGAACCCCTCGAACCTCTCGAACCTTTCGAACCCTTCGAACCCCTCTTAACCCTTCGAACCCCTTTCTATGCCCAAGCAAAAACTAACTACCCGCCAGATCGTAGTCCGCACCCTCTTCTTCCTCTTGGCAATCTTCATCATCACGTGGTGCTTTCCACGTCAAGAGAATTTCCACTATGAGTATGAAGTGGGCAAGCCATGGCGTTATGCCCGCCTCATTGCGCCCTACGATTTCCCGATTCTCCGCAGCGACTCCGCTGTGATGCAGATCGAGGACAGTATCCGCAATCAGATCGTCCCCCGCTACACCTTCGACACCAAGGTGAGCGAGGATGCTCTACGTCAGCTCCAGAAGACGGGTGGCAAACTTCCTGCCGAGGCCAGCACCCATCTGCAGCAGATGCTTGAGCAGATTTATCATCAAGGAGTCATCACCGGGGAGGAGAAGAGTCAACTGGCTCAGATCCAGTCGGCCGACGTCATCCTGGTCGATGGCGACGAGGTCTCTACCGTATCCAAGCAGACACTTCTCACCGAAATGCAGGCCTACGAACTGCTTCGCGGCGACTCGCTCTTTGCCAAGGAATACGAAACCTTGCCCCTTCAGCGGCTTCTGAGCAGCAATCTCGTCAGCGACACCGCAGCTATGAACCTCGAATACAAGCGTCTGCGCCAGCAAGTCAGCTACACCAGCGGTGTGGTGCTTGCCGAAAGCCGCATCATCGACAACGGCGAGATTGTCACCCCACGCACCTTCGACATCATCAATTCCTATCGCAAGGAGCAGCAGCACCGTCGCAGCCTTTCATCAGGCCTTGCCTGGGAATGGATTGGGCGCTTCTCCATTGTCGCTCTCTTGCTCAGCAGCATCCTTGTCTTCCTTGGGCTCTATCGCAGGCATATCTATATCCGCCAGGCCAACATCTTCGTCATCATCGGCTCCATCACCATTATGGCCATCCTGACGTCCATCGCCAGTCATATGGAGATCAATTCGGTCTATCTGGTGCCCATCGGCATCGTCACCATCCTCATCAGCACCTTCTTCGGCTCGCGCACGGCATTCTTCTGCCATATGGTCATGGTGCTGCTCTGCTCCTTCATTGCGCCCTCCCGCTTCGAATACGTCATCATCCAAAGCATCGTTGGCATGGTCATCGTGTTCAGCCTGAAGGATGGTCTGCAGGACCGCAAGCAACTGATGCATACCGCACTCTTTGCCGGCATCGGTTATTTGGGTACCTATCTTATTTTTACCCTTGCCAATCAGGCCACCCTGGCAAGCATCTCACCGTCCATCGCGACCATGATGGTCCTCAATGCCATCCTGCTGCTGCTGTCCTACCTCATCATCTACAGCTTCGAGAACATCTTCGGCTACACGTCGGGCGTGATGCTCGTTGAGCTCTGCAACATGGGCAAAGGTCTGCTGCTCCGCCTCTCCGAAGAGGCTCCCGGCACCTTCAACCATTCGCTCAATGTAGCTAACCTCTCGGCTGCTGCCGCCAAGGAGATTGGTGCCAACATCGCCCTGGTGCGCACCGGCGCCCTCTATCACGACATCGGCAAACTCGCCAATCCGAACATGTTCACCGAGAATCAGCAGCTCAACAACCCGCTGAACGAACTGTCAATCGAAGATGCCGTGCAGACCATCAAGAAGCATGTCACCAACGGCATCCGCCTCGCCGAAAAGCAGAAGTTGCCCGAAGACATCCTGGGCTTCATCCGAACCCACCACGGACGCTCGCAGGTGAAATATTTCTACATCAAGTGGTGCAACGAACATCCCGACCAGGAGCCCGACCACGACTTCTTCTCCTATCCCGGTCCCGACCCCATGACCAAGGAACAGGCCATCGTCATGATAGCCGACAAGATCGAAGCCGCCTCCCGCTCCCTCAAAGACCTTACCCGCAAGGGTATTCGCGATTTGGTGGAGCGCCTCACAAACGAACTCCTCACCGATGGTCGTCTCAACGATGCTGACATCACCCTGCACGAGCTCCAACAGTGCCAGGAAGTCTTCATCTCCCAGCTCATCACCATCAACCACGCCCGCATCGCCTACCCGACCCTCCACGCCGACACCGCAGCCGCCAAGGCTGAAAACAAATAAACAAGACCTCCCTCAATCCCATGATCGACCCCATCTACTCCCCCAACCCCGACCGTTACGACGGTCTGATGCAGTATCGCCGCTCCGGACGTTCCGGCATCCTGATGTCGGCGCTTTCCCTCGGCTTCTGGCACAACTTCGGAAGCATCTCCAACTTCGCCAACTGCAAGGCCATGATGCACTATGCCTTCGACCACGGCATCACGTGCTACGACCTTGCCAACAACTATGGCCCCACCTACGGCACTGCCGAGGAGACCTTCGGCCGCATGATGGACCTCTCCTTCCGTCCCTATCGCGACGAGATGTTCATCACCACCAAGGCAGGCTACGACATGTGGCCCGGCCCCTATGGCAACTGGGGCTCGCGCAAGTACCTCATCTCGTCGCTCGACCAGAGTCTGAAGCGCATGCATCTCGACTACGTCGATCTCTTCTACAGCCACCGCTACGATCCCAACACCCCGCTCGAAGAGACCTTGCAGGCGCTCGTCGATATCGTACGCCAAGGCAAGGCGCTCTATGTCGGCATTTCGCGCTGGCCGCTCGAAGCCGCCGAGTTCGCCTATCGCTACCTGCGTGAGCGCGATGTGCCCTGCCTATGCTATCAGGGCAAGTACAACATCCTCTATCAGGACGACGACACGGGAGGCATCCTTGCCAGTGCCACCGATGCAGGCGTTGGCTACGTAGCCTTCAGTCCCTTGCAGCAGGGATTGCTCACCGACCGTTACCTCAACGGCATCCCGCAGGGTAGCCGCATGTCGCGTCGCGAAGCACTTACACCCGACGACCTCACCCCCACCCTCCTCCAGCAGATACGCGACCTTGCAGAACTGGCAGCACAGCGTGGAGAGTCATTGGCCGACATGGCACTTGCCTGGTGTCTGCGTCGCCCCGAAGTCACCTCCGTCATCGTCGGAGCCAGCAGCGTCGCCCAGCTCGAGGACGACCTTCGCGTGCTCGACTCCCAGTCGTTCAGCGCCGAGCAGCTCGACATCATCGAAGACATCATCCATCAGAAGTGAATAAGCATCTTTCTTTGCTGACCACGGCCATTCTGCCCATCATTCTTGTTTCATGCAGCCGAGGGCCGCAGTATCCTGCTGTGCTTGAGACAGCGGACAGTCTGGCGTATGTCAATCCCGACAGTGCGGTGGCATTGCTTCGTAGTGTTGAGGCTGAGATGACAGCATCGCAGCCAGCTGTTCGTCATTTATATGATCTGATGACTCTGAAGGCGCAGGACAAGGCAGACCTGCCCCTGACTTCCGACAGCCTGATTCTCGACATCCTGCAATACTATGAGAACGGAGGTGACCCCAACAAGCTGCCCGAAGCCTATTATTATGCAGGGCGCGTCTATCGTGAGCTTGGCGATGCTCCCCAGGCCATCGATTATTTCCAGAAGGCTCAAACCTCATTGAATGAGCTCAATCTTCAAAAGCTTCCCGCTGCTAATGCCAAGCGATATGAAAAACTGAAAGGAACCATCTTGGCCCAGAAAGGATATCTGCTCCGTAACCAACATTTGTACAAAGAAGCCCTTGAAAGCTTCAAACAGGCCTATACGCTCGACAGCCTCGCTTGTGATACAATGGGAATGTTTTTGGATTTACTAGATTCGGGTGGAACCTTATCGACTGCGAGAGACAATGAACAAGCAATATACTATTACGATTTGGCTGCGCAATTAGCGTCTGAATATAGTGATAATATCAATCTTGATATTCTGATTGCACTGAAGTGCCAGTGTCTCATTCGATTGAAAAAGTTTGATGCATTATCTAAGTTTCTTCAGTCTTATCATCCTATTCTTACTCGTGGTAATTTTGAAACCATCTGTACCATGTATGGAGAATACTATTGGAAGATTGGCGAAAGCGAAAAGGCGGTTCCCTATTTTAAGAAATTGTATGAAATGGGGACAATTTATGCTCGGGCGAACTCTACCCTATGGTTATCTGACTGCGAGATGAAACGAGGCAATGCCAAGGCAGCGCTTCGCTATATGGCAGAATTCTCAAATCTCGAACTTGAAGTGCGTAAGTTACGCGACGAAGAGGTGGTTGCACTGACCAATTCTCTCTATAATTATCATCTTCGCGAACAGGAGAACCTACGGCTTAAGTCCGCCCAGAGGATACACAAGCAGACAATTTTGTCATTATCGATGATTGCCTTCTTCTTAATTTGTGCCTTAATAGCCCTTGGGCAATACATGCGAATACGTCAGCGACGCAATAATTCTCGCGAGAAGCAACTTCGTTACCTTTTAGACCTCATGCAAGCTGATAAGGAAAAGCATCAACACACTATCGAGAGTGAGGCGGCCAGCCTACGAAATACGGAAATACACCAAACCATCAACAATAAATGCAACCACAATCAAGGCATGACCACAAAAGATTGGGAAGATGTTGAAAACGCTTTGCGAAGTATCGCCCCAAACTTCATAACCAATCTGAGGAGCGTCTATGATTTCTCCGAAATTGAGTGGCACGTCTCTCTTTTGATCAAATTAGGCTTCTCTGCACCAGATATTGCCATTGCCACCAACCATTCACAGCAATCGATTTATTCTATTCGACGACGACTTTACAAAAAGGTCTTCCCTCAGGGTTCCGAATTCAAGGACTGGAATGACTTTCTAAATTCCATCTGATAATCAATCATTTGTGCGATTTTCCACCTATTGTGCAAAAGTTATGCATCATTTGCATAACTTTTGCATAATTTTTTTCTTGGTATTACTCCTTTATTTCACTACTTTTGCGGCACAAATACACAACATTATTAACTAATAAAATCTTAAATATGAGACACTCGCTTCTTTTACTTCTATTGTTACTTCCATTTATTGGACTCGGTGGAGAACCTGAGATTGAGCTTTTTGAGATCTCAGTTCCAGAGCAGCACAAATCGGAGATTCCTGTTTTCCATGCTGAGGTTGATTTGAGCAAGTCTGTGTCTGTGACCGCTGACCTGCCGTCAACGTTCTGTGTGTCGATTTACGATGCGACCAACACGACTCTGCTTTACCAAGGCAACACCTACGACGGTTATTATCATTTTACGAGTACCCTGCCTTCAGGCAACTACTACATCGTAATCTCAGGCCTCGGCTATTCGTACGAGGGAGAGTTCGAAATTAGTAATGACTAATGCTGAACGCTAATGAGTATGAGATTACCCTCACGTGCACGGATGGTACTAATATTATGGGGAATATAGTGTAGAATAGTCAGTCCTTTTCCTCCCTATTATCATGCTCAAAACATAAGTATTTCGATGTTTTGAGCATGATAATAGACTCATATTTGCAAGAGTATATTTAAAAATGTATAACAATTAAATCAATACGACAATGACACAGGTAATCATTGCTTCTGGCACAACCATCACCAGCAGCACATTTAGTGATCCCAACAAAATTTACGTCATCCGCTATAACTTCAACCTGAACGGTATCACTGTCACAGTCAACAGCGCAAGTTTCCTGCTTTTTGACGGAGGAACTCTTACCAACGGCACAATCTACGGACGTACCCTTGACGGGACGGTACGTCCCGAATGGTTCGGAGCCGTCGGTGACGGCACCACCGATGACTCTAATGCCCTTGAGATGGCCTTCAGATTCACGGAGTTGCCTGGAGGAGACTTGAAAAACCACATCCATAACCATGCAACCATAGTGTTCAACGGCACCTGCAAATACAAGCTTTCACGAAGCCTTTATGTCCGTCTTGGAGTCTCCGTTGACTTTGGTGGCTGTACGCTGTTGCCCGTGCTCGGAACAGGCGGGGACTTCAGCACTCCCGGGGTGGGAAGCTCCAGCTCCTGCCCATTCATCCTCTATATCAACTGGGACAAGGACAATTCATGCATGGGATTCACCTATCCGCCCCGCCTTGGCTTCATCAGCAATGTAAAAGTGGGTAACTATGATGCCGTTGACCCTGCCACCGTGCTCGGCTTCATCTACCTTGCTGCCCCGATGGACATACATGACATCTTCACGAGCCACATCTGCCCTGTGGTGTGTACTCCCGACGATTCGATTGTCGTTGATGAGAGCACAACACAGGTCTGCTACCTTGATGCGGTCAGCATAAGCCGAATCACATCCGTATGGTATCTGCATAACGCTCCGCAGAATGTGCCGCAGGTTCCCTATGTCATCAACAAGCGCTGCCATGGCGACTCGTGGCGCTTGGAGCATATATCCAACGAATGCGGCCACTTCAGGACCGCGAGCGAGGATTGGAACCTTGACATCCGCAGCATCTTCTTCGACCAGACCTTCGGCCTTACCGTAACGAACTGCATCCATGCCGACGGCGTGATCTGGCGCAGTTCGGAGGTCGAATACTGCTCCAACCACAACGAAAAGTTCCCCCTGCTTCTCAAGTACTCCAATGCTGCCATTCGCAACTGCTATTTTGCCAGCGCCTCAGAAGGCAGTTGCTCACTTATCCTTGAGGAAGCGAACAGCTACTCCAAAGCATGCGCTCACACAGTCACGCTTGACAACATCTACTTCAACATCGCCAACCAGGTTCGCAACTACGGCTCATACCTGCCTCAGATAGCGATAGGGGACAACAATTTCCCTTGCATAGAGTATAGGAACGTCAAGGTCGGCCTTTTCTATCCTGCTATCGGGGATATGTCTATGCGTCCGACCAACGGCTTCGCTTTCAGTTACGCGGGTAAGAACTACGTCACCCACTTCAGAAGCGGCATCATTGCCCTTAATGGAGATATAGTTGATGTCAATTGCGGCAATTCACTGGCCCCTATTACAGAGACTCCTGCACTTTCCTCCAGTCTCATTGATTCCAATGTATCCACATTCTTGCAGACGGGCACATATAGTTATGAGATTAAGCTGTTCAACAAGCTGGCAGACAACCGCATCGTGTCCGTGGCTGTGCCCTCCTCGCCGATGTCCGTTAATCTGACCTCGACCGACAAATGCATCTGCCTTCGTATGACTCCTTATTTCGCCGATGGTTATGCCGTGTATGTGAAACGCACATTGGCAGGTGTCTCCAGATATGCGATTCTTCCCCTCAGCTACAACGGCATCCTGATAGACTGGGGCAATTGGATCAATGGCATCAAATGGTCATCCACCGATCCGTTTGCCAACTGTGTGGTTCACACCTTGGATGAAACCGAACACGTTGAATACGGGAAGGGAGGCCATATACGATACTATATTAAGAACATCTTCAAAACTTTCCAGTGGACAAGCCCATCACATGAGCTAGTGGATGTCGCTAAACCACTGCAAACCTGTTATGCCGAAGCTGACGGTGCCCTTCGATGCTACAGCCTTCAGCCTTGGGCTTACGTCCGTCCCACAACGACTAATGTCTATCATGTCAGCATGGGCTACCCCACAACACCAATCAAGTACCAAAACCAGATTTTCACGATTCGGAACGGCTTCGATGACTCTGTGGTTGAAATCAGAATAAACTTCCCTGCAAGGACTTGCTCCAAGATGGTGAAGGGCAAGGATTTCGTTACGGTTTATGTCGATTCAAACTACGGCCTGTATCTGCAGTTCGCCAATAGCAGCTGGCATCACTGTGACATGTCGATACAGTGCAATCAGGTCAACAATCTGGTAACAATGGTGAACGGGAGCAACTCGTTCCCCGACAAGCCTTACAGCCAGTGGACTGGTCTTACCGTCGTGGCTACCAGTGCGCCAACAGGCACGACATCGGCTCGCCCTGCGAATGCGGCAGCTGGCACCTATTACTTTGACACCACGATCAACAAGCCAATCTGGTCGAAAGGAAACGGACAGTGGACGAATGCCAATGGCGTCATCGTATAGTTCTGATATCATGTCTCGCACACGAATCATCTCATTCACACTTGCAGCGGCATTATTGGTGCTGCTGCAGTTGTCGTCAGTCCAGTCCATTTGGGCAGCACCGATTTCGATATCCCCTGACACCATCCGCTCCCTCGGCCACCCCGTGGCGACGAAAGTGACGGCGGGCGGCGAGGAACCCTACCGCATCCTCGATATCGGCAACTCCTATACCGACAACTACACCGCCATGCTGAAGATGATAGCCGAAGGCAGCGGCATCGACATGGAGAGGATCAGTCTCTACAAGCTGACGCGCAGCAGCGGGTCGTTCAAGTCGTGGTCCTACTGCCATGCCGACCTCGACACCCAGCCCTACCACTTCAGCCGGGTGCTCGGTGCCCCTGTCGTGACACCTGACGGCGATGCCGACCCGCAAGACGGCTCGCTCATGCGTCGCGTGCTCACCGAGCAGCCGTGGGACCTCATCGTCCTTCACCAGCGGAGCGAGTACGCCCACGTCTATGACCAGTGGGCAGGCGACGGCGATGCTGGGCATCTCGACGACCTGCTCGCCATCATCCACGAGGAGCAGCCCGAGGCAGGGATCGGCTTCCACATCATCCACAGCTACGCCGACTGGCTGACGGGTATTGCGGGGAACGGCAGCCTCGTCCGCTGGCAGCAGATAGCCGAATCGGTAAGGCGGCTGACCTTGGAGCGCGACATCGACGTGGTCATCCCCTGCGGCACGGCCGTAGAGTCGCTGCGCGAGCTGCCGCCCGGCAATCCCGCCGACTACGTGAGCGACGGTTCGCACCTCGCCGCCGGACTTGGGGAATATACGGCGGCATGCACCTACTTCGAGGCCGTGATCGCCCCGCTCTTCGGCGTCACCGTCCTCGGCAACCCTGCCCGCTATGCTTGCCCGGATGGCGTACGCCAGGGTGCCCGCTTTCCCGAGGCGTGCATCGATGTCACCGACGGGAACGCCCCCGTCGCCCAGCAGCTGGCCGCCGATGCCATTGCAACCCCATACCAGCTCAGCACCTCCGGGATCGATGCGGTGTCGAGCATCGCCATCAACGAGATCATGCAGAGCAACGTGGATGCGCTGATGGTCGATGGCAACTTCCCCGACTCGTGGGTGGAGCTCTACAATTCCTCCGGCCGCAGCGTCAGCCTCCTGGGCTGGGGCATCGGGACATCGGACGACATCCGCACGTCATACCGCATCCGCGACCTCCTTGTGGTGCCTGCCCACGGCTTCCTGCTCATCAGTTGCGACAAACTGGGCATGCTTTCCCATGCGGATTTCCGCCTTGAATCCACCTCGGACGGCAGTCTCTACCTCTTCGGGCCCTATGGGGCGGTCATCGACAGCCTGCATTATCCCGAGATGCCCGCACCCGGCATCGCCTACGGACGTTCGACGGATGGCAACGGCAGGTGGCAGCATGAGCTGACAGCCACACCCGGAGCTCCCAACACCGGGGGAGGCGCCTCGGCGGTCGCCCCGTCACCGGTCTTCAGCCGTGAGGGAGGTGTGGAGTCCGTCCCCTTTACCCTCGCCGTCACGATTCCCGAAGCCGGCTGCCCCGATGATGCCCTTCTCTACTGGACAACCGACGGCAGCGAGCCCGACTACAGTTCGATGCACGGCAAGGAAGCCCTTCTCGACATCGACCGCGCCACGGTAGTCCGGGCGAAGATCATTTCGCCCGGACTTCTGTCCCCCCGTTCCGTTACCCATTCCTACATCTTCCATCCACGCGAACTGACGCTGCCCGTGGTGAGCCTCGTCACCGACAGCGCGCATCTCTACAGCGAGGAATACGGCATCCTGCTCGGCGGCCAGCCGTCGGGCACCGGCAACTGCTACGAGGACTGGCGACGCCCGGTCAACATCGAATACTTCGAGGAGCCGGGGCATGCCGCCGTCATCAACCAGCTGTGCGAAACGGAGGTGTGCGGCAAATACTCGCGCACCTTCTCGCAGAAGTCCCTGAAGCTCGTCGCCAGCAAGCGCTTCGGCAAGAAGCGCTTCACAGCACAGCTATGGCCCGACGACAAGCCCGGCATCACCCGTGTCAAGTCGTTCCGGCTGCGCAACGGAGGAAACCGCTGCCTCGACACGAGGTTCGAGGACGCATTGGCCCAGCGCATCTTCGGGCGATGGGTCGGCACACTCGAATGGCTTGCCTATACGCCCGTCGTCGCCTACATCAACGGCGAGTACAAGGGGATCTACGGGCTGCGCGAGCGAACCGACGACGACTATGTGGAGGCCAACTTCGGCATCACGGAGGAGATTGACGAGGAGGAGGACTTCTACGGCCATAGTCCCGCCTACATGGAGATGCACGATCTCATCAAGGACGACAGTTCGACCTTCGCCGATTTCGCGTCGAGGATGGAGATGGACCAGTTCATCGACTATCTCTGCTGCGAGACGTTCGCCTGCAACCTCGACTTCCCGAACAACAATGTCTATATGTGGCGGCAGAAGGGCGGGCGATGGCACTTTGTCCTGAAGGACCTTGACTACTTCTCCCAGGCGACCTACGGCTACAACTACCTGAACTGGCTCATGATAACTGGTCCGGAGGTGGAGAACGCGCTTATGAACCCGATCAGCCACCGGCTGATAATCAGGTTGCTGTCGATGAGCGAATTCCGGGAGCCATTCATCGATCGGATGGGCACCTATATGGGCGACTTCCTGCACCCAGACGTGACACTCCCCCTGGTGCACCAGATGCATGACGAGATAGCGGGCGAGGTGGAGGCCACCTTCCAGTCGATGACCGAGAATCTGGTCTTTGAAAACTTCGAGAACCGTGTCAGGGAGCGCCTGATACCGTTCTGCGAGAAACGTCCGCACTGGACATACCAGTCGCTTGCACAGTCATTCTCTCTTGGCGATGTCATCCGCATGACCGTCCATCCCGGCGGGAACTCCATCCTCATCAACGGTGTCGGGCTGACACAGGACCACTTTGACGGCTACACATGGACAGGTCGGCCTCTACGTCTCGACAGCCGGAACCCGGCCGTCGGTTGGAGGATGACCGTCAGCTATCCCGGAGGCGGGACGCAGACGTTCGACTACTGGCATGCGGAGGTCAGCATACGGTTGGAGGAAGAGGTGGGAATCTGCGATTCAATAGCTTTCGAAAATATCCCCATAGTCCCCGAGGACGGCATACAGCCTGTGGTCATCGACGGAAGTGCAGCACCCCAGCAAAGCTACAACATCTATGGCATGCCAGCAGGCAAGGGGATGCACGGAATCAGGCTGGTGCGCGATGCGGATGGAAGGTACAGGAAAATCATGGGCAAGTGACAATGTCCAATGATTCACGAACCCGCATTCGTCAGACAACGCAGTAATAAGGAACTTGGCCCATGATCTTCAACTCGTTCAACTTCATCGTACTGTTCCCGTTCATCTTCCTGCTCTACTATGCGATACCGGCGCATTGGGGCAGGACTCGTAACCTGTTCCTGCTCGCCGTGAGCTATCTGCTCTACATGCAGTGGAAGCCCGCCCATGCGCTGGTGTTGCTTGCCGTGACAGCAGTGACCTGGCTTGCTGCCCTGCTCCTCGAAAAGGCAAGGCATCCGAAGCTGGTGCTCACGGCCGGTGTGGTGCTGACGCTGCTGCCCCTGTTCCTCTTCAAGTATCTCGGCTTCGCGGGCGAGGCCATCGGCCAGGCCCTTGCCATGGCAGGACTTCAGTTCCACCTGACGGGACTGAACTGGGCCATTCCCGTCGGCATCTCCTTCTTCACGCTGCAGGCGCTGGGCTACCTCTGGGATGTGTACTACGGACAGCAGGAGGCAGAGCGCGACTTTCTGACCTATGCCTTCTTCGTCTCGTTCTTCCCCTGCATCCTCGCCGGACCCATCAACAGGGCCTCGCTCGTCATCCCGCAGCTGAAGCGCCTCCGTCCCTGCCTTGACAACGCCAAGGCCGTCGAGGGACTTAGGATGCTGTTGTGGGGCATGTTCCTGAAGGTGGTCGTGGCCGACCGCGTGGCGTTGTATGTTGATACCGTTCTTTCAAGCTATGTGAACTACACGGGTATGACGTGCCTCGTGGCCAGCCTGCTCTACAGCATCCAGATCTATGCCGACTTCGCGGGCTATTCGCTGATGGCCATCGGCGTAGGAAAGGTGCTGGGCATCGAGCTGGCCGAGAACTTCCGCCGCCCTTATTTCGCCGTCAGCGTCACCGACTTCTGGCACCGATGGCATATCTCATTCTCAAGCTGGCTCAGGGACTACATCTACATCCCGCTTGGTGGCAGCCGTTGCTCGAAGCTCCGCAACTACCTGAACATTCTTGTTACGTTCTTTGTGAGCGGCATCTGGCATGGCGCCAGCTGGACCTTCGTAGTATGGGGAATGTTGCACGGCATCAGTCAGGTCATCGAAAAGATGCTGGGCCAGCAGAAATGCAGTTACGGATGGCTCGGCAGAACCGTCAAGACTGCCGTCACCTTCCTGCTTGTCACCTTCGCCTGGATCTTCTTCCGCATGCCTACCATGGGCGATGCCTGCAATGTAGTAGCAAGGATCCTTGACACGTCGCTCCCGAAGACCGTCTATTCGCCGGGCGGGACAGCCACGCTGTACATGCTGCTGGCCGTGGGCATAATGGTGGTGAATGATACTGTGGAGGAGACTTTTGGAGAATCACATCTTCCCTTTCACAGCGGCAGAAGGATGGTCAGATGGGCATCCTACCTTGCCGTCATCGTCCTTATCCTCCTCTGCGGAGTCTTCAGTTCGGACCAGTTCATCTATGCAAACTTCTAGGACATGAGACGTTTTCTATTCAAGACGGGCCTGTTCCTCCTGCTCGCCGTCCTGCTGGACAGGGGGCTCGGCGCCTTGTTCTCCTATATGTCGGACCACGCATCGGGCGGCTATCTCGGCCACCAGAACTACATCGTCAACCGATCGACGGACGACATACTCGTGTTCGGTTCCTCCCGTGCCATCCATCACTACAATGCCGCGCTGATTGCGGACTCCCTCGGCCTGTCATGCTACAACTGCGGGCAGGACGGCGAGGGGATTGTCCTTTATCATGCCTGGTGGGAGATGATAAGGAGGCGCCATCATCCGCGCCTCGTCATCTACGAGGTGACGCCCGCCTACGATGTCCTTCAGGGTGACAACACGAAGCATCTGGGCTGGCTGAAGGGACATTACGATGACGAGGTTGTCAGAAGGGAGTTCGACGAGATAGACCCACGCGAAAGGTACAGGATGCTGAGCATGCTCTACCGCTACAACTCGCGGTTCCATCAGGTTCTGCTGGACTACCTGCATCCCGTTCACAATATGACTCTCGGCTTCCTTCCCTTCCACAGCGAACTGGACACGCTCAGGATCAGGGACGAAAGGCAGCTGAACGAGAAGGCTTCCGAAGAAGAGCTGCTGACCGACAGCTTGAAGCTGAGGTATTTCAACGATATGATACGTGATGCAGGTGACACGAGGTTCGTCTTCGTTTATTCCCCCACGTGG
>Ga0310691_10000617_pt1 | contig 63663 bp, 60 predicted proteins | sample 176DNAGHGlowgp2_FD_203887 | JGI IMG/M metagenome (GOLD analysis project Ga0310691, IMG submission 203887) | Sheep rumen microbial communities from Palmerston North, Manawatu-Wanganui, New Zealand - 1766 DNA GHGlow gp2 (v2) (version 2) | ecosystem: Host-associated > Mammals > Digestive system >...
GTGCCAGTGGTGGAATTGGCCGCGCTATTGCTGTTGAAGCTGCTAAAGCCGGATATTATGTAATTTGTCATTATAACGGAAGCCAGGGAAAGGCAGAAGAAACTCTCGCACAGATTAAGGCAGCCGGCGGAGATGGAGAACTGATTCAGTTTGATGTTTCTAACCGTGAAGATTGTAAGGCTAAACTCAGCGAACTCAGCGCAAAATATGGTGCTCTCTGGGGAATCGTAAATAACGCTGGTGTTACCCGCGATAATACTTTTGTTGCTATGAGCGGAGACGACTGGGACAAGGTTATTCACACTAACCTCGACAGTTTCTACAACGTAATTAATCCGCTTTTGATGCCAATGGCAAGCCGCAAAAACAAGCGCGGTGGACGTATCATCAGTATTTCTTCTGTAAGTGGTGTTTACGGAAACCGTGGTCAGGCTAACTACTCTGCTTCTAAAGCTGGTATTATAGGTGCTACAAAGGCACTTGCAACTGAACTTGCAGGCCGCGGAATCACCGTTAACGCAATTGCCCCTGGTGTAATCGAAACTGATATGACTAAGGCTATCCGCCCGGAAGTATACGACATCATCATGCAGACAATCCCAATGGGACGCGCAGGTAAGCCTGAAGAAATCGCCGCTGCCGCAGTATTCCTCTTAAGCGAAGGCGCTGCTTATATTACCCGTCAGTGCATAGAGATTGATGGAGGTATGTGATATCCTTATCACATAGCCGACCAGTCCCTGAGATCCAAAGCGGTCTCGGGGATTTTTTTTACTTATCAAAAAACCTCTGTTATAATATAAGATTATACAGGAGTTTCTAAAAACATGGAGTTTTTACGGCTGCATCAGCAGAACATCATGCTTTTTTTGAGCGGCATCTGTTTTGTTCTTGCTATCCTCAGCTTTCTTACAAATACATTAAATAAAAGACGAAGACGGGCACTTGTAATTCTGGAATTTGTAGCCTCCCTGCTTTTGATAATGGACCGCTTTGCCTACCAGTACCGCGGAAACGTTTCTAGCCTCGGCTACTGGATGGTCCGCATTTCTAACTTTGCAGTTTTCTTTCTTTCCATTGCAATCATCTTTCATTTCAACAGCTTTCTTATAGACCTTATGATTAACGAAGGCCAGCTTAAAAAGGTGCCCCGTCGTTTACGTGCAGTTCAGATTTTATGCGTAGCCGGCGTTTTAATGCTGATTATTTCCCAGTTCACCGGCCTTTATTACACCTTCGATGAATATAACCGCTACCAGCGTTCGCCATATTATCTTTTAAGTTATCTTTTTACACTTGGCTGTCTTTTACTTCAGCTCGATGTAATTTTTGAAAATGCCCACAGAATCAGCAAAACAATCGCTATTCTTCTTATTACCTTTACCCTCTTCCCTCTTCTTGCCGCTATACTTCAGCTTTTCTGTTACGGACTTTCGCTGATTAATATTACACTTGTTGGTGAAACAATTCTGCTTTTTATGTTCGTTCTGACAGATATGAACAAAACGGTAGATAAGGCTAACAACCTTAAAATTGAGTTTTTGAAGGAAGAACAGAAGACAACCCAGATTATGTTCGAGCAGACCGCAACTGCCCTTGCAAACGCAATAGATGCCAAGGATGAATATACTCACGGTCACTCAATGCGAGTTGCAGAATATTCACATAAAATTGCCGTTCTCGCAGACAAAGATGAAAAGTTCTGCCGCGATATTTACTTTGCAGGACTCCTTCACGATGTAGGAAAAATCGGAATTCCGAATAACATCATCAATAAAAATGGAAAGCTCACAGACGAAGAATTTGCCGAAATCAAAAAACACCCCGTTATCGGAAAACAGATTCTTTCCAGCATTTCAAAATCACCTTATCTTTCAATTGGTGCCAACTCTCACCACGAACGCTTTGACGGCCGCGGCTACCCCGAAGGACTTAAGGGCGAAGATATTCCCGAGATTGCCAGAATCATTGCTGTTGCAGATGCTTATGATGCGATGACTTCAAAACGAAGTTACCGAGACCCAATTCCTCAGGACAAGGTTAGAGAAGAAATTGTAAAAGGGATGGGTACTCAATTTGATCCTGCCTTTGCGAAACTTATGCTTCATTTAATCGACCTTGATACAGACTATGATATGAAGGAGCACGAAGAAGTAAAAGAGCTTGGCGGAAAAGATGTACTCCATTGTGCAGACTTCCGTTCAGAAAAATCAGAAGGCATTCTTCTTACCCGCTCTCCTCTCCTGATAAAGGCCCACAGCAGAAGCGAATACGAGGACGCAGCTGAAAATACTATTCCTTCACTCATTGTTTTTGATTCCCTCGATGCCCGTGTTCACGAAACAGAATCTAAACGAAAAGAAATGCTTTATAATGAATATGCAATCATTCGTTTTGACGGAACAATTACAGAAGGTAGTGCAAGAAAAATCAAAAAAGAAATTATTCCTGCAGAGGCTTACAAAGACAATGCACCTTCCCGCAGAGAGATTTTTGCAGAATATAAAAACGGTCTGAACTATGAAATCAATTCTGTAAAATATAAAGACCACGTATTGATAGTTATCACTAACAAATTTCAGACAGTTAGAATTACAATTGCCCTCGAAGACAGTACCCGCTACGCATATCTTTCGCTCACCGGCCAGAACTGCCTTATCAGCAATGTAGAAATTATTAAATCTGATGTCGAAATCACAAAAGATTACATTCCGAGAATTGCAGAAGAAATCAGCTATATTGACGGACCGGAAGGCGACCTGCCAAATATTCAGATTGACGGCTGGCGTTCTGCCTCAACTCAAGGCATTCCTGTAAAAGAAAATATGACCATCACCTTCCACTCAAAGAGCCTGCCAACTGCCCGCCTTATCTGGCACTGTCCTTTTATCTGCCTTTTTTATTCTGATGATAAAGAGGTGAACGGCAAAGGCTACCGCGAATTTGTTGTTGTAAGATTAGACGGCGAAAACTGGGAAGAAAATCAGCAGGCTAAAAACACAATGCTTATCAGTAAGAATGATGATTTTAACGGCTGGGAAGCCTGGAAGGCTCTGAACAAAGCAGGTATGGACTGCAAAATAGAACTCCACCGTGAGGACAACAAGATTACAGTCTTTACCGAAAACAGTGGAATTGCAATAAAGAGTATAACAACTATTAAAGCTGATGCACCGGAGATTTATGTTTCGCTCACCGGTGATCAGGTTGCAATTACAAACATTCACATAAGCTAAGCTACTTGTGCTTTCTGTTTGCCAGGCGAAGAATTCCCTGCATTCTCTTTTCTGACAAAACTCCGTTTGTTATGCTTATAAGGCTTTCAAGCGGATTTTCTTCTATTGCGCTGATTGCAATTTTTACAGAAGGATCATCCTTTGATTTTCCCTTCATAGTTGAAAGCATAGCACGGATTATAAAACGAAGAATCATGCGCACAGCAAAGCTTTCATTTGCCATGTCGGCAAGGTTGTCGGCAGTGGTGAAGGTGCCACGGTGATGCTGCTCGTAGAAGGTGTTTGTAAAGAAGTCATTATAGAGGGCAGCATCCGGGATATAGGCGTCTGCAGCCTGCGCAGAAAGATCTCCCTCACTCACTTCAACTTCTTTTTCCAGCTGGATTTTCTTAACAGAAGAAGCGGCCATAACTTTGTAAGTTCCTGCTAACGGAACAAAGTTGTGAGCAGAAGTATCGTATGACTTAAAAGCATTTTCGTCGAGCTCTACAGTGACGCACTTTGTTTCGCCCGGCTCAAGTTCCACCTTTTCAAAGCCGCGAAGCTCTGGGTATTCAATACCAGCCCTCTGAATATAAACCTGAGCTGCTTCTGCACCCTTTACCGCACCGGTGTTCTTAATATCAAAAGAAACCCGGCGTGCAGCTGCATCAACTTCAAGATTAGAATATTCAAAAGTAGTATAGCTGAGTCCAAATCCAAACTCATAGCGCACAGGAATATTTTTTGCTTCGTAGTAGCGGTAACCTACCAGGCAGCCTTCCTTGTATTCAATGTTGTCATCCTCGCCACCAAAGTTTCCGTAGCATGGAGTGTCCTTTTCTGAGAAGGGGAAGGTCTCGGCAAGCTTTCCGCTTGGGTTTACGTTTCCGCTCAAAAGCTGGGCACAGGCTTCGCCACAAGCCTCGCCACAAAGGTACATGTGAAGCACAGCGCGAACCTTGTCTGCAAAGTAAATATCAATCGGGGCGCCGCTAAAGGTTACCGCAATTACCTCAGCCCCTGTCTCAAGAATTTGGTCCAGCAGCTTTGTTTGAACCTGAGGCAGACCAATTGTTTCGCGGTCAAAGCCTTCGCCTTCAAACTCCTCTGTAAGACCACAGAAGAAGAGCAGAGGCACTTTTTCGCTTGCCGCCTTTTTCGCAAGCTCCAGCGCCTGGGCGTAGCCTTTTTCACTGACGTTGCCAAGGTCTGTCGGGTAGCCTTCTGCATAATCAATTTCATAGCCAAGCGCCTTAAGACTTTCCAGCGCACTAGGGTATTCGGCTGCATTAATATGACTAGAACCGCCACCCTGAAATTTCATAGTAGCAGCAAGACCGCCAATTACCGCAAGCTTTGATTTTGCCTGCAGTGGCAAGGCCCCATCGTTTTTCAAAAGAACGGCCGAGCTTGTCGCAAATCGTAGAGCCGCCTTATGGTGAGCCACAAAATCAATTTTAGAATTATCTGCCTTCTGCCTGTGGCCGCCATTCCATTTTTTGGCCGCTTCCACAACAAGACTGTTAGCTTCGTCTAACTTATCACGAAGTACAGAATCCTCATCATAAACAGCCGAAAGCTGGTGAGAAAAATATCCGTTGGAATCAGGCATGGCAAGAGACATTCCGGCCTTAAGACAGTTTGCCGCCCCAATGCAGGCACCCCAGTCAGAAATCACCATTCCCTTAAAGCCCCATTTTTTTCTGAGGACTTCTGTTAGCAGAAACTTACTGGCAGCCGCATACTCGCCGTTTACCTTGTTGTACGAAACCATAATGCTGGCCGGCTGAGCCTTGCGAACAGCAATTTCAAAAGGACGCAGGTATATTTCCGAAAGAGTTTTTTCGTCTACGATAGAGTTAGAGGTCTGGCGGCGTTTTTCCTGATTGTTACAGGTAAAGTGCTTGAGCGAAGTACCAATTCCAAGAGCCTGCATACCGTTTATGTAACTGGCCGCAAGAGTTCCCGCAAGATAAGGGTCTTCAGAAAAATATTCAAAGTTACGGCCGCACAAAGGAGAGCGCTTAATGTTTGTACCAGGACCAAGAACAAGATCAACCTCCTGGCACTGAGCTTCCTCCGCAATCGACTTACCCTCTTCGCTTAAAAGAGCCTTATCCCAGCTGGCAGCCATACAGCTCGAAGTCGGAAAACATGTAGCAAGCCGGCTGCGGTTTATATCAGCATAGGCCTCAGTCTCCTGCATAGCATCCTGCTTACGAAGCCCGTGCGGCCCGTCACTCATAGTAAAAGAAGGAAGCTTTCCGCCGGCATCAAAAGAGTTCCAGTTACCCACACCATTAAAAAGACGGATTTTTTCATCATTAGTCAGTTTTTCTAAATCAGCATTCATAAATATCCTCAAATAAAATAATTCAGATAATTATAAATTAGTTTTAGTAAAAGACCAAATGGTTTATCGATTTATATAATTATTATTTGTCGCCAAAAAGGGCTTCGGCGTCTTCTGTTTCCATTACAGACACCTTTGTTGTAACAACCGGCTTTTCATCGTTCTTGTTTGCGTAGAGCTCGCAGATGTAGCGGTAAACGTGATTTTCTTCATCGCGGAAATCTTCTACTGCCTTCATCTGAATTGTTGTGTTGTTGCGGAGATAGCCTACATCAGCCTTAAATTCCATTACACTGAGGATAAAGCCCGGAAGAGGTTTGCGGCCCTTGATTGTATTTGTGATTCCTGTAAGAGCCGAAATACACTGAGCCATAAACTCAAAGCCGGCCCAGCTTGGAACGCCGTCGAATTCCGGTTCGTAGAAAATGCAGTTTTCTGTTATATCGTATTCACTTGTGATTGTGTGATTATTTACATCGTGCTGTGTAACGCGTGAGAGCAGAAACATTTTTCCCTTGTGAGGAAGGTAGTTGATAAGCTCGTCGTGTTCGATAAGTTGCTGAATTTCCATATTTAATAACTCCTTATGATTCTTTATTCAGGAGGGCGGAGCCCCGCCCTACGCCTCAAGCGCCTGCGGCGTTTTCGGCTACCCCACCCAGCGGGGGATTCCCCCGCAACGCCCCCTTAGAGTCCAAGTACCAGACAAGCGTTAGCGCCACCAAAAGCGAAAGAGTTGGAAAGGCAAACTTTTAATTCACCTTCCGCAAGTTTTGATTTTCCGCTCACAAAATTAAGAGCCGGAAACTCTTCGTCGCACTCGCCATCCCACACCTGTACAGGTAATTTGATATTATTATTTTTTCCCTGATTTTCCATCAGAGCCTTCCAGCAGATTGCTGCCTCGAGAGCTGCCGCCGCACCGAGTGTGTGACCGGTGATTGGCTTTGTTGTGGAAACTGGAACGTGAACCTGAGCCTTACCATCTGCCCCGTTGCCTTCGCCGAAAATTACCGCCACGGCCTTTGCTTCCATGCTGTCGTTAAACTTTGTTCCTGTTCCGTGCAGGTTAATGTAGCCGACGTCGTTTGCTGCTACGCCGGCATTCTCCATTGCCCGGCGGATTGCCTTTTCGGCGCCCGCCCCTGTCGGGTCCGGTGAAGTCATGTGATATGCGTCGGCACTTTCGCCCCAGCCTAGGAGGCGTACGGTGGTGGTACTGGTGGTTTCGATACGCCCGCCTTGCGGGCACTCAACCACCGAAAGAGGCTCCTTCGTCAAAACAAAAAAAGCCGCCCCATCACCCAGGGTAATTCCATGCCTGTTTTTACTGAATGGGTTTGTGATTTCTGAAGAAACCGCCTCGAGCGCAGAAAAACCTATCAGTGTTGTATCAGAAGCAATATCAATTCCGCCAACGAGTGCCGCATCAGCTACGCCGCCCATAATCATTTCGGCTGCCTTTATGATTGCACCTGCACTGGAAGAACAGGCGGTTGCAAAGGTAATTGCCGGACCTCTTAGTCCAAACTTTTCTGCTGCAAAGGTTGAAACATAATCCGCGCCCTGCATTTCCAGAGAATAGTCGGCAGGAAATTCTCCGTCTGAAAAATATTTTCTGTGACCAGCCAGTGAAAACTCCGTTCCATTGTCGCAGGAGCCTATGCAGACTGCAACTCGGTCTGCCCCATACTTGTCTCGCACTGCAGTAACATCATCAGCTATCTGCTCAAGAGCGGCATTTTCAATCCGCATAATCTTCATATCATAACGGGCACCACTTGGTTTTAAGTTAGCCTCATCTACTCTAGCTGCAAAATATTCTTCGCCATTGCAGGCTTTTACTTTTTTGATATTGTCCTGTCTGCCAGTAGTTACAGCATCCCAAAGCTGGTCAATATTGTTTCCGGCACAGCTCATAACTCCTGGCTTTGAAAGATATAAATTCATTCTATTCCTCAAGCTTCGTCAGACTATATTCATAGCCGCGAAGATAATTTTTGATTTTGACAGTATCTTTTTTTATTACGATTTCTTCTATCAGTTTTTTACCATCTTTAATTAACCGTGTTTCACTCACCCCTGCTGCCTGATTATATCCACTGCCATTCCACACTTCGAATTCCAGACCGGCATTTTCATAATTTTCTCTAAGTGCCGCTTCATCATAATAGGCATTCTGAATATCACAGATGATATATTCACCAGGAAGATTTTTTGGAAAATAGGCAGAATCAAAAATCACCTTGTCGCCGTCATAAAAAACATTGCCCATATCTGTGCCAAAATCATTCATCAGAGAAAGACTGATTCCCTGAGCATCAATCTGACTGTAAGACATAAGCGAAAAACTGCTGTTGCCAAAACTACCGTTCAGTAGTTGGAGACCTTCGAAAACTCCCCCCGCTGCAGCAGGCTGTAAAAGATTTACTTTTTTTGTGTTTGTAACATAAACGGAACGGAGTTTTGCAGAAGTCTTATTTCCATCAGCCACTTTTTTTGTTGAGGCACAGGAAACCAGAAAAAGAGAAAGGATAATTATTATAAATGTGGTTTCGATACACCTGCTTCGCAGGCACTCAACCACCGGTCTTGCTTTTTTCATCATCTATTTTTCCCAGTAAACAGGCAGGAAGTAAATTATCATTGTGTATAATTCAAGACGGCCTGCAAGCATTGCAAAGCTATACCAGTATTTTACAAAATCAGGAAGGAAGCCGAAATTTTCTGCAGGCCCAAGAAGACCATAACCCGGACCAATATTTCCGACCATGCTGAGGGCTCCGGTAAAGCTTGACCATACATCAAGGTTTCCAAGGCAGCCAACAAAGGTGGTAATCAATACCAGGGCAAAATACACAACCATAAAAGCCGCAACGTTGAAAACAATATCCTTGCGGCCAGGGCGTCCGTTCAAGCGGATTGCAAACACTCCGTGAGGATGCAGCATTTTGCGGGTTTCGTTCTGAACCTGTTTTCCAAGAACCAGCCAGCGGATTACCTTAACACCACCCGAGGTTGAGCCCGAACATCCGCCTATAAAGAAAGTAACAAAAAGCAGGAACTGAGTTGTAGCCGGCCACTTCATAAAATCAGCAGTAGAAAAACCTGTCGTGGTCATGAGCGAAACTACCTGGAAGGAACTGTAGCGAAGACTGTCGCCAAAGCTGCCGTAAAAATTTTTGAGAGAAATTGTAACTGCAACAATCAGGGCCGCAACAATTGCAAGATAGGCTTTGAACTCTGAGTTGCTTGTGATGTCGCTGAACTTTCTTGTGAAAATGTAAAAGTAAAGGCTGAAGTTGATTCCGGCCAGGAACATAAAAATCATTATGATTACGTCGATTGCAACTGAATTGTAGGCGCCGATTGAGCTGTTGCGTGTTGAAAATCCGCCGGTTCCCAAAGTTGCAAAGGCGTGAGAAAGGGCGTCTGTAAAAGTCATGCCCGCAAGCTTGAGGGCGATTGTTTCTGCAGCGGTAAAGCCAAGGTAAATGAGCCAGAGGATTTTTGCAGTAGTTGTGATGCGGGCAGTTACCTTTCCCTTTTCAGGACCGGTGGTTTCTGCCTTAATCAGCTGAAAGCCGCCAACGCCAAGAAGAGGCATAAGGGCCACGGTGAGGGTTACAATTCCCATACCGCCGATCCAGTGGGTAAGACAGCGCAGCATGTTTATTGATTTGGGAAGACTTTCTATTTCAGATAAAATTGTTGAACCGGTTGTTGAAAATCCGCTGACGCTTTCAAAAAGGGCATCGACAAAGCGGGGAATGCTTTTGCTGGCATACATTGGAATGGCGCCCATAAAACTGATTACCACCCAGGAAAGGGCAACTATCAAAAAGGTCTGACGGGTATTCATTGTGATTTTGAATTTGCGGGTTGGAATGTTTACTGCAGTGACAAAAACAAAGCTTGCAAGCATTGGGATTATAAAGGAAAGATAAACCGAACTTTCACCGTAATAAAATGCAAAGCCAAGCGGAATCGCAAAAAGAATACCAACGATTGAAAGGAGAATGGAAGAAATTTTGATTAAAGAAACAATAAACATTGAAATCTCCAGCCTTAAATATGGTAGAGCTAAAAATTGCTTTCGCAATTTTTTTAACGCTCTGCTATAGAACACCGGGCGCCAGCGCCCTTACACATCTCCGCTGCCAAAATATGCTAAAACCTTCTTACTGTTCTCAGCAACTGTAATAAGAACTATATGATCGCCCGCAGTAATGCGTGTGTTTCCATTTACAATCTGATACTGGTCGGTGCCTGATTTTTTATCCAGCAGAACAAGGAAGGTTCCCGGATTTGAAATCTCCTTGAGCTCCTTGCCGCTGACTTTAGAATCAGAAGTAACTTCACATTCAACAATTTCAAGCTGACCGTTTGTTACGGTGTGAATCTCTTTTACAGACTTTCCGCGCAGGTGACTCATGATGGAATCTACTACAGCGTCGCGGAGAGGAACCGGAACGTCGATTCCAAGTTTTCGTGAAATCTCTGCAAAGGCCGAACTGCCTACAAGGCTAACAGTCTGCTTTACTCCCAATGATTCAAGATAAGCTGCAAGCACCATGTTCATCTCATGATTATGTGTTGTACAAATTGCAAGATCAAAGTTTACGATTCCTTCATCACGGAGGAAGTTTTCATCAGTTGCATCCGCCCTCATTACCCGCGCATCCGGGAAGCGCTCTGAGGCTGCTTTTGTCAGTTCATCATCTGAATCAATAATTACAAAATCAAAATTGCGGCGGGCCTTGAGATTGGTAAAGAGGCGGGCAATTCCAGAGGCTTTCTGAGCGCTGCCCATGAGCTTTTCGGCAACAATTGTTCCTATGCGGCCGGCGCCAATCATACAAACCTTGCGGAGCTCCTTCTGCTCGGCGCCGCAAAGCTCAACCAGTTTTGCAATATCATCTTTTGAAACAAGAACGCCGATTATTGTGTCGGCTTCGAGCTTTGTGTCGCCGGAAGGCAGCATAGTTTCTCCGTTCTGTTCAATATAGGCTACCAGGAATTTTACATCAGTTTTGCTGCGAAGCTCTTTGAGCAGGGCACCGTCAAACTGACTGCCGGCTGCAACTGTAATGCGGGCAATCTCAAGATCAGAATTATCAAAAGTGATTACGTTTCCAACTGCGCCGTTTTCTACTGCCTGTACGATAGCATCTGCTGCCTCAACATCCGGGTGAATCATATAGTTGATCCCATAAAGCGGACGGTGTTTTCCGGCAAAGGTATTTGAATGTTTTTTTTCTGCCTTGGCGGTATTTACGTAATAGGCGTAATTTCTAACTCGGGCTATTTTTAAGATATCTGGATATACCGCATCAACAAGTGAGCAGGTAATCATATTTACTTCATCAGAAGAGGTAACGCAGACAAGGGCATCGGCTTTTGCAATTCCAAGCTCCTCCAGCGTTTCGAGGTTGTTGCCGTCTGCACACATAACGGTACAGTCCAGCTGATTTGAAGCATGGCGGATTGTATTTTCGTCGTTATCTACAACGGCAACCTGATTTTTTTCATTAATCAAAAGTTTGGCAAGCTGGATTCCCGTGAACCCTGCGCCTACAATAACTATTCTCATACTTCCATTATACTATGAAATCAGGAATTTAGGGAATCTATGAAATTTATGATGTCCTGCCGGGTGGCGGCGTGAGGGAAGTCCTCGTAGATGGGGCTTGGGATGTGCGGCTCATAGGCAAGGTCGCGGAACCAGGTGCACTGAATGGCCTGCATGCCGAGACTGCGGGCTGCCTGAAGTTCGTGAGAACCGCCGTCGCCAACGTAGAGACATTCTTCGGGAGTGACTTTGAGAGCCTGCATGGCCCGGCGGTAGATTTCCGGGTCGGGTTTTGAGATGCCCTGCTCGTAAGAAATCATGGCTGCGTCAAAGAGGGAATAGAGTGGAGATGAAAGAATCATGGCGCACTCGTCGGAAAAGGTGTTTGTGATGAGGCCAGTCTTGAGGCCTTTTGCGCGGAGGGTTTGCAGAAACCAGAGTGACTCAGGCGGGATGGCGCCGAAGGTGTCGCCCAGGGCTTCGCGGCGCTTGCGACAAACAAGCTGGACATTTTCCGGGGACCAGGCGCCCAGGTTTTTGAGAGTTATTGTCAGGCCCTCTTCCATGGAATATTTTCCGAGAGTGCGGTCTTTTTCTGTTTCGTGCCAGCATTTGCGAAAGGCTTCCATTGGCTGATTGAGATCTGCAGCTATGTGCTCACTGAAATAGGTTCGTCCCGTAAAAAGAGTTACGAGGGTTTCAAACATATCGAAAATTACGGCTTTTATCATTTTGTTTTCCCGGCGGAATGCCTTCTGCTTATCTGTATTTTATAAAATAATAGACAACATAAACCCAGCCCAAAGCGCCGTGAACAATTGCCCAACCAATTGATTTCCAAGTTACAAAGCTGATTACCATGGCAAGTGCAGAACCAAAAGAAATCCCCTTTTCTACAGAGCGTTTTACAATTTTTCTTGAGCCGTCCGGTCTTTCTTCAATTTCTTCTATTATTTCCTTTCCCATAAAGCGTGAGCCTCCTTTTATCGCCTGTCTTAATTTTTTGATTTATTATAGCACATAGAATTGATTGAATAATTAAAGGCGTTCATGAATCGTAAAAAATCGTGCACGAAATGCTGTCCACCGAGCTACCTATGCAGATTATTTTTCCTCTTCGCTGTTTATCCACTGGTGCATTCCCGGACCAAAATCTTCGTTGGGGCGCTCGATAAAGCCAAACTTTTTGTAGAAGCCTTCTTTGTCTTTGGCGGCCTGGAGATTCACCATTATGCGCCAGCCAGGTTTGAGTTTACTTTTGATATAATTCATTGCGTAGTTCATAAGTTCGCGGCCAATTCCCTTTCCCTGAAAATCCGGCCGAACAATTACATCAGCAATATAAACTACATAACCATGGTCCCATAAAAGTCTTACAAGGCCAATTACTTTTCCATCTTTTCGGAAAGTGCATATATGGGTAGTATGTTCAAGACCTGCCTTTGCCTGCTCAAGAGGAAATCCACCCCAGTCAACCAAAGCGCGCATTTCAAGGTATTCTTCTGCTGTGATTGTATTTGTGATTTCGTAGTCCATATCTAATCATCCTCCTAACTAACGTTAGTTTGCATCTTTATCATAATCTGAAATTATGATATCTTCAACCGGAAGTTTAAGCCCAATTTCCGGATCTTTATAATTTACAATACCGGAGTTGTCTTTTTCAAAATCAACGTCCACGGCAAAGGCCTGAATTGTATTATCTTCCAGAGTCAAAAAACCATGCCCAAATCCGGCTGGTATAAAAACAAGGAGCGGCGTATCCGCATTAAGCTCAAAGCTTTTATACTGCTTGTAGTTTTTTGAATCCGGGCGAAGATCTACTATATAATCTAGTGCCTTTCCCTGAACTACACTTATAAGTTTTCCCTTTGCGGCTTCTGCTTTTTGATAATGGATGCCGAAGAAGGTATGCTTTTGGGGAATTTTATAAATCCGCTGCTCGGTGATATTAAAGCCGTCTGGCAGCTCTGTTGTTTTTTTACTGAAGAAAACCTGCATTGTACCGCGGGAATCTTCCCTGCCATCCGGCTGAAGGAGTAAAACAGAATCGAAGATTTTTTCAATTATTTTCACTTTAGTGCCACCTTCCAGAGGTCTTCTTTGAAGCCTGGAATTACCGCTTCGTCTGTGATTAAAAGAGGCCTCTTCACCATCATGCCGTCGGAGGCCAAGAGCGCAAACTGCTGGTCCTCGGGCATCGAAGGAAGCTTTTTAGAAAGCTCCATTTCGCGATAAAGGATTCCGCTGGTATTAAAAAACTTTTTCAAAGGCATCCCGGATTTTTTATGCAGGCTTCGCAAGGTCTTTTCATCCGGGTGCTGAGTTTTAATGTCTATTAAATCATATTTGTAACCCTGAGCATCCAGCCAGGCCAGAGCCTTTTTACAGGTTGAGCAGCGGGAATAACAGTAAACTTTTGTCATGAGAACTCCTTTCTAAGTTTGAAATATGAATTAATTATAGCTCAAGAGCGACGGGATTTCAGAAAAAAATGGGGTGTGTGGGCTCAAAAGCGGCTGGTGGTACGGATAAAATACGCTGAGTACCGCGATTTATCCGTATATTAAGTCGCATTCCATTGAAAAACCCTGGTTTGATACGGATAAATCACAGCAAACACTCAATTTTATCCGTATCTCGTACCTCAAGACGATGTGAGTTCTTATGAAAAACTGTGCTACCTACGGATAAATCGAGCCACCTACTCTGTTTTATCCGTGTTTCAAGCTTTGTTTTCTTGGAAAACCTGTTCCCATACGGATAAAAATCACTACTTACTCTGTTTTATCCGTAGCCACCCCCTGGGAATCATTAAAAAAACTCTTTTTTTCTTAAATTTTTCACTTTTTTCTTGCCGGCGCAAGTCAAATTACTTACCTTTATAGTATGCAGTTCACAAAATGCATTGAAAACGAAGAGCTTTCTCCATTTTTCCTCGAGCCGCTTCTGGCTGCAAGGCTTTCTGAGGTGAGCACACTTCTGGAGCAGAAAGAAAATGAACTGCAAAAGGCGCCGGCCGGTTCTCTGCGCATTTCTAAAAGTGGAAAAACAATTCAGTATTATCAGATTACAGAAGCCGGCGACACACACGGCCAATACATTCATACGAAAAACTATAAGCTTGCAAAGGCCCTTGCCCAAAAAGACTACAACATAAAGCTGCTTGTCACTCTTAAAAAAGAATTAAAGTTTTTGCAAAAGACTCTGCGCTCTTACAAGTGGCTGCAAAAATCTGCGACTCCCGCAGCACAGATTTTTGCAAAACTAAATAAACTTCGACGCCCGCTTATAAATCCCGCCTGCCTTCCTGCCGAAGACTTTGCAGAACTCTGGCAGTCTGTTCCATACACACGAAAGCCTTTTTCAGAAGACTCACCAGAACTCTATACATCCCGTGGCGAACGCGTTCGCTCTAAATCTGAAATCATGATTGCAGATACTCTGCACCGACTCAATATTCCATACCGCTACGAGTACCCGCTGGAAATCACAACAGAAAAAGGCCTGCGCCGCACCTTTCACCCGGATTTCATCTGTCTGAATCTTCGTACCCGCCAAGAGTTTCTCTGGGAGCACTTTGGCAAAATGGACGACGCTGAATACGCAGCCAGCGCCGCCCAGAAACTCAAGCTCTACGAAAAGAACGAAATCTATCCCGGAAAGAATCTGATTATTTCCATGGAAACTTCTACCTGGTCTATCTCGCCAAAGCAGATTGAAAAAACTGCAAAGCTGTATCTGCTGTAAGCCAAGTTTAACACTGAGGCTAGGCGCAATATTATTCTTTTTTCCAGATTGTACAGTGGTAGCCTTTTCCGTAGCCCAGCTTCTGATAGAAGGGGTCACCGCCGCCGGTCATGTGAGTTGCGCCCAGGGCTTTCATTCTTTTATAATGCAGTGAAAGTGCCGCAGAGGCAAGTCCTTTTTTGCGATGATCCGGATGTGTACAAAGCGGCTCCATGTAGGCAAGATGATTTTGAGGCACCCACCACATTCCCGAGAAGCAGACATATTCTTCGTTCTTATCTGCAATCACAATGTAGTATTCCGGAGTCTCATGCGGAGACGGTGACAGAAATGATCCCCAGCCGTCTTTGTGAGATTTTGCGGGAGTCCAGTCCATAGAGTCGTCGTACTTATCCCAATCAACAAAGTCGCCGCGCTCTCCATGACCAAAACCATACCAGCAGAGCTTTGAACATTTTACGATATCCAGATCTTTTGGCTCTACAAAGTGATAGCCTTGCGGAAGCTCGTAATTCAGCTCATTCTTAAAATCAAAGACGAGTTCGTTCCATTCATAAACCTGCTTGAAGCCTCGTTTTGCCGCTGCATCTTTTAAGAACTGCTGTCCGTCGAATAAAACAAACTGCTGCTCGTTGTTAAAGTGAGGCATGTTTGAAATTGCATAATCTACAAGCTCGTCTGCCAGAAACTCATAACCCTTGCGGACATTAAAATAAATGTCTGTGACCGGATTTTCGTAATAAACAAAGGCAACAACCTTATCTCCGTCAAACCAAAGCCTGTCCAAAAATGAATATGATGTATCCATCCACGAGGAAGTAAGCGCATATTCAAAAAATGGCGCCGCCCGGCCGCAGTCATTTTTCCAGTCATAAGTTTCTACAAGAAAATCCCATACGAGATTTATGTCGGTTAGTAATTGAAATTGTTTTGTTGTGATGGTCATTTTTTCCTCCTACAGGTCCCAGCCGCTGTATCGGTTTTTCTGATACTCGCGGGTAAATTTTGCTATCTGCATCATCTTGGCTTTGCCCCATTCGTTTTCAGTGTGAAGCTGAAGGTAAGTCTGCCAGCGCTCCTCGCTCAGAGTGCCATCTTCCAGCGCCTTGCGGACAGCACAGCCCGGCTCACTTGTGTGTGAACAGTCGTTGAACTTGCACTGATCAAAAAGGGCAACTACATCAGAAAAAGTTTCGTCGATTCCTTCTTCCATATCCAGCACGCCGATTTCGCGCAGGCCCGGAGTATCCATAATCCAGACGCCGTTTTGCAAGCGGAAGAGCTGGCGATAAGTTGTGGTGTGGCGGCCCTTTCCATCTTCATCGCGGATTGCATTTACCTTCATCAGGTCTGCACCATTCAGAGTATTGAGCAGCGTAGACTTTCCCACTCCCGAAGAGCCGACAATGGCAATGGTCTTATCCTTTTGAAGATATTGCTGCAAGCCTTCCAGTCCATAGCCCGTAAGCGAGCTGATTGCAATTACATCAGCCTTGTCGCAAACAGCCTTTGTGATTTCTACCTTGAGCTCAACGTCGTCGCACAAATCTGCCTTGGACAAAATCACAACTGGCTTGGCTCCGGTGTTGAGCGTAATAGAAACATATCGCGCAATTCTGTTTTCGCTGTAATCCTGATTAAGCGAGGTCACGATAAAGACATAATCAAAATTAGAAACGATAGTCTCCTCTAACAGATTTTTCACATAGGCTTCGGAGTGGCCGCTGCGGTTTGGTCTCTTGAAGACAGTTCTGCGGGGAAGCACTTGGTCAATCAGTGCGTCGCCATATTCGTTGGTGAAGACTTTTACATAGTCTCCGACAACTGGTGGCTCGAGTCCGAGATTGTAAAACTTTCCTTTGAGTTTGCCGGTCATTTCGGTGAGGCAAACTTCGCCGTTATTGCAAATGCCGCCACCGCTGCAATCACCATCAGCGCCACCCCCGACGCAAACTCTTCCATCCTCTGCACAAGGCAGCAGGGTATAAAGATTCTTCTGCACGCAGGATACGCGCGCAGTAATAATATTATTTGTTTTCAATTTGAATTTCCTGATTGCTAGAGTTAATAAAGAGCACAAGCAGATTCTGAAACAAGTTCAGATTAACAGTTTCGGAAGCTCTTTATCCAATGCAGCTCCGCTTTCAGGACAAGAAGTGTTCTAGGCGTGAAGAGCGGAGGTCGAATCGTTAGTCATAAAAATCATAAATCTTATCTCAACCTCCTGATAAATTAAGTATGATTAATAAATAACAAAATGCAGCAAGTTAGTCAATTGTGTGTCAATTATGTGACAGGCGACATTCTGAAATGTAGCGGGTTAATCAATTCTTTTCACTTTCATTCTTTCTCATTCTCTTTCATGAACTTCAGAATGATAAGAAAAACAACCAGCAGCACAGGGAAGATTCCTCCAAAGAAAAGCCCCCGTTGCAAATTATCTCCCGCCTTCTGAGAAATCATACCAACTGCGCTTGGACCAATTGAACCGCCCAAATCTCCGGCCATTGCAAGCAGTGCGAACATTGCAGTGCCGCCAGTTGGAATCTTTTTGGAAGAAATGCTCAAAGTTCCCGGCCACATAATACCGACAGAAAATCCGCAGAGCACACAGCCCGCAAGCGCCACCACAGCATTGTGTGACAAAGACGCCATGATATAACAGATGAGACAGAGTAGGCCCGAGCCAATCATAAACTTTGTTAGTTCAACCTTCTCACCAAACTTACCGTAGAAGACGCGACAAATTCCCATGGTAACCGCAAAAAGACAAGGGCCGGCCAAATCGCAGACAGTTTTAGAAAGTCCAAGTCCCGACTCAACAAAAGCCGAAGCCCACTGAGCCATGGAAAGCTCGCTGGCACCCGAACAAACCATTAGAACAACAGCCACCCAGAAAAGCGGCGACTTAAAAAGCTGCAGGATAGTCATACCCTTGCCCGAATCAACAAGCTTTTCAATCGGACAGGTTGCGAAGTTGTAAATGTTATAAAGCGGAACTAGAGCCCAGAAGCAGGCAACGTACTTCCAGTTATCAATTCCAAAAGTCGTAAAAAGCAGACTGGAAATCACAGTAACGCCAAGCCAGCCCCAGCAGTAAAAGCTGTGAAGAAGACTCATTGTTTTTTCTTTGTTTTCAAATGGGCAAGCTTCCACAATCGGCGAGCAGAGAACTTCTATCAGGCCGCTTCCAATTGCGTAAAGCACAACGCTAATCATAATACCCGCAAAGGCAGACGACAAAAGCTCAGGCAAAAAAGCCAGGGCAACAAGTCCAACCGCAGAAAAAATTTCCGACGCAACAATGCTGACCCGGTAACCGATTTTATCCACAAACTTAGCGCAGAAAATATCAACAAGAAGCTGAGTAAAAAAGAAGGCCGTTGGAATAAGGGCAATCATGCCAAGCGGAATCTGATAATCATTATGAAGCTTTAAGAAAATCAGGGGTGCAAAGTTTGCGGCAATTGCCTGAGTGATAAAACCTAAGTAGCAGGCGCGTAGAGTTTTTTTGTAGTTTGGTTTTGAAGTGATAGTCATATGTCACAAGATAACATGAAGGAAAAATCTTTTCTATTACGTTTTTCTTTATAAATTGAACACTATGAGTTAAAATTATGGAAATCTTAAAATTTGTGTGGAAGAAAATATGGCAGATAAAAATCCTAAGTGGCTTGATAATGCAATCTTTTATGAAATCTATCCTCAGTCTTTCTGTGATTCAAACGGGGATGGAATCGGTGACTTTAATGGAATAATTCAAAAGCTCGATTACATAAAAGAACTGGGCTGCAATGCAATCTGGATGAATCCCTGTTTTGCCTCTCCTTTCGGTGATGCCGGTTATGATGTTTCTGATTATTATCTTGCCGCTCCTCGTTATGGAACTAATGAAGATTTGAAGAAGCTTTTTAAAGAAGTTCACAAGCGTGATATGCATATTCTGCTGGACCTTGTTCCGGGTCATACTTCTACCGAGCACAAGTGGTTTAAGGAATCTATGAAGGCCAGCAAAAATGAATACACCGACCGTTATGTCTGGACTGATTCAATTTGGGTTGAACCTGATGGTATGGCAAGTTTGCGAGGAATTTCAGACAGAGATGGTTCCTGCGCTGTAAACTTTTTTTCTCATCAGCCGGCTTTGAATTATGGCTTTTATAAACCGGACCCTGCAAAAAAATGGCAGCAGCCGATGGACGCGCCAGGGCCAAGGGCTACGCTTGAAGAGCTCAAAAATATTATGCGCTTCTGGCTTGGCATGGGCTGTGATGGTTTTAGAGTTGATATGGCCGGCTCCCTTGTAAAGCATGATGAAAACGGAAAGGGCACAATAAAGCTCTGGCAAAATGTCCGCGGATTTTTGGATAAGGAATTCCCTGAGGCTGCCATGGTTTCTGAATGGGGCGAGCCCGATAAATCTTTGCAGGGCGGCTTTCACATGGATTTTCTTTTGCACTTTGGGCCATCTCATTACAACGATTTGTTCCGTTGCGAGAATCCTTTTTTTGCGGCCAGTGGTAAAGGTGATGTTTTTGAGTTTGTAGAAAAATATAAAGAAAGCTACCAAAAGGCACGTGCGGATTCTAAGCACATGGGCCTAATCTGTATTCCGTCCGGAAATCACGACATGGACAGACTTGCCCGCCACATCAAGGGTGACAATCTTAAGCTTGCCTTTGCCTTTTTGCTTTCTATGCCGGGTGCGCCTTTTATTTATTACGGAGATGAGATTGGCATGAACTATGTAGAAAATCTTGTTTCTGTCGAAGGCGGATATGGAAGAACAGGTTCCCGCTCGCCTATGCAGTGGGATTCTTCTACAAACGCGGGCTTTAGTTCGGCGCCGGCGGAGAAGCTTTATATTCCGCTTGATCCTTCTCCAAAGCGGCCGACAGTCCAAGCTCAGCAGCAGAATAAAAAATCTCTTTATCACGAAATCCAGAAGCTTATAAAAATCAGGCAGGAACATGAGGCTCTGCAGAGTCGTGGCGAGATTGAATTTGTTTTTGCGAAGAAAAATGAATACCCACTGGCTTATGTCAGAAGCTGCGCGGGCAAAAATCAGCCTGGCGAAAAGATTTTTGTGATTATAAATCCGTCGGAAAAGGAAACAGCTTTTTCTTGTGATTTGAAAAAACTTGGAGGAAAAGCTGGCAACTCTACCGGCCTTCTTGAAAAGGCCATTTACACTTTCGGCGGAAAAATCAGCTTTGACGGAAAAAAGATAATTGTTGCTGGAAAGAGCGCTGGATTCTTTAAACTGAGCTAGAACAATCGTAATAGCTTGTATAATTTCTAGAATTGTGTTTCTTCTAAAATTCTAAGACTGTGTGCTATATGCTTATGCCAGGAATATTTTCAAAAGCTTGCAGTCGTTCTTTTCCCTCTCACTTGAAATGGCAGATATTCCACATTAGAATTAATTTATGAAAACAATTTCTCTTGACCAGAACTGGACCTTTAGATGGGGTTATCTTGACTCTGTAGGCGGACTTGATAATGATGCCGTCGTGCAGGTGAATCTTCCTCACGATGCAATGATTGGAACTAAGGTTACCGCGGATTGTCCTGCAGGCTGCGACAGCGGATTTTTTAACGGTGGAATCTGTAATTATACAAAGTTCTTTTTTGTTCCCGAGGATTGGCGTGACCAGAAAATCGGGCTCAAGTTTGACGGCGCTATGATGAACGCTTCAGTTGATATTAACGGCTGTAAGGTTGCTCATCAAAATTATGGTTATGCGCCTTTTTATGTGGACCTCACTCCCTATGTTGCTTTTGGTCAGGAAAATAGAATTACCGTAAATCTTAATACAGTCTCGGTAAGCAATTCCCGCTGGTATACAGGGCTGGGGCTTTATCGCGGAGTTCAGCTTTGCAGAGCATCAAAAGTTTATATTCCTGAAGATGGAATTTATGCATACACTTCTGAAGTTGCTGACGACTTTGCTTTTGTTAAGGCCCAGGTAGAGGTGGCAAATGATACAGATGAAAACAGAATTGTGGAAGTTAGCGCAAGTCTGATTTGTGAAGATAACGCCGCCCCTGCTGCAAACTCAGAAACTTCTGTTTTTGTTGCAGCCCACTCTCGTGAAACAGCTTATCTATCAATCAATCTGAAAAATCCAAAGCTCTGGGATAGTGATAATCCAAATCTTTACCCCCTCAAAGCCTCAGTAAAAAGTCAAGGAGAATACCGCACACGTCTTGAAGAAAAAGATGATTTGCCTGCAGACGAAGCTGAAATCCTTTTTGGTGTCCGCACAATTTCTGCAGATGCAGTACGCGGACTTTTGATAAACGGAAAAAGCGTAAAACTCAAGGGCGGTTGTCTGCATCACGACAACGGACTTTTGGGAGCCGTTTCTCTTTATGAAGTAGAGGCGCGTAAAATCCAGAAGCTCAAGGAGCTTGGTTTTAATGCAATAAGAACTTCTCATAATCCACCTTCTTCTGCCCTTGTACGTGCCTGTGAAAAACTTGGCATGTATATTTTTGATGAAGCCTTTGACGCCTGGTGGATTGGAAAACGCGCCGGAGACTACAGTCAGTATTTTGAAGCCAACTGGAAAAAAGATTTAACTGCATTTATCAAACGCGATCGCAGCAGTCCTGCTGTAATCATCTGGTCTACCGGAAATGAGATTCCTGAACGTGCCGGACTTGCACAAGGATATACAAGAGCAACTATGTTAGCCACGACTATCAAAAAGCTGGATGCCAGCAGGCCTGTAAGCAACGGAATCTGTTCTCTCTGGAGCGGTCTTGATGACAAGCTTGCAAAAGGCCAGTACCAGGCACAGAATGTAAACATTGGCGTTTATGAAAACTTATGGGAACGGGCAACGGAGCCTTTTACCAACGGCCTGGACATTGTAGGCTACAACTACATGGAAGACCAATACGAAAAAGACCACGAAATGTTTCCTCAGCGCGTAATTCTTGGCTCGGAAAATTTCCCGAATCAGATTGGTTACCGCTGGCCTTTTATAGAAAAACATCCTTATGTAATCGGAGACTTTACCTGGACAGCCTGGGACTATCTTGGAGAAGCAGGCCTTGGTAAAGCATTCTATGCAGACAAAGACGATCCTATTGTAAACAAAAAGCCTTGGGAAATTATGCCCCAGCAGACTTCACACTTTCCATACAGAACCGCTCAGGATGCGGACTATGATATTACAGGAGTACTGCTTCCTCAGGGAGAATACCGCAGTGTCGTATGGGGATCTGAGAAAACGCATTTATACACAAGACATCCAGGAGCTTTCGACAAAGTAGAAATGATGACCTTCTGGGGCTTCCCGCAATTCAACAAAAACTGGACCTACCCCGGCTTTGAAGGAAAGCCTGTTAAGATTGCAGTTTTTTCACGCGCAGAAGAAGTTGAAGTTTTAATTAACGGAAAATCTGTTGGCAGAAAAAAAATTTCTTTCGAGGCACTAATGCCAAATCTGGCCGAGTTCGAAGCAACCTACGAGCCAGGTAAAATTGAAGCCATAAGTTACGTGGGCGGCAAAGAAGTTAGTTCTGACTTACTTTGCACAGCAAGTCAGCCTGCTAAGATAAAACTAAACTGCTCTAAAAAAACGCTGACTCCGGATGGTCACGATGCCGCCTTTGTAATGATTGATATTCTTGACAAACAGGGACAGCTTCTTCCGGATGCAGAAATAAAGCTTTCCGCAAAAGTAGAGGGAGCTGGCAGTCTTGCAGGCTTTGGTTCAGGAAATCCGATAACTGATGAAGACTACACTGACAATCAGACCGTAAGTTACAATGGACACGCCTGTGCGGTTTTACGTTCGACTTATGAAAAAGGGCAAACTAAACTTACAATCAGCGCGCAGGGCTTTGAAGATAAAACTATAATTCTGGACTGATTTACCGAGGATTCCAAAATGAATAAATCGAATAACATCAAAACTTCCCTTCCGCCCCATTATACTTCTCTGGCTCAGGCTCTGGTTTCTCTTTTTGGAAACTCTGTTTCAATTGCCCAGACCGACAGACTTTCTGGTGGTGATATTAACAAAGCCTACGCATTGACTCTGAACACCGGCGACCGCATTTTTATGAAAGCCAATTCCAAGTCCAATGCAGATTTTTTTACTGCCGAAGCCGCAGGGCTTTCAGCTATAGCTTCCACTGGCACAATCGCGACCCCGGAAATCCTTTGCACAGGAACTGACGACGGCGAAGATGTGGGCTACAGTTTTTTGCTTTTAAAATTCATTAAATCTGACAAAGCCCGCAAAGATTATTGGGAAATCCTTGGTCAAGAACTGGCAGCCCTTCATAAGGCAGACACAAAAACTCTATGGCCCGACAGTGCCAATAGCGACTCCTTTGGATTTTTTCAGGATAATTTTATAGGCGCCCGCCCCCAGGTAAATACCCCCTGCTCTTCCTGGATTTCTTTCTTCCGCGATAATCGTCTTGCTCCTCAGTTTAAGACTGCAGATTCATATTTTAGTCCGGACGACAGAAATAAAATTACAAAGCTGCTGGACCATCTGGATAAGTTTCTTTTAGAACCAGCCCACCCCAGTCTGCTTCATGGCGACCTCTGGAGCGGAAACGTAATGTGCGGTCCTGAAGGTAAAGCAATGCTGATTGATCCCGCAGCATACATCGGTCACGCAGAAGCAGACCTTGCAATGACACAGCTTTTTGGTGGATTTCCTCAAAAATTTTACGATGCCTACATGCAGGCAAATCCTCTGGAACCAGGTTATGAAAACAGACGGGACCTTTATAATTTGTACCAGCTTTTAAATCATCTGAACTTGTTTGGACCTACTTACCTGGGACCTGTTCTAAGCATTGTTGATGAATATGTAGACCAGCTTTAGTTTCCCATTCTCTACGGGTAATTGCATAAGCATAGGAAATTTCATTTTTTGGGTCGGGATATTCTTTTACCTTTTTCATGCCGTTTGCAAGGGCCGTCGAATAAGATGCTACGTTTGTATATTTCATGTAAGAATAAATTGTGTCGTACTTTGTGTTTTCAAAAACCCAGTCGCGGACAGCCCGGGCAGCTTCTTTTGCAAATCCTCTGCGCCAGTATTTTTTATGAATGTGATAACCAATTTCCGGGAGCAGCTGGCCATCAATATCCTGCAAAGTGATTCCACAGTCGCCTATAAACTCGCCGGTCTCTTTCAAGACAACTGCCCAAAGTCCCCAGCCATATTTCTGATAATTTTCAAGATTCCATTCAATCCAGCGACGGGTGCGGGCTTCGTCAAAAGGAGCGGGATAGTGCTGCATGGTTTCCGGGTCAGACATGATTTCATAGAGATCATCAAAATCATCCATTGTGTATTCGCGTAAAATCAGGCGTTGTGTTTCTATCTGCATTTCTTTACTCTTTATTTTATTTCCCGCAGTTTTTCTTATGAGCCTTAATTTTTTTGATAGCCCATGCATAGTGGCTTGAGGTATCGCTTACGCAATAATCCCCGAGGGCCGCATTGCCTGTCCATGGAAAGTAGGCTTGTGTAAAAAGTTCTTCGTTAGTGTAGCCTTCAATCAGCTTCATGGCGGCGGCGTGGCTTTTTTTGAACATTGCTTTTGCTGCTTCGAGGCTGGTTTCCTGATGTCGCTTCCAGAACATCTGGTTCATTGCGCCGTAAGTTTTCCATGAATAGTCGGCTGGTAAAAAAGCGATGGCGGCTTTCTTGTCGGTTACGCCTTTATTGTTCTTTGGGAAGTCCAGCAAAAGCTGATGCCATTCGTAAAGATGAATCAGAACATCGCGCACATTTTTGTCGCGGCTCCAGTGGGCTTCTTTTTTGCTTGGCTGTCCCGAAAAATCAAAAGGTGTGTTGAGTTCCTTTTCGGTAAGTCCATCAATAAGGCTCATAAGTGATTCATAATTTTCCTGTGCTGCTTTGAGCAGATCTTCTTTGTTGTGTGGTCTTGGCATTTTGTCCTCCTGTGAGATGTCCGGATCAAGCCCGAACATGACATAAGTATAACACGGGGCACGCTGGGCAAAAAGAAACAGTTTGTTGCTTTTTCGGGCGGGGCTGCGGCGGACTAGGCCTTCCAGTGCTTGAGCTGCGAGAGCATGCTGTCATAAAACTTGCGACGTTCATCATCACTCTGATTCTGCGGATTTGGCATGTGCTGCAAAAGAAAATCAATCAGGGAATCCTTCTGCTTATAAATAAACTCGCCGTCCACGTAACACCATTTACAGTAGTCTTCGTTAAAGCTCTTGTCCGGCTCGCGGCTAATCATGGAATCTTCGGTAAGAGGCATTCCGCAGCACTGACAGAAAAGCTGGCGAGGCGATCCAAGCAGAGTATTTATAGAAACGTTGAACTCGCGCGAAAGAACTTTGAGCATCTCGGGATTGGGCTGAGTTTCCCCGTTTTCCCATCGGCTCACAGCCTGCCTTGTAATGTTTACACGGCTTGCCATTTCTTCCTGAGTAAGATTATTTTTTTCGCGAAGTTGCTTAAGTATTTCGAAAACTTCCATCGTGGCCTCACTTTGAATTGATGATTAATTATAACACAGGTTTTGTCAAAATCATAATATCAGTGTAAAATAAAGGAGTGAAAGAGTTTATTTTTCAGGAGTGTAATATGACACCGGCAATTATCATAATCGATCTTCAAAAGTATTTTTATAAACTCGCCACTCCAAAATTTGAAAACAAAATCAATCCAAACATTGAAAAGCTCCTGCAATTTGCTAGGGAAGAAAAAATCAAAATTATTCATGTCAAAACAGTTTACAAAAAAGATAAATCAAACTGGCCGGAAGCTTATAAAACCCGAGACACAATGTGGTGCATGGAAAATACCGAAGACTGCGAAATAATTCCGAGTGCGCTCCCGCAAGAAAATGAAATCGTCATAATCAAAAAAAGATTTTCAAGTTTTTATGAAACAAAATTATATGAAGTTTTGCAGCAGGACAAAATCGACACATTATTTATAGCAGGCTTTTCAGGTGATGTTTGTGTGCGCATGACAACGATGGATGCTTTCAACCGCGGCTACAATTTATTCTGGATTTCAGACTGTATCGAATCCTTGTTCGAAGATTATAAAAAATCAGAAGAATATATTCAGAATCTCACAAAGCTAAAAGTTGTGACGATAGAAGAAATGAAAAAACTAGTGGTTTAATGACATTTATTTCATAATTTACAAATCCTTCCTTGCCAAATATATGTGAGGTATTTGAAATGAACACATTCGAAATAAAAAAACTAACTCCCGACCTGTCAAAAGATTATTTTGATTTTTTTGATAACAGGGCATTTTCCGACGGCTCGCCTTTCGCCCCATGTTATTGCAATGCCTTTAATCTGAGCAAAGAAAGAATGAAGGTTGAGCTTTATCAAAAGACAGAAGAATACGGTAACAATTTTGAAAGCTGGAAAAGAGCCCTGCGTGAATCTGCCGAGAGCATGGTTGCAGCTAGAGAAATTCAGGGATATCTTGTTTTTGATAAAGGCCTGTCGGTTGGCTGGTGCAATGCAAACGACAGATTAAATTATTACCGCACCGGAGAGTTTGATCTTCACACTCCGCCGGAAGACCAGGCGCCCACAAACTGCAGCGGCCCGGGAGAAGTAAAAGCCATTGTTTGTTTTGAGATTGCACCTGAATACCGCGGAAAAGGAATTGCCTCTATGCTCCTGCAGCGTGTCTGCGAAGATGCAAAGGCCGAAGGTTTTAAGTATGTCGAAGCCTATCCTGCAAAAGACGGCGGTTATATGGGTATGGCATTTACAGGACCAATGCACATGTATGAAAAAGACGGTTTTGAAATTGTTGAGCAGCAGGGTAAAACTTGTATTATGAGAAAAAAACTTTGACTTTAGACAATCGCAACTACTTTATAAGCCTCAATCAATTTTTCGAGGCTGCAGGCGGCATTTGCAGGACTGGTACTAGGCAGACATTCAACAGTCAGTTTATAGTGTTCTTCGTATTTTTCTGCGCAAGTTTTCTTCCAGAGTGACCAGGCTGTTTTTCCTGTGCAGAAAACCCGCTTGATTTTTGAATGACCTAAGATTTCGTCAAAGTTGTTTGGTACCGCATTTTTAATAGAAGAATCTGCGGCACCGGAAATCTCGCAACTGGCAAGCACATCCCAAAGGGCTATATGATGGCGGAGAAGAAAATCGCGTCGCTCAGAAATTGCGGCATCACGGTCAGGCGAATTGTTTGGGTAAGCCAGCTCTTCTCCAAAAACAGCTGGCAGTACCTTCCAGAATCTGTTCTGAGGATGCATGTAGAAAAAACCGGCTTCCCGGCTCTTGGGCGAAGGCATAGTTCCAAGAATCAAAACTCGGCTTTCTGAGTTCCAAACCGGCGGGATTTGATGAATTATCTTTTGTGAATCTGACTTTTCTTTCATAAGATTATTTTAAGCCAGCGAGGCCCTCATCATTTCAAAATCATCGGGAGTAATTTCAAAGCGTTCCATATCAACATGGCCGTCAACAAAAAGAACTCCCTCAGCTTCAAGCTTTTCCTGCTGAATATCAGGTCCACCAAAAGCAAAGCTTCCGGAGCAAAAGCCCTTCGCATTTACAACTCGGTGGCAGGGCGTAACTGCATTACTTGGATTTTTGTGCAAAGCATTTCCAACGTAGCGGCGAAGATTACGATTTCCCACAAGTGCTGCAATCTGAGAATAAGTAGCAACTTTTCCGCGTGGAATGAGTCTCACCGCCGCATAGATTTTTTCTGCAAGTTCCATGTAATTACATTAGCAGATTTTTTAATTTTAGTTCAGCTTATGCGCAGTGATGATTGTGTAGCTGTAAGCATTTACCGTGATGATGCAGCCACCAATCCTGCAATACCAGTTTTTCCCTTTGCGTGCGATATCAGCGTCTTTCCAAACTCTTCCAGTAATTCATGCTTGTAGATTTTTTCTCTTGTTGATTCCCGAACTTCCTTCCAAAGGCGGGCAGCAACTTTCAGTTTGTTGGGAAATTGTGCTGTGGACGGGTCTGCACAAAAGTCTTTTACAAACTTATTCCATTGAAGTGAAATCTTGTCATATTGGGCGTAACTTTTTCGTCCGTAATAAATATCAAGCAGATCTCCAAGGGTAAAAGCATTATCTCCAGTTTCACGGACTTTTCTTGCACTGGCAACCATGTCGGCATTGAACTTAAAGTTTTTGATTCCGGTCTCTTCAGAAAAGAAATCGCGGAAGCGCTGACTAAAACGAAAATCGCATTCAATCAAACCGGTTTCAAGTGAGAGTTCAGTGACGGTCTTCTTTGCAACTCTCTTTCGACGATATTCTTTTATTTGTGAAGGCTTTTCCTTAAAATACGCCTCAAGCCTCTTATTCAACTCCGCCTTATAACCACTGGCACAAATCCCAAGCCCTTTGCAAATTGCAGCAAGCTCTTCGCGGTACCAGTAATATTTTGAGAACTCTTCGTATGTTTTAATTTCCTCAAAAGCAGGTCTTCTTCCCATGCAAAAATCATAACACAGAAAATATGACACCATCATGTCATATTTAAAATCAGTTCAGAATTCAAAGTTTCATTTTTCATAGCATTGGAATCAATCCAGAGGTCATTCAAATAATATGCCGTGAATAAAATTGGATAAAAATACTCTATTCAGTATAATTGAAGTATGAACATGTCTGTAAATCTTACTAATCCATTTGTTTTAATTTTCCTTTGTGGCACTGCTGCTACTTTTTTAATTAACCATTTTCTTGAGTTTATTGATTTTCGTTCAAGAGTGAAAAATGGCGGCCGCATTCCAGACCTTTTGCAGAAGATTCCACTTGCGGCAGAAACCTTTGATACTGAAAAGCTAAAAAATATCAGTGCTTATGAAGATGCAAAATATTTTAAATGGTGCATCTCTTCTGTACTTACAACAATACTGGATCTGGCACTTGTGATTTTTGGTTTTTATCCTTTTGTGTTTAATTTTATCTGTGGCCTTACCGGATTTCCTTCTACCATTGGAAACAGTTTTTTTTCCTTTCTTTTATTTACTTTCATCACATTTATACCTTCTTTTATTCTGGCTCTTCCTTTTTCACTTTACGATGAATTTGTTCTGGAAAAAAAGTTTGGTTTCTCTAACATGACCTGGAAGCTCTGGATTATTGATACAATAAAGAGCATGATTCTTGGTTTGATTTTAATGTCGCTTCTAACTTTTATAGCAGCAGTGGCTTTTGTTAAATTCGCGACCAGCTGGTGGTTTATTCTTGCGGCCATTTTGATTGCCTTTACTTTCATCATGCAGGTTGTGTACCCGAAATTCATTGCACCTCTTTTTAATAAATTCAGTCCGTTGGAAGACGGAGAAGCTAAAGAGAAAATCATGTCGATTCTTGATAAAGTCGGATTTAAAAACGGCGGGCTTTTTGTGATGGACGCCTCAAAGCGAAGCGGTCACAGCAATGCCTACTTCAGCGGCTTTGGAAAAACTAAACGAATTGTTCTTTACGATACACTTTTAAAATCTCTAACTCCTGATGAACTTGCAGCAGTACTTGGTCACGAGCTTGGACACTTCAAGCTTCACCATATCACAAAGCGTCTTTTTGTAATGATTCCGATGGAGTTTCTTGTGACCTACCTTTTGTATAAAATGGCTCATCTCACCGGACTGTATAACGCTTTTGGTTTTACGAACATCACCCACCAAAATGTTGCCAGCGTTCAGTTTATAGGAATCTTCCTCGCATCATTGCTCTGGAGTGCGGTCAGTGAAATTGTAAGTCCTCTTTCAAATATCTTCTCCCGCAAACAGGAATATCAGGCTGATGCCTTTGGTGCCCAGGCCTGTGGAACACCAGACCATCTCATTACTGGTCTTATTAAACTTAACAGTGAAAATCTTTCTGAGCTGATTCCTCCAAAACTTTACGTCTTCTGGAATTATTCTCACCCTACCCTCGTTGAACGAATTGAAAAACTCAAAAGCAGAAACAGTTTTGCAGGTGACAGCGGAGACATCAATACTATTCGTCCTTTTGAAATGAAAAATATTCCCCTGATTCTTGATGTCGTAGTTCCAATGTGGAGCCCTCCTGTTGAAGATATGAGCTTCCGCCGTTTTTATGTTGAACACATTGTGCGTAATAATTTTTTTGAAAATGATTTAAATTTTGAACTGATTGAAAATGGTAGTTTTTGCACCTCGGCTTTTTTTGCCCGTAAAACTGATATTTGCAAAGCTGATGAATGGTATGCTCTTGAATCAAGAAAATATCCGGAAAACTTATTAACTTCTACAAAAATCGGAAAAGCTTATATTGAGCTGATGGATAAAAAAGTCCGTGCTTATATGAATGATGATGACATTCAGCTGACTCTTTATGTAAGCAGAAAGAAAGGCTGCGGCTCTAAACTGCTTAATGAACTTTGCGATCGCCTGCGTAATCAGGGCTGGAAAAATCTCTATCTCTGGACCGACTGCGAATGCGACTGGCAGTGGTACACAAAACATGGTTATGAACTTCTTTCTGAAGATGTTTATAAACCCTTCAGCAGCGAAGACGAAGATTATATGACATATATTTTCAGGAAGAAGTTGTAAATGAAAACCGGAAGATTTTCTTTTTTGATTTTTACTTTTCTCATTTCATGCAGCGCTGTGACTTTTCCTTCCTGCTCGAAGCGGCACCCGGCAAAGGCTGAAGTAACTTCCCTCACCGCAATGAATACTTATATGACGGTAAAGTCCTATGGAAAAGATACAAAAATATTAGCCTCTGCGAATTATCTTGTTCAGCAGGAAATAGAGTGGCTTGAGTCTATTCTTTCTACCACAATTGAAGGCAGCGATATTTATAAATTAAATGATTCTACTTTAAATGATAATTCCAGCTTCAAAGAAAATTCCGTACACTCTGAAACCGCTTATTTGCTTACCCGATGCCACGAGCTTTATGACCTGACCGGTGGTGCTTTTAATCCTGCACTCTATCCAGTAATTAAAGAATGGGGGTTTACGACTGGAGAATATAAAGTACCTTCCGAAGAAAGAATCCGCCAGCTGCTTGAATACACTGATTTTTCTAAAATTACAATTTCTGAAAAAATAAGTTCATCTGAACTTCTCCCGGCGGACTATGATAAAGCTGATCCTGCACCTCTGGTTATTATTGACCGCCCTGCCGGCATGCAGCTGGACTTTGGGGCAATCGGGAAAGGTTATGCGGGAGACAAGGCTATTGAAATTCTAAGAAAGGCTGATGTTAGTTCTGCCTTACTTGATTTTGGCGGCAACATTCAGGTGCTGGGGACAAAACCAGATGGAAGCGACTGGACTGTTGGAATAAAAAATCCATGGGGTGGCGAGCCTGTTGCTGCTGTAAAACTACGCGATGCCTGCATGATTACCAGCGGCGGCTATGAAAGATTTTTCACTGCACCGGATGGTCATAAGTATATTCATATTTTTGATGGAAGCACAGGACGCCCTGTGGAAAATAATCTTGAGAGCGTTACAATAATTTGCCGTGAAGGACTTTACGGCGATGCCCTCAGTACTTCTCTTTTTGTAATGGGACTGGATAAAGCCGTTGAGTTCTGGCAAAGCAGCGCCCGAGATTTTGATTTTGTGATTATCACTAAAGACAAGGGCCTTGTTTATTCAGCGCCTTTGGAAACAAATATTTCTCGTCTTTTTGATTTTGACTCAGTTCGCGTTGTTGATTAATACTCCCTGAGTGCCGCTTTAATTTTTGTAATGATTGAACCCTGAGTTTCTCTGAAAGTTTCAAGCATCCTGCTGTAGTAGCCGAGTGTGAGGAAAATCAGTGAGTCCGGGTTGGAAGTCAGTTTGATTGCGGTGGCAGTCTGACTGAGTGCGCTCACGATGGAAAGGCGCAGAGCTTTTTGTAAGCCGGTAAGGAGGGCGCCCCCGGTGATTGAAAAGCCTGCGATGGTAAAGAGGACCCGGCCGTTTGGTATGAGGACGGAAGTTACCAGCACGAAAAGCCAAAGCGAAATGTGAGGCAGGAGCAGGATTTTCCTACCGCTGATTTTTTGGGCGAGGAAGGAAAGCAGAAGGATGCCGCAAAGAAGCGAGGTGTTTTTTATGAAGAATACGGAAGCCGCCGCGGCGAGGAGGATGGCAAGGCAGAAGAGATTGCGGATGCGGGGAAGTGGGTGTGAGCCGGGAATGTCGCCGGGGGCGTTGCGGGGGTGGCCCCCGCTAGAAGGGGTAGCGAGCAACGAAGTGCGAGCGAGGGGGAAACTTCCCCCTCCTTCATTATCATTTCCCAAAAACTCCGCAATCCATGCTGTAATAAAACCGCTGACCAGATTAAAAAGCAGCATGGGGCCGAGAAGACTCCAGGTGCCCTGTCCAAGATAAAGAGAAGTGAGCGCAATCTGCACCACAGCACTCGAAGCAGCACCGCAAACCGAAATGCCATAAAGGCTGAGCAGGCTGCGCCTTATGCCTTCCCGGCTCACATCTGACAGGCCCTCATCTGTTCTGCGTAAACCCGGCCGTCCCGCCCGATAAAGCCCGAACATAACGAGCGCACTCACAAGGCTCTGCGCAAACGACACCAGAAAGAAAGGCGAGAAAAGCGTGCCGGCCATGAGGTTTGCAGCCACCGCCTTCACGACGCTGAGCAGCATAAAGGCGGGAAAAGTCAAACCGGCCGCCAGGCCCATGAGCAGAGCCGCATTCCCAAGGCCTAGACGGAAAAATGGAAGCAGACGAGGAATCAGAAGTTCGGCGTAAGAGAAAATTAAAGTGAGGGCGGCCAGGCGGGCTATCTGATTTTTATTGGCTGACTGCATCAAGCTCCACCTCCTGACTTTCGCGACCACGACCCTGCCCGGCCTTCATACTTGCCTCTCCTTCCACACTAATCATCACCTTGTTAGGCAGACATACCAGCGGATTATGCCAGCCCTGTGCTATGCAGGTTTTATTCGGGCAAGGTGAATCTGTTATTCTCACGCGACCATTTTTGATTTCAAAAGTGGTTGGGCCTAGCTCTCCGGGAACGGTGTAAGTCCCAGCTAACTCAGCGGAGTATTCATACCGGGTGCCGGCCGCATTCACGACAACCCGCGAGCCCTTCTGACCAAGGCTGTGAACTGTTAGAAATATGCCGGCCACCGCAACGAGAATTATTATCAGAATGTCTAATGCCCTAAAGCTCATTTTCCGCATACCTTAAATATATCAGAAAAATCCCCCTTAATTGAACATATCGATGAAATTTTCTATAATAGAGCATTAAAATTATGGGGTCATTGTGCCCGAATCAGAAAAACTCGAGGAAAAAAATGCCTAAGATCGAATGTAACGAAATACTGTTTTTTGATGCTATCGGAAAAAAATACACTTATGATGCTCTGGAAGATGTGCTTCCTTGTGCTAAGGCTGAGCTTGATGAAAAGCCAGATATGAGCCTGCCTGAAAACGAACGCGTTGTAAAAATTGAATTGAATGATACTAACCGCCCTGACCTCTGGTCTACTAACGGTGTTGCACGCCAGATTAAGCTGCACGAGGGTGGAAAGACTGTTGATTATATGAAGCTGATGTCTAACCACGGCAACAATGATTACGGCGACCGCATTGTTGAGGTTGACCCTGAGCTTAAGGATATCCGCCCTTACATGGTTGCTTTTATGATTACCGGTAAGGCAATTGACGACCCTATGCTTAAGGACATCATCCAGACTCAGGAAAAGCTGGCCTGGAACTTTGGCCGCAAGCGTAAGTCTATTTCTATGGGCCTTTACCGCATTGACCAGATTAATTTCCCTGTTCGCTACCACGCCGTTGACCCGGACAAGACTAGCTTCGTTCCACTCCAGTGCGACGCTCCTATGACCTGTCGCCAGATTCTTACTGACCATCCAAAGGGAAAAGATTTTGGCTGGATTCTGGCTGATATGAAAAAGTTCCCTCTTTTGAGTGATGCTAAAAATGAAGTGCTTTCTATGGCACCGATTATCAATAGCGCAACTTTGGGCGCAGTTCAGGTTGGTGATAAGGACCTTATGGTTGAGCTCACTGGTGATAATATTGAAAACCTGATTTTGTCTGCTAACATTGTTGCATGTGATTTTGCTGATCAGGGTTATGAAATCAAGCCTATTCTTGTAAAGCATCCTTACGACACAGGTCTTGGAAAGGACATCATGGTTCCTTACTACTTCCAGCCAACTACAAAGACAACTCTCGGTGCAATCAACAAGCTTCTTGGAAGCGACTTTGATATGAACAAGGTTGTTGATGCTCTTACACGCATGGGAAGCACAGTTGAAGTTAAGGGAGACGAAATTACTTTGAGCCCAGCTCCATACCGCAACGACTTCCTCCACGAAGTTGATATTATTGAAGATGTTATGATTGGCTGTAACGTAGCCGCATTTGAGCCACGCACTCCACAGGACTTCACAGTTGGCCGCCTTCTTCCACTTACAGAGTTCAGCCGCAAGGCAAAGACTTTGATGGTTGGTCTCGGCTACCAGGAAATGATTTTCAACTATGTTGGTTCTAAGAAAGACTACATCGACAATATGCTGATTGACGGTTCTAAGGTTATTGAAATCGCAAACCCAATGAGCGAAAACTATCAGTTTATCCGCCCAGAGATTTTGTCTAGCCTTTGCCGTGCTGAGGCTGGTTCTGCCAACGCTATGTACCCTCACAAGATTTTTGAAATCGGTAAGGTTGCATATCTTAAGGAAGATGAAAACACCGGAACAATTACTCGCCAGCACCTTGGCTTCCTTACAGCAAGTGCTAACGCTAACTTCAATACTTTGGCCAGCGAGGTATCAAGCCTCGTTTACTTCCTCGACCACGAATACAAGGTTGTTGAAAGCGAAGATCCACGCTTTATTCCTGGCCGTCAGGCTCAGCTGATTGTAGATGGTCAGCCGGCAGGTGTATTTGGTGAAGTTCACCCTCAGGTTCTTGAGAACTGGGGAATTACAGTTCCTTGTGTAGCAGGTGAACTCGATTTGGAAACATTGATGGCTACTGCAGATACAAAGACTGATGCTGAAAAGGCAAAAAATAAGAAGGTGGTTGAGCCTGTCGAAACCACCGCTGGCAACAATCAGAAATCCGAAGCAGAAACAAACCCTGTAAAATACTTCAACGAGCACATTGAGCTCCGCGTTGCAAAAATCACAAAGGTAGAAACAAACCCACAGGGCGACAAGCTTTATATCGAAACTTTGGATGACGGTACAGGCACAGAACGCATTATTCAGAGTGGTCTCCGCCCATACCTCACAGAAGACGAACTCCTTGGTCAGCACGTAATCATCGCTGCTAACCTCGCTCCACGTAAGATGAAGGGTGTAGAAAGCCGCGGAATGCTCCTTGCCTGCGACTACACAGAAGACGGCAAAGAAAAGGTTGAACTCCTCACTGCTCCATGGGCAGCTCCAGGTACAATCATCCAGATCGAAGGTGCCGAATACACCGGCGAAAAGCCAGCCAAAATCGACATCGACCACTTCTGCAAGATTGAATATCATGTAAGCGGCAAATGCTTCACAATCGCAGGAAAGAAGGCCCTGGCAGCAGGAAAGCCAGTTACAACAAACAAAGCTGACAACTGCGAAGTTTGCTAAAAATAGATCCTGAAACAAGTTCAGGATGACGAGGTGGTTGAGTGACCGCGCGCGAACGCACCGGTTGTATCGAAACCACCTGGTAAATAGAAGACCGCCCGAAAATTTCTCGGACGGTCTTTTCTTTTACATAAACCTCTGCAAAACAGCAGAATGTTCTATTTTTTCTTTTTGGAGAGCTCCTATTTTGTATTTATTGATTTCATACATTTTATAAAAACAGGCCGGATCATCAGAAAGAAGCAGCAGCATCCTGTTCGAAGAACTAGGTTTTTCCCCCTGTTCATATTTGTTAATTGTCAATTCACCCATTCCAAGAATTATTGCAAAAGCTTTCTGGCTGGCATTGTATTTTTCGCGGATGGAAATTATCTTTTCGGGAGTCAGCTCGTCAGACTGTTTTTCTGCAGCCGACTTCCCGAGTTTTAAGGATTCTTCTAGTTGTTCCATCGTCTGAAATTCGCATCCACACACAGAGCATTTATACATAGGTGCGAGGAAAGAAACATTTTTTCCATTAATAACAACGTTTGTTTCCTTTTTGATTTCAGAAACTTCAACAACCTTTTCACAATCCGGACAAGATAATTTACTAATCATATTGACCCTCCTTATGGAACGACATTACTACTCCTGCATCACCTGCGGCATCACACCAAATTTTCAACTTGATGTACAACTTCGTGTTTTTGTATGGCTTGAAGAACACCATTACATCACCGGCACTTCCATTATCATCTTCCGTAGGCCCGCTGTAGAAATCTTCAGGCGTCAGATTTTTTACATAGTCCATAACATCTTTTACGCTCAAACCTTCATCAAACAAAAACTGCATAGTCTTCTGCCTGTTTCGAGGTTTGAAATATAATTTGTTCTTATCAATCAGTTTCTTTAACCTCATAATAAAAACAGATGCCGCCAAACTATTGTTCATTACCCAACAATCCTTTTATACCACAACATTTCAATACCAATATAAAACAAAAGAATAAATGTGTCAAATACAATGTCAAAAAAATATGTGTAAATTCAAGCTATAAATCTACTTTGTCAAACTTGTCCTGCACAATTTCTGTAATCGATTTTATCAATTCTTTTTCCAAAAGATGAATTGCATAGTTTGTATCGGTTTCTTTAGCCTGTTCAGTTTTAAAAAGCCGTTCATAGGAAACACCAAGGGCAGTAGCTATATTTTGGACAACTTCAAGCGAGGCTGATTTTCTTGCCAGCTCAATCTGCGTCATAAAAGGAACTGAAATCCCTGCTTTTTCCGCAAGTTTTTCCTGCGTCCATCCAGACCTTATGCGAAGTTCCCTGATGTTGTTGCCAAGTATACTCGTTATTTCATTCATTTCTTCTATATTATTGCTGATAGCAAATATTGACGATTGTCCAACAGCAATGTTATAATTGAAAATAGCAATATTGATGTTGCTTAGAAGCCTATCGGAGTTTAAAAAAATTGCCAAAAGATTTTACAAAATATAGCTTTAACGGAAAAATTTATTGTAAACGACAGCTTGTTAAGGCTGTCGTTGAAGATTACATTTATTCAAATAAAGGAATTTCTCTAGAAGAACTAACGAACGTTTTTCCTTCTGACATACAACAAGAAACAAAACTGAAAGTAGCCTCTTTTGATATCATCAGGAAAAGTAAAGACATTTCTGATTTTGATAATAAACATTATTTTCCAGATAAAATCAGCCTCAATGATGGAGTAAAAATCAGAATTAATGGCGGCTGGGATAAAGATAATATAAAAGCTTTTATTGAATGTGCAAAAAAACTTGGATATGAGATTGAAGAAAAAAAATAAAGGAATATTTCAATGAAAAAGAAATTATTGACACTTTTTATGGTACTTTTTACCACAATACTACTTTTTCCAGAAGATATGCCCCTTGGAACTCGGTGGTATTATAAAAACGGAATAACACTCAATGGGAGACAATTTAAATATGTCTCGGATACATATAGGGAACAAGTTGGTTATCTTTACTTCCCAGATGGTGATAGAAATCACTGTTTTTTATATGACACTTATACATATCATAATGGGGATGGCCATGATCTTTTATACAAATACATTCCTGCGTGGTTGGAAAGCGAAGGATATACAATTGATTGGTCTAAGTCGAAACAAGAAGATAATGGTGATAACATAACATATCAGGTAACAGATCTCATGAAGGAAAGAAATTGTGATGTTGCAGTTTATATTCTTTTTGGAAATTGGCTTCTTGCTGTTTGTTATGATAAAACAACAGATTCTTATTGGAAATTCTACTATAAATTTTATTAAATGCAAATTGAAGTATTATTATGAAAAAGAAAATTATACTATTATTGACTTTTACAATCTTTAACCTATATTGCTTTGCTCAAAGTATCCAAACAAAAACACTTTATCGTACCGGCGTGTACGGTCAGACTTTTGAATTAGTAGAACTCAGCGATGATGCTGCTTGCATTCTCTGTCTGATTATGACAGATAATAAAAATACAAATAGAACCGATGTAACATTCTATGATTCAGATTTACCAACCACATATTACATTTTTTCAAATTTCTTCACAAATCCGAGCGAGTATTCAAAGGCAATAGAAGCAAGCAAAGCGTTTTTTGATAAAAGCATGGTTTTAGTTTACCTTGCCGATATGAAAGATATTTGTGATATAGCTCCATGCTGTGAACTGGAAAATTACAGTGTTCAGCAGTCTGAAAACGGTTCAAAATATATACATATCGAGTATGACTGCACAGACTTGAATTTGTTGTTTGAAATTGCAGGAATATATAATGCAAAAGGTCGTGGTTATGTTCTGGAGAAATATGCGAAATAACTGATTTTTCATTCCCGAGCATGGGGAATAACTCTGTATTACATTTGTGGGGATGCAAACAAGAAAAATTGTGCTGTTTCCACATGGAGGAAAATATGAAAAAAAAATTTTATTGTATTTGTATTGAAATTCTGCTTTTTTTTTAGGCTCTGTCAGTAAATAGTGTTGCTCTTTGAAAAAATTAACACTATTTACTAATTAAATATGACAGACCAGATGTGTGAAGAAATTTATAATGAAGCAGAAAGAGAAGAGTTATTTGAAAGTATATACCTTTCTTCTTTACGTGAAGAAATGGCTTCAAGATTTGTATCTGACGCTATCAACGAGTTTGACAATAAACCAAACTTATCATTTACAACTTCTGACCTTTGGACATGGGCTGTAAAAAGAATAGATGATGAGTTAGAACAAGACCTTGTAAAAAGTCAAGGATATTTAGAAGGTAAAACTTGGCTTGATTTTACTAATGAATTTATAACCTTAATAGACGGGGCAAAAAAACAAAAAGACTCAAAGTTCTATACGGAATTATTCACAATTTATAAACGAGCTTTATGGGGGCTTGAAGATATAAAAGACAACAATGGTGAGTCCTTAAAAGACGCTGAACCGAACAAGTTTGATATGTATAGAACTTATCCAGTACATGATGATAAATACAAATTGCAGCATGATAATATAAGTTCTATACTTCCAAAAATTTAGTCAATGAACCTATCATATTTTAATTTGTCGTTTTCAAGGATTTCAAGCAGTTTTGTTTTGGAATGACTGATTGCGTCTGTATCAAGAATTTCATTTTCTGTAGAAAATCCTAACATATAATTTACAAGTTGAATTTCCCGATTTATTACCTCAACTGTTGTATCAACTACGTCTCCAACAGAGGTAATTGGTTCAAATTTCTTATTATCTCTCTTCCCAACAAGATATAAGGTTTCTCTTAAATCATTGCAATTACCAAGAGTATTATTTAATTCATACCCTATATAATAGGTTTCAACAAAATGCCCTGCTGGATAGAAATGATATTTCAAATCTTTTAATTTTCTATATTGTTCGGGTCAGGCGAAAAAAGCCATGTGGGGGTGCTGACATTTTTTTGAACTCATTTTTAATTTTTTATAAACAATTTTATAAGTTATATCAAGCAACTAATCCCAATTCTTTTCTGAATTCCAGCGGACTTTTTCCTCCTAAAGAATGTTTTATACGATCTTCATTGTACCAATGGATATAGTCATCCAGATAATATACAAAATCGTCTATCGAAACATGATTCCAATCATGTCCATAAAACATTTCATTTTTTAATCTACCAAAGAAGCCTTCACAAGCAGAATTATCAGGAGAATATCCCTTCTTAGACATAGACCGTCTTAATTTTGCTTTTTTCATTCTTTTTATCCAACCCGGCCATCTATAATGGGAACCTCGATCAGAATGAACGATAGGCCGTTCATTTGGCTTCAACTTAGAAATTGCTATATCAAGCATTGTATTGACCAATTCTGCAGATGGTGACCTGCCTATAGTCCAGGAAACAACCATTCCATCAAAGCAATCAATAATTGGTGATAGATATACTTTTCCAGAAGGTATTATAAACTCAGTAATATCAGTTAACCATTTCTGATTAGGTTGAGAAGCATGAAAGTTTCGTTTCAAAAGATTCGGAACTGCAGGAGAAATTTCACCGGCATATGAACTATATTTTTTCATTCTAGGTTGTATAACCTTAATTTGTTCTTCATGCATCAAATGTAGAACAACTTTTTCAGATAGTGTAATGCCATATTTTTTTAATGAATCATAAATTCTGCGATATCCATAACAGCAACGGTTTATTTCGAAAATCTTATGTATAAGAGGACGTATTGTCTTATATTTATCATATCCTTTCTTAGATTCTTGATAAAAATAGCTGCTCTTTGATATTTCTAATGCAATTAATAATTTTTTTAGTGGATACTGAGTTCTCAGGGCATCAATTACCACCATTTTCTCTTTGTTTGAAAGATTACTTATTTTGATGCCCTGATCTTTTTTTATTATTTCTGCTGCCTTTTCAAGAATATCTCTTTCCAGTCGAAGTTTTTTAACTTCTTCGCGGAGTTTTGAAGCTTCGCTTCTTAATTCCTCAATTTCGAGCTCTTGTTTATCAGATATGTCAAAATCTTTATGCACTAATTTATCCTTCCAATAATACAGGCTAGTTCGGTTGACTTTATTTCTCTTTGCAACTGCAGTAACAGAATCATCTGTTGTTAATAAGTCAATGATAGCCTGTTCTTTTTGTTTTTGAGGATATTTTAATATATTTTCAGAGACCTTTACTATCCGCAATTCAGATGGAGCTAATTCTTTTATCCAGTCATGTAGTGTATGAATCTTTTTAGGATAGCCTAATGACTTAATTGTATCTTTCATACACTTTCCATTCTTAATATAAAAATCAACTGCTATTTGTTTCTGTGTTTTCGTATAATGAGAAGTTCCAGTACGATTTGGTCGGAAATATTCACCTGTAGATTCATAGTAATCTACCCATTTTTTTAAGGTATGTCGGTCTGGATACCCAAGTTCACGTCTGACTTTTTCGATTTTTGAATTGTATTTAAAATACAAATCCACAGCATTCTTAATTTGTTCATTTGAAAACGAAGACATATTGTACCTCACAAATTTAGGTCCAAAAAAATGTCTTCACCCTGAAATGGTTGATTTCACCCGGCGCTAACACGGCGAAAAGCCAGCCAAAATCGACATCGACCACTTCTGCAAAATCGAATACCGCGTAAGTGGCAAATGCTTCACAATCGCAGGCAAAAAAGCCATGGCAGCCGGCAAGCCTGTTACAACAAACAAAGCTGACAACTGCGAAGTTTGCTAATTTAAGAAGAAAAATTCTATATCAACAGTTAATTGATGATTGGAGTTAGTTTTCTTTCAAAACTCAATTGAAATTAAGGTATTCCTGCTGAAACCATTTTGAAACTTATAAAAGTAAATTTGATTTCAGTAGGATAATTTTTCAGTTTCAAGATAGAGGATTGCATCCTTCCCATTTACATTTTGATGAACTACTGTGATTCAAAGGCATATCACTCATAGCTATTGCAAGTAATCGTTCAATTATTTCAAGTCTAAATGATGATATGATTCAAAATAAAAAATAGTGTTTTTTTCATAATCTAGAATTTTTGTTGAACTACTACTTTTCCATCTTTTTTTAAAAGTTCAGAAACATGTTGGCACATATTTAAAAAATATGGATTATGCTCGATAACAATGAATGTTTTTCCATAGTTTTCGATATTTGCATAAATGACAGAAATTAAATTGAAAATTTCTTTTCTCCCGAGCCCTTTTGATGGTTCATCCAAACCTAATATTTTTATTTTATTTTCTCTTAAAGATTGGGAAAGTTTTATTCTTTGATTTTCACCTCCAGATAATGAACTAACTTTCTGATTAAGAGATAAGTGTCCTAATCCAAGTCTACTGAGTAAATGAATTGTATCATCAAATTTTTTCGATATTGATATATTACTTTCAATTATTTGATCAATAGTCTGATTTAGAAAATCGAATATATTAAAACCATTTATTTTACAATCAAGAGGAAGCTTTGAATATCCTGTTCCGTTGCACAAATCACAATCTATATATAACTTTTCTTCGTAAAAATCACCGATGAGTATTGAACCTTTTCCACCACACTTCAAACATGCACCATCCTGAGAAAGAGAGAAAATTTTTTTTTCTTTTTTGGTGATCTTTGAGTAATAAGTTCTAACTTCATCTATTATATCTGTATATGTCGCAATTGTGGATGTACTATTTGCTTTAATTGGTTTCTGTGTAATATATCTATATCCGTCTAACTTATATGGTAAAATATCTTTTAATATAGTACTTTTTCCAATTCCAGATTCTCCACATAACCCATTCAATGATTCATCATAAAATATAAATTCATTGGTATAATCCACATAATCTGATTCCAACAAGATTGAGATTTTACTATTTTCCTTTATTTGAATTTTTACATCTGGAACTATCTGTGCCTTTGTATACTCATCTGCTGAAATTAATTGCCCTCCATTTATACCACTTTTTGGACCAAGATAATATGTACGATCAGCGATATCTTTTAATTTAGCATTATGATCAACTACTACAACAGTATTATTTCTTTTTAATTCTGAAATAATATTTATAATTGAATCAACTTCTTTTTTATCCAAAGATCCTGTAGGTTCATCCAAAACAATTAAAAGATTTTTTAATTTTCCTAATAAAAGATGAACCATTCTTAACCTCTGTAGTTCACCACCAGATAAAGTTTTTATACTACGAGAAAAATTTAGATATGATACATTTAACCTTTTACAGATATGAATAAAGTTTTGAACAAAATCTATAGATGCTTTTATATCATGTTTTGGTCCTAATGATTTGATTTTGTTTAAAAAAGATTCAACATCATCCATACTTTTTATAAAAAAATCACTTATAAAAAGAGTATCAACAATTTTAACTGTATTTATAGAATTTGAAAGTCTACTACCTTTACATTCAGGACAAATTTTTTGTTTTAAATATTTATCTCTATTTAATCCATACATATCATTTTTTTCTAATTCAAAACCAAGAATTGGACCAATATATACAGAAGTTTTTATTCTCTTTCGTTTATTTGCAAAAAAAGTGATTTTATATTTTTTTGAACCTTTTGAATATAAAAGTTTATATTGTATTTCTTTATTTAATTCATAAAATTTTTTATTTTCGTCTATCCCATTATCTAAACAGAAATTATGTAACAATTGTGAATAATAATCAGAGTATGAGGCATTCCAAGGCTTAAAAGGTCCTTCTTTCAAAGTTTTATCAGAATCTACAACAAGAAGTTCATCAATTTTATCAATATAGCCAATACCATTGCATTTCTTGCATCTACATGGACCATTTGGCGAAAAGCTATCAGCAGGCATAGCTGTGTATTTACTAAGAATATTTGCTATATGAGGATATAGACCAAAATATGTCAAAATTGTAGATCTTGGATTTAAATTAAAATTTAATTGTTTTAAAGTTGCAGGAACCAAAACATCTCCGTAATCTTCAATACAGTATTTTATAGAAACTTTATTATCATTTATTAAACTCCCATATTCATTTTCACTTATTGCAGCAATTGTATCAAAAGCAAGGCTAGATTTACCACTCCCACTAACCCCACCTATATAAATTAGCTCATGATCATTAAATTCAACTGAAATATTTTTTAAGTTATTTGTTGTTATTCCTTTATACCAATACATGTTTTTTTTACAATCCATAAATAATTATCATCAAGTTCGGTTTCATGAGGATCTTCTGTAAAACTATCAAGTCTTCTTTCAGAAGAAAGCACCTCAAAACAACATTCATCCATTAATTTATAAATTTCTTTTATAAACGGTATATGAAGTTGAAATTCTACTCCATCTTCATTAATTATATCATCTCCCAATTTTAACAGTTCTGCAGTTGTAAAGTCTTCTATATTCTTGTTGAAAGATTTTATTTTTTCTTGCCAATATTTTTTATCAATTTTATTGTCAAGAAACGGTGTCGTAAAGAAGAATAAACCTCCCTTTTTTAATACACGAGCAATTTCTAGAACAACTTTTTTACGATCCGTATATGTTTCAAGTAACATTAATCCATTAAATGAGAACAAAACATAATCAAAAGTCTCTGAATCAAATGTTAGAGACCTTGCATCTTGAATTTCATATAGTATATTGGGTGCAATTTTCTTTGCTACTTCTATCATTTTTGCAGAATAATCTATACCTATAACATCATAGCCCATTCTGTTCAATGCAATCGTAGTTCTTCCTGTTCCACATCCAACATCAAGAACTTTTGATGGTTTATGAAAATAACTAGATATCATGCTTTTTTCATAGTTAAATAAACCATATTCTGAAATTTTTTTATAATATTTTACAATTATGTCATATGAATAACTTTCTATATTTTCCATGCATTTCTACCAGATTTCTCTATACATTTTAAAATCATTTATTAATTTTTGATATTGTTTGTCTTTAAAATTTTTATCACAGATTGGCATTATCATACTTCCTGTTGCATTAAAATTATCAATACGACAGCCACCAGAACAAATATATCGAAGTTCACATTTTTTACATTTATCAATTATATTATTAGAAGTATCTCTATTTAATTGATTAAATTTTTGTATAATTTCTTTGCCATCTAATTCTAAATCAACATTGTATGTCGATATTTTATGGCAAGGATATATTTTCCCATCATAATTAATTAAAACTGTTGTTCCTATACCACAGTTTGTATATTTCGTGTTTCTTATATCAGAAGCTTTTACAAAACACCCCAACTCTTCTAATTCTCTAATTAGATTTATAACAATCCCTTTTGAATACTTTTTATCAAAATTTGACATATCTAATGATAAAGCATTTCCCGTCATCTCAATTTCATCATTTAATCTGACTTCTAAATTATTATATTGCAATTGTTTCACAAAATCGATTAAATTATTTTCGATATCTTTCAAAGTATTTGGAAGAATTGTTATTGCAAGAATTATTCTTTTTCCTCGTTTCTTTAGTAACTCTATAGCATGAAGAACTTTTTCATAATTTTGTTCTCCTCTTATTAATCCATAATATTCTTTGCTCACTGCTTCAAAGCTTATTTGTACTTCATCGCAATAATCACAAATTAAATCAATATTCTTGTCAGTAATTAAAGAACCATTTGTAAAGAGTATAACATGATTCCCTTTTATTCCTTTTAAGAGACTTTCAAAATTTAAGTATGTAAGAGGCTCTCCCCCAGAAACAACAATTTCTAATTCTCCATACAGTTCATGTATTTCTGAAACTAATTTTACTGTCTTTTCTAAATCAATCGTTTTGAGAGTTTGTGTACCAGCTGCCATATAACAGTGTGGACAATGCATATTGCAACCGTTTGTTGTTCCTATATGTATTTTTTTTGTTATATTTTCAATTTTTTCTTCTTGAATAGGAATTACATCCCTACTAAACGCAACATCATCAATCTGCGTAAGGAGACTTGTCATAACAGCTAGACATTCATCTTCATCTTTACAATATCTTGAATAATAGTTTTCTAATGATTTTCGTATAGTTAAACCTTCTTTTAACCATTCAAACATCTTATATTCTTTTTCATTTAGAATAATCCAATTTGGATAATCTGGTGCAATTATAATATTATATCCATCATAAGATTTATAGAATATGTTTTTAGGTAAAGAAATAGTGTCATCTAAATCAATTTCTGTTGCCATGTCTTTTCCTAAAAAGGCCTTCCTCATTTCCTGAGGAAAGCCTTTTGTTTAGCAATCTTGTCGTTTTAATGTTGTTCTACATTGACTTCTCTGGCAAACAACTTTTATCTTATCAGCTTTTGGTTCCTTTTTTGCAAGAACAATTTTCTGAACTTTCTTGAACATTGTTTTCCTCCTCCTATATTTTTGTAGTCTATAATTATTTAACAGTCTTGTCGTTTATGAGTTGTTCTACATTGCATTCTTTGTGCAACAACAATTACTGAGTTTGATTTCTGTTCCTTTTTTTTCTGAAGCAGAATTTTTTTTACTTGCTTAAACATATAAAGCTCCTAGTTTTATAATATAATCATTTTTACATACAAAATGGATTATAAATATATTATAAATCCATGAATGTTAATATTCAAGTTTAAAAGGTAATAAATGATAAATATCCATATTATATTTATATATGTTTTTCAAGTAATGATTAAAAAATTTTAGATTATCCTGAGATAAGAATCAAATCGCTCGTTGAAAAATGTAGATTTTATGACTCCAAAATAGGTATAGGTATTCATTTTCAAAGTTCGCTATTAGCAGAATCAGTAATAAAATATTGCAAAAAACTTCAGGAATTCCAGTCGAATATCTCAGTGAGAGATATAAAAAAATTCTTTTTTAATAAAGCAAAATAAGACTTTTTATTTCTGTACTTAATGCATTTCCCACGTTTTGATTAAGTTTTTGATAATTTTTCTAAAAATACTTATTAAAATAATCCCCGCCGCCAAAATCTTTCCAGGTTTTATACATATCAATGTAATTTGCTTGAATAAACTTTTGAATTATGGTTATTTCTTTATCAGTTAAATCTCCACGCTTTTGCATTACAGATGAACCGTCAGCTCTTACAAAAAACTTTGCTGAATCTTTTTCTGTCAGTTTTTTATCACTGGCATGAACATGCATAGCCTCAACAATACATTGCGACGTAAAATATAAATAATGGTTTGCAATTTTATCACGCAGATATTTAGGCATTGTCATCCTCTAGGAAAGCTAAGTTTCGTTTTGCCAAAGAAAGAACAATTCCCTGTTCAATTTCATCCATGTTAGTTTCGATAATTTCCAATTCTTTACTAATTACCATTGCACAATCAGGATGATCAAGATTTAAGATGCTTATAAATCCATCATCTCGTTTTGAAAAAGCATATCCATTTACGATGATCTTTGCATTTTCTGCAATTTTCTGAAGTTCTTTTTCAGGCATATTCGATTTTTACCTCTTTGATAGGTGCAAGGAATTTTTCTTTATCCATATATAGACCTTCAAGTACAGGAATAAGGTCTATATATTCTTCGATTTCTTCATCTTTGTGTTTATACTTTGCCATAACTTCAATGTAACCATCATCCCACTGTAAAACTTTTGTATATCTTTCCAAACCATTACAAGTTCGGAAAGTCAGCGTTTTTCCGCCAAATGAGAAAGTTGTGTATTTGTCGAAGCTACTTAGAATCGCTGTGTTCATTGATATTATTATAATTCAATTTGTTTTGATTTACCACAATAATTACTTCACCTCATTCACGAGCTCTTCCCCGCTCGCAAACGCCTTTATATTTTCCAGCGTAGTATCCGCCAGATTCTTCAGGGCATTGGTGGTCAAAAACGCCTGGTGCCCTGTGATTATAACGTTCGGGAAGGTCAAAAGTCTTGCCAGTACATCATCAGTCATAATATCCGTAGACCAGTCGCTGAAGAAGTATTTGCTTTCTTCTTCGTAGACATCCATACCGATGCCACCGATGTGGCCGTGCTTGAGAGCGTGAACCAGGGCCTTTGAATCTATTAGCGCACCGCGGCCCGTATTTATAATCACGGCATCATGCTTCATCATCTTCATTGTGTCGTGATTTACGATATGCTTTGTCTCTTCGGTGAGCGGGCAATGCAGGCTGAGCACATCGCTCTGGCGGAAGATTTCATCCTTGCTCACATAGGTTGCCCCGGTCTCGCCTGCCCACTTTTCATTCGGATATGGATCATAGGCTATAATCTTCATGCCGAAGCCTTTGAGGATACCTGCCATAATCTGGCCGATTTTTCCAGTGCCCAAAATACCAGCGGTCAACCCGTGCAAATCTCGCCCAGTCAGCCCGTCAATATTAAAGTTTGCAGTCTTAGTACGAAGATAAGCCTGAGGAATATGGCGGGTAAGGGAAAGCAGTAAAGCCGCCCCGTGCTCAGCAACCGCATAAGGCGAATAAGCCGGAACGCGTACAACTTTAATTCCTGCCGCCACAGCCGCCTTCAAATCAACATTATTAAAACCCGCACAGCGCAGGGCAATCAGCTTTATGCCGCATTTTTTCAGCACATCAATAACTTCCGCATTCACCACATCATTTACAAAAACGCAAGCAACATCAAAACCCTGGGCGGTCAAAGCAGTATTTTCATTCAGCTTAAAATCACGAAAATCAATTTCATAATTATATGGATGTGAACCGTCAGCTCCGCCTTGATTCGCTTTTGTAAACGAAGCCTTGTCGTAAGAACGGGTATCAAAAAATGCAATCTTCATAATGTTTGTCTCCTCTAACTCTCACAAATAAGTTAACACAGAGGCAAGCCTATCGTCAACAATTTAAATCTTACGGTATTCGCGCACAAAGTAAATAATTTCTGCCAGAGCAGTAATTGTCCAGGAGAAAATGTAAAGCAAAAAGAGAGACTGGATTGTGCCGAACCAGGCGAAGATTGTGTAAACCCATAATATTCGGAAAAGGCAGGAACCAAGCAAAACAATAACCGTAGGCACAGAAGTTTTTCCGAGTCCCCGGCTGGCGGCTATGGTGTTATCCATAAAGGTTGCCACTGGATATGAAAACCACATGATTGACATTCGAAGCATTCCGGCCTGAATTACCGCAGGATCACCGGTGAAAAGGGAAAGGCACTGAGGTCCGAAAATAAACATTGTGCTGCTCATACCCGCTCCCAGCAAAAAGGCGTAGAGGTTTGCAATCAGCATGCTGCGAAGAATACGGCTTTTATTGCCAGCCCCATAGTTCTGACCAATAAAAGTTGCACAGGCTATGTAAAAGGCATTCATGGCACTGTAGATGATGTTATCAAGATTCGCGCCGGCTGCAGTTCCTGCAACCATTGTTGCATCAAAGGAATTTACACCCACCTGAATAAAGGTATTTGCAACTGCAAAGATTGCATTCTGCATGCCCGAAGGAATTCCCACCTTTAGTATTCGGATTGTTTTTTCGCGGTGCAGCTGAAGATGACTAAAGCTAAACTTTATATCTCCAAGGTCGCGGCCTCGAATCAGGGGAATCATAACAAGAGTTGCAGAAACATACTGAGAAATTACACTGGCAATGGCAACCCCGGCACAGGAAAGCTGGCATACAATCACAAAGAAAAGATTCAAAATAATATTGATAATACCGGCAAATGTAAGATAATAAAGAGGCCTCTTTGTATCACCGGCTGCACTCAAAACAGCGTTTCCGTAATTATAAAGTGCAACTCCCGGCATACCCAGCATATAAATCTTAAAATAAATTACAGCTCCATCCAGCAATTCAGGTTTAGTCCTGATTAGTGAAAGCACAGGTCTTGCAAGCAGATATCCACCAATCATCAAAATAGTACCGACAATCATGGAAACTATAAAAGATGAATGTAATGCCTGATCCAGGTCCTTTTTAGATTTTGAGCCGATATAAAAAGCAACGATGACATTTACACCACCGCCCAGGCCCATCAAAAGACCTGTAAATAAAAAGAGCAGCTGAGAAGTTGAACCCACCGAGCCCAAAGCCAGAGAACCTGCAAAACGACCAACTACCGCAATGTCTGCAATATTAAAAAGAACCTGAAGAAGATTTGAAAAAATCAGAGGGATACTGTAAAAAAGGATTCCCTTAAAAAGAGGGCCTGTAGTTAAATCCCGTTCGTAAGAAGACTTTGCTTTTCTTTCACTATTTACCTTAAGCATGCTAAAGACAATAGTGAAACGTCATAGAAGTTTCAAGTAAATAAAGGCTTTTAAAAAAGGTTTAAAAAATGCCGGCAGTCATAAAAAACCGCCTGATTCGCATCAGACGGTTTAGCATTTTTTAACTGATTATTTTAGAATCCGAGTCTAACAACCACACCACGTGCATTTGTTGTAAAGGTAGTAGCACTCTGGTCGTTTACATCGTCGTAGCAGAAACCGTATGCAAGGCCGCCGCGTTCGCTGTGATCATGCCAGAACTTAGAGAAGTAGTTGCATGGACCAGCATTGTAATATGCAGAAGCATTGTTCCAGTAAGCATCCGGCTCAAGGTGAGCAACGTGGCGGTTAAGAGCCGCACAAATCCAGGCTTCAAGAGCAAGCTCCATTGGGTTACCAGAAGCAAGAACTCCGTAGCCTTCGAATACTTCACTTGTTGTAGGCTTACCGCGGATTACGTAAGTCTCTCCTGCAGTTGCAATTTCACCATACTTTTCGATACAGCGGAAATAAAGATTATTGCCATCACCTGTTAGTATAAACTTACCCTGTGGATGTGTTACAGTCTGGCTCTTTGAGGCAATTGTGTTCCAGGTTTCTGTCACATAAGCATCAAAGTAATTTCCATAAGCTCCGCCGGTTCTGTTATCAAAAGCACCCTTACATGGAGCGAAGATTCTGTAATCACTTACGAGAGTTTTAAATTCATTTGGCATTTCAGCACGGAAAGCTTCCCAGATTTTTTCACGCTTTACAGAAATACCAGTCTGCTGAACACGGCCATCATTATCATAAACGTTCATAAGAACAGGGAAACCAAGCTGGTCTACCTGAGTTGTATTTACCCAGAAACCATGTTCTGCAACTGTGTACTCAAGCCAGTCAAAATATGTTTCATAGTTTGGATCTGCAGGATTGCTCAAAGAAGGAAGAACAACACCGTTTCCATTTCCCCACATTACAAGAGGCTTACCGTAAGAGTAGTAAATACGTCCTGAGTGTGAAAGCGGAATCTGGAAACCAGAGTTCTTTACATCAGCGAGAGTGTACTGCCATGTGTCAGATGAAGAAGAGCCGATAGGAATAAGAGCTCCATCCGGGCGGGCATAGCACCATACATTATTCTGATTCATACAGATGATGTAGATATAAATCTGATTATCAGCAAAAGCTCCGCGTGTATGATTCTGGAACTGATAAGTTACCTTCATTCCGTTATTGCGTGGAACAAGGGTATCATTTGTATCAATTGGAATTCCTCTGTCATCTGGATTAACAGGGTTTCCAGGGTTACCAGGAATTTCAGGGTCTCCCGGATTTGGATTACCAGGTTCTACTCCATTTGAACCAGAAAGATTTGTAAGTTCCCAAAGCTGAGCATCTGTGCCGTTCCATGTCCAGGTCTGAACATTAGCTCCATCCTCCTGTGAGGCTGCACTAACATCAAGAGCGAGTCCCGAATAAGCATTTATGATTTTGTAATAAGAACCTTCTTTTGTTATAAACCAGTCCTGATTTCTGTTATTAAGGTCTGTCCACTGCAAAACATTTGTTCCGTCAGTTGTACCCCAGTTAGCAGCATCAAGAGCAAGCTTCGAATAAAGATTTATGATTTTCCAGCTACCATCAGAATTCTGGCGCAAAATCCACTGCTGATTTGCCTGATTGTCGCCATATCCCCACTGATGAACATTTGAACCCGGAGTTGTCTGCCAGTTGTCATTGTCCAGAGATTTTCCTGAACATTTTGCAATAATTTTATAAGTAGCACCTGAAACAAGTCCTGAGCTGTTTCCTGAAGGAGCAGGCCTTCCTTTTACATTTACTTCAATACCTTCTGCTTCTGAACGTCTTCCGTTCTTTACAGCAGCAACTGCAATCACATGATTTCCAGAATAAGCTTCAACTTCTACCTGTTTCAAAACAGATGTTTCATCAACCTTTTGTCCATCAAGATAAATGTACCAGGCATCAGGCTTTACAGAAGGACAGCCCCAGGCAAGACGAATAAGATTGTCCTGACTAACATCAGCTACGAGTCCAAAGGGAATTGGAATAGAAGAATCAATCGAAAGAGATCCGTCTACTACAACACTTCTTGAATCTGAAAAGGAACTTGTTTGTGAAACATCACTAAGTAAGTTTGAGCATCCGCTTAAACTTAAGGCAAGGGCTGTAATTCCTGCACAGATGGCAGTTCTTACTTTTTTCATGAAAAAACCTCCGGTTTTTCTAAGGGTAGTTTTTCATTTAATCTATGTCCCCTCCGAAAAACATAAAGGATTAAACTATTATAATGCTCTCACCCTTTTTCCTTGCCGTAAAGTCTTAGTTTTTTCGGTATGTTATGATTTATTTCGGTTAGAGATTAGTTTCGGACTTCCTGTAAATCTGAAAGGTCCTTTGTTAAGGTTCTGTCCTCCGGAAATTTTTCGAGTCCTGCTTCAAGAATAGCCTGAGCCTCATCAAAGTTTCCGCCATTAGCCTGACGGGCAAAATTGTTATGAATAATCGCAATTGAATTATTATAGAAATTATTCTGCATTGCTTTTACTTTTGTGCTCTTTGGAAGCTGATTCAGAGCAAGCGCCGCAGCCCTGTAGCCTTCTTCGTATTCACGCGAATTCATAAGACTGTTCAACTTATCGAGCCAGAAGCTTTCAAGATGCAGCTGGGCACGTTTCTGGCGAACAGGAGATGACAGTTCCTTTGAAGTAAGGAGTCTGTTAGTTTCAACTATCTTTTCTTCTGTTGAAAGGGCATCTGTAGCAGACAAGATTATTATATCGGTTATGATTTCTTCTGATTTTGTAAGCTGCTGCTGTGAAACTTTGTCTTTATACTTTTCGTAAGCTGATTTTGCCAGCGGATAATCCTGCTCTTTGTTACACAGAACTAACAAATTTATAAATGAGCTGTCCAGATTTTTCTGCAGGAATGCGGTGTTTCCCCAACGGTCTATAAAAGTAGAAAACCAGTCCAGCGTAGATGAATAAGATGCGGCGGAACTTGGAATCAGGTTCACGTAGTTTGCAGCAAGAATATCAAATTCATTTCTTACAGAAGCTACAGACTTTGAATTTTCCTTATAAACTGCTTCCCAGCGGGCAGCCCCAAGCGGTACAGCTTTTTTATAATTTTCTGACTTTATATACTCTGAACAGAGATTTCCCGCTATCAGTCCTGTAAAAACGCCATCACTTACTTCTGTTCTATTGGAGTAATATTTTTTCGGTACAACATAATATTTTCTTATCTGGCTTTCATGTTCAATTTCTTCTTTACTTCCCGGATTAAAGCCGTAAGGATTTGTTGTTTCAACATCAATCTTCTTTAGCTGGCCAGGCTTGCCATCAGTCACAGGAACATAAATTGAACAGAAGGCATGCTGAGTAGTCCTCTGGCCACGTACATCAAGTTCTGCTGCCTTTGCTGCAGCCATGTACAAAACCGCAGAAGAAACACAATTGTAAAAGCCTTTATCCATAGCAAGATCAATTTTTGTTTGATTAAGGCTGTAAGCTGCAAGATAATCGCGATAAAGAAGCTTAAGAATTGCCCTTCCCCTTTCTTCTTCTGAGAGACTCATAATTTCATGGGAAGTCACTTCTTTTTTAATATCTTCAAATTGATTCCAGCATCGCTTCCATACTTCGCTTCCCCGCTGGCACTCAGAAAACAAAAGCCCCATTTCAAAAACTTCATCGGCCGTATAATTTGTATTACCTGCTTCACTCTTTGAACCTAAGACAGAAAAAACAGAAAAAAGCGGCTCCATAGAAGGATGCTCTTCCTCTGCAAAAAGACCCTCAAAACAAATCAGAAAAATAAATAGAATTAGGATTCTTTGTAAAGGCCCTTTCTTAAAACTCAACATACAGAAACGGTAAAAGATTCTTTTTTAGATGTCAAGCATATCAACTTATTCAATTCAACTTATTCATTGAACAAGAGCCCATTTTTTAATTAAAATATTAATTATGGAAAAGAACGCAGACGAACAATACAACAAAATGGTAAACACTCCGGTTTCTAAGCTCATCACAAAACTTGCAATCCCTACAATTATTTCTATGCTTGTGACTTCGCTTTACAACATGGCCGACACCTTTTTTGTTTCGCAGCTGGGTACCGAGGCCAGCGCCGCGGTTGGAATTGTTTTCCCGATTATGTCCATTATCCAGGCCTGTGGCTTTACCCTGGGTATGGGTTCTGGAAGTCTGGTTTCTATCCGTCTTGGACAGAAGCGTAACGAAGAAGCCTCTATAATCTCTTCTACCGCTTTTTTTGCGGCTCTTGGTGTAGGCCTTCTCATCACAATTTTTGGTAACTCCTTTGCCCGTGTAGTTCTTGCTTTTGCCGGAGCTGATGATTCTGTGCTGCCTTTTGCCCGCGACTATGCTTTTTATATTTTCTGGGGTGCGCCTTTTATGTGTGCCTCTTTTGTTTTAAATAATGATTTACGCGCCGAAGGAAAAGCTTTTTTCAGTATGATTGCTTTGACCACCGGCGGAGTCCTCAACATGATTCTGGATCCTTTCTTTATCTTTAAGGAACTGCCGCTTTTTGGAGGCAGCCTTGTTCTTAAGGGCTTTGGACTTGGAATCCGTGGGGCGGCTCTTTGTACCCTGCTCACTCAGTTTACCAGCTTCTGGCTGCTCTTTTCTTTTTATCTGAGACGAAAATCTATCTGTCACATCAGCATTAAAAATATTTCAAAAGATATCCGCCTGCTGGGCAAGGTTACCGCAACAGGACTTCCTTCATTGGCACGACAGGGACTTGCCAGCATCGCTTCTATTTTGCTCAATCGTAACGCCGCCCTTTTTGGAGTTTCTGCAATCGCCGCAATGTCTATCGTTGGAAAAATCATAATGTTCATTGCCAGTATGATGATTGGAATCGGCCAGGGCTTTAGTCCGGTCAGCGGCTACAATTATGGAGCAAAGCGTTACGACCGCGTAAAAAAAGCTTATGTTTTCCTCGTATGCAGTGGAGCCGCAGTTATGTCTGTTTTTGCCGCCGCTGCTGTTATTTTCGCTCCTCAGATTATTGCCGCCTTCCGCAATGACCCGGATGTAATTGCCGTAGGTAGTGTTGCCCTGCGCTGGCAGGCAGCTTTCTTACCGCTTCACGCTTTGATAGTTGGAACTAACATGCTTATGCAGTCTACCCGCCACATAAAAGCTGCAACCTTCCTTTCCATGAACCGCCAGGGCATTTATTTTATTCCGGCTATTTTGATTTTACCTCAGCTATTCGGGCTCTTTGGTGTAGAAATCAGCCAGGCTGTAGCAGATTTGTTCAGCACATTTACCGCAATTCCTTACATGATTTGGTTCTTCAGAAAACTGCCCAAGACGGAAATTTCAGAGTAAATCTATAAAATCAGAAAATCCTAACTCCTTCTAAGTTTATTAGAAAACTCTAAAATCTTTTTTTTATTTTCCGATAATGGAAGTATGAGAGCATCTAATAAGTCTAGTATCATAACCGGAGTCGCTTTGCTTGCGCTGGCGGCCCTTTTTACAATCAGTTTGATTCTTTTACCCCTGGATTATGGCGTTTCTGGTCCGGGACATAATAATATTTTGTATTTACTCGGAGATATGCTGTACTCTGTTTACGGCTTTTGCAGCATTTTGATTCCAGCCTTCCTGCTGGTTTCGGGACTTTCCTGCTTTGCTTCTAAGTGGACAGCCCGCAAAACTCTCCGCCTGCTTACTGCGCTTATTCCTTTTTTCACCTGTGTTGTAACAGAAAGCATAGTTCGTTCTATAGTAAAGGTTGATCATTCTCCTTTTGCAATCGCTAAAATTCTTATTGCCCTTGTTACCGGTGCTATGCTTGTAGTTATTGAATATCTGGGAACCGGCATTATTGCAGACAGACTTAACCATGGTGGCTTTAAAAATCTTAGAAAGCCTTTGAAAAAAACAGTTAAAGCCCAGACAACCTCTTCCACCCTTACTGAAGCAGAATCTGCTGATGGCTTTACAGAGGTTGGAGTGCTTTCTGACGACGCAGTAGAAGCTGATGATTCTTCTGCAACTGAAGATGAAAACGATCTCCTTGAATTTAAGAAGCTTTCTAAATTCAAAGAGCCTGATGAAGAAAAAGAATCTATTTTCTCTAAGCTTAAAAAGAAATTCAAAAAGGCTGATGCTGAAGAAGATGATGATGATGACGAAGGCCCTAAGAAGAGCACAATTTTTGATGCTATCCTCGATGACGTTCAGCCTTATGAAGAATCAGTTCCGGAAGAAACAGAAGAGACTGCCGTAAGTGAGCAGGCTCCAGCAGCCCTTGCCACTGCTGCAGTTGCAGCCGGTGTTGCAGCAGCAGCCGCTACAAAGCCTGCCTTTACAATTCCTCCTGCAACAGCAGAGGAAGCAGCCGCTCAGAGCTCTATGCTCACACAGGAAGAATTTGCAGCGCTTACAACTCCAGAAGCACCTGCAGATGAACTCGAATGGCCGGATCTTCCTCCTCAGCCAAAAAATCTTCCTCCAGAGTACGATGCAGATTTTGATGAAAATGATCCTGCTCTTGAGTTCCCTCCAAAAGATACACCAAATGCGGTGGTTGAGTGCTCGCGAAGCGAGTGTATCGAAACCACCAAAGAAGCCCCAAAAGCAGTTAATCCAAACGACCCATATGCAACAACTCGCTACATTGACTCGGTTGTAGAAAATCCTCTTTATCCTCATAAAATTGTAATCAGCGATGACTCGGATACTCCTGAGTCTGAGGAAAAAAAAACTCCAGCTCAGCAGATAAATGAAAAACCAAAGTATCCAACCCGCATTCAGCTCAAAGATGAAGCAGTATACGAAAGCAAAAATGAACCGGAAGTTTCTGAAGCTGATGATGGATATGTAGAAGATGAAACTCTTCCTTTCCCGGATTTTGATATTGAAGAACCGGCAATCAATACAAAGCCTGCTATCCTCACAAAACAGGAAAATCATAATCCACATGCATCTGCTAGTGAAAATGTTACTAACGAACGTTCGGTAGGTGAATATTTTGCAGATGATATAGACGAGCCTAAGATTGCAACAAAAGAAAATCTCTATAACTATTTTGAGAATGTTGATAAAAAGAAAACTTCTCCAAAAATTGAAGATCCATACCAGGCTGAAAAAGGCTCAGATTCAGATACTGATGAAGTTGAAGATGTAGAAGACAATCCTCAGATTTTCGATCAGCTGGCTCAACAGCAGGAGCAGGCTGATGATGAAGACGCAACAGAAGATGACGAAGTAAATATTTCAACTGCAGCAGCCAGTGTTTTCAAAGACATGGATGCAGACATTAGAAAGACAATGCCTGCTAAAGAAAAGGCCCCTGCAGCGGCTAATAGTGCTAATAGTGCTAATGGCTCGCGCGGACCAGCCCACGGCGGAGCAACAAACCTCACCAAAGATGAGCTTTCAGATTTCTTCAATGCTCAGCAGGAAGAAAATACACCTAAAACAAAAGAAATTGCAGCAAATCCGCCAAAGACAAATCGTGCAACAAAGAAGGGCCCTTATGTAATTCCTTCAGATTTGCTCACAGCCTATAAAGACGACCAGTACTGGATTATCGACGACGCAACAAAGCAAGCTTCACTCAATCTTAAGCAGACTCTCGCCGAGTTCAACATCGAAGCCGACATCATCGGAATCAAAAAAGGTCCTGTTGTTACAATGTTCGAGATTCTCCCTGCACCTGGCGTAAAGCTCAGTAAGATTGTTGCCCTTCAGGATAACATCGCCCTCAGCCTTGCAGCTCAGTCTGTCCGAATTGTTGCGCCTATTCCTGGCAAACAGGCCGTTGGTATTGAAGTTCCAAACCGCAACCGATCGGTAGTCGGCTTCCGCGAAATCATCGAAATGGATTTACCGGAATGGAAAAAAATGGCCGTACCTGTTGTGCTCGGAAAAGATATTCTTGGAAAGGCCCAGCTCATTGACCTTGTAAAAACTCCGCATATGCTGATTGCCGGTGCAACAGGTTCCGGAAAGTCTGTTTGTGTAAACTCGCTGATTCTTTCGATTTTGTATAAGAGAAGCTTTGAAGATGTAAAGATGATTCTCGTAGACCCTAAGGTTGTTGAGCTCAAACTTTACAATAATATTCCTCACCTTTTGACTCCTGTAATTACCGAGCCAAAGAAAGCCCTCCAGGCTCTCCAGTGGTGTCTCTGCGAAATGGAACGCCGCTACGCTTTGCTGGACAGCATGGGTGTACGTGACATTTCAAATTACAACGCAAAAATCAAAGAGCAGAAAATATGTACAGAAAAGCTGCCATACATTGTTGTTATTATTGATGAGTTTGCAGACCTTATGGCAACAAGCGGAAAGGAACTGGAAAACATTGTAGCCCGCCTTACAGCAATGAGCCGTGCGGTTGGTATTCATCTTGTACTCGCAACTCAGCGTCCATCTGTAAACGTAATCACAGGTTTGATTAAGGCTAACATCCCGACCCGAATCGCCTTTATGGTTGCCAGCCGAACAGACTCGAACATCATTATCGATACAGTTGGTGCCGAAAAGCTGCTCGGTCGTGGTGATATGCTTTACGCTTCTGCCGTGGACCCTGCACCAATCCGAATCCAGGGAACTTTCGTAAGCGACCAGGAAGTTGAAAATGTAGTTACCGCTGTAAAAGATTACGGCGAGCCCGACTACATTGACGAAGAGATTTTCGTTGAAGATGATGACGAAGAAGGAGCCCGCGACCTCTTTGGCGAACCAATGGACGACGATGATCCATTGTATGATCAGGCTCTCGAGATTGTCGTTCAGAGTGGTAAGGCCAGCGCAAGCTACATCCAGCGCCGCTTAAAGATCGGCTACAACCGCGCAGCCCGCCTCGTTGAAGAAATGGAAGAGCGCGGAATTGTCGGCCCACAGAACGGCAGTAAACCTCGCGAGGTAATTCACATTCCATGATTTTAGTGATTCTTAGCTTTATCGCCGGCCTGGCCTTCCTCGCCGCCGGCGTATATTTTCTCTTACCAGGATATCTCGATAAACTCAATGAAGCTGCCTCAGACAAGTCGCCGGAAAACCTCCGCAAAAATCAGCTCCGCGCAAAAGCCAGCGGCTACGTAGCCCTCAGCCTCGGTGCACTAACTCTCGTTTTCGCCTTTATGCTGCTGAGCTTCCCACAAATCGCATCGCCGCTCGTTCTCGTTTACATGATTTTTTTACTCGCCGCCGTCAGCGTGCTTCTTGTGATGTATAAATAATCTTTTCTTTTTTATTCTTCATCGAATAAACGCAGCCGCAATAGTCCTGGCGGTACATACCGTATTCTTCACTTAGCTCCAGGCTGCGTTTGAAGCCGCCCTTTTTTTTGAAATCGGAAAAAAGCCATTTTGGAGATTTTTCCGAGGTCACGGTGGCAGAATTGGCAAGCATCTGGCCCTCAATCTCAACTCCAAGTTCATTGATTTTTACGGCATCCTTAAATGGGCTTATTGAAAGCGATGTGCAGAAATAATCAAAGTGATTTTGGTCAGCATAGGTGGCAGCACGTTCCAGGCGAAGCTTGTAGCAGCGGCGGCAGCGTTCTCCTTTTTCGGGTTCTGTTGCGAGCTCAGGCTCCTCGCGCACACCAACAGCGTCATAAAACTGTTCCGGTTGATACTCGCATTCAACTACCTTCACTCCAGTATCCAGTGCCGGCGGAAAAACTTCATAGAGTTTTTTCAACTCCGCAAGACGCCTTTCGTATTCTTCCTGAGGATAAATGTTTGGATTGTAATATAGAACTGTAATCTGAAAATATTTAGAAAGATATTCAAGAACGTAAGAGGAACAGGGCCCGCAGCAGGCATGAAGAAGAAGACTAGGTTTTGGAGCATGCTGCGAGAAATCGGCTTGTTTCTGTTCACTCTCAAGTCCAGCCAGTAATTCATCAAGAATTTTCTGATAGTTTATCTTTTTTTCCATAAGATATATTTAGTATGAGTTTTTTATTGTATTTCTGCAAGTAGTATACCTTTTTGCGATTTTTCCGACAAACAGCTCTCAATCTTTCAGAATTGTCGGAAAAAAGAATGACCCTAGAGTGCGAAATTCCGACAAAATGCCATTTTTAATTGCTTTTTGTCGGAATTTTCCTCAGAAAAAACATACATTATCTGATTTTTAGAACTTTAATAAGGTATTTTTTCCGACAAATTTAAGATTCTTGTGATATTTTGTCGGAAAATCCCTATTTTTAAAGACTTGTATTTCCGACAAAAACTCTATTTTTCTTCATTTTTGTCGGAAAAACCGCTTGCGCGCTTTGTTTTTAACGGTTCTTCGATTTTAGCGCATAAAGTAAGTCTTAATTGGTGGGAATCCGTTGAAGGCTACCGATGCGTAAGTTGAAGTATAAGCTCCAGTCGAAAGCCAGTAGAGCTTGTCGCCTGCTTTCAAAGAAATCGGCAGCTTGTACTTTGCGTCCTCGTACATGATGTCCATAGAGTCGCAGGTAGGGCCTGCAATAATTACGATGCCTTCTTTTTCGCCCGGCTTGTCGCGGCTGGTTACAACAGGATATTTAATTGACTCATCGAGGGTTTCAATGAGGCCGTTGAATTTTCCTGCGTCTACGTATACCCAGCGGGCCAGGGCTGTGTTGTTTTTGCGCGAAGTCAGAATTACCTCGCTAGTCAAAATACCGCTGTCGCCAACAAGAGAGCGGCCAGGTTCAAGAATAATTTCCGGAATATCATCACCAAAGTCTTCCTGGATATAACGGGTAATTTCTGCCGCATATTCAGCAAGAGTATTTGTAGGTTCAATGTAATTTGCAGGGAAACCACCACCCATGTTAATCATGCTCAAGCGAATTCCCTCTTCCTCTTCAAGAGAAGTGAAAAGATATTTTACCTTAGCAATAGCATCGTTCCACTGACCAATATCGCGCTGCTGGCTTCCAACGTGGAAGCTGATTCCATAAGGAGTAAGACCAAGATCTCGCGCCAAAACCAGCAGATCATAAGCCATATCAGGGTGACAGCCAAACTTTCGGGAAAGAGGCCAGTCAGCACTTACCGAGTTCTCAACAAGAATACGAACATAAATACGCGAACCCGGAGCATTCTCAGCAATGGCCTTGAGGTCATCCTTGCTGTCTGTTGCGAACATGCGCACACCCTTGTCGTAAAAGTATTTAATGTCCTTAGCCTTTTTGATTGTGTTGCCGTAAGAAAGTCGATCCGGAGAAACGTTGTACTTTGAAATCATATCCAGCTCATAGCGGGAAGCAATATCAAAGTTTGAACCCATTTCTGCAAGCATTTCCAGAACCGGCTCGCCAGGGTTAGACTTCATCGCATAATAAATGCGGGCATAAGGAAAAGAATCTCTAAGACGAATAAAATTCTGCTTGATAGTGTTGAGATTGATTACGATATTTGGGGTTTCCAAATCTTTTGAAAAGTCGAGAAAACGCTGCCAGTCCTTATCACTGACATAGTCGTTACGATTAAACATCCAAATCACCTGTACATAAATGATATAAATGAAAAATACGGTCAACGCCGTCACGCTGCCTATGTCTAAGGAACTTAGTTTATTTCAACGTTCGGTGAATAATAGCAAAAAACATAGATATAGTTAATACTTTTTTCTAAAATTAAAAAAATTGTTATGTATTCAATTTTGTACAATTTATTTAGATGTTTTTCCTTGTTTTTCACATCAAGAATCAGTAACTTTAATATATGAACATACAGGATTTTGAATACCTCAGCAGCAACCTAGAAAGCTCCGGACTTTTCGGCAGCGACACTTCAATCGCAAATCTTTTTCTGCTTCAGGATAAATACAATACAGAACTCAAAATCCAGAAAAATATCCTCTTCCGCTATTATCATGGCTCACAGAATTTAAAAAACCGCACAGGCTACGGCTTTCCCCTTCCAATGAAAAATCCGCCGCAAGACTGGCTAAAAACAGCCCTCGAATATATTTTTGAAGACGCCAAAGCCCAGAAGCGTCCAGTAGCTTTCTGCCTGCTCACAAGCGAACAGAAAACTCAGATAAACGATTGCCTGGCCCGCCACTTCCCCGGCCACACAATAAACTGGAAAACCAACCGCGACGACTGTGACTACATTTACCTGCGCAGCAACCTGGCCGACCTCCCCGGCTCCCAATATCAGAAAAAGCGAAACCACATTTCCCGCTTCAACCGAATTTACGGCGCCCAGGGAACAAACTGGGACTTCAAAGCCTATCCCGAAAATGACATCGCCGTTGACATCCTGACCGTTTCCCAAAAGTGGTACGAAGAAAACCAGGGCGACTCCGAAGAAGTTCTCCGCCTGGAACACGAAAGCATCAAACTCGCCCTTGAAAATACAGAGCTGCTTAAGCTACGCGGCGGTATCCTCTACATCAATGCCGAGCCTGCTGCCATGACACTTGCGGCCCCTATTTCCGGCGACGTCCTAGATGTAATTTACGAAAAGTCCTTCGGTGACTTTGCCCGTAACGGAGCCTTTGCCGTTATCAACCAGCAATTCGCCCGTCGCAGCGAGTCTTTCCTTTATCTGAACCGCGAAGAGGATATGGGCGTTGAAGGTCTTCGCAAGGCCAAGCTTTCCTACAAGCCCGAAATTATTTTAGAAAAATTTTATGGAGAGGTCCTCTAATGTTATCATCTATACTCGCAAAATCCGACTGTGCCGCCTGCAAGTTCTGCTGCAGCTTCCGCCGCACCAGTCTCTGGGAAACTCCAGTCTTCCCCGAGGCGGACCTCCCGAAATTCCAGTCCCTCAAACCAGACGCAAAGTTCCGCTCAGCGGGCAAGTCAGGAAAGTCCTTCACCTTCGACCTCCGCAATGCCTATCACACAGACGACCCATCCGAAGAAGCACCCTGCCCCTTCCTGGATCCATCTCGCGGCTGCACGCTCCCACAGGATCTCAAGCCATTTGAATGCAAAATCTGGCCCCTGCGCGCCGTCCGCCAGAAAGACAACAGCATCGCCGTCGCCCTCACCCCAACCTGCCCTTCCATCAACAAAGTTTCACCGGACCGCATCCGCAAACTTGCCGCTTCAGGCCTTGGCCGGCAGATTCTCGACTACGCAGAAGAGCATCCCGACATCATAAAAGAAGCCTCAGACTTCCTTTCAAACATCATCTATCCGCTAAAATAGCCCGGACAGCACAATTCTGTCACAAAACAGTCCCTATAACAAAATAATGGCAGATTTTTCCTTTATCCTTTATAATATATTATTATGGATGAAAATCTGTCTCAAACTCCGGAGCAAAGCACAAAAAGAGTTTACGACATTTCAACCCTTACTCGACTTTTAAAAAAAGACTTCGTATTTGTAATTGCTGTTTTTCTTTTTCTGCTTATGATTTTTGCAGACATCAGTGTTTATGAAGCCTTTGGCTCAGTACGCTCTCGAAAGCTAGAAGCAGAAAATCTCGCTCTTTTATATGCCAGCGAAATAAAAGAAAACTACTACAATGCCTCTGAACAGAATGAAAAAACTTTAAGAAATATTCTTTACGGTCACTTCAACCTTTCCGGTTTACAGAATCGCGGCTACAAATTTTCTATCTATAAAGTCAGCAATTATACAAATGAAGCCACTACCGTTTTTGGTTCCGACATCAAGAAGCTAAATAAACCAATATCTGTACGCCTTGATATTCCGGATGGTCATTATGAGCTCGCTGTTGCACCTTCCGGTCACTGGGTAAACATTCATCTTGTAATTGTACTTACAACCCTTTCACTTCTTTTGATTGCAGCCTTTACAATTCTTACTCTTCTTTTCTTAAAACTCCGCCAGAGCAATATCCGCCTTGCCCAGCTTGCCACCCTGGATCAGCTTACAGGCCTTTATACAAAACAAACAGCAATTTTTACACTAAAAAAAGAAATTGATTACGCAAACCGTAACGGAAGTCAGGTTGCTGTGTGTTTTATAGATA